>Ga0335395_10002631_pt1 | contig 11159 bp, 9 predicted proteins | sample MAT02_FD_205744 | JGI IMG/M metagenome (GOLD analysis project Ga0335395, IMG submission 205744) | Freshwater microbial communities from Lake Fryxell liftoff mats and glacier meltwater in Antarctica - MAT-02 (spades assembly) (version 2) ...
TATAGAACAACTTGATGCTGCTAAGAAAATTTGGGAAGAAGACACCAGAAATAACCGCCAAATTGTAACAGAAGATAATGTTGCAGAAGTTGTTGCAATGATGACTGGTGTTCCAACGCAACGCATCGCCCAAAATGAAGGTGCTCGTTTAATGAAGATGTTCGATGAAATTAATGGAAAAGTAATTGGTCAAGAAGCTGCGATTAAAAAAGTTGTAAAAGCAATTCAAAGAAATCGTGCAGGATTGAAAGATCCAAACCGTCCAATTGGTTCATTTATTTTCTTAGGCCCTACTGGTGTTGGTAAAACCCAATTAGCAAAAGTTCTTTCTCGGTATTTATTCGATAGTGATGAAGCATTAATTCGCATTGATATGAGTGAATACATGGAGAAATTTGCAGTTTCTAGATTGATTGGAGCGCCTCCAGGATATGTTGGTTACGAAGAAGGTGGACAATTGACTGAAAAAGTGAGAAGAAAGCCATATTCTGTGGTACTATTAGATGAGATTGAAAAAGCTCACCCTGATGTATTTAACTTATTGTTACAAGTTTTAGACGATGGACAATTAACGGACAGTTTAGGAAGAAAGATTGATTTTAAAAATGCTATTATCATTATGACTTCCAATATTGGTTCGCGCCAATTGAAAGATTTTGGTCAAGGTGTTGGTTTTAGCACAAACGCAAAAGTTTCAACTGCTAGTGATCACGACAAAGGTGTGGTTGAAAGCGCTTTGAAAAAAGCTTTTGCGCCAGAATTCTTAAATCGTGTGGATGACGTAATCATGTTCAATGGTTTATCGAAAGAGAATATTAACGAGATAATCGATATTGAACTTTCTCAATTGTACAAGAGAATTGAGAATATGGGTTATAAAATTAAGTTAGACGATGCCGCCAGAGACTATATTGTTGAAAAGGGGTATGATTCTCAATTTGGCGCACGTCCACTAAAAAGAGCAATTCAGAAATATGTCGAAGATCCATTGGCAGAGCATATCATTAGCGCCAATCTTCAAGAAGGTGATACCATTAATTTAGGTTTCGATGAAGAAAAGAAAGAAATCTTTGTAAAAATCGTAAAGGCAAAGAAAAAGAAAAAGCCAGAAGATACTGCTGAAAGTGAATAACAAGAAAGCCTCGCTAAAAACGGGGCTTTTTTATTTATAACTCATCAATTATTGAATAGTAATAATCCTGAACACAAGTTTCTGTTTTTGTTAGGTTGAAGTTAATACCGATTTTAATAAATAATCCGTTTTCAATTCTAAACTCTAATGGCCTTGTAATGGTATTAACCGTTGTTTTACTTCTTGTTGTATAACCAATATAAAATGAAGGTTGCACCCAGTCTTCGGTCTTAAGTATACCCTGAAGTCCTATTTGTAATTCTCTTCTTTGAATCGAAACTAGCTTTACGGGATTGTATTTTGACAATTGGCTATTTAGATTATTGAAACCACCTTGAAGAGCAATATAAAACCTGAATAACTTTTTTTACCATAATGCAGATAGCTAATGTTAAATGGGAGAAATATGTTCAATCTATTTTTGTGATTTAGTTTTATCCTTGAACCCAAAACAGGAAATAGCCTACCCTCTTCGAATAAAAACGAAAATGATAGACCTGCGGTCCAATTAAAAATTTTGTTTTGAGTTCTTTGGTATACTGCTAACCCAGAGAATCTTAAAGGGGAATTTTAAAGGAGTAATCTTCATTTTGTTTTAATGCATTTACTTGAGTTAAAATGTAACCTTTTAACGCTTGTTTATTTTGAATAATAGCTGATGTCAAAAGAATTTCTATGGGTTGATAATAATGCAGATGTATCCTGAATCGCTCTTCTTTGGTTGCGTTGAATACTATAATTTAGCAGGAATGGATTTGTAATATTTTTTGATTGGAAAAAATCAATTTGAGCTTTCGAATGAATTGACAAATAGATCAAAAGAACACAGATTATAATTTTTTTCATACTAGCTCGACAAACCAATTTTTAAAAAGTTTATTGCATAGATTTGCAAAAATGAGCATATTTCTATTTATCTTATTTCTCAGTGTTTTTAGCTTTGCTATAATTAGAATGCCATTATTTACAAAAAGCAATTTAAGAACCACAGCTTTATTAAGTGTATTTTATTTAAAAGTTCTTGCGGGTATTTCAGTTACGTTAATTTATACTTATTACTATAAAGATAGAAGTACCTCAGATATTTATAAATATTTTGATGATGCGAGAATAATTTGTTCTTCTTTTCAAGAGAATCCCAAGATTTATGTTGAATTGGTTTTGGGTTTAAATTCAGATTCTCCAGAGCATATCAAATATACTTCTAAAATGCGAAACTGGTCGCCGCTTGATGCGCAATGGTTGAATTATACGCAGACTAAAGACACTAATTTTTTTAATTCTAATAGAATCATAACAAGGATAAATGCTATTTTAATTCCTTTTTCAAATGGGAATATTTTCATTCACGCTCTTTTTTTTAGTTTTCTTTCTTTTATAGGATTATTTTATTTGTACAAACAAATAACTGAAAATCATAAAAAAAATAATTTAATAGTTTTCGGAATTATTTTCCTCCTCCCTTCTACCCTTCTTTGGTGCTCTGGACCATTAAAAGATACTTTAGTATTATCAGTTTTAAATATTTTAATTTATATTTTATTTCACCTAACACATAAAAAACTAAGTATTACAAATGCGAGTTTATTTATTCTGTTTATTTTTTTAATAATAATTACAAAATATTATGTTGCAATTGCACTCATTCCTGTATTATTGGGATTTTCAGTAAAAAGGATTCTGCATTTCAGTCCCGTAAAAAGTTACACTATCGTTTTAGGAGCACTGCTGCTAATTTCTTTTATTTTACCAATAATTTCTTCCTCCTTCAACGTTTGGCAAATTTTAATTGATAAACGAGAAGAGTCATTAAAAACAGCAATCTGGGCAGAAGCGAATCATCAAATTTTTTACAACACAGTTTCAAACAATCTCAATAAAATCCTTTTACACATTCCATTATCAATTAGTAATGCAGTGTTGAGACCATTTATATGGGAAGCAGGGAATTCCCCGTTTATCTTATTATCGGGAGTTGAGAATTTTCTTGTGGCACTATTTCTAATCATTTGCTCTGTAAAACTGAAATCAGAAAATTGGAAGAATGAATTGCTACTTTTTTATTTATTTTTCGCACTTTCAGCGGCATTTATTATCGGATTTACAACGCCCGTTACTGGAGGATTAGTTCGGTATAAAACCATATTTATTCAATACCTTCTGCTTTTTGCGCTCTATGCGTCTAGCTTAGAAATTAAATTTCCAACGAGACTTAATCGTCTTATTTTTAAACAATATTAGTAAATAAACTTTGAGGTAATTAAAAAATCAAGCCCGTTCTTGCTCTTTTTCGTACAGTCTTATTGCATCGATAGTAGATGTTACACCTAATTTTCTTATGATATTTCTTCTATGAATTTTAATGGTTTGAAAACTGATTTCCAAAATTGATGCAATTTCTTTTGACTTATGACCATTTGTAGCAAGTTTTAAGACTTCTTTTTCTCTTTCACTTAATTCATTTATTAATCGTTTTGTATTTTGATTTTTATTTTTGAGTTCCCACGAATTTTTATCGCTACTCATATAACCAATCATTTCCTTGAAATTGCTATTGCCTGGAATTGAAATAATGTGTCCCAAATCTATTGGGTTAGCAATTTCATCAGCGTAAATAATTTTATTTATTTGCATGACCCAACTATATCCATCTTTTTTTGCTTTAATTCTATAGTTAATTTTGAAGGAAACCGATTTTTTCTCTTGTTCATCCAAAGACTGAATGACTTTAGCAGCTTGATCGAGAATTTCAAATAAGCAGATAAAATCTTCCGGATGAATGAACTTAGCCATTCCATTAATTCCAGAATCCATTAATTCACTTTTTTTACAACCCAAAAGATTTACCAAATAATCACTTACATAAAGATACTTTCCCCCGCTATGATCCAGCAAATAAACTCCAATCTGCATGTCATCCATAAACAGAAACTCTTTAGCCTTGGTTTCAAGATAAGTACCAATATCCTTATTTACATTCAGTTTTTTAAAATGTTTTAAATAATTCTGAGTAATATTCTTTTTCTTATCCTCTGAATTGATTGTATTTATTTTAGTCGCCACAGTCACTTTTTGTATGATCTAATGTAATGACTAAAGTAATAGGTTGTATATACCTATAAAGGAGTATTTTTCACGGGCGTTTTAAAGATTTTTTAACTCTGTTGAAAGAGCTGTTAATACTGATTTTGCATCTCCAAAAAGCATACTCGTTTTAGGATTGTAAAACAGCTCATTTTCAATTCCTGCATAGCCCGCATTCATCGATCTTTTGTTTACAATAATATTTTGAGATGCTTCTACATCTAAAATTGGCATTCCGTAGATTGGACTAGAAGGATCATTTTTAGCGGCTGGATTTACTACATCATTTGCTCCAACTACAAGAACTACATCTGTTGATGAAAATTCTGGATTAATTTCCTCCATTTCTGAAAGTTTCCCATAATCTACGCTAGATTCTGCCAATAAAACATTCATGTGTCCAGGCATTCTGCCAGCAACAGGATGAATTGCGTATTTTACCTCTACACCACGAGATTCTAAAATCAATTCAATTTCATGTATCACGTGTTGTGCTTGTGCTACAGCTAATCCATAACCAGGTACGATGATTACTTTTTTAGAATAATTCATTAGAACCGCTAAATCTGCCACTTGAATGTCTTTAATTGTCCCTCCAGATTTTGAAGTCGATTCGTGGCTTGTTCCTCCACCACCAAATGCACCGAAAATAACACTACTCAAGGAACGGTTCATGGCTTTGCACATCACTATTGTAAGCAAAGTACCTGCAGAACCAACTAATATTCCACCCGTTAGCATTGCCTTATTACCGTATAAAAAACCACCAAATGCTGCTGCCAAACCAGTAAATGAATTCAATAAGGAAATAACCACCGGCATATCTGCGCCGCCAATTGGAATAACAAATAAAATACCGTACAAAACTGATAGAGCCAATAAAATGTAGATATTGATGCTGTTGTTATAATCTTCATTTACTATCATTAAAGCAACTAATCCAAAAATAACAATCATTAAAATGGTATTGATAATGTTGTAAGACGGAATACGAATCGCTTTAGAAAGACTCCCATTTAGTTTTGCAAAGGCAATCATACTTCCTGAAAAAGAAACTGTACCAATTACCAACCCTGCAGTTACAGCTAATAAAGAGCCTGTTTCTGTATATAAATGAGGATACTCTATTAATGAAATTAAGGCCGCACAAGCACCGCCCATTCCATTAAACAGAGAAACTAATTCAGGCATCTTGGTCATTGCCACTTTTTTAGCTGCAATCCAACCAGCAATTGTTCCTATTAAAATTGCAGCTGCAATTAATAAGTATATTATTGGTTTAACTTCTCCGTTATGCAAAACAACAGTAGTAATTATTGCCAAAGTCATTCCTGCAGCGCCAATTAAATTACCATTGCGGGCAGTTTTTGGATTGCCCATTAACTTTAATCCAAATATAAAGGTTACTGATGCAATCAGGTAACTAATTTCTAATAATGAAAGTGAAATCATTCGTTTACTTTTTCTTTTTAAACATTTCTAACATACGGTCTGTAACCACAAAACCACCAACGACATTCAACGTTCCTAGCAGCACAGCTAAAAAACCAAGAGCTAAATCCAAATAAGCGTCTGGTTCAAGATTCAACATGACGTAAATGGCTCCAACAATTACTACCCCGTGAATAGCATTTGCGCCCGACATTAAAGGCGTGTGCAACACAGTGGGTACGTTACCAATTATTTCTACTCCTACAAAAATGGAGAGTACAATAAAATAAATTATGTCAATATTTTGCTGTATGAATATAAGTATTTCTTCCATGTTAATTATCTGATTATATTATATTTTGGGTAATGCACTTGAATGAACGATTGAACCATTATGGACAATTAAGGCTCCTTTTGTAATTTCCTCTTCCATTTCCCATTTAAAGCCTTGGTTATCTGCTAAATGATATAAAAATGTGCTGATATTTTTAGCGTAAAGTTGACTTGCATTCATTGGCAATAAACTTGGCAAATTTGATTCACCGATTATAGTTACTCCATGTTTAATCACCGTTTGGTTTAATTCACTCAATGCACAATTACCACCTTGCTCAACGGCCATATCAACAATCACACTGCCCAATTTCATTTTCTCCACCATTGAAGCAGGAATTAAAAGAGGAGCCTTTTTACCAGGTATTAAAGCAGTTGTAATTACGATATCTGCATCAGAAACATGTTTTTCTAATAGTTCTTGTTGTTTTTTAAGGAAATCATCAGAAACTCCAGTAACATAACCACCAGCAGTTTGAATGCTTTCATCGCTTTTAACCTCGATAAAATATGCACCTAAAGATTGTACTTGTTCCTTTGTTTCTGGTCTAATATCGCTTACTTCAACAATAGCACCTAATCTCTTAGCTGTTGCAATTGCCTGTAAACCAGCAACACCAGCTCCCATGATTAATACTCTTGAAGGTTTTATAGTTCCCGCGGCTGTCATTAGCATAGGGAAAATTTTACCCAAAGCATTCGCTCCAAGAATAACTGTTTTGTAGCCCGCCAAATTACTTTGGGAACTAAGTGCGTCCATTTTCTGAGCTCTAGAAATACGAGGAATTGCATCTACAGAAAAAATTGAAATCCCCTGTTTCGCAGCAGCTTCTATTATTTGAGGCACAGTTGCAGCAAATAGAAAGCTAATAAGTACGGCACCTTTTTTCATCAGTTGAATTTCCTGCAGTTCTGGAGCATTTACCTTAAGAACTACATCAGCATTTTCGTATCCTTCACTAGATTTCTCCATGAGAGTAGCACCTGCTTGAACGTACATTTCGTCGCTAAAATAGGAAGATTGTCCTGCATTTTTTTCAATTACGAGAGTAAAACCTTTGTTAACTAATTCCTTGGCAACATCTGGTGTGATTGCAACTCTGTTTTCTTTAAATTTTGTTTCTTTGGGAACGTATAGGTTCACGATGCTTTACTTTTTTTGGCAAATGTAGATGATTCATTATTTTTACAAACAATTAATTTATAAAAGTGTTTCTTTTTTATGAAAATGGATAAAAGTAAGGTTACTCTAGTTGTTGGAGCAACTGAGAAGACTGATAGGTATGCAAATATTGCAATTAAAAGGTTGCTCGGTCATCAATTTCCAGTAGTTGCGTTTGGAATAAAGAGAGGTATTGTAGAAAATGTAACCATTGAAACTGATTTTTCGACCTTTAAAAATATAGATACAGTTACATTATATGTTGGACCGCAAAATCAATCAGAGCTTATTCCCCAAATAATTAGTCTGCATCCAAGAAGAATTATTTTTAATCCAGGAACTGAAAATCCTATTTTTATTAAAGAAGCAAAAGAAAATGGAATTGAAGCTGAAATTGCATGCACTTTGGTATTACTTTCCTTAAATTCTTATTAAAAGTTAAATTCCATCTATTACATTTGCACCCTTCAAATTAATATGTCTTTCTTTTTTTACAAAAAAATAATTTTAATATTCCTTTTTATTGCTTCGTTTATAAATTTAAAAGGACAATCAACCTTTACCATTAGTGGATATGTAAAAGATGGAACCACGGGTGAGTTTTTGCCTGGCGCAAATGTCTACATTGCAGAAACAATGCAAGGAACCAATACCAATGCTTATGGTTTCTTTTCACTGACAGCTAAAGTAGGAAAGTATACCATTAAAAGTTCATATATTGGTTTTACCGATTTTGAGCAAGTACTAGATTTGACAAAAGATTTTCGACTAAATATTACAATTAGCTCTAAAGCTATTGAATCTAAAGGAGTCGAAATTATTGAGAAAAAAGCAGATGGTAATCTTAATTCTACAGACATGGGACGCGTTGAAGTTTCTATGGAAACCATTAAAAAGTTACCTGCATTTTTTGGGGAAGTGGATTTGGTGAAAATTGTACAATTGCTTCCTGGAGTAAAAAATGCAGGCGAAGGAAATACAGGTTTATATGTTCGCGGTGGAGGTCCTGATCAAAATTTAGTGCTTTTAGACGAAGCTGTTGTGTATAATGCGGCGCATTTATTAGGCTTCTTTTCTGTATTTAATTCAGATGCGGTTAAAACAGTAGATTTACACAAAGGTGGAATGCCCACAAATTATGGAGGTAGATTAGCTTCCGTTTTAGATATTGGAATGAAGGAAGGTAACAACCAACGTTTTAATGTAAATGGTGGAATTGGACTTATTTCTTCCCGACTAACCATTCAAGGTCCTATAAAAAAAGATACTTCCTCTTTTATAATTTCAGGAAGAAGGACTTATATAGATGTTTTGGCCGAACCATTTGTAAAAGAAACATCTCCAACAAAAGGTTCTGGATATTACTTTTATGATTTAAATACGAAGTTCAATTATAGAATATCAGATAAAGATCGAGTTTTTGTTTCAGGATATTTTGGGAGAGATGTATTTACATTTAAAAGTAAAGATAGCGGTTTTAACATCCGTATTCCATGGGGAAATGCAACAGCATCAGTACGTTGGAACCATTTATTTTCTAATAAATTATTTTCGAATACTTCCTTTATATTCTCGGATTATAATTTCCAATCAAATGTGGAGCAGACAGCTTTTAAATTCAGTGTTTTTTCTGGAATTAGAGATTATAATTTAAAATCAGATTTCACATGGTATGCTAAACCGCAGCATCAAATAAAATTTGGTATCAATTATATATACCACCGCTTTACACCGAATAATGTTACGGGGGAAATTGGTGGTGAAGCCTTCGATTTAGGGCCGCCAGAAAGACTTTATGCCCATGAGGCTGCGCTTTACTTAAGTGATGATTATGATGTAACAGATAAATTACGAATTCATGCCGGGCTTCGTGCCACTTATTTCCAGCATATTGGGCCATTTACCCGATACAATAAAAATGAATTGGGACAAAAAATTGACTCCACTGTATACAAAAGAGGTGAAGGAATAAAAGCATATCCTAACATTGAGCCACGTTTGATGGTAAGATATACATTAAATAAAAAATCATCTTTAAAAGCTTCTTTTACTCAAAATTATCAATACATTCACATCACCTCGTTTGCAAACCAGAGTTTACCAACCGATTTATGGTTTCCTTCTACCTCCTTAGTAAGACCGCAATTTGGAACACAGTACTCTTTGGGTTATTACAGAAACTTCAAAGAAAACTCATGGGAAACTAGTGTAGAAGCTTATTACAAAACAATGGATAACCAAATAGAATATAAAGATGGAACTTTACCTAGCAATAGTGTGAATGACAACCTCGATAATTTTCTAACTTTTGGAAAAGGTAGAGCTTACGGAGTAGAATTTTTTGTGAAGAAAGTATTTGGAAAAACAAGTGGCTGGATTGGCTATACTTGGTCGAAAACATTGCGAACTTTCCCTGAATTAAATGGAGGTAAAGAATTTTTTGCGCGTTACGATAGAAGGCATGACTTATCTGTTGTGGTAACCCATGAATTAAATAAAAAATGGACCTTTGGAGCAGTATTTGTTTACGCTACAGGAAATTTATTGTGGCTTCCTACAAGTGTTTATTTCTTCGAAGGTAAACCAATTATTAACTATGGTGAAAGAAACAATTTTAGGTTGCCAGCATATCACAGACTAGACTTATCAGCAACGTGGACCGGACGTCAGGACAAGAAATTTAAATCAAGTTGGAATTTTTCTATTTACAATGTTTACAGCAGATTAAATCCTTTCTTTATTTATGTACAAACAACGGGATCTCCACAGCAAGGTAATTTAACGAGTGAAGCAAGAAAGGTTTCCTTGTTTCCAATTATACCTTCTATAACTTATAATTTTAACTTCTAATGAAAAAATACGAAATTTTAAAATTTGTTTATGGTTTGATGTTTTTAATAATTCTCTCTAGTTGTGAAAGGGTTATTGATATTGAATTGCCTATTGATGGAGATTTATTAGTAGTAGAAGGAACAATAGAGTTAGGTGAATTTCCAAAAGTACTTGTGACCAGAAATCAAGGTTTCTTTAATAATTTCCCAAGTGATTTTGAAGGATTTGTAGATGCATTTATAATTAAAGATGCCATTGTTACGGTGAATGACGGCATACAGACTTATAATTTAATCTATATAGAATTACCCATTTATCCATTTTTCTTTTACACATCTACAGAATTTACAGGAGAAACAGGTAAAAATTACACTTTAACTGTGAGTGCTGATGGAAAATCAGTTGATGCAGTAACGTCTATTAAACCTCCTGTTGATATAGATTCATTATATTTTGGATTGAATGTATTTGATGTAAATGAAGATAGTTTAGGATTTATTTACATGGAATTTAAAGATCCTGATACCATTGGAAATGCTTACCGTATTTATGCAAAAAAAAGAATGGAACCATTTTTCTTTCCCGTTTCAGGAACTGTTTTTACTGATCAATTTATTAATGGAAGAAATTTTAATATTTTTAGTGGACAAAGCGATAAACCATTTGGCGCACAAGACACATTTGTAGCTGAATCTTTTTTCTACAAATTAGGCGATACGGTAGACATTCGACTTTGTTCTATGGATTATGTTTCTTCCGATTTTTATAATACCTTGGAAGCCGCTGCAGGAGGAAATGGAAATCCATTTTCCGCTCCTACAGTAGTAAAAAGTAATATTAAAGGAGGTCTTGGAGTTTGGGCAGGACTTTCTTTTTCAACACAAACTATAATTGCCAAACTACCCTAAAATTTACACTATGAATACATTAACAGAGCAAGTTGAGTGCTTAATAATTGGTTCCGGACCAGCAGGCTATACCGCAGCAATTTATGCCGCTAGAGCAGATATGAAACCTTTACTCTATCAAGGATTGCAACCAGGTGGTCAGTTAACAATTACAACCGAAGTTGAAAATTATCCTGGTTACCCTAAAGGAACGCAAGGTCCAGAAATGATGGTAGATTTTGAAAATCAGGCTAAAAGATTTGGAACAGATATACGTTTTGGATTAGCTACAAAAGTA
>Ga0335395_10002633_pt1 | contig 11149 bp, 14 predicted proteins | sample MAT02_FD_205744 | JGI IMG/M metagenome (GOLD analysis project Ga0335395, IMG submission 205744) | Freshwater microbial communities from Lake Fryxell liftoff mats and glacier meltwater in Antarctica - MAT-02 (spades assembly) (version 2) ...
AGTTTTTTGGGAATCAAACCCCAGTCATTAAGCAGACTGAGGGCAAGAATTCTGGAAAAAAAGATCTAGCACGTATTTCTTCACTTAAGTGAATGAGTTAAGGCATCTCGCCTATCTACTTTTGCAGCATCAATTAAAAAGATATGCAAAAGAAAATTTTATGGATTGGACTTATTTTAGTTTTAACAAGCAGTTTCCGGGTGAATGCCCAAAATGTCAGAAAAGACAGCACTTTCAGACGGTGGTATGTTGGTAGTACTTTGTATTTACTAGGTAACTTTGCTACAAGAAACAATCCCGAGTATATACAATTAAATGTTGGATATAGGATAACACCTAAAGATGTTGTTCTATTTAGATTTAAAAGGTCCATTTATTCTTGGCCAATAGGTATTCCTTTTGGCCCATCATTTGATAAACCGGGACTAAACTATCCCGGACATGCACAAATACTTGCACCTACAGTAGGATACCAGCGTTTTTGGTGGAAAGGTGTCTACACATCTCTTCATGCATTGAATGCTTTTGAAACATATTATGATCAGAATAAAAAGAAGATAGGAAATGGATACACGCTATATCTGGATTTCTATTTAGGTTATCAGTTTAAGTTTTTCAAAAACCGTTTCTTTTTTGAACCAGCTATTGGAATTAGTTATTGGCCTGTAAGAACTAATGTTCCAGAATCTTTTAAATCAGTAGAAAGTCAATGGCCTAACTACTTTATTCAACCTGGGTTTGATTTTGGATTTAATTTTTAGTCATCTATAATAATAAATAAATAATTTTTACAATGAAAAAGATCAGTACTTATTCCGTGATTTTATTGCTTGCGGCATTTCTTAGTTCATGTGGCATCGGCACAGCCCTTGTTACCAACCACAATCAAAATGCCACTGAGGTGCATTTAAGTGAGAATAACTTCAAAGTAATTGATCAGGTAAGCGGAAGTTCGGAGGCGTCTTATGTTTTGGCAATTGGAGGTATAAACAAAAAGCAATTGTACGAAAATGCGTATTCATCAATGATGAAGAAAGCCAACTTACTGAACGGTTCCAAAGCCATTATCAACGTGATGACAGAAGAACACTTCAGCGGTTTTGCCCCTTTCTTTGTCAGAAGAATCATAACTGTGAGTGCCCAAGTAGTAGAATTTACCAGGTAAGTTTAAAGAAATGGGCTGTGTATTGTTTTATCATTGACAGTTTGGGGCTCATTAGATACCACTTGGCTTGAGTAAGAATTCTTGAACGAAAGAGCTAAAATGTACTTCTTAACTTAAGTGAACGAGTTAATTGATCTCGCCTATCTACTCTTGCAGTATCGTTTAACGCTAATTAGAAAAATTATGAGAAGGAAAATTTTATGGGTTGGACTTGTTTTAGTCTTAACTAACAGTTTACATGGGAATGCGCAATATGCCAAACAAGACAGTACGTATAAACGATGGTTCGTTGGTAGCACGTTGTTTTTATTGGGCAATTTGGCAACTACAAACTCACCCGAATTTGTTCAACTAAATTTAGGCTATCGTATTACAGGAAAAGATGTGATTTCTATTGAGCTAATAACCTGGAAATCTGCCTGGCCACTTGGCATTAACCCTATATTTAATAACAAATACGGAACACCTGAGGAAGAATTTCCTGGTTATATAAGAGATTATGGTATTGGTCTTGCTTATCAAAGGTATTTTTGGAAAGGTCTTTATGCGGCTGTGCACGTAATGCCTGCGTTGCAAACATTTGTGAATAAAAGCGGTAACAATGTGGGTAATGGTTTTATGATATTCAACACTTTTCGAGTTGGCTATCACATTAAACTCCTTAAGGATAGGTTTTTTATAGAGCCATCACTGGGTTTCGCTGGCCGTCCGTATCACACAGAAATGCCTGACGGTTTTAAACAAAAAGATGACAAGTGGCCAAAATACACGTTTGAGCCTGGGCTGCATTTTGGGTTCAATTTTTAATCGCTTATCGGTGGTTGGTAATACAGCTATAATCTATACCAGTTTTACTTCTATTTGACATTTCGCTTTTGCGTTTTGCTGAGAACGATATGATTTTGTTATGCAATCGGGTACGGATTATAGTTTATGCATTATGCCCAATTAAAAAGCATTTTTTTAAATAGAGTGAAGATAGGCTTTCAAAGGTGAGTAAGTTTGCTTTTTCCTCTGCTCAGTTACAAAAATACTTTAAGTCATGGTAAGCTTAATATATAACGATAGCAATATTTTATGAATACACAAATAACACAACAAAATGCGCTAAGAGAAATCAAAGTGAATTTGAAAGTAAAGCTTGCTGCGCTGTGGACGAGTTTAATGTTTCTCATTATCTATCTTGATTATTTCCACTTATATATGCCGGATTCACTGAAAGATATATTAGCAGGCAAGGTATTTGTATTTGATATTACGCAAGGATTTCTAGTGGCAGCACTTGCCATGGTGACAATTCCGGCACTGATGATTTTCCTTTCCGTTGCACTGCCGGCAAAAGTAAATCGCTGGGCAAATATCATTATTGCCGCGATTAATATTCCCCTCATATTATATAATTTGGCAGGAGAGGCTTGGATACACATGATGATTGGCGCTTTTGTAGAAGTCGTTCTTCTTGTCCTAATTATCCGCTATGCATGGAAATGGCCTCGCATTGGAATATGAAAAACCTGTGAACGGATAAAGTTATGAAAAGTATATGCAGATAATTTTCATAGTTATAGGAATTACTTTTTGTTGGTACATTCCTCACAACTGCGGCATAAATACGGACCCTGAAATAGGTTGAGGTTATTAGCGGCCAAGTAATTGACGGAAATAAAGTATCGAAACTAATTACATACGAGAGTTCTGTTGCTATTCATTTAATACACTAAGATGCCAACATCTTAATATGCAACATTTTATAAAACAAGATTATGAGTCCACAAAAATACCTTAAAGCTCTTTCCATTTATTTTCTTTCATTACTGGCATTCTCTTGTAGCAAAGATGAGCCTTCTCCTGCCAAAAGTCGTGACATAAGTTTTGTGGTAACCGGAAATTTTAGAGGAGCATTGAGTGCCACTTATGTTAATGCAAGTGGCGGTGGGTCAAACGAGACTATACCTTCCTTGCCATGGAATAAGGATGTAACATACGCTTCTTCAGTACCAAGCACAGGTCTGACTGTCGGAGGTACCGGAGGCTCAGTAGGGCAAACGATTAGAGTAAAAGTTTATGCAGGTGGATCTTTGAAATCGGAGAGAGCTGGCGTAGCAAATAGCTCAGGCATGGTGGTAGTTGCTTCACCTTCTTATGTTTTTTAATTATAGAAAGTTCAGGAGAGAAAGGAAATCACACATTTATACTACTCTTTGGGGTAGCAGTTATTCTTTTATTGCATGGCGTTCTGGTCATGTTTGATGGAGGAGTGAACGCATTTGGCAAGTTATTTTTAAACCAAAACGGATTTGCTCCGGTTGGAATGCTATTAAAATATTTTCAAGCAATCTGCGCTTGGCTGCTACTAGTTGACAAGTGAGTTAAGCCAGTTTCGCTCCTTACGATATCTATTCTATTGATGGGAATTATTCTGGTTCAGTTGCAAGTGGGTTGGTTTGTAGTAGGTGGCGGAAGAAGAGGTATTGAGTATAGTGTAGTTTGAAATTGTATTCTGCTCTTCCTGATGTTTTCTAGCGTCTTCTAAAAAACGCAAAACAATAACTTACATGGGCCCATCTATGAATTGGCCACCAATCTCAATACGTGTAACAAAAAGATTCCTTGAACGTCTGGTGTACATATAATAACAATCTCAACTTAATTTTACAAAAATGAAACTGGTATTCTTCTTACTCATTAGCATCCCTGCAACGCTTTATGCGCAATTGAAAACAAATAAAAAAGTAGTAATGATCGTGAGTAGTTATGGAAAGGACGTGGGAAAAACACGACCAGGCTATGAAATGGATGAATTTTCCCAAGCGTATCTCATCTTTAATGCGAATGGACTACAGGTAGACGTGGCTAGCCCAAAAGGTGGTGCCGTAGAAGCTGGGCAATTCAATATAAATAAACTCTACAATAAAATGGTGATACAAGATTCTGTCGCCATGAAACTCTTGAAGCACACTAAGCCAACGGCACTCCTTAACGCAGATGACTATGATGCGATTTACATTGTTGGAGGGAAAGGTCCAATGTTCGATTTGGTAGTAGATCCCGCGTTGCAAGATTTGATTTTAGAAATGAGTGCCAAGAAAGCTATTATCTCAGCCGTATGTCATGGTACAATTGCATTTGCCAATATCAAAAAAGGTTCTCAGTATTTGGTCAAGAACAAATCACTAACGGGCTTCTGTAACGAAGAAGAAGCCATGTTTGGGAAGACAGGTTCTGAGTTTCCATTTTTATTGGAAGATAGATTACTGCTTCGTGGTGCGAAGTATGAAAAAGGAGAAGCCATGTTGCCATTTATGATTAGGGATGAAAATTTTATTACCGGGCAGAATCCGTACTCTACTACGTTGGTGGCAGAGGAAATTGTAAAGTCGCTGGGAAAGGAGCCGGCAACGAGAAAGAAGTATAACGATGAGATGAGTATAGGACTAGTAAAAAGGGCAACGCAAGGAGAGATGACGTGGGCAAGGACAACATTAGCTCAAGACAAAGACAATTATGATTTAGAGTTGATTGCTGTTTATGGATATTATCAGGCTATGTTCGCCAAGGAAGATATTATAACAATCAAAGAGGGTGTTTCTATTATGGAACTTGTTACACCATACTACTTTAATGAAAACCTATATCTAAAACTTGCCGAGTACTATTTGACGTTAGGTGATAAGAGTAAAGCCAAAAGTACGGTGACCGATGTGCTTCAAAAGAACCCAAATTCTCAATCAGCCAGCGCGATGCTAAAAAACTAACGGAATAATTTTTAAAAAGGAGTTAAATACTCGTTTGACCAATCCGGATATGAAGAATAAAATGTTCAAATTCCTTAGTGTCTTTTCAGCAATCCTATTGGTTCTGGTATTAACTATTGGACTAGCTATTTTATGGCCCATGCCAAAACTAAAGCTACCTACCAAGAACAATACAGTTTTTATAAAATCAATAAACATAATTGATGTAAAGTCTGGAGACTTATTGAGAAATCGAGACATTTTAATAAAGGATAATGTCATGGTAGCTATCGATACCATAGGCATTTTAAAAGCACATCCTACTTCATTAATTATTGATGGTACAAATAAATACTTACTACCAGGTCTCTGGGATATGCACACCCATTCAAATCAATATTCTGAATGGCTGCATCACCCACTTTATATTGCTAATGGTGTAACAGGAGTAAGAGATATGTCAGGACAGCTTAGCAAAAGAGATAGTTATTTTGTGGGCAGCAAAGAACGCCTCATTTGGAATGGCGAATTAAATAATAATTTTCGAGTAACCCCGAGATATGTTTTGCAAAGCAGTTTTCAAATTGATGGAGCATTTTCTATTCCGGATGGCTTTCCAGAATATTTTAAACTTCTAAAGAGTGAAGACGTTGATTCTCTCTTACGCTTTTACAAAAAGGAAAAAGTAGATTTTATCAAAGTATATGACCAGATATCACCAGAATCATATAGAAAGCTTGCGTTGCAAGCACCCAATTACGGAATACACCTTGCTGGTCATAAACCAATATTTACGAGCCTTCATGATGCCATTGTATTAGGTCAACGAACTTTTGAACATGGACGTATTTTCTTGATAGAATGTTTCCCTAATGCAGATAGTTTGCGAACATCAGATAATTGGAAAAAATTTGTCTCCAAATCAAGAGAGTCTATGGTTAAAGATTACAATCCAGAGATGGCAAAACAACTAATGCTATTGATGAAGGAACATAACGCGCATTGGGTTCCTACTCTTCAAACACTCAAGTTTGAGGCGTTTGCCCATGAGTCAACGTTTCTACAAAATCCAAACTTAAAATATATCGACTATATCAGCAAAAAGGTTTGGTGGGGCATTGATGCTCGTAACAATAAGAAAAGGAATCTATCAAAAGAGGGCGAAAATAGTAGTGCAGCCTTTTTTAATGCAGCTAAAGAACAAATTAAGCTAGCTAGCGAAATAGGCGTACCCATTATGGCGGGTACCGATGTCAGCGATTCCTATATTTTTGCAGGATTTAGCATTCATAATGAATTAGAAGACCTAACCATAAGTGGTTTGTCAAACTTAAAGGCATTGCAAAGCGCAACGATTGTTCCAGCAAAATTTGTTGGAGCAGATAGGAATTATGGAACAATTGAAATTGGGAAAATTGCCGACTTAGTTATTTTAGATAGAAACCCGTTGGATAATATTGCCTATTCTAAAAAAATACATGGTGTTATTGTGAATGGAATATACTATGATTCAAACAAAATAGATGAACTAAAAGAATTTACACAATCGCTTTCTTCGAGTTTTCATATGAACGTTAAAGTTTTTTACAGCTTCATAAGTAGTCCTCTGATTAGAGTACAGTGGGCTGATTGAAGCGTTTTCATCAAAAAAGACTGCGCCTGCAACCCGAGTTTGTTTCCTTTGTGGTAAGACGGACTCTTACAAGCAGACGCTGACATTGCACGCTGATTATTTTTCGGCCAACGATAGATTATGTGCGGCTAAGGGATTCGAAAGAAGGAAATGCAAACATGGACAGACCATACTATCACGGTGGTGAAATTGGCAGCCAACAGCAAAAGCTATAGCCGTTGGTAGGGGTTTCAATCTAAATAGTAATTTTTTCATACGTGTTTTTATGGGTTGATTCAATAGCTGATCTGATTATTGTTCTCCCTATTTTTTTGATTTTGAGTATGCTGTTGTTGGTGAGTTGATCGGTCAAAATCTTTTTCGTTTACATTTTTTTTCGCGCGGGCTCGCTCCAGCGCATGCGCTAGCCGGAAGAATTGCTCGATCATACGTTGGTTTAGTTCATGGATGCTTACAGTATTTTTACCATCAGTAAATTCATATTTTTCTGAATTAATGATCCTGATTTCATCTATTTTCAAGCGTTGAAAAAGTTGCAGAAAGTCGTCTGCTCGGTCGATGCAAGATTCCATTTTCTTGATGAGCCCGGCCTTTTGGTTACTTTCTTCTTCCATGTTTAGTGTTATACTTTTCATAATGCCAGCGTAGGTATATCCTCTTCCAAGAGTTCCGCCTTTGACTACGTAAATCCTATCATCTTCCGCATTGATTTCGTCAGCTTTGGAAGGATCATAGGACGAAATAGCCTTTGGGATTTTGGTTGCGTAGGAAATTCCAGTTGGGTTTAGTTCGTTAGGGAAAAACTTTACGTCTATGCCTGATTCATTCGAGAGCTTAACAAACTCCCGGAGGTTTCGCGCTTGCCCTTTTGCTTGATCTAGTATTTTAAAAACATCTAGGGTGATGTTTTCGTACTGGTAAATTTCAGCATGAGCCAACCGAGCCGATTTTTCGCTTTTCGTTTGCTTCGTTTTTTGTGGGGCGAAGATTGAACGTTAACTCGAGTTCTCTGCAAATTTCTTTCGATCGGTACCAGTCGTATTTTGAATTTAGAATTTTACCTGTTTCATTGACTCTACTCAAGATAAGATGCATGTGCTGATGCGGTTTGTCATCGTGGAAGTGACAGGCATAGTGAAGGCCCGTGCCATACATTTTATCGAGATAGATTCTCGAGACAGAAAGCATCTGTGTCCGATCAATTTCTTCGTGCGGAGAAAATGAGATACTTATGTGAAGGAATTTGTGGTTTACATTCAACTTGTTGTTTTGATTGGCCACTTCGTTCAATCGATAGATGATTTCTTTTGGGTCGGTTTCACCAAATGACGAGCCAAGGAACACGGAGTGAGCTTTGTCCTGGCCAAGTTTTGCATCATAGGCGATTGCCTTTGCAGGGCTCTTACAATATTCAATTTTTGCAATCATAGTCTTCTAAAATAGCTATCAATTGCTCTGCTGCTAAACGGGTGACAGTCTCCATTTCTGGATTCGCTTTGTCGGTTAGAACCAAATAGTCAAGTGATTTTGAAATATCTATACACTTGGCCAAAATCGATTTTGCATTTTGCTCTCTTCGCTTAACTACTTCATTGAAAAGCCCGTCTTGAGCTTTCTTCATAAAAGCCGTGTGAAGCTGATTGAAATACTTACTTCTATTTACTAAGCCAGATAGTTCTTTGCTGGCCTCATCTATCTCTATGAGCACTTTTGTGCTTGGAACAGAGATTGTGATTAGTTTTCTGTTTACGGTAGATTTGTACTTATCCATAACTCAATTCATAAGTCGATTTAACTCGTCAATCGAAATCATTGGCTTTCGGATCTCATAGGGATAATATTTTTTAAGGTTTCCTTTTTTGCAAATTTTTTCTAAGCAACTGCGACTGCACCCAAGTAATCGGAATGCTTCTTTGAACGGAACGAAGGGGAAGTGGATAGTGGGTTTCATATGTTTTGCTTTTTTTTTAACAAAAGACTACATATGTAGAGCTCACAACCAGTTAAACCAGATATTCCGTGGAAATCCGGTCAAAATCCAGCTAACTTATACTTATTTCCAGCAGGCATTTTAAGAAAAACGGCAACTCAATGATGATTTTTACAGAGCGGCCGAGGTATTGTAGGAAAAATCTTAAAAATCCGTTATTTGGACTTTGGTCCGTTTTTAACTAACAGGTCTCTTTCCTTTTCGGTAAACCATGGGCTCATATATTCGAATGTGCTAGCAAAGGAATTTCTCAGGGAGCGTGGAGATCTGTATTCACTATTTTCTTTTGACTTAAAGCCGAAGTCATTAATGGCTTTTTCAATGAAAGTCTTGTTGAATGTTAAAGCGGTACATTTACGGGAAAGAATGTTGATAATTAGTACGAAAGCCGGAAACCGTTGTTTGTTGCCTTGATTGTTATAAAGGTATAAGTATCGTTGATTCTTTTGAACAATCAAGGGGGCTTTGCCTTGCTTTTCCATACATAGTCTTTCCAGTAATGGGTCAAGAAAGATTGTATCCCTATTGGATTTACAATTCTCGTACAGATGAGGAAATCGCTCTATAAAGTTTGTAGGATAGTTAGCATCTATGTTTATTAAAAATGAAGACTCTCTAAGAAATAGGGCTTGCAATTGAACCTGCTCCAAGAAAATATCATAGAATGGATCGAAGTCACTAATTAACTGTCGTCTTTTAATTATTGCTTCTAGAATATTACGATGCGTTTCTGATAGTTTGATTTTTTCTTTCCATGGTTGATTTCTAAATCGCTCGATGGTGCTGTGCAAATCGTCAGGATGAATGATGTATTGGTGAATTATGGTTTGCCCTGACTCGAGCGATTGATTAAATTTCTTACAATAGGATGATTTCTTTCTCGAAGTACCAAGAGGGATATTGGATTGACGCGAAACCTCTCGCTAATCCGCTAACAATTTTTTTAGAATCCACGTGACCTATTTTATTACCTTAAAAACATAAAGCCCTCAATGTGAGGGCTTTAAGTGTCATTCTGTAGTCCGTACGGAACTCCACAAACCATTCATATAAACCTAACAACCACCAACTTGTAACTCTCATTTTTACATTCAGAAGCATTTCAGAAGCGAACGCCACCCTTTACTTGTATCTATTGTCTGATTTGGCCGAGATATTTGACGCAATGGCCGCAACAAAGTATCTATTTATTACTGGTTTGAAATGTGCAATCCTAGTTTGCTCGGCAGTTATTGATTGGCTGGGTTCATAAATATTGTGTTCATCAACAGATAAAATAATTGAACTATCAAGTTTTATTTCAAAGTAGGTGTGTTTCTTCCCGCGGCCACTGATCTGTGGTATCACAGATACAATAGTCCCGATAAACGTATTCCCTCTTTTATAAAATTGATCATCAGAAATGTGGTGTGTTTGCCATACGCGCGGTTCTATCGTCCGATGATCTATGATCGCCTTTTTCTTTGATACAATGTCTAACTTCATTGACTCGATTTCTTTCATCGTAATTGTATCGTACAATGTAAAAACCTCTACAACGCCTGTCCCATACAATTTATCGCCTGGTTTAAATTCCGTGTCACAGGAAAAAAGCAAAAGGCTTGCTAAGAATAAATAGTTTCTCATACTCATATATTCAGTTTGGTTTTTTGCAACTCCGCGTTCTCCTCCATGCAAGCCACTAGCTTTTTTCTACAGTCCGCAAGCTCTTGAAGCAATGTTTGCCTGTCACCATAACTGACGACCGGTTCTTGCAAAATATTGTAACCTAATTTCATCGGCTCCTCACCATTTACAATCCAATCAACCCGATAGCCAGTTCTAGCAGCTATTGTGAGCAACTCGTCCATACTATCCCATATTCCATCTTTAAATTTTTGGCTAATTCTGGAATTGGTGATCCCAAACCATTCCGCTACCTCCTTATTGGCTATCTTCTCTCTATCCAAAATCAGCCTAATTCGTTCGTTTATCGACACCATAGTGTATTTAAAATTTATTTATTGATAAAAACTTGACTTGTGTAGTTTTTATAAACTATACTTGCATAACATTTACAACCAAACGCTAACATATGCAAATAACCGAAGAAGACCGCGATAAAATCCTTTTCGCGATCCCTAAGCTCAGCAGAAAAGATGCCGATAAGATTGCCCGGAATACCAAATATTCTACCATGACTGTCTATCGCCACTACAGCGCATTGCGCAAAGGCAGCCTCAACGCATCGCCCATCATCCGCGCGATTATGAAGGTTGCTTTGTTTAGGATGCCTAGGGTAGTGAAAGAAAATCATGAGCTGGTTGAATTGCAAAGGCAATTATCGGCAGTCTAACCCAATCAAATACACCAACTAATAACCCAACCTGTTATGAGCAAGCAAATCCGCGCTGAAAACCTTACATCGGTAAAGAAATTTTTAGAATTCAACGGCAAAAGCATCTGCTTTCTGGCCAAGGCTGGCACTTACTATGTGGCTTTAAAGCCAATATGCGAAGCATTGAATGTGCAATATGTGCGGCAATTTAAGAATGCGCAGAAGCACCCAATGTGGAGTCAGTTGTTGTCTAAACAGACAATGGCTGGTGCTGATAACAAACTTTATAAAATGGTTAGTTTGCCCGAGC
>Ga0335395_10002634_pt1 | contig 11148 bp, 9 predicted proteins | sample MAT02_FD_205744 | JGI IMG/M metagenome (GOLD analysis project Ga0335395, IMG submission 205744) | Freshwater microbial communities from Lake Fryxell liftoff mats and glacier meltwater in Antarctica - MAT-02 (spades assembly) (version 2) ...
GCGGGCCAGTGAGAAGTGATTGGAAAGCGCACCGAAGCCTTGCAGCCCCTTGCGCTTCGCGTAGCGGTTCGCCGCTGCGGTGCGCTCGATGTTCCAATTAGAGCCGCCGAAAATTCCGATGCGCCCGGCACGCACGTGCTCATTGAGCACATCAATGAAGTCGCCGACTGGCACCGCAGGGTTATCGCCGTGTATGAAGTAAATATCCACACGGTCCGTTTGCAGGCGCGCGAGCGTCTCGTGGAGCTGCAGCGTGATCGCATCGGGCGTGCAGTGAGGAGGGTGACCGCCTTTAGCGATTACTACCACGTCATTGCGCAGGTCCCGGTTCTTGATCCATTGGCCGAGCAACTTCTCTTGTAGGCCGTCATTGTAGAGCCACGCGGTGTCGAACGTATTACCGCCGCGCTCAAAAAAATCGTCCCACATCGCAGCGGCGTGCGGCATCGTGGGTTGATTGTCACAGCCCATTACGAGGCGTGAAATGGGAATGGCCACGCCCGAAATTGGCGCATAGGTCATCGGTGCCGACTCGCGACGGCGGAGCGGACGACGTGCGATGGTGTGGGTGTATGCAGCGGGTTGTTCGGCAGCGTAGGTCAGCCCGATCGCAGCGCGCCATTGGTCGAGCGTGGCGAGATTTCCCAGCGTATCGGCGGTGCTCATTTGCGGGACATCGGGCAATCCTGCACGTACGGCGGCGGCAAATACATCGGCCTCCAACGCATAGACCGGCGCGCCCTCAATCGTAATTTCCTCAGGCTCGGAAACTCCCGCTTTGTGCAAAATAATCTTCAATGGCCCCGGGCCACAGTTGATTCCCCATGGAGAGGGCACCAGCAGCCAGCCACTTGTGCCGTAGATACGCACAACATTTTCCTGATTGAGGCCCACTCCGGTCGCGACTTGTGCGATCACGTTATTTTCAAATTTCAAGGTCGCCGCCGAAACCACATCAGCTCCGCTTTCGGGATGCAGGACGCCCGCGCCGCTGACCGCAATGGGATTAAGAAACGGCTTTTGTGATGCCGCGCCGGCTACGAGCCGCGCCATCGAGACCGCGTAGCAGCCCACATCGAGAATGCCGCCGCCGCCAGCCTCATTCGCCCATAGTCGAGAGGTGGGATCATAGTCGCATTTGAAACTAAAAGTCGCCTGCACCAGCCCCACCGTGCCGAGTGCGCCGGAGCGGATTAGCTCGACGATCTTCGCCGTCTGCGGATGACAGCGATACATAAATGCCTCCATGAGAACGACGCCGTGGTCGCGCGCGGCCTGCACCATCACCATCGCTTCGGCGTGGTTGAGTCCCATCGGTTTTTCACACAAGATATGCTTCCCGGCTTCGGCCGCTTTGATCACCCACTCGGCGTGTTGCGGGTGCGGAGTGGCGATGTAAACCGCGTCGATTTCTGGATCGGCTAATAATGCTTCGTAGCTGCCGTGGGCACGGGGAATTGTATGCGCCGCCGCAAACTTCCGTGCAGATTCCAATGAGCGACTACCCACCGCAGCCACTTGGCCACTCTGGGAAACCGCGACACCTTGAGCAAACGTGCCTGCGATGCAACCCGTGCTCATAATGCCCCAGCGAAAGGGCGAGGAGGAAGAATTCATAAGGACGTTAAAGTGTTAAGATGCGTTAGCAGTTGAGGCCCCGTCCCTACGGTTGGAAAATCTCCGAAGGGCTGTTCTCTACTACTCGAATTCCAAAGTACTAATACATCGTCTATGGTGAGTTTACGGCTTAGCCAGCCGCTGGCGGACTGCGGCGAGGGCTTGGATGGCGCTTGGATCTTCCGGTTGCGCTTGATGGAATTTTTCAAAATTTGAAAGCGCTTCCTCATTTCTACCCGCCTCCGTGAGAAGCATGCCTTGTTCATAGAGTGCCACTAGAAAATCAGGGTCTGCGGAAACTGCCTTTGTCAGCGCTTCAAGAGCGGCTTCGTTTTTCTCAGTCCGGCGTAGGATGTGGCCTAGCGCATAATTTGAGTTTGCGCCTTCGGGATCGATGGCCACTGCCTTGCGCGCGGCGGAGAGAGCGTCTGCCGTGTAATCACAGCGCATGAGCGCCAGCGCCAGCCCGGCTTGGATTTCGGCCCGCTCCGGCGCGAGAATTACGGCGGCTTCGTAATGAGAAATCGCGGACTTCAAATCGCCGGAGCCAGCGGCACTGGCCGCTTTGATTAGAAGATTATCCGCCTCATCCATTCCCATTTCTTTGAGTTTGGCGACGGCTTTTGCAGCGTCTTGGTTGCGACCTAGAGCGTCTAGCACCACCACGTAGAATTGCCATGTTTGAGCATCACCCGGATCCTCGGTAAGTGATGACTCGATGGCAGTGAGGGCTTCTGGTAATTTCCCGGCCTGCACGGCGGAGATTGCGTCGTTATAAAAATCAATGCTAGATGAGGACATAGAGAGGGGAAGGTTAGGGGGCCTCAGCGTGAATTCCAAGGCTGGATTTCGGGTGATCTTTTCTGCCTCTCTCGCGCCGAATACTCACTAAAGTCAGGAAAAATATGTCCTGACCCATTATGACTTCCGATTTAAGCAATAAATCCATCATCATAAGGCTTGCGCATCTCACGGGCGAGATAGGTGTTTGCGTCAGCGGCGTTTTCACCGGTGAAGATTTGGTTTTCTGAATCCCATTGGAGTTTTTTACCAGTGCGCAGGGAGATCACTCCTAGATGGCAGACCGAGGCGGAGCGATGGCCGATCTCTACGTCGCAGATCGGGTCTTTGCGGCTTTGCATGCATTCGAAGAAGTTGCCTTTGTGGTCTTTGCTGAGGTAGAGGCGCTCGGCGGTATCAGGGAGTGGCTCGGTGAGAAGTGCTCTATCGCTGGCGGTGATTTCTCCGCGGTTCACCCAGATCCAGCCGTCGCTACCTTCGAAGCGGATGCCGTTGCGCTGGCCGTCTTTGTTGATGACTTGGCCGTAAGGACTATCATCGGCAGTGGTGCGGACGTTAAAAACGATGCCATTGGCGTAGGTGAATGTGACTTCATACTCGCTGTAAGTGGTGTAGCCGCCGGGGATAGGGGTGGCCAATGGCTGTGACTCGATGTGGGTGGGCGCGATGAGACCGATGGCCCAGTAGCCGATGTCCATGTGGTGGGCGCCCCAGTCTGTCATGGTGCCGCCAGAGTAGTCGTGCCAATTGCGGAAATTGCCATGGCAGCGCTCCGGCATGTAATCGGCAAACGGAGCTTGGCCTTGCCAGAAATCCCAGTCCAGCTCGGGCGGGACGGGCACACTGGTGAATGGGCCACCACGGAGGCCGGCGGGTAGCCAGACGGAAACTTGCTTGAGCGTGCCGATGCGGCCGTTGCGGACGAGTTCACAGGCGAGGCGGAAACGCTGGCTGCTGCGTTGTTGGGTGCCGGTCTGGAGGATGACTTGGTTTTCGCGGATGGCTTTGACGACTTGTTTGCCCTCGTCGATGGTGAGGGTGAGCGGTTTCTCGGAATAGATGTCTTTTTTGGCCTTAGCGGCGGCGATGTTGATGAGGCTGTGCCAGTGATCCGGGGTGCCATTGATGACGGCATCGATGCCGGGGTGGGCGAGAAGCTTGCGGAAGTCAGAAAATTTCGCGGGGGATTTACCGTCCTTGGTTAATTCTTCAGAGGCGCGCTGGAGGTGATTTTGATCGACGTCACAAATGGCGACGATATCGGCGAAGCGAAGGGCATCCTTGGCATCGGCGGTGCCCATGCCACCGCAGCCGATCAGCGCGACCCCGGGGCGGGCATTGGGCGAAATGATGGCCGCGGCTGGCTCTTGGGCGAGCGCGGCTTGGCGTTGGACAAACCAAAGTGGCAAGCCAGTGGCGGCGGCTGTAGCGGAACAACGCCGGATAAATGAACGGCGGGAAATTTGAAAGGATTTTGGAGTTTCCACGAAGGTTATGTTTTAAAAATTAGAGCTCTTCATTCGTTCTCAAACACGATTCGGAAACCAATATCTGGGCGCTGGAGAGCGCGATCCTTGGTCCATTCCCGAGTGAGGGCGTTGGAGCCGTGCTTGAGGTAAGAGCCACCCATGAGCACCCAGAGGCGTTCGCCGAGGGGGTTGGCGGGATTGGCGGAGCGGCTGCTGGTCCACTCGGATACGGATCCAGCCATGGCGAGCAGGCCGGCTGGGGTGCGGTCCAGCACTTGGGGAGTCACTGGCCCCCAGCCACTAGCGAAGAGGCTGCGTGGCTGCGGTAGCTGGTAGCTGAGGGCGGCAAACCATTGTTCTTGGGTGGGCAGGTGCGCTTGTTTCCACTCGGCATAGGCGGCGGCATCCCACCAATCGATGCCGATGACTGGGCAAGCGAGAGTGACTTGCCTATTGCGCCATGTGCCGTTGGCTTTGGCAGCGGCGAAGAGTGCAGGCCAATCGGCGGGCTGGTGAGTGAGCTTGGTGGCTGGCTGAGACTCGTGATCGAAGGTGCGTTCGCGGTTGGTTTTGGCGAGCAGGGTGAGCATTTCGAGAAACTCCGCATACTCGCCCAAGGTCACCTCGTGGGCGCTGATTTGGAAAGTGGGTAAATTTACCTTGGTGCCATCTGGAGTAGGGTGCTCGCCTGCTGGGATGGTGATGGCGGGGGGAATTACGGCGCGGACGATGGGTGCGGGCTTGGGCGGGCGGGGGAAAAATTGGATCGCGGTGATGCCGGCGATGAGGATGGCAGCGGCGAGAGCGAGGAGGACGAAATTTCTCGCGCGGGTGGGGCGGGTGGTGAGCTGAGTGGAAGGGGATGGGGCAAGTGGCTCGGCGAGTTGGTGCTCGATTTGTTCGCAATATTCGCGGACTTGGCTCCAGCTAAGTGGGGCATCGAGGCCCTCACCACGCATCCAACTGAGCAGCGTGAGAAAGCGGCCACTACCGGGCTGATCAGGGGCGACGAGGGGTGTAAGCGCGGTGCCGAGGTGATGGAGATCTTGCGGTGATTGCTGTGAACCGCGCGGGCCGGCGATGGCGAGATTTTCCAAACGGACGACGCCGTGGTTATCGAGATGAATGCCATTGAGAGCGATGGGTGAGGTGGCGTGAGCGAGGGCCTCGTGTTGAAGATTCGCATCGCAGATTTTCCGCAGGATATGGGCGAGGCGGGCGGGGGGAAATGTTTCGGCGGCGCGATTTCTCGCCTCCAAGGTGATTCCGGGCAGTAGTTCATACGCGTAGAAGCACAGGCCTGGCTGGGCGATGGCTTCATAAACGGAGCCGATGAGTGGGTGGTCCACGGCGGCTTTTGCCCGCACATCTGCAAGGAATTCCGCTTGTTGGCGCTCATCGGTGAGCTCCTCCACGATCACCATGCGGCCTACGGAGATTTGCTTGGCCAGCCAGGTGCGAGTGGTGGCAGTTTCGCCGAGGCGCTCTTTCAGTTCGTATTCACCTAGATGGCGAGCGGCAGGTGGAGGATTCATGAAAGAGTGCGAGAGAGGCGGGAATCAAGGAGTTGGGAGAGGTGGAAGAAGTGGCAGATTCGGATCGAAATCGAGTGGCATGGTGTCTTGGAATTCCGGGAATGCCGGGTTCGCCGGGTTCGCCGGAGCGTCTGTATTTTGCTGTGGGATGCGAGCAGCGAGGTCCCGTGGCCATGCTTGCACGTCCAGAACCTCGCCCTTGTAGAGGAGTGATACCACTTGGCCGTAGTAGGTTCTTTCACCAAAAAGGTGCTCGGTGGCACTATCTTGGATGGGGATCTGATAGTTCATTTGCAGAGATTCCTCGCCGCCTTGCCAATCGAAGGGGAGGGAAATCCACTGCTCGGTGACCCAGGATTTCTCTTCGAGTTGGATGATTTCGCCTTTCGGGGTTTTGTTGAAAAAAATCACGGAAACGGCGATTTGGCCGACGTCGATTTCGGCATCCGGAGCTTTTTGGACCGGGATAGTGATCACTACTTTTTGGCCATTTTCGTTCTGGGCATCGTTGAAAATGCGGATGCGGCTGAGAGCGAGTTTCCCCAACATTCCTTCTGGGGCCTGGAAGCCATCGCGCAGCTTGGCGGCGGCCAGCTCGAACAGGCTGCCAGAGCCGGAAGCGCCCAGTTGGAAAACTTTTTCAAAGTGGATGGCTGCGATATCATAGACTCCCATGGATTCGTGGACTAGGCCCATTTCATAATACACATTGGGATCCTCGGGCGAGAGGGAGAGCGCCTCTTCAAGCTTCATCACGGCAAGGCCCATATCGCCCTTGACGCGGGCTTGGCGGGCCTCTTTCACCAAACGTTCGGAGATGGGATCATCGATTTTCGGGGTGACGACCGGGCTGGGTGCCACGGTGGGAATGGGGGCGGGAGCGGCTGTCGCGGCGGATGCTCCGGGCTGCGGCGGGCGCGAAACTACGGGAGCAGACACCTGCGGCTCCGCAGCGGTGGGCACGCGGATGATGATGGTTTTTGGCACCTCCTTTTCGACGTAGCGGACGATCTGCGAGTCCTCATAACGAGCGGCCAGCGCCATCCCGGCGACCAGCAATTGGCCGAATGCGATGAGGCAGAGCACCCAGCAAGAAAGCGCGAACACAGGGACATGGCCGCGTGTGAATGGGTTGGTAGGTTTTTCAGACACGCGGGGAGAGTGTTCAGGCTGGCTGGATTTGTCAAATCAGAGGGAAATCATGCGGGCGCGGAGCCGGGGATTTTCCCCGCAAACTAAAAATTTATCGAAGAATCCTTGTTTCGATTCTTGCGACTCTGCCCGCCGCCGCCTAAGTCCCTCACAGACATGAGTGAAGCAAACACGCCGCCGCCGCAATCCACCGAAGCCGAACTCATCGCCGTTCGTCGTGATAAACTCGCGAAACTCCGCGATCTCGGGATCGATCCCTACGGAGCGCGGTTTGAGGTTTCCATCACCCCGGCCGAGCTCTACCAGAACTTCGAAGAAGGCAAGCAAGTCAAGGTGGCAGGCCGGATCACCGCGCTGCGAGACATGGGGAAATCCTGTTTTTTCAGCCTCTCGGATGTGCATGGTTCCATCCAAGGTTACATGAACGTGAAGGCCTTGACGGAAACCGAAATTGCGGCGTGGAAATGCCTGGATCGAGGTGACTGGATCGGCATCGAGGGGGAAACCTTTCTCACCAAGACCGGCGAGCCCACCATCAAGTTGGAGAAATTTACCATGCTTTCCAAGTCACTCCGGCCGATGCCAGACAAGTGGCACGGCGTGGCAGACCGCGAGATTAAATATCGCAAGCGCCACCTCGATCTGATGGGGAATCCCGAGAGCGCCGCGCTCTTTGTAAAGCGCTCGATGATGATCGCCGAGATCCGCCGTTTCCTCCAAGACCGCGGATTCCTTGAGGTGGAAACACCGATGCTGCATGACATCGCTGGCGGTGCCGCAGCCCGGCCCTTCGAGACGCATCACAATGCGCTAGGCATGCCACTCACCTTGCGGATCGCGCCGGAGTTGTTTCTCAAGCGCCTGTTGGTCGGCGGCTTCACGAAAATTTTCGAGCTCAATCGAAGTTTCCGCAATGAAGGAATTTCTCGCCGCCACAATCCTGAATTCACGATGCTCGAAGCGTATTGGGCCTTCTCAGACTTCGAGCAAATGGCGGATCTGGTGGAAGAACTCACCTGCCATCTTGCAGAGAAATTTTGCGGAGGCTTGAAAATCGAGCACAAGGACGAGGATGGAAATGTCACTCGGACCATCGATCTGAGCCGCCCGTGGAAGCGCGAAAGCTACCACACGCTCATCGCTGCGGCGGCCGGCGAGGATTTTTTCACGATCGATGCGGCTGGCCGACGCGCCCGCTGTGAATCACTCGGCGTGCAGATTTCTGAAAACATGGAGGATCATGAGGTGATCCAGCAGGCATTTGAAAAACTCGTCGAAGAAAAAACCTTCGATCCCTGCTTCGTAACACGCGTCTCTAGCGAGCTGGTGCCGCTGGCGAAAATTTCCCCCGGTGGCAAAACGGTGGAAGTCTATGAGCTCATCATCAACGGCCAGGAAATTTCCCCCGGCTATTCCGAGCTCAATGATCCCGATGTCCAACGCCAACGTCTCGAAGATCAATCCGGCGAGGAAACTCAAAAAGTGGACTATGATTTCATCGAGGCGCTAGAGTGCGGCATGCCCCCTGCAGGCGGGATCGGCATCGGCCTGGACCGGCTGTGCATGATGCTCACCGGCGCGCCGACCATCCGCGATGTGGTGCTTTTCCCGCTGCTCAAGCGCAAGGATTAATCCCGGTGGTAAGGCGAGCCGCTTTTCAAAGATTCCAGCCGATAGAGCTGTTCTAACAAAACCACCAAGGCCAGCTCATGTTGCAGCGTGAACGAGGACAGCGTGAGGATTAAATCGCACGCCTGCCGCAGCTCGGCATTGTGCCCATCCGCCGCGCCGATGAGAAATGCCACGGTTTTCACGTCTCCGCGCATCGCGAGTGACTCCATCCGCTCGGCAAATTTGCGGGTGGTGAGGAATTCGCCGCGTTCATCGAGGGCCACCCGGAAGCAACCATGGGATTTTTCTAACAACCTTGCAGAAACCTCATCCCGGCTGCCTGCCTTGACCACCAGCAGCTCATGATTTCCAAAGCGGGACAGCCGCTTCAAATACTCCTCACAGCCCGCCTTGGCGTAGGCGAGTGCGGGCTTTCCTGCGATGATCACTCGAATCTGCATCAGTTCCGGTCAAAGCTTGCGTCGCGCCCTTTCCCAAGCCAACTTCAATTACACACGTATGTTCCTCAAATTCACTCCCTTCGCCCTGTTGGTGGCTTGCCATCCCGGAATCGGCCCCGTGGTGCCGCAAAATCACGTCGAGCGGAAAATGATCGGCCTGCTGGAAAAATTCGACCGCTGGGATTTGAATGGCGATGGTAATCTCGATAGACACGAGCTAGCCCCGGCGAAAGAACTTACCGGCCTTACACCCGCCGAGATCATCGCATTCTATGATACTGGGAAAGACGGCAAAGTTTCCCTCAGTGAAGCGCAAGCCGGCTATGCCCGCTCTGACGAAGCCCTCGAAATCATCAAGGCTCGCAACTAAATTCTCAAATCATGAGCGATATTTATGAGTCAGATAAAGTTTTATCAGAATACCTGCTTTTTCATTTCGGCACGCCCGAGGAAATTTTAACGAGTTCGCGAGAGTGGCCACAAGCCATGCATGATGCCTTGGATTTCGCGGTGCGGACTCCACGCCATTTCGCCTCTGGCCAAGTTTCTCGCGCTTTGGATCTTGGTTGCGCCGTTGGTCGCTCTGCATTCGAGATGGCGAAACACGCGGACGAAGTCATTGGCATCGATTTTTCCCACGCCTTCATTGCGGCTGCGGAAACGTTGCGACAAGGCGGCACCATCCAATATGAGCGGCTTGAAGAAGCGGCCCTCCGCACTACACTCAAGATTCATCTCGGAGCAGAGTATCCATTGCACAAACTCAAATTTCTCCAAGGGGATGCCATGCACCTGCCCGCAGACCTCGGCACATTTGATCGGGTGCATGCGGCAAATTTAATCTGCCGTCTGCCTGAGCCTCAGCGTTTGCTAGAACGCTTGCCCGAGCTGGTCCGGCCCGGCGGTGAGCTTGTTTTGGCGACGCCCTGCACTTGGTTGGGAGAATTCACCCCACCCGAGAATTGGCCGAAAAACGGCACTTTGCCTTGGTTGGAAGATTCGTTACAACCTCACTTCCACCTCGTCCGCCAAGCTGAAGAACCGTTCCTGATCCGGGAAACCGCTCGCAAATTCCAATGGACCTCCTCGCTCATCAGTGTCTGGCAACGGCGCTAGCCTTTGGACTGCGGCGAGCATCGCCGCTTTGGGGTGCGGGCTGACCCTTGCGGATGACCAACGAATCTACAAAAAGGGCGAGCACTCGGAACTTTTTCGAGGAATCGGCGTTATGCGAGAAACCCGCCACCCGCGTCAAAGCGGTGATCCCCACCGCAGTCCAAAGTTCCTGCGGAACCGCAGCCTTTGGACTGCGGCGAGCATCGCCGCTTTGGGGTGCGGGCTGACCCTTGCGGATGACCAACGAATCTACAAAAAGGGCGAGCACTCGGAACTTTTTCGAGGAATCGGCGTTATGCGAGAAACCCACCTACCGCGTCAAAGCGGTGATCCCCACCGCAGTCCAAAGTTCCTGCGGAACCGCAGCCTTTGGACTGCGGCGAGCATCGCCGCTTTGGGGTGCGGGCTGACCTTTGCGGATGACCAACGAATCTACAAAAAGGGCGAGCACTCGGAACTTTTTCGAGGAATCGGCGTTATGCGAGAAACCCACCACCCGCGTCAAAGCGGTGATCCCCACCGCAGTCCAAAGTTCCTGCGGAACCGGAGCATGATCATCAGCCTTTAAACCTTTAAATTTCCAATGGCCGGGTGGCCGCATCCGTGATACTTGTCCCGCGGATGTTCGAAGTCAGACAAAAGCCAGATATGGTAGAGCGCGCCTTGCTGGTGCGTTTCTACTTCGATGCACGCGAAGCGGATGAATCAGAATCCCTGCTCGAAGAACTCGGCGAACTCGTCAAAACCCTCGGCATCGAGATCATGGAAACCGTGCTTTATCGCAGCCGCGAGATGCACAAAAAATTCCTCTGCGGCACTGGTAAGGCCGATGAAATGGTAGCCCTCGCCCACGCCCATGATTGCGATGTCATCGTCATCGACAATGGCCTCGCACCTTCTCAACAGCGTGAGTGGGAAAAACTCGCAGACCTCTGCGTGATCGACCGGGAAGAAGTCATTCTCGATATTTTCGCCAAGCGCGCCCAGACGCGAGAAGCCCGCCTCCAGGTGGAACTCGCCCGCATGCAATACGCCCTTCCCCGCCTCGCCCGGATGTGGGGCCACCTCGACCGTGAATCCGCAGGCTCCGGCGGCGGCGCTGGCGGTGGAGCCTCACGCGGCATGGGTGAGAAACAAATCGAAGTGGACCGCCGCCTCGCCTATCAAATTATTGATCGAGCCAAGCGAGAAATTGAAGTCGTCCGCAAGCAGCGCAAAACTCAGCGCAAAGAGCGCGAGAAATTCGAGACTCCCCACGCCGCAATCGTCGGCTACACCAACGCCGGGAAATCCACCCTCCTCAATATCCTCAGCGGTGCCGATGTGATGGCCAAGGACATGCTCTTCGCCACCCTTGATACCACTACCCGCCGCATCGAGCTGCCG
>Ga0335395_10002635_pt1 | contig 11147 bp, 6 predicted proteins | sample MAT02_FD_205744 | JGI IMG/M metagenome (GOLD analysis project Ga0335395, IMG submission 205744) | Freshwater microbial communities from Lake Fryxell liftoff mats and glacier meltwater in Antarctica - MAT-02 (spades assembly) (version 2) ...
ATGAGGCCCCAGGCGCCGTCAGAGAACACGTTCTTCGCCGGGCTGCTCACGGCCGTGCGCCACCCTGCCGAGCCCGCCGCCTCAAAGGCATCGCTGCGCACGCGAATCGTCCACAAGCTGCGCCAGGTCACCGACACGCTGGGCGACAACAAGGTGGTGATCTTCATCGACGAGGCGCAGCACCTGCGCGAGATCGAGTACGAGTGGTTGCGCGACCTGCACGACGACCTGGAGAACAACGACGTGCGTCTATTCACGTTCCTGATCGGTCAACATCAATTGCTGGCGCAGAAGGCGGCCCTGCAGGCCCAGGACAAAGAGCAGATCGTCGCCCGCTTCATGATCGAAGAACTCGCGTTCAAAGGGCTTACCTCCGAAGCAAAATGCGCCGCCGTTCTCGGTGCCTATGACACGAGCGGCGAGTACCCGGCCGGCTCGGGTTGGTGCTACACGCGCTTCTTCGTGCCGCGGGCGTACTCCGCGGGTCTGCGCTTGGCCGAGTCGGCGCCGCGCGTGTGGCGTGCTTTCTGTCGAAGAACGAATGATCGGCTAGGCTGAACGAATATTCCGCGAATGGAACGTCAGCGGGAAAGCGAGCAAATGCGGGGCTTTCCGCCGTACTCCCCCACTTTGGGCTGAAGTTGCGCGCGGCCAACATTCGCAAGGCTTTGAACGCAAATTCGGCTATTACGTTGCAGCTTGGACGCGTGGCCTGCCCTGTCCTCCCAGGGGCGCGGCGACCGCTAGCAGTTCATTCGTTCAAATTCGCATCTATTTCGTTCTTCGACACTAACTACTCTTTGAGCCACTTTCGATGAGCACCTCCCATACTCACCCGCGCCCTTCACTATGCGAATTCGCGATGGCTTTGCTCGTGCATCCGCCACGCGCCTTTGGCGTGGCTGTGGGGAATGTCGAGCGCTTGCAGGAGGGGCAAACCGCAGTGGCCATCGGAGGTGGCTTCCCTCGACAAAAAGAGCCCTTGTTCACCGGCGAGTCGCTTGAGAAAGACTTCGGCCCACCAGCCGCGTGCATCAGCGCCGCCCTGATGCAGCGTATCCGAGGCGAATTTGTTGTCATGAGCGCACCAGCCGCAGCACCAGACATTGCGAATACCACTACAGGGAAGGTGTTCTTCGTGAAGGATGCAAGCCCGGACTCGGTGCTGGCCGGCTTTCTGGTCATGGCGCGAGACGCCCAAGTCGATCTCGACGGGATCGAACCGTGGCTGCAATCGGTGGTTAGTTGGGACGCGGGAGACATGGCGCCCGAGCCGGCAAAGAACTGGCCGACGCTGGCCAGTTGCCTGGCACACCTAGAGTTCCCGGTGTCGTTGACGCAGCAACCGCCGCCTGTCGGCGATTGGACCGGCCAAGCTTGGTTAAAGGTGCTTCGGTTTCTGGTTGAGTCCATCAGGGACGAGCACAAACCGACCGACATGCCGCCTATGCTGAGCGGCGAAGGTGCACAGGCGCACAGCGCGCTACGGCGTCTCGAGCAGCTTTACCAGGACTGCTTACGTCACGGAACAGTAATGCAGCTCAGCGTGCCTCTGCGCGGCACCGCCGGAAAGCATCTGCAGGTCGATGCCCTGGTTTACACAGAACATGAAGCCAGCGATGCAATGAAAATCCTGGGCCGTGTCGACAGGACCAATCCGCCAGCCAAACGCGGCTTCGGTTTGGGTATCAGTCATCGCCCCGGAGCCGAAGACTGGAATCGCTTCACCATCCACGCTGACCCCTCACTGGGCATCGACCTGACGGACCTGTGGCAAGCGCTGGAACGGCGCGAGACGGAAGAATGGACAACCGATGGTGCTATTGCGCGACCGGCAGGCCCTGCCACGGGCGCAGGCCCTGCTAATGGGGCGGCTTCCTACACACCAGACCAAATCGAGCGACTGAGTAAGGAGGTACTACTAGGTGTTGCACGCCCCCTCGCGGGGGTAGGCAACGTTTGGGTGAATCCGTGGTTCCTCGCACCTGACCGCAGCCTGATCGGCTCGCCGGGCAAGGATAGCCACGGCGTCGCTGCGGGAGCAAGCAAACTCAATTGGAACCACGTGATCGACGCTGTCTGGGCCTGCTACATGCCAGCGGCTAGAGCGATGGTGGTGCCGGTCGGGTACCCACACGGCACGCGCCATTTAGGCCATGTTGCGCAAACAACCCCATTGCAGAAGTCGAGGCTTTGGGAAAGCCCCACGATCGACAAGGAGCTGGGCGCGGCGAGCGAGTCCTCCCGAAAGCTGCAACTTCGCTTCATCGATTGGCCCCGTGACTCCAATTCTCAAGATGGAAGCAATGCGGCAATCGACTTCAACCAAACGATTGTGCGCATGCTGGGCACGCTGGCCGGTCAGCGCAATCCCGGGCCCAACCAGGTACTCGACCCTACTGAGTACTTGAAGTTCGACAAGTTGGTCGCGCCCGACAGCGCGCGCAAGATATCGATCAAGGGTGGTCTGGCCGTGGTCTCCGAAGACGGCTGCATCGTGATCGACGACTGGCGGGACCAGGACGTCGACACCGATGCGATCTGTCATGCCATGCGTTTGGCGCAGAGCGTTGCAAGTGATGCCGATAAGTGCCTGGAAGATTACCGCGAGTTAAGCAAACGGCTCGAAGATCTACGTGTGGTCGAGCTGAGCCCCTTGAAGCGAGAGCCGTACGATTTGCTGAGGGATATTGCATCCAAGCGCCGGAAGCTCGCTGCCACAAGCATTAGCAGATTGGGTTTGCAGATCAAGAACTCGGACGCGGCCAACTTGTACCGGGAGCTGCTTGAGCACTGGCGCGCACGCGAGATTTTGGCGCAGGCTGACCAGGGACTCGCGCAGCTCGAAACCTCGTTTCGCGGCGAGATGGAGGCGCGCAGCGCCTACGTCGTCAAGTTGATCGGCCTGGTGGGGTTTCCGATGGCGGTAGCGCCTGCCATCGCCAAACCCCTGGCGGCTGGGATCAATGGCACCTTTCTTTACTTTGGCTATAAGCTGCCTCTGCCTGAAGCTAGCGTGGACGATTTCAAGACGTTTGGTGAAGGTCTGCTCTGGGTGGTCACTTCGTGTTTGCTGTACCTAATCATCAGATATCGCTTGAGTCCAGGCAGGACTGATGCCGCCTCGCCGCCCAAGGGAGCGAACTCTTCGAAGCTGTAAGCCATCCAGGAGACCACCTGTCAATGCTTTGTGGGAATCGCGAAAGCCCGAATCAGCAGCTCCACGGCGACATGGCTGTCGGTGGGCCGAATTCTTCCGTAGGAGTCGATGGGGCGGAGCGCAAGCTGATTGGCCACAATGTGCCCCGTCGGACGTTCGCGACCCCCAGCTTCCACGCGATACCCAGAATGGTCTCGTGCGGGCAGAATCGCCAGCAATTGAAAATGTGCCTGTGCTACGGGCTCAGCCGAGTCTCGTCGATAGTCAGGATCGGCAGCGTCCGCTGCGACTCCGCAAGGCCGCACGAGGTCTTTGCCGAGTGAGCACTGTTCCTGTTCTTGCAAGCCTGGACCTGTCGTTGCCATCGGGTTGATGTCGCGCCTGCTTTTGGTTAACCCACCCGGCTTGATGCCGTGACAACGGGTTAGCGCGTCGCCCCAGGAGTTATCAACAGGCTTGCCCACGGTCTGGGCGAACAACTGCGCCTGCTTTCTCGCACTGGGGATCCGTGCGGCGATGCCGCCCATACGGCTCTGGCGGGTTTGCGCCTGGCGCTCATCCTCGCGGTGCGAGGACTGCTGCGCAGCCCTTCCAATTCTCTCGAGGGCTCCTGCTTGGTCCACCTTCTGAGCAACCTCGTGCGCGAGCAGCCGGGCCGCAGCGCACAACGGCGGCGCAGCGGGTCGAGTAAGGCGAATATCGTCATGATGGTGCTGTGCCACTGCATGGCCGCGTGGCGCGTTGCTGCGGAGCTGTTATGTGACGTGCATAGAGAGTGCCGGTTTCCCCTGGCGAGACGCCTGGCTAACACCACTCTCGTCGCACGACGGCGCACGGTTTGTTAGGTGGGTTTCTTGGGTACCCTTCGGCGAGTACCGCGTGAGTTCAACCGTACAGTCAGGCCGGTTGCCACCCGACGTTCGGTCCGGACGTTTCATGGCGGGCGCCGTGGCGCCAGATAAGCGAAATCACTGCATGCCTGCTGAAAACCCGCTTCACGTCCGCACGCTGTTCACCGACTCCCTGCGTTCGCTCCTGGCCGCCACTGGGCAGGACAGCGATCCCGCCACCGACGCCGCCAGCGTCGCGCGCCGCGTCTTGCAATTGGGCGGGCCGGGTGGCCGGCACGCCGGGGCGCTGCGCAAGGCCACCGGGCTGCAGAAGCCCGAGTTCGCCGCGCTGCTGCGGGAGATCGCGGCGTTTGTGCGCCTGGACGAACAGCCGCTCGGCCAGCGCAAGCCCGCGGATGCCCGCAACGCCGAGCTGGCGATGCTGCGCACGCTGTCCTGGTTCGAGACCATGCGCGCGCACAACGCCATGACCTCGGCACCGTCGGCCGGCCAGGCGCGGGCCGACCGCACCGATGCCTTCCGCCTCGTCAGCGCGTTGGAGCTGATGATGCGCGAGCTGCTGCGGCGCTCGCATGACGAGGAGGCCGCCATCAGAGCCTGGCTGGAGCAGGCGCTCCCACGCGAGGCTGCCGAGGCGTTGAAGCGCAGCCCCAACGACCCCATCGACGGCCTCTTCCTGAGGGAGCTGGTGCGGCTGTTCCTGGACGCGCAGGTCTGGCGGCGGCTGGAGCCCCTCTACCGCCCGTCGCCGCTGCTGCGACTGTTGGACGAGCAGCGCACCACGGCCGAGAGCTTCCTGGACGACCTGCGCCGTATCCGCAACGATGTGGCGCACTTCAAGCACCTCACCGCCGTGCAGCATGCGCTGCTGGTGCATTACCACGATGAGCTGGGGACGCCGGTGCGCGAAGCCCATGCGCGCGGCGACACGCCGGTCGACCCCGCGCGGTTCGACACCCAGTCCGCGCTCATGACGCAGGCCGATGTGCGCCGCATGGAAGAAGAGGCGCTGGCCGATCGCCGGGAGCTGCGCCGCACCGGCCGCATTGCGCGAACCGGCCTGTTGCTGGCGGTGCTGTCGCTAGCGGTGCTGGCCGTGCTGCTGTGGCCCAAGCTGCGGCTGGCGATGGACCCGGACCTCGAGTTCATGGACGCGCTGCAGAAGGCCCTCGAGCACCACGGCCTCCTGGCAGTGCAGGCCTGCGAGCAGGGGCGCCAGAGTGCGCTGGCCCGGCTGATGGCGGCGCCGGGCGCCGCCACCGCGCTGGCCGGCGAAGACGCACCGAACCTTCATGCGGGCATTCAGCGCCTGGCGTCCCGGGGCCTCGCGGGTGGCGCGCGGCTGCCATCCTGCGTGGCTACCTTCGCCACGATGGGCTGGGACGCCAACCGCCTGGGCGACGTGCTGGGTCAGTTGCCGGGCCTCGCCGACGGCAAGGGGCCTTCGGCGGCCGGCTATCAGCAGTTCCTGAAGGCCCATGAAGGCAGCCTGATACCAGGGCGGTTCGCGCCCGCCAGCGAGCTGCGCTGCCCGGTGCTGGTGCTGGCGGTGTGGGCCCGCGACGTGCCGCTGGTGTCGGCCTTGCGCACCGCCGGCGCCAAGACTGAGCAGCCTTGCCTGCTGGACGCGTTCTATGGCGACGGCACGCATGCGGCGCCTTTCTCAAGCGCGCTGGAAGAAGCGCGCCGCGGGGGTGATGCCCCGACGCTGGCCGCGCTTCAGGCGCCGGCGCGCTGACCGGCTGCGTTCAGTTGTCCCGGTCGAACCCCGGAGGATAGAGCTCGGTCATGGGCCGCGAACGCGTCTTCAGCACCTGGGCATCGAAGACGATCGCGTCCCCCACGAAGCGTGCACCCGTGATGCGCAGTTGCATCTCAAGGCGCATGTCCTGCTGGCGCCCATCGGCACCGAGGTGGCCCACGCCACCGGCAGCGGCGACGCTGTAACGCTCCAGCGGTGGCGGCAGGCGCAGGTACACGGGCGTCGTCCCGCTGCGGTCGCTGTTGCGCCAATGCAGGTTGGGCAGGCGCAGCGCCGAAGCCACCTGCGCCGCATCGACGCCGGCCGCCAGTTGCCCGTTGCCCCAGTTCGAACCGCTGTAGTCATACAGGAAGCGGCTCGCATAGTTCACCCCGCAGCCCTTGGCCACCGAGGTGTCCGGGCCACCGCAGCGCAGCGGCAGCCACACAGTGTCGAGCGCGGCCATGCGTCGCCGCTGCAGCGCCTCCCAGGCTTTGCGCCCAATGTCGAGCCGGAGCTCCGCCATCGGCCAGGGCAGCAGGCGTGGCCAGCCATCGTGCACGCCCCACAACGTCGACAGGCCGAACCGCGAGCGCTCCATGTCCAGGCGCAGCGTAGTGGTTTGGTACATCTGCGCCCAGCCGGGGGCCTCCTTCTCGAAGGACGGCATGTACCGGGCCGCCGCCAGTACCAGCAGCTCCGGCGTGACCCACACGTCGCCGTTGGGGCGGCCGTCCAGCGCCTGCATCGTCCGTGCGAAGGCCTGCTCGCGCTGCGTCAGGTCCACGCCCGGTTGGGCCACCAGCGTGTTGAAGCGCTCCTGGATGGCCAGCCTCAGCGCATTCAGCCGCTCGCTCATCGCGGCCGCCCGTGCGCCATCGCGCGTGAGCGTGCGATCCAGCGTCACGCCGTTAGTCAGGGACACATAGGCCCAGCCGCTGGCCGCCTGGCCCACCGGCGGCGACGGCGGCCCCTCGGGCCGACCCTGGCGCCAGGCGCAGCCGGGGAAGCGGCCGTTGTGCACGCGTGGCAGTGGCCATGCCTGCCTCCACCGGAAAAGGTCGGCAGGCTGGCGCACCTCGATCTGGAAGAACGCATAGTTGCCCGCCGCGTCGCCGATCTCGGTGGCACAGAGCCCGTCGCGATACCGCGCGACGAAGGCATCATCCAGCAGCGCCGCCGCCACGTCGGTGTTGGCGATCTTGGCGCCTTGGAGCCGGGCGCCGCGCAGGTCCGCGCCGATCAGGTATGCGCCGGTCAGGTCCGCGCCCTGGAGGTTGGCGCCGCGCAGGTCGGCCAGGCTGAGATCCGCGCTGCGCAGGTCGGCACCTTCGAGGTTGGCGCCGCTCAGGTCGACGTACTGCCACGCGGCACGCGTCAGCACCGCTGCGCGCAGGTTGGCATTGGGCATTGACGCATAGGTGGCGTCGGAGCGGTCCAGCTTCGCCTGCGACAGATCAGCTTCGGTGGCCTCAGCCAACGTCAGGTTGGCCCTGGAGAGATTCGCTTCGCGCGCCTTCACCCCGTTCAGCCGCGCGGCGGTCAACTGGCCGCCCGCGGCCTGCCAACCCGGAAGGTTGGCGCCGTTCAGGTTGAGGCCGCCCAGGTTGTCACTCGAGAAATTCTGGCCAGCCGTGTTCAGCGTCTGCATGGCTTGCACGTGCGAGTTGTCGTCGAAAGGTCGTGCGGCGATGGCGCGGTTGAGCTGCTCGCGTGCGCTTTGCATCTTTTGCTGGGCCTCGGATTTGTCCTGCCCGATCTGGATCTCGATAACCTTGGCTTCGAGGGCTGCGATTCTTTTGTTGACCAGCTCGTTCGCGGCGTCGAAATCCAACTTCGCCAGCGCGTCGCCCACGTCGCCACTTAGTGGGGCGGCCGTCTGGTCGCCGCGCCTGCTGTCGGCCAGAAACGGTGCGACGCGGCTGGCCCAGTCGTCGAACTTGCGTTCCAGTTGGCTGATGCCGTCCCTCGCTCGGGCCTCGGACTGCGCCAGGTCCGCCCGCACCGTGCGGACGATCTTGTCCACCATTGCCGCTTGCTGGCTGGCCGTCAAGCCCTGCGCCGCTATCGAAGCCGTCTGTTCAAGCTTTAGTACGCGGCCGTCCATCGTGCCCAGCCGGCTGGACAGGTCGATCACCACGGGATTGCTCGTCAGGGCGGGCCGGCAGTCGACGCCGCGGATGACCTGCCCGGGCTTGTCGGTCGTCCCTTTCTGCTCGCGGCAGTCCTGCTGTTGCGCGTGCAACGGCAGGCTGAGCATGGCCAGCGCTGCGGCGAACCCGCCGGCGAGGGGCCGTGAATGACGGTAGAAAGGGCGAAGGACAATGCTCATCTGAATACCGTGTGCCGGTTCGTGGAGAAGGGCGACGACGCGCCTGCAAGGCGTCGAGAGACTACCCGAGCCGCCGCCGGACCGCACCGCGCGAACCCGCGCACCGGGCAAGGGTCGACCCCAGGGCGCGGCACCGTCTTGAACTTCAGGCAGACTGGCATGGTTGGCGCCGATGCCCAACGACCCACACCGAGGCCCATGAACAAAGCGCTCGTTGCGATGCTCCCGGTGCTGATGGCATCGGCCTCCTGGGCCCAGCCCATGTGGCTCAAGAATGGCGCCAAGTCCGGGCAGGCCTATGCCATCGACCTCCACGAGGGTTGCGTCGCCGTGACGGCGGCCCATCTGCTCAAGCCCGCCGCGGATCGCATCCGCCTGACGAACGAGGCGGGCGATGCCTTCTTTCCGACGGTGCTGGCGCAGGACGATGCGAAGGGCATCGCCGTGCTGTATCTGGGCAAACCCGACGGGCGCTCCCAGTGCAAGTCCCCCGGGCTCATCAGCATCGGCCGGTTGGGCGAGTACGAGCCTGACGTGGTGGGGCTTCCGGGCGTCTGGTTCGACATGATCGCCGGCCCCACGGGCGGCCTAGATCGTTTCGACGTGGCGTTGCCGAAAAAGCTCCCGGGGCCAGCCGCAACCGAATTCATCGTCACGGCCAAGGCCGCGCCGGAGCCGAATCCACCCACGGACAAGGAGGGGCGCCCCCACTCGGGCTCCCGCAACGAGGCGCCAGCGGGCCGGTTCAAGCGGCTCCCCACGCAGGACAACAGCGGTGCCGCGCTATGGATGGGGAACCGGCTGAGCGGCCATTTCACGTTTGGCCGCTACGACGGCGACCGGTTGGTCGCAGATTGGTCCACCTCCCTGATGGCCGGGATGCTCCTTCGCGTCACGGGTGAGCGTGCCTACGTCATGACCACGCCGGCCATCATCGATTTCATCGGGCAGGCGCTGCGGCCCATCGACCCCGCGAAGCTGGTGATCGATCCCTCGGGCGCCACGATCAGCGATCAAGGGCGGGGGCAGTTCATCGGCGTGACGCGGAGCTGGGGATCCAGCATGCTGACGGACTACAGCGTCGAATTCGATCTGGGCGACGAGGGAGCCGAGTTCAACGGCTTCACGGTCGTCCAGGACGTGATGGCGGATCCCGATCATCGCTACGACCCGCATCCCAGCTTCCGCTTCCCCTCGCATTCCAGCGGAGCCATCCTGATCAACGTCTCGCAGTCCCGCCCCCGGGAAGGGCGCGACTGGCGCTCCGTCAATTGCAAGGGCGAGAAATGGGAGCCCACGACGCGGTTTTCCGCCGTCGAGCAGGTGCGCATGAATTGCGAGCTGGATCGTCCGGCGGTGGCTCGCGGCGTTCGTATCACCCTGCGCGGCGTGCCAGGCCGGTGGCGGGAGATCAAGCTGAACCTGGCGCGGTAACCGGCGCGGGGCACCGAAGTTCGACACCAAAATCGATTCCGCGCCTTTATTGACGTCCCCAGTTCAATGGAATCACCTGATCAGCAAGATGGCTCAGCCGCACGAACTGCACGGAAGGGGCAAGGCAGAGCTATCTTGCTGATCAAGAGACAAATTACGGGTCTTACGCACGTTGTGTGACGCCTTGAGCGGCACGGCAAGATCGTGGATCATTGAGGTTCACGATGCGAGGTCACCATGGTTGTCATTCCTGGCTTGACGGATTCATTGCGCGCCGTTGGGAAACGAATCACTCACTTTGACACCACCGAAGGCAATTTGGCTGTGGATGTGGCGAGCACAGTGTGGTCAGCGCAATGCCCCAAATGCTCGTACCGCAGCTCGCGCCGACATGGCCAATATCGGCGGCGACTCAGTGCTGAGCCCAGCATGGGCCGGCACGACAGTCTGGCCGCGAAATGCGGCGCTTTAAGTGCGTGAATCGGCGGTGCAGCCAGGTGACCTTTGCCGAGCGGATCAACACCCTTGCGCTGCCCAAGCAACGCGGCACTGTCGGTCTCGACGGCGCGTGGCGCTCGAGCAAAGCTCGACCTGCTGCTCGCCCGCGCCCTGCATCCAAATTGAGGACTCCGTTGTCACACAACGTGCGTAAGACCCGAATTGGCTTCGCTCTACGTTTGGCGACCAGCCCGTGAGTAGCACAGCCATCGCGACGGCTAGCTCTGTTTCATCCATAGGGCCCCCGTGCCTGCTTAGACTTCGCGCAGCAGTGACACCCACCAGGCCGAGGCTCGGTGCTTGTCTGTCACTAGCCGGTGCCAGACAGTGGAGCCCAGCAAGGCCATCAGGCCCAAGACCAGGCTTGCCACGGCGACAGGGGTGGTCACCGCTGCAAGAGAGCCGGTAACGAAAGGAGGCTTGTTCATGTAGGCCAACGGCAGGCCGTACAGAGCAACGGCCACCAAGACGGCATCCGTCACCAGCAGGCACACCAGAGCCAGCCGGTTCGGTGCCAACCACGCGCCAAGGCGCGTGGTCTTCAGAAACAGAAAAACCAGCACGGCCGGCACCACCAGGTGCGACACGACACGGGCCGTGTGCCGCTCCAGACCTGTCGGCTCGTGCTGCCAGCCCATCACCATGAGAAAGGAGCCTGACAGGTTGGGCCAGCCACCCGTCACGCCATTGATGACTACACCGAGCGGCAAGGCCATCGCCAACAGCATCCAGCTGGGCCGCGATGTGCTGGACGCTGAAGAGAGTGGCAGGTTCATCGAGGGTCTCCAGGGCTGTGGTGGTCATTGATTTAGGCCGCAGGCGCTAACGCCCGGTCAAGCGTCGTCCATGTTTGACTTGTCCCGGGCTGCGTTTCGGCTCCGGACCCAGCTTAACGCAGCGTGAGCTGGAGGACGTCAGGCCTGCTTGCGTCGGCTCGACAATGAGTGCCCGCTCGAATCAAGCCCAGGCAACCGCCACAGCCTGCGGGCGACCAGGTCACTGCCGTGAAGAGTAGTAAACCTGCCACCCCGGTCTTCTTGATCTCCTCCTCGACAGAAGCGCCTCGCGCTCAGCCTGTGTAGCCACGATTACTACTTGTTTTCGAGTAGTGAACTTGCCACCGTCGATACT
>Ga0335395_10002637_pt1 | contig 11145 bp, 9 predicted proteins | sample MAT02_FD_205744 | JGI IMG/M metagenome (GOLD analysis project Ga0335395, IMG submission 205744) | Freshwater microbial communities from Lake Fryxell liftoff mats and glacier meltwater in Antarctica - MAT-02 (spades assembly) (version 2) ...
CGGTTTACTAGGTTTTATCCTCGGATTATTTGCTTGGCAAGTCCATCTGAGTGCGATCGGGCAATTAGAAACTGTCTTGCTAGGGTGGGGGTTAATTCCTAGTCGGCTAGCGGCGGTGACAAGTCAAGTCGTGGGGGGAAACAATCCAGCCGCTTGGGTTGCTTGGGTATTGGTAGCTAGTTCCTTAGTTACAGGAATGTTTCTCCATAGCAGTTTTGCTCAAATCCTCGGCAATGGAATTTTTTTGTGGGTGTTTGGGCGGCGACTAGAATCCTATTGGGGAAGCGGTAAGTTTCTCCTGTTTTTTGTGGGCATGGGGATTTTAACAGGATTATTACAAGTGCTGATAGATCCTCAATTGGAAACTCCCCTTGTGGGAACCAATGGCTCGATCGCCGCCATCATCGGAGCCTATCTAGTTGCCTTTCCCCGTGCCAAAATTGCTACGATCCTGCCCTTGGGTTTTGTTTTTATTCCCCTAGAACTACCAGCCCTATTTTTTGGCTTCTGGTGGTTTGTCCAACAACTAGCTTACGGTATCGGGCAGTTGTCTGCCGTCTCTGTCAATCAGGGATTGCTTGCCTATTGGAGTCATGGCCTCGCTATGGTTTGGGGGGCAATAATAATGGGAGCTAGTCTGCGTAGTTCTCCCAAAGTTGTGAATTAGTTAATTAAAAGATTACCAATCAAAATTGAGCCGAGTTATTGCATGGACAGGGCGGTGGCGATCGTCCAACTATCCATCAACAACAAGAGCAAGCTAAACCCCAAAAGAATTATGTACATCCACGGTTGAGCAAGGGGACGCAAATCTTGAGTATCAATCCCAGTTTTGGCTTGAATCACTGTGACTAACTTGGTAAAACCCACTACTCGCATGGGTAAGAGGTAGGCTTGGGGTGAAGATTTACTGATGAAATAGTAGACTATGCCCCCCTGTCCTGTGGTTCGCATTTTAATATCCTTGATTTCTGCCCAAGGTAACTGCCAGCCCCGGCGAAATAGCCAAGCAATCCACTGGGGATAGGTGACTTGAATTTTTTCCTCATCTAAAATCACCTTTTCACTCAGGGCAGCATAGATCAAGACCAAGCCCAGAGCAGAGCCAATCCAAAGGATATTGGGGGAAATGGGCGCATGGGTGGCAGTTGCCAAGAAGGGTAGGGGAATGATCAGGGCGATGTAGAGCAGAATTAGGGTGAGGCGAATCAGGGGCGAGATGGATAATTTTTGGGGAAGTTCGGGGAGAGATGACATGATTTTTTTCAGGATTTGACAACTATGCCCTAGTATTTTAAGGATATTTCCAGAAAAAGTGTAGGGAGCGATCGCATGACTAAGGTTCGAGTTGGTTTATTGTTTGGGGGTTGTTCGGGAGAGCATGAGGTGTCTATTAGTTCGGCCCGGGCGATCGCACAGGCACTGAGTCTAGGCAAAAATAGCTCTAAGTACGAATTACAGCCTTTTTATATCCAGAAAGATGGACGTTGGCAATCGGGTAATTTGGCACAACAGGTTTTAAGTTCTGGGCAGGCTCTCCAGCTATCGGCGGAAAAATCTTCGGCTCCCTTAGCAATTTTGACCCAAGCAACGACTCCCACCCAAGCTGAGGCCAACCCGGAGACTTCTGATACTTTAGATTCTACCAAAATCGATGTGTGGTTCCCAATTCTCCATGGTCCTAACGGTGAAGATGGTACGGTGCAGGGATTATTAAAATTATTGCAAGTGCCTTTTGTAGGTTCGGGAGTCCTCGGTGCGGCGGTGGGCATGGATAAAATTGCCATGAAAATGCTGTTTGCCCAAGGGGGATTACCTCAAGTTCAGTATGTGGCAGTAAATCGATCGCAAATCTATTCCAACCCCTGTGTCTTCCCGAAGCTCTGTGATGATATCGAAGCAAAACTAGGCTATCCTTGCTTTGTGAAACCAGCGAATCTGGGTTCCTCCGTGGGCATTAGTAAAGTCCGGACTCGGCAAGAATTGGAAGCTGCCCTTGATAGTGCTGCTAGTTACGATCGACGGATTATTGTGGAAGCAGGAGTGACGGCGAGGGAAGTAGAGTGTGCGGTGTTGGGAAATGATGATCCCAAGGCTTCCGTAGTGGGGGAAATTACCTTTACTAGCGATTTCTATGACTACGAAACCAAATATACTGAGGGTCTAGCAGGGTTAGAAATTCCGGCCAAGCTGCCCCCAGAGGTAACTGCCAAAATTCAAGAGATGGCGATCGCCGCCTTTCAGGTTCTCGATTGTGCAGGTTTAGCACGGGTAGATTTTTTCTACGTGGAATCTACAGGGGAAGTGTTAATTAATGAAATCAATACCATGCCGGGCTTCACTGCAACTAGTATGTATCCCCAACTCTGGGCAGCTACGGGAATTTCCTTTGCCGCATTGGTCGATCGACTAGTCCAGTTAGCCCTAGAAAGACACGGTTGAGTTTAATCTTGTGATTTTTTGATTTTTATTAATTTGCAGTAATTCACCATGACATTAGAGTCGATCGCTTTCCCCCCAACTTCTGGAAAACCCGCCGCCGGATTGATTGTCCTCCTCCACGGCTACGGAGCTAACTGCCACGATCTCGCAGATATTCCTAAATTCCTCAACTTGCCCGACTACTATTTTCTCTGTGCCAATGCGCCCCTGCCCTATCCCTACGGTGGAGCCGGACGAATGTGGTACAACCTAGAGCAACCAAATCCATCAGAACTCGCAAATAGTCGGCAACTCCTCCTAGATTGGCTCCGGACTCTAGAAGAAACTACAGGTATTCCCCTCGAAAAAACTATTCTTGGCGGTTTCTCCCAAGGGGGAGCTATGACCTTAGAAGTGGGATTGCACTTACCTCTGGCTGGTTTGGTAGTTCTCAGTGGCTATTTGCATCCTCAACCCCGGCTCGTTGGCGTAAGCCTTGGGAATCGCCCCAGTTTTCCCCCAGTTCTCCTAGTCCACGGGCAACAAGATGCTGTCGTTCCCCTAGCCGCTGCCCACCACACCAGAGATACCTTAAATAGTTGGGGAGTGGAAATTGATTATCATGAGTTTTCGATGGGGCATGAAATTAATTCGGCGAGTTTAGAATTAATGCAGAATTTTGTGATCACGAATACCCAAAATTAACGGTAAAATGTTATTGGGTTCAGATAAATCCCGTTAATATTCGTGACTCAGGAGGGTAGGGCTATGGCAACTGCAACTTTTTCTACTAAAGATATTTCCACCGTAACTATGGAAGAGATGGCAAATTTAGCCGCACGTTTAGAGGCAGATGATTATGCTGATGCTTTTGAAGGTTTGCAAGATTGGCACTTGATGCGATCGATCGCCTTCCAGCGTCCAGAACTAATTGAACCCTATTTGTACTTACTAGATTTAGAAGCCTATGATGAAGCCTAATTTGGGAAGCCTAATTTAGGGAGGATAAATTCATAGAAAAATTACCCAGCGTTTGAACTTTGGTGATGCACAGAGAAAATAGACTGTTACAATAGATGAAGTGTAACAAATTGTAAAATATGTTGATTACGATTCTCATCTTTGTTTTGGCTCTCGTAGCATGGTCTCTACATCTCATGCAAGAAGCCGTCTCCAAACAGGAATTTTCCCTGATGCTGGCGGGAGTTCTAGTCGCCCTATCAGCCGCCGCCATGCTGATAGTTTATTTTATTATGAACAACTATATGGGCTACATTAGTAGTGTTGCTTGATTGCTGTTGCTTTAAATTATTTAATGGATTTTTTGATTTATCTTGACTTAAGACTAGTCGATCGGCTATATTAGTATACGCACAAGGGGTTATAGCTCAGTTGGTAGAGCACTTCAATGGCATTGAAGGGGTCTGCGGTTCGAATCCGCATAGCTCCATTCCTGAAAAGGGGTAAGCGGGTGTAATTCAGTGGTAGAATGTCTGCTTCCCAAGCAGAATGTCGTGGGTTCGAGTCCCATCACCCGCTTTAAAAGCGTCTCGATAATCTAATAAATCTGGGGAACAAAAAACTGCTCATTGTGGGGGGGGCGCAAGTATTCTTGGGGTGCGCTCTTGCGGGTCGGCAGTTCTAGAGGGGCTGGGGTCATATCCACGTAGGGAATTTTGCTCAAGAAATGACTAATACAATTCAGGCGCGCCCGCTTTTTGTCGTCAGCTTCCACGGTGAACCAAGGAGCCTCAGGAATATTGGTATGGGCAAACATGGTGTCCTTGGCTTGGGAATACTCGACCCAACGATCGCGGGATTCTAAATCCATGGGGCTGAGTTTCCAACGCCGGGCGGGATCTATGGTGCGGGATTGGAAGCGGCGTTCCTGTTCTTCATCACTGACCGAGAACCAATATTTCAGCAAAATAATTCCCGACCTCACCAACATCCGCTCAAATTCTGGGCAGGTTTGCAAAAATTCTTGATACTGAGCCTCGGTGCAAAAACCCATTACTTTTTCTACTCCCGCCCGGTTATACCAACTACGATCGAAGCAAACGATTTCTCCGGCAGCAGGTAGATGGGGAACATAGCGCTGGAAGTACCATTCTGTTTTTTCTCGATCGCTGGGCGTACCCAAAGCCACCACCCGACAACCACGAGGATTTAAGGGTTCCGTAATTCGCTTAATTGTCCCGCCCTTCCCGGCCGCATCCCGTCCTTCAAACAAAATAACAATCCGCACCCCTGTATGCTTCACCCAGTACTGCATTTTCACCAGTTCTACTTGCAAGCGGGCTAGTTCTTTTTCGTAATCTTTGCTAGAAAGTTTGGAGCTACCCTCTCCCTCAGAAATATAATGGGAAACTTTCCGTGGGGGAATTTCCGACTCTGAAATTTGAGGTTCCGAGTTTTCAAGTTTAGCTTTCTTCTCTTTCTTGAGTTTTTGCTGCTTTTTCTTTTTGGTGTCTAGAGTTTCTATCTCTGGAGTTGCAATATCTTCAGAGATTTCGGGGATGGAATTATCTGTGCTGGTACGTTTAGTATTCATTACACTAAGTGTCACTTCGTAAGAGTTAATAATTAGGAGTTAATAGTAAATTTATAACCTAATCAATACTTCGGACAAATTTTTTTAACGAGTATACAAGCCTTGTAGGAAAATAATTCTAGGAACTATTTATTTAATTGGCTGTTAGCGATTTAGCTGACTAGACTTTAAATAATAACCAAAAACAATACTCTATATGGGCTAAGGAATACAAGCATTAGAAACTGTCCGAAGTATTGTTATAAGTTTAAGTTTTTAATTCCTGCTATATCATTGCCATGAACTCGTCTAACCTTTTCTATTCTTCGCTACTATAATCGAGGCCTATACTCATTATATTTTGAGTTTATTAGGTTATGTTTATCAGATTCTTCACCAGTTCACACATAATTTTTAAGAGTTCGGTGGTTCTGTGTCTATTGTCTGTATACTACTTTCTTGCAACATCAGTACCGTAATAACTCCATAGGCATCCGTCCACGCCTGCTTTACTTCCGGTGTCCAATTTTCTTGGAGACACTGCTCAAAAGACATCAGCAATGCCTGACCCACTGCAGAATAATGCTCAGGAGTTGTTCCATAGCCCACATGCCTGTTTCCTAGGGCTGTTAGAGTTTTCCCTAAAGCATCGGGATTACGGAGATTTTCTACTACAAATACCAACGCATTCAGTAATTGTTTCTGCTGCTTGACAATATTAGTATTTGCAAATAGAGGTTTGACCTCTGGATGGGCAGCAAATAAATTTTCATAAAAACTAGCTACGAATTCATCTGCATGAGGTTTAACTAGCTCAAAGCTTTGCTCTAAAAGTTCAATATTTAATGACATAAGTTTAAGTTATAAGTTTTCTAATTCCTGCCATATTGTAGCTAATATAAAGAAGGAAAATAGGTTATTTTTTTGTATTGGGCGTTACCAAAAGAAATATGAGAAGAAGATGGGATAAGCTCTACACAACCATCCCCGATCCGGTTTGATTGTCTATTTTATACCCCATCAAACTATCCTCTCAAGTTTCTAAGTTATGCTTCGCTGCGGAGTTTGTCGAGGACTCCCCGGTCTTCTAGGGTGGAAGTATCTCCGGTGATTTCTTGACCAGCAGCGAGGGAACGGAGAAGACGGCGCATGATTTTACCCGATCGAGTCTTGGGTAGAGCCTCCGTAAACCGAATTTCCCCCGGACGAGCGATCGCTCCAATTTCGCCGACAACGTGTTGTTTGAGAGTCTTTGCCAACTCCTCACTGGGCTGATGGCTCCCTTCGAGGGTAATGAACGCCACAATTTCTTCCCCCTTGATCTCATCAGGTTTACCGACCACCGCTGCCTCTGCCACCGAAGGATGGGACACCAGCGCCGATTCAATCTCCATAGTTCCCAAGCGATGCCCCGCCACACTGATCACGTCATCTACCCGACCCATGATCCAGAAATAACCATCCCGATCTTTGTGAGCGCCATCTCCAGCGAAGTAGAGAGAGTCTCCAGATTTGGGTTTGAGGTGTTCCCAGTAGGTGCGCCGGAAGCGATCGTCATCATTGAACACTGTCCGCATCATGCCGGGCCAAGGATGGCGAATCACTAGATAACCACCGCTTTCGTTAGTGATGGGTTCCCCATTTTGGTCTACCACATCGGCAATAATTCCCGGAAAAGGTAGGGTGGCGGAACCGGGTTTGGTGGTAATGGCCCCCGGTAGGGCTGTGATCATAATGCCGCCAGTTTCTGTCTGCCACCAGGTATCGACGATCGGGCACTTACCCTTGCCAATAATTTGGTGATACCACATCCATGCTTCGGGGTTAATGGGTTCGCCCACGGTTCCCAACAGGCGCAGGGAAGATAGGTCGTGTTGATTGGGGAGATGTTCACCTAGTTTCATGAACGATCGAATGGCTGTAGGGGCGGTGTAAAAAATCGTTACCCCATGTTTGGCAATCAATTCCCACATACAATCTGGGCTAGAAGTCCGGGGCGCACCTTCGTACATGATGGTAGTCGCCCCGTTGGAAAGGGGCCCATAAACAATATAGCTATGCCCAGTAATCCAGCCTACATCTGCTGTACACCAATAAACATCGGTATCCTTGAGGTCGAAGATCCACTTCGCTGTGATGTGAGTGTAGAGATTGTAGCCCGCCGTGGTGTGGACAACGCCCTTGGGTTTGCCCGTGCTGCCACTGGTGTAGAGGACAAAGAGCAAATCTTCACTATCCATTGGTTCTGCCGGACAAACCACACTAACCCCCTGTTTCAGGTCATGCCACCAGTGATCTCGCCCTACTTCCATCGAGATTTTTTGCTTGGTGCGCTCGACTACCAGCACGTTGGTAACGGTGGGGACTTGGTTATCGCCTAGGGCTTTGTCTACTTGGTCTTTGAGGGGAACGATCGCATCTTTCCGCCAGCCGCCGTCAGCAGTGATGACTAACTTCGCTTTGCCATCCACTAATCGATCACGCAGGGCTTCGGCACTAAACCCCCCAAATACCACCGTATGGGGCGCACCAATTCTGGCACAGGCAAGCATGGCGATCGCTGCCTCTGGGATCATGGGCATATAGATTCCGACTAGATCACCCTTGGCTACCCCTAGATGCTTGAGGACATTTGCCATCAAACAAACTTCCCGGTGGAGTTGGGCGTAGGTGAGGGTGCGGGAATCTCCGGGTTCTCCTTCCCAGATCAGGGCGGCTTTGTTTTTTCGCCAAGTCGTCAGGTGTCGATCGAGGCAATTATAAGAAATATTAATTTTGCCCCCCGTAAACCATTTAGCAAAGGGCGGTTGCCAATCTAGCACCGTATCCCAAGGTTCAAACCAAGAAAGCTCCTGATTGGCCAGTTCTCCCCAAAATTTAGCGGGGTCGGCGGCGGCTCGATCAAATAGTTCTTGATAAGCTTGCAGGCTAGGCACCTGAGCATCCTTAGCAAATTCTGGGGTTGGAGTAAATAATCGTTCTTCCTTTAAAACAGATTCTATAGTAGGTTCAGGATGAGATTCAGTCATAAGATTTAAAGATTAAAGAGTTAAAATGAGTAAAGCAATCAACACGATCGAGTAATCATTCTACTAGCTATTCTCCAACAGCTATTTTTGATATTTGTTAAGTTGTGCGGTTTTAACTAATTCTCTGCTACCCAGCATTCGTTATTGATTAAGGATTAATTAGATATTCATAATTACTTGCCCCCAGTAATTCCCTTGGCAATTCCTATGTTAGATTTGTTAAATTAAAGGCAATTGACACTCCTACGGCTAAAACCTAGGGATTCTTAAGAGTCTATAAATGGAAGCTTTTGATATTGGTTGATATTTTTCTGCTTCTTCAACTAAACCCCAACTAGACCCCAACTAAACTCTAACTTAACCGCCAATTAACCATGTATCTAAAACTCCGATCAATCGCCATTGCTGCCTGTTTATTGCCAGCTTCCCTCCTGCCCACAGTTTCCTTAGCTGCCAGTCCTCTAGCCAATTCTCCAAACTCCCGCACCAATAATTCTGAGACTTACCTCGCTCAAAATACCTATCCCCCAGAATTAGTAGGTATCTACATGGACTCTTGTGTTGGGAGTGCCTCTACTGGCAATATTCCCCTAGAATTAGTCCAGCGTTATTGTCAATGCTCGATCGATAGTATCCAAAGTACTTACACCCTTGAACAGTTTCTGAGTTTAGTCCAAAGCGCCGCCCCCGGACAACTCCCCCCAGAACTAGAATCTATTGCCGAAGTCTGTGTTAGTAATATTTTGAGTTAATCCCTTGGATAATTTAGATAACGAAGTCAATCAGTATCATCAAGTAGATCATCAAGTAGATCGTCAATCCTCTGGTTGGGAAGAAGCCTCAGTGATCGATCGTCATCCCCTAGTTACAACCCCAGATACTCTGATGCCTGAGGCGATCGCCATGATGAGTCAAGGTCGGCGGAGTTGCATTTTCATCGTCGCCAACCAAGAGGGAGCCACGGTTCCCTTGGGTATGTTGACGGAGTGGGATATTGTCCGATTGACAGCCGCCGAAATTGATTTGCTCTACCTCCCGGTGTCTGGGGTGATGACGAGAAATCTAATTACCATCCGGGAAGAACAAGCCGAAGATATTATGGCTTTGACCCATCTTTTCCGGGAGCATCAGGTACGGCATCTGCCCGTAGTGGACGATCGAGGCAATCTGGTTGGCTTAGTTACCTCTCAAACTATCCGTAATATTCTCAAACCCTTAGACTTATTTCGGTTGAAGCAAGTCCAAGAAGTGATGTCGGCGGAAATGGTTTACGCTCCGCCCCAGACCAGTCTGCTGGAAGTAGTCCAACTCATGAGCCAGCATAGTATTAGTTGTGTAGTGATTACCCGAACTCAGATCCAAAGGAGAAAAGATACACTAGAAGTCGAAGAATATACAGCCTTGATGCCTGTGGGGATAGTCACCGAGCGGGATGTGTTGGATTTCCATTGTCGGCGGCTGGATCTAAGCCATACTACGGCAGGAGCTATCATGAGTACTCCTTTATTTTTAGTAAAGTTGACAGATTCTATGTGGGTAGCGCATCAGATGATGCAGACGCTAAAAGTCCGGCGACTGGTAGTAAGTAATACTGAGGGGGAATTGGTAGGGGTGATTACTCAATCTAATCTATTGGCGGCGATCGATCCCCTAGAGGTCTATCAAACTATTTCGACCCTCAAGCATTTAGTTAATGACCAAACAGTCCGCCTGACTACGGTTAATCAAGAACTCCAAGGCGAGATTAATGAACGCAAACTCCTAGAGGAAAAGTTAGCTAGTTCTGAGAGTAAGATCCGGGGCATTTTTGAAGCGATGACTGATGTGATTCTTACGGTGCATCTAGCTAACGGCTCTTGGGAAAAATTAGAAAGCATTGACATTGCCCCCGTTAGTACCAAAGTATATAGTGAGCAACACTTAGCGATAGTAAATGCCACCATTAATAAGTTTTTTCAGATCCAAGTAGATTGGGTACAAAAAGTACAGAAAGTCCTGGCTACAGGGGTGACAGAGCAGTTTGATTATTCCCTAGAAATTGAGGGACGCTGCCTCTGGTTTGATGCCACCCTTTCACCTTTGCATGATGATGCGGTGATTTTTGTCGGGCGGGATGTGAGCGATCGTAAGCAGTCGGAATTAATTTTGCAAGAAACCGTCCACCGAGACCGGGCTTTAACTACGGCGATCCAACGCATCCGCCAGAGTTTAGATATCCAAACGATTTTCAACTCCACCGTCGAAGAATTACGGCAGGTAATTAAGTGCGATCGAGTCCTAATTTATCAATTTAGCCCCGACTGGAGTGGAGAATTTGTGGCTGAATCCGTGGGCGACGGCTGGATTTCCCTGATGAATACCCAAAGGCGAGAACCAGACATGACTCAGGGCAGCCTAGATGACCCAGCCTGTACTGTGAATCAGATGCAACAGCCTGTTACAGATACCTATCTCCAAGAAACTGCTGGCGGCTCCTACCGAGGTGGAGTACACTACCTAGCAGTCGAAGATATTTACCAACGAGGTTTTCCGCAATGTTATGTAGACTTGCTGGATCGATTCCAAGCAAAAGCCTACCTGACCGTACCAATTTATCTAGGGGATAAACTCTGGGGACTCCTGGCTAGTTACCAAAACTCTGAGCCTCGATCGTGGCAAGTTCAAGAAGTAAATACCGTCCTCCAAGTTAGCCTCCAACTAGGGGTCGCTCTCCAGCAAGCCGAACTCCTCGATCAAACGCAACAACAGGCAGACGACCTCCGCCAAGCCCTGATCGCCGCTGACACCGCTAACCTCGCCAAGAGTCAATTTCTTGCCAACATGAGCCATGAACTACGGACTCCCCTCAATGCAATTCTAGGTTTTGCCCAAATCATGAACCAAGATACGACTCTATCTACTGAATACCAACAGTACCTAGAAATTATTAACCGGGCGGGGAGTCATCTCTTGGGGCTAATTAATGATGTCTTGGAAATGTCCAAAATTGAAGCGGGGAAAGTCGTCCTCAGTCCCAATGCCTTTAGTTTGCATACGATGCTGGATAATTTAGAATCTATGTTCCGGCTCAAGGCAGAAAGCAAAGGCTTGGAATTGGTGTTTAACTACGATCGCCACCTACCGGAATCTATTTTTACTGATGAAGGCAAACTCCGCCAAGTT
>Ga0335395_10002639_pt1 | contig 11137 bp, 9 predicted proteins | sample MAT02_FD_205744 | JGI IMG/M metagenome (GOLD analysis project Ga0335395, IMG submission 205744) | Freshwater microbial communities from Lake Fryxell liftoff mats and glacier meltwater in Antarctica - MAT-02 (spades assembly) (version 2) ...
TAATATTTGGAAATAAACATGCTAAATTTCCAGAAGCAAAGGCACTGATTGAGGCTGGTGGAGCTATTGAAATAAGTAATCGGAAAGAATTTAATGAAGCAATTGAATTTTATTCTGATTCATCGAGTTATAAAACTGCTTCAAAAAATTGCTTTAATTTTATTCAGAATCAGACAGGCGCAGCGAAACTCATAATGAAATCGATTCACGAAATATTAAATAGATAAATGAAATTTAAAATTGGATTAATTTATTTTATTTTATTTAATTGCGTCTTCACCTTTTATGTGAGTGCGCAAGAGAGAGTAAATACCGTTGGTCTGCAATTTAAACCTATTTATTCAGCATCATTTTTTGGAACGGGTGCAATTAATTTAATTGATAGTGGCTTTACGCATACCATAAGCCCTGGCCGTGGTTTTTCGGGAGGAATGGTAATAAGAAAAGGAATAAGGAAAAATCTTTCTATTGAATATGGAATTAATTACGCGGTAAGAAATTACAAATTAAAAATTGAATCTGCGGGTAATATCTTAATTGAAGATAAATTTAAAATTGTGGCGTATGAAATTCCGTTTAGCCAATTAATATTTATAAGACTTAGTGAATATATATATATGAATGCAGCAGCAGGAATCTGTATTAATATGTTTCCTTCGGATATTGCTCGTGGAAACGATAACTATGGAATAGTTGCCGGAAGAAGTTTATTGCTAAACCCTAGTTTAATTGCTAATTTAGGAGTAGAATACAGAACCAATAAAAGTGGATATTTTTATTTAGGAACTACGCTAAACAGACCTTTTAATGAGATTTACTCCTTCTCTATTGATTACAGTCAAAACAATGCGGTAATAAATAATGTTAATGGTAGGTTAAGAGGGGCTTATTTAACTTTGGATTTAAAATACTTTTTTCACGAAGACCCTGAAAAAAAAGCAAAAAGAAAAAATAATAGTAAAAATAAAACAACAAAATAAAAAAAAGATGGAAATTATTTATGTATTTGATGTGTTATGTGGATGGTGTTTTGGATTTAGTCCTGTAATGCAGGAATTTTACAAAAAACATACAGACATTAAATTTACTGTAATAAGCGGTGGTTTAGTTACAGGAAATAGAGTTGGGCCAATGAGTAATATGGCGAGTTATATTGAAAAAGCGATTCCTGGTTTGGAAAAAACTACAGGTGTAAAAGTAGGTGAGGAATTTAAACGGCAATTGAAACTTGGTGTCAGAATTCAGAACTCATTAACTCCTGCAATTGCATTGTGTATTCTAAAAGAAATGCTTCCAGATAAGCAAGTTCCGTTAGCGCATGCTATTCAACAAGCGTATTTTGTGAAAGGGGAAGATCTTGAAAATGAGGATACGTATGCTACGATTGCAAAATCATTCGAATTAGATGAAGTAGAATTTAGGAGAAAAATGGCAGATCCTCTCTATGAAAATATGGCTACCGAAGAATTTGAACAAGCTAAAAAGTGGGGAATTACCGGGTTTCCTGCAGTAATATTGAATAGAGGAGATTCCTTAATTGCTATTAGTAATGGTTATGCCACTTTTTCGGATTTAGAGAGCAGGTTAGAAAGTGCTAAAGTGATGGAAGTGAATGAAAAATAAGGAAACCTCCAAAAACTCGCATTTCTTCGTTGAACTATAAAATTAAAAGCCTCACATACTCTATTTATGCTACGTTTTTAATTTCTTTTTCGGCTTGATATCTGAATTTTTTAGAGGTTTCTTTAATATCCGGTGATCAATTTATAACGAATGCCGTGCAAGGGGGCGCCGCAAATAGCCTCTGAAAGAGCTATGGCGAAGCACCCGGCTCCTTTGGAGTGCACCCTAATTTTTTAATAATTAAGATTAATTTATAAAGGGTTTTTTAGCTAATTTCGCGGCTCTAATGTCAAATTAACTTCTACAAATTTATGACAACTTCAGATAGTGCAAATGATGCTTCAAGAGCTTACGAGGCGGAACTTTCCCAATGGATTAATGATGAAAAAGCAGCCATAGAATTAATCAATACTGTTGGTTTATTATGGTTTGATAAAAGTATAGAATTAGTAATTTTTAGGAATCAGTTGGTAGACAGAAGTGCTAGCCAGATTTTAAATTTACACAACTATGCTGGAAATGTTGTTGGGAAGCCTATTAACATTCAAGATTCTTTGTTGTTAGCAAAAGAAATTGCTGCACAAGAATTAGCACCATCACGCATAGATTTAGGAAGATTAGCAACGGAATGGTTGAACGAAAAAGCTGCATATTCTGCTGCTTCGGATTTTATAATTGAGAAACTTGGAAATTTTTTAGGGAAAGATAAGAGAGTGTTGAAACCGAAAGATGTTGTTCTTTATGGTTTTGGAAGAATTGGAAGAATTGCAGCAAGAGAGCTTATTTCACAAGCTGGCAAAGGAGAACAATTAAGATTAAGGGCGATTGTTACCAGAAGTAATTCTGATGAAGACATTATTAAAAGAGGTTCATTATTGAGACAAGATTCTGTGCACGGTCCATTTCCAGGCACTATCATTGAAGATTTTGAAAATAAAGCATTGATTATTAATGGCCACATGGTAAAACTGATTGCTGCTGAAAATCCTGCTACAATAGATTATGAGAGTTATGGGATTTTTGATGCATTACTGATTGACAACACAGGTGTAACAAGAGATAGAAAAGGACTTTCGGAACATTTAAAATCTAAGGGAATTGCTAAAGTATTGCTGACGGCACCGGGCAAAGGTGACATTCCAAATGTTGTGTATGGTGTGAATCAGGAAGCGGTTGATAAATTAACGGAAACCGTTTTTTCTGCGGCCTCATGCACCACAAATGCTATTGTTCCTGTAATTAAGGTGATTAGCAAAAATCTTGGTATTACAACGGGACATATTGAAACGATACATTCATACACAAACGATCAAAATTTACTTGACAATTACCACAAGAAATACAGAAGAGGTCGTTCGGCTGCTTTAAACATGGTAATTACAGAAACGGGTGCAGGAAGCGCGGTTGCTAAAGTAATTCCTGAATTGGTTGGGAAATTCACTTCTAACTCAGTGCGGGTGCCTACTCCGAATGTTTCTTTGGCAATTTTGAATTTACAAGTAGAAACAAAAACAAGTGTTGAAGATGTGAACAGTGTTCTACGCAATGCAGCACTTCATGGTGAATTGGTAGAACAAATTCAGTTTTCAGTTTCGCAGGAATTAGTGTCGAGCGATTTAGTTGGAAACCCTTGTGCATCGATTGTAGATTCACCTGCAACTTTGGTAAGTGGTGATGGAAAATCAATCGTATTATATGTATGGTACGATAATGAGTACGGTTATACAAGACAAGTTATTAGGTATGCGAAATACTTGAGTGATGTTATAAGATTAAAATATTACTAAAAATAACTGCTAAAAAAAGAGCTGCTAATTTTTAAAGGATTAGCAGCTCTTTTTCTTTGCTGAATTATTGGCTACTTATTTATTAGCTATTCATTATTTGTTTGATGATAGCATCAACATTTAAACCTTCCGCTTCAGCTTTGTAATTTCTAATAATTCTGTGTCTTAAAATGGCGAGCGCAACTGCATTTACGTCTTCAATATCTGGAGAATATTTCCCTTTTATTGCGGCATGACATTTTGCACCAAGGACAAGGAACTGAGAGGCACGCGGACCTGCACCCCAAGCCAAATATTTCTTTACAATTTCTGGAGCATGTTCAGAATTTGGACGCGTTTTAACTGCCAATTTCACAGCATATTCCATTACTTTATCAGAAATAGGAATGCGACGAATAAGATCTTGAAAAAATAGAATTTCATCGGAAGACAAAATTGATTTTAGTTCCACATTATTGTCGGAAGTAGTGCTCTTTACAACCAACAATTCATTTTCATAACTTGGATAATCTACCCAAATGTTGAACATAAAACGGTCTAACTGAGCTTCTGGCAAGGCATATGTACCTTCTTGTTCTATTGGATTTTGTGTTGCTAAAACAAAGAAAGGTTTTCCTAATTCGTATCTTTTACCCGCAGCAGTAACAGCTTTTTCTTGCATTGCTTCTAGAAGTGCAGCTTGCGTTTTGGGAGGAGTTCTATTGATTTCATCGGCTAAAATGATATTGGCAAATAAGGGTCCTTTAATAAAACGAAACTGTCTGTTTTCATCTAGAATTTCAGTTCCAACAATGTCTGAAGGCATTAAATCGGGAGTAAACTGAATTCGGTTGTAATCGAGACCTAAAACCCTAGAAATAGTTGTAACGAGCAAGGTTTTGGCAAGACCTGGAACACCTACTAATAAGCAATGTCCTCTACTAAAAATGGAGATAATTACATCTTTAACAACATCGTCTTGACCGATTACAATTTTACCAATTTCGTTTTGTAAGCGTTGGTAAGCATCTTTTAAGCTGTCGATAGCTTCTACGTCTGATTGAAATGTTTGCATGAAAATATTTTGTGCTAAATTAAGGGGTAACCCATGGATTATCAAAGGGACAATCAGAAAACTCTTTGTCAACTTTTATATAAAATGACTGTCTTTTTCTATTTATCCAATTTCTAACTTGTTTGTCTTTCTTTTCTGCTTCCGCAGCTTGTTGTATTTTTTGGTAATCGTCTTTGAGATTTGCTCTGTGAGGGTTCGTTCTTGCTTTAAGAGAGACCAAACGGTACGCTTCTTTCTTTTCGCCAACTCTCACCGCAACAGGATCAGACATATCATTGACCTTTTGTTTATCGACTATAAAGAAAATATTTTGATCCATTTGAGAAACTTCGAACCAAGTGGAACCTGTAGCAGGATTTAATAACAAACCTCCGTTGAATTTAGTATCTATATCATCCGAATATTTAGCTGCTGCATCTTCAAAAGAAATTGTTCCATTTTGAATTAATGCCGCAATGCTATCTAACTTAATTCTCGCTTTGTCTAAATCAGTTAAAGATGGTTTGGGGCTCATTAAAATATGTTTTACATTAATGGTTTCTCCTCTTCTTTCGATGAGTTGAATAATGTGAAAACCATACATTGTTTCGATGATCTCAGAAATCTCTTTTCCTTTTAATGCGAATGCAGCAGCTTCAAATTCAGGAACCATTTCGCCTCTGCCCACAAAACCAAGGTCACCGCCTTTTACAGCTGAACCAGGGTCTTCAGAATAGAATGCCGCCATAGAAGCGAAGGAACGACCATCTGAGATTTTCCTTTTGATATCTGTCAATTCGCGCTTTACACGTAACTTTTCTTCTTCGTTTACGGGAGGTTTTTTAAGAATTTGTGCAACCTGAATTTCACTTTCTATTAAGGGCAAGCTGTCTACTGGAATGTTATCAAAATACGTCTTAACTTCTGCGGGTGTAACTTTTAGATCTCCTGCAATTTTCGATTGCATTTGCTGAACAACCAATTGATCTCGAATTCTTTCCTTAAAGTCGTCTTTAATTTTTATGATTGATTTGCCTAGATAGGCTTCTAATTTCTCAACAGAACCAATTTGATTTACGAAATACCTTATTTTCTTGTTCAATTCTGCATCTACTTGATCGTCTGAAACGGTAACAGAATCTTTTTCTGCTTGGTTTAATAAAAGCTTTTGAATGATAATATCTTCTAAAACGTTGCACCGAATCATAGAATCTGAAACACCTGCTTGTGCTTGCATTTGCAGCGCTTGGGCTTCTACATCTGAAAACAATATTGCTTTGTCGCCCACCACTGCTACAATTTTATCAATGGTAACAGGCTGAGCAATCAAGTTCACTTGTAATACCAGAAAAAATAGAATTAAAAATGAAGCGTTACTTTTTAAATGTTTCAATGTCATTGTTATTAAGTGCATCATTATAAGCATCTAACTGCATTTTTTGCACAAGTTGAATTTTTCTTTTATTGCGTATTCTGTTTCTGATACTTTCTTTTTCGAAGCTCAAAGGAGCGCTTGATTCTTTCACCATAAATCCAGTAACGTTTACAAGATAATGATATTCTGCATCGCTCAATTCAAAACTTTTTTTACCATTTTTTAATTGCTCTATTGGATAATTGTTTAGCGGAATTTCTTTTAAAACATCGTTATAAAGCAACCAATTGGTATCATCGAGCAGGTAGTTAACGGCGTACAATTTACAGTATTGTTCTAATTTATTTCTATCGGCGGTGCTGCTTCCGTTAAACCACAATTTAACTTTGTCTTTGTTGGGTGTTTTAGCAGGGAATTTAATGTAACGCAACCGAATGATGTTATTTTTAAGTTCAAAGTTAGCAGGATTTGAGGTATAATATTTTTCAATTTCAATATCAGAAACAACGGTATCTAACTTTTGCCTCACCAATTCTCTTTCGTACGCAAAAATAATTAGAGAAGCTCTGTAATCTTGTAATTGCTTGTCTACATCTTTTTGTTCTTCTGTTAAATTAGATTCCGCTTTCCGAAGCACAAGTTGCTTTTTTGTCCATACATTAATAAACTCTTCGACAAGAGCTATACTATCTTTTGAGGAAGCTCCATAAGGCACGGTACCCTTCATATCAGATTGATATAAATAACTATCAAAAACTCTTGCCACTGCGTTTTCTTTGGGGTCTTTACCTCCGCAAGAATAGCTCAAGGCTAATAATAGCAGTATGAAAAGGTTACGCATTTTATTTTTTTTGCAAGCTACGAATTATTGCAAGGTTATAAAAGAATAAGCCCGTTTAGCTGAAGCAGCAAAACGGGCATTTACTTTAAAATCTAGATTTATTGGATAGTATCAAAAACGGAACGATCAACAACAACAGTGTATTTTTCCTTTAATTGCTCAATCCATTCTTTTTCGAGGAAAGTTTGATAATCTGCGGTAATCAAACCTCTTGCTTCAGAAATTGATTTTGATGTAGGTTCCATTTTTTTTCTAACTTCTACGAAGGTTACAGAACCATCAGGGTTAATTGCATCTGGAGAAATTCCTTCCACCCAATTAATTTTATCAATGATGTCGTTATCACCTTTTGAGAAAACACCTTCTTCTACTTGCAAGTTCAATTGGGAAGACTCGTTTATTTTCTTAGTAATTTCTTCAATTGGTGTTGCTTTCTTCATTCGTTTTTCAACGAGTTTGCGGCTAGACTTAGCAATTTTCATGTCTTTCGCTTTATAAATTACTGCATCAACACGCTCGCCCCACATGTATTTGGATTTGTTACTTTCGTGAAAAGCTGCCAAACCAGAACTATCTTTCAATGCTTTTGACCATACATTTTCATCTGTAATTTCGAAAAGTAAGATACCATCTCTGTATTCTTGCATCAACAAACGAAAATCTTGGTATTTTGATTCTAATTTTGCATCTTCAAAAGATATAATTTTATCTTCTTTCCAAGCTTCGTAAGCTTTTCTCACTAAACCATCTAAGCTACTTTCTTTAGATTGTTTGTTTTGATTTTCGGAAATAAATGTTGCTAAATCTTGTTGGGTGTATGATTCATTTCCTAATGAAAATAGGCTTTTCGTCAAACCTTTTGCACTTTCAGCTTTCCATTTGCCATTGTAATAGCTTGTGTCAACTTTAGTAATTAATTCATCTAAAACTTTTGCATCTTCTTTGAAATTATTTTCTGCTTTAATCTTTGTAATTACAGAGTTGCGACTTACTTGACTTCTCGAATCTTTAGAAACTTTTTGTTTCAATTCCGCTTTTACTTCATCAAAAGCTTGAACACCCTTTCTTTCTAATCTTTTAATGATATGAAAACCATATTGGGTTTGAATAATAGAAGAAATATCTCCATCTTTTTTAAGGTCAAAAGCAGCTTTTTCGAAATCTGGAACCATTTTACCTGTGCCAAACCAAGGAAGCTGACCTCCATTTTTTCCAGAAGTGCGGTCGTCAGAAAAATTCGAAGCTAATTGGCCAAAATCTTCTCCTTTTGTAACTTTATCAGCAATCTCTTCAATTTTTTTTCTTGATGTTGCAACAGCAGAATCCTTTGCATTTTCAGGTACTTTTACCATGATGTGAGCAACGTGCACTTGACCTTGTGCTTCTCTTGTGTCTACCACTTTTAGAATGTGATATCCAAACTTAGTGCGAACGGGCATTGAAATCTGTCCTACTGGAGTGTTGTAAGCAGCATTTTCAAAAGGATAAACCATCATCATAGAGGTAAAATATCCTAAATCTCCAGCATTTTGTTTAGCAGACGGATCATCTGAATTTGCAGCAGCTAAGGCTCCAAAATCTTCACCTTTCAATACTCTGTTGCGCAAGCCCATTACTTTATTAAAGGCCAAAAGTGTGTCTTTAGGAGTTGGGTCGCTTGGAAGTTTAATTAAAATGTGGCTTGCTCTTACGTCTTGCTTCATGCGCTGATACGCTTCATTTATCAATTTATCATTTACATCTTTATCAGTAAGATAAGGTTGAGCAAGTTGTTTGCGATATCCTTTCAACTCATTCTGAAAAGATTGAACAGTATCTTTTCCTACATCTTTTGCTGCCTTTACCTTTAACTTGAAGTTTGTAAATAATTCAAGGTATTCTTCCAGCGCTTTTCTATCGCTTTTCGTATCATTTTGGTTATTTTTTCTGTAGATACTTTCGAATTCGCCTTTGGTTACTGGATCACCGCCAACCGTCATAAGTATTGGGTCAATAGGTGCAACAGGCGCAGCAGGTGGAGAAACTAAGTTTGTTTTTTTGTTGTTTGCAATAACTTTACTTTTCTTTAGTTCAGTTTGAGCATGAAGACTAATTCCACTGAGGGCAATGAGCAATACTAAACAATTCGCTTTTAGAACGATTTTCATAATTATTTTTAAAATGAGGGTGCGAAAATAACTGAAAAGTACATCATTTGCAATGAAAGTTTTAGGCAATTTTTATTTAATTTTATAGATTACTTAAAATGTTATTTTGATTTTTTTTTAAAAGTCTTTTAAAATATGGGTATTGATAACTAGAAACTTTTTTCTGATATATTTGCAGCTACCATTAAGCCATTAAATGGAACCGAAAGAGCGCATTTTAGATTTTACTGAAAAATTACCTAGTAGAGTATTTACAGGTGATCAGGAAAGAAATAATAGAATAATTAATTCGACTATTGCATTTCTTGCGAGTTACACTGTTGTGTACGTTTCCTTTCAAGTGGTAACCGCTTTATTCGCAAAAAGGTATAATTTATTCTACAAATTATTTTTCTTCAAGGTTGAATACACTCAAAATTGGGACTACTGGCAAATTGAACCAGTTCTTAAAACTTTTTTAGCAGGCCCTGTATTTTGTTTATTTGCAGGAATTATCTGTTTTATTATTCAAAATTCGGTAAGAAAAAGACCAGGAATTATTAAGTTTTTCTGGCTTTGGTTAGGAGTTAATTATTTAAACTTTGTAGGTACCCAAGTAATACTTTTACCCATAAAATCTGGTTCTCAAAATATTCATGCAAGTAATTTAGGTGTTGTTTCTACTTACTTATTTTGGGATGATTTTACAAAAATAATATTTTCAATTGTTGCAAGTTTGCTTATGATTTATGTTGGATTTTTAGCATCAAAACCATTTATCCAAACTTCCAATAGTACAAACAATGTTTACAAAAATGAAAACAAGGTAGTTTATTTGTTTCATGTAGTATTTTTACCTTACATAATTGGTTCAGGAATTACATTAGTTTATTTTAGTGACGGTTATTTTATTTTAAATATTACAATAATTTTAACCTTATTTATTACCGTAATTTCTATTTTCATTAATTCGCTAAAAAACAGGATGATTATGATTTACAGATTCCCTGAAACAAACTCAATTGAGAATAGATTTTTGATATTTTTAGCTTCTGCATTAATTCTAATGAAAATATTTTTCAATAATGGAATCAGTTTTTAAAATGAAGAATAGTTGGATTGCTTTCCTTGCATTCTTCCTGGTGAGTTGTGCTTCTGAAAAAGAAGTAGAATACATGCAGACACTTTCCTTTACAGTTGCTGAAAATGAAGTGAATGTAGGAATGAATCAGTTGGGTAATATTTTATTGATGCTGCCCTTAGACAGTATTCTAAAGGCGAACAAGAGCGATATTGCTCGACTTAATAAAATGGTATTAGTAGAAGCTACATTAATAGCAAATGATTCTAATTTAACAATGAAGTATGTAACTGAATTTAGATTAGATATGGCAGGAGACCTTGCAAACAATCAACCTGGAAGACCTTTTACTTTGGCTAGTTCGAAAGAAATAACGAGCAAAACAGAATTGAAACCAACAAAAATTGACATTTCTGAAATGTATTCAGGTAAGCCTATATTTTTACTTCCAGTAGGAACTTTTACGCAAAGTCAACCTAAGCCCTTTTCGATGAAATTAGTATTGAAATGGAACATGAAGTTGGGGCAATAAAATGTAGCATCAATAGTAAATTTTACCTAGAGTAGTTTGGAGCTTCTCTAGTTACAACAACATCATGTGGGTGAGATTCTCTAATTCCTGCAGCAGTGATACGAATCATTTTTTTGGTTTGTAAATCTGCAATAGTTTTTGCTCCGCAATAACCCATTCCAGCTCTTAAACCACCTGTCATCTGATAAATTACTTCAGCAAGAGAACCTTTAAATGGAACTTGACCAACAATTCCTTCTGGAACTAATTTTTTAATGTCATCTTCTGTATCTTGAAAATAACGGTCTTTTGAACCAGATTGCATGGCTTCGATGGAACCCATTCCTCTGTAAGATTTAAATTTTCTTCCTTCGTAGATTATAGTTTCTCCTGGAGATTCTTCTACACCAGCGAACAACGAACCTGCCATAATGCAACTTGCTCCGCCTGCAATGGCTTTAACAATATCTCCCGAAAAACGTACACCACCATCGGCAATAACTGGAATACCAGATCCTTTCAAAGCTTTTGCAACCTCAACAACAGCAGAAAATTGAGGAACACCAACACCTGCAATTACGCGTGTGGTACAAATTGAACCTGGACCAATTCCAACTTTTACTGCATCTGCTCCATTGTCTGCTAACATCTTGGCTGCCGCTGCAGTAGCAATATTTCCTACTATTACTTGTAGGTCGGGAAATGCACGTTTTACTTCAATAAGCATATCGATTACCCCTTTGGAATGCCCATGCGCAGT
>Ga0335395_10002641_pt1 | contig 11134 bp, 10 predicted proteins | sample MAT02_FD_205744 | JGI IMG/M metagenome (GOLD analysis project Ga0335395, IMG submission 205744) | Freshwater microbial communities from Lake Fryxell liftoff mats and glacier meltwater in Antarctica - MAT-02 (spades assembly) (version 2) ...
TGCCGGTTGAAGGGGCCAAAGCCGGTCACCGGGTCACGCGTTGCCACCACCTGGCGCATCATGTTTGCGGCGGTCGAGGTGGTGAAGGTGGTCATGAACATGCCGAATTCGCGCGCCGTTGCACGGGTGAAGAAATTGGCCGGCGGCAGCACCTCCACCCGAGTCTCGATGCCGATGCGCGAAAGCCCCTGCGCGATGGCCTGGAGGATATCCGCGTCACTCGGGATGAAGCCGTTGGGGCCATGGATGGTCATGCGGAAACCATCCGGATAGCCCGCCTTGGCCAGCAGAGCGCGGGCGCGAACGAGGTCGGTGGCAAGCGGTGGCAGGCCCTGGGCGCGGTCGGGCAGGGAGGGGGCGGCAAATTGCTCGGCCGCACGTCCCTGGCCGACCAGCAGCCGGCTGACAATCGCCTCACGCGGAATGGCGAGCGAGAAAGCCTGGCGCACGCGCAGGTCGCGCATCGGGTTGCGGGGCAGGGGGTTGCCCTGCTTGTCAGTCACGAAGGGCGCTTGGTCGCGCACCGTGTCGGGCATGAGGTAGGAGGTGGTGATGCTGTCGGTCGTGAAGACGGCGAGGCGCGGATCGGTCGAGAGGCGCTGCACATCCTGCACGGGCACGGCGTCGATCAAATCCACATCGCCGGCGAGCAGGGCTGCGACGCGCGCGCCATTATTGGTCATGTAGCGGGTGATCACGCGGTCCCAGGGCGGCCGGGGGCCCCAGAAATCCGGGTTGCGGACGAGTTCATGGCGCTCGCCCTGGGCGTAGCTGACATGGCGATAGGCGCCGGTGCCGATCAGCGCGCGGCCCTGGTTGAAATCGCTTAGCTGCGCATTCGCGTGGATGCGGCGCGAAAGCATCATGATGCCGGTGATGTCGCGGTCGAAGAAGGGTGTGGGCTCGCGCGTGATGAAGCGGATTGTGCGCGCATCCACGATCTGCACCTCGGCCACGGTCCGCACCATGGGCGTGAAGGGGCCGGGCGAATTGGGCACAAGCGGCACGCGCGCAAAGGAGAAGGCGACATCCTCCGCCTCGAAGGGTGTGCCGTCATGGAAGCGGATGCCCTCGCGCAGGCGGATCTCCCAGGTGAGGTCATCCACATTGCGCCAGCTTTCCGCCAGCACGGGGAAAATGCGGCTTTGCGTGTCCAGATCAATGAGCGGGTTGAAGATCTGGCGCAGTTGGGCGTTGTTGTTGTTGGACGAATGGTAATGCGGGTCCATCCCCGTGGGGACGCCGGCCATGCCGATCGTCAGCGTGCGCGATGGCTGGGAAGCCGCAGGCAGCGCCCATACCAGGCTGGCGGCGGCGAGGAGGGCGAGGCGCATGGCTTGGTCTCCGACAGGTGAATTCACCGTCATCAACGGGCCATGCGGGCCGGGCGTCAAGCGGGAATATTCCGCGCAATCAACCTTTGCGCGCCTGACCCGGACCATCATCAAGGCGCACAGCCCGGCTGACAGGCAAAAATCTCTGCCACGTCCGGCCGGCTGGACGAAGCAAAGCGCCCTTCAGCGAATCACTTGGCGAAAGAAGAGCATCGGAACTGCGACGCCCAGCGCCAGTGCTCCCAGCAGGACATAGGGGATCATTTCGATATTCTCGGGCTTGCCTGAATTCTCCAGGAAGATCGCGATGACCATGGCTGTGCCCACGATGCTCAAGGACAGAAGTTTCCCGCGGCTCGTAACTTCCTTGCGCGGTGGCTCCTGCGGGTGGCCGGTGTCGGTGCTCATGTTGTGGTCCTGTAATTGTCTTGCTACGAACCTATCGCAGATTGATCACGCTGCAAGCCAAAACGCGCCAGAAAATCACAGATGCGGCGTATCCCGAAGGCATTACGTGCCGGCTGATCCGCGGACGCTGTCAGTTTACGCCCAGCGCTTGCGCGTAGGCAGAGGGCGAAAAACCCACCATGCGGCTTGGTCCAAGGTCCAGCACCGGACGCTTGATCATCGAGGGCTGGGCAAGCATGAGCGCGATGGCGCGCGCCTGGTCCAATCCCGCCTTCTGGGCATCGGGCAGCTTGCGGAAGGTGGTGCCCGCGCGGTTCAGCAGTGCCTCCCAGCCCAGTTCGCCGGCCCAGGCGGCGAGGGTTTCGTGCGCTATGCCCTGGGTCTTGTAGTCGTGGAAGGCGTAGGCGACGCCATTCGTATCAAGCCAAGCGCGAGCTTTTTTTATGGTGTCGCAGTTTTTGATGCCGTGGAGGGTGATGGCGCTTACTCCCACTCAATCGTCCCCGGCGGCTTGCTTGTGATGTCATAAGTCACCCGGTTCACGCCCCGCACTTCGTTCACGATCCTGTTCGCCACCCGTCCCAGAAACCCCATGTCGAACGGGTAGAACTCTGCCGTCATCCCATCGGTGCTGGTCACGGCCCGCAGTGCGCAGGCCATCTCATAGGTCCGCCCATCGCCCATCACGCCCACGGTGCGCACCGGCAGCAGCACGGCAAAGGCCTGCCAGATCGCGTCATAAAGCCCTGCCGCGCGGATTTCCTCCAGATAGATCGCGTCCACCTTCCGCAGGATATCTGCCTTCTCGCGCGTCACTTCACCGGGGATTCGGATGGCCAGGCCAGGCCCGGGGAAGGGGTGGCGGCCCACAATCTCCTCGGGCATGCCCAATTCGCGGCCCAACACGCGCACCTCATCCTTGAAGAGCTCGCGCAGCGGCTCCACCAGCTGCATGCGCATCCCCTCGGGCAGGCCGCCCACATTGTGGTGGCTCTTGATCGTGACGGAGGGCCCGCCCGTGGCCGAAACGCTTTCGATCACATCCGGATAGAGCGTGCCTTGGGCCAGGAAATCCGCCCCGCCGATCTTGTTCTGCTCCTCCTCGAATACCTCGATGAACAGCCGGCCGATGATCTTGCGCTTCTGCTCAGGGTCGGTGACGCCGGAGAGCTGGCCGAGGAACATGTCGCTTGCGTCGCGATGCACCAGCTTGATGTTGAAGCGGTCTCGGAAGGTGGCCACCACCTGCGCGCTTTCATTCGCGCGCATCAGCCCGTGATCCACATAGATGCAGCTGAGCTGGTCGCCGATCGCCTCATGCAGCAGCACCGCCGCCACCGAGGAATCCACCCCGCCCGAAAGCCCGCAGATCACGCGGCCCTTGCCCACCTGTGCGCGGATTTTGGCCACCGCCTCGGCGCGATAACCCGCCATGGTCCAATCGCCGGAACAGCCGCAGATGCCATGGGTAAAGTTGCGCAGGAGGGCCGCGCCATGGGGCGTGTGAACCACCTCGGGGTGGAACATGGTGCCGTAATAGCGCCGCGCGTCGTCGGCGATGAGCGCAAAGGGCGCCCCCTCGCTCTCGGCTACCACGCGAAAGCCGGGCGGCAGCACGGTGATGCGGTCGCCATGGGACATCCAGACCGTCTCGCGCGCGCCCTTGGCCCAGACGCCCTGGGTGATCGGGCAATCGGCGGTGACGATGACCACGGCGCGGCCGAATTCCCGCGCATGCCCGCCCTCGACCGTGCCACCCAATTGTTGCGCCAGCGTCTGCTGGCCATAGCAGATGCCCAGGATGGGAAGGCCGGAGGTGAAGGCATATTCCGGCGCGCGCGGGCTCTGCCCCTCGGTCACGCTGGCTGGCCCGCCCGAGAAGATGATGCCGCGCGGGTCGAATTCGCGGATGCGCGCTTCGGGTGCGGCATTGAAGGGCCAGATTTCGCAATAGACTCCCGATTCACGCAGGCGCCGCGCGATGAGCTGCGTCACCTGGCTGCCGAAATCGAGGATCAGGATTTTGGATTGGCTCATGCGCGCTTGAAGGAGCGTTTCAGCCCGCCGTCAAGCCACAAGCTCAGGGCTGCGATTTGGTGGTCGCCGTCGCCGTCAACAGGGTATGGATCGGCTCCCACACATAGGCGATCTGCGTGGCGTGGCGGTCAGCGACGGTGATCTGTTCACGCATCACCTGCTTGCCCCCCAGCCGCTGATAGAACCAGCGCGAGGGATTTTCCTCCAGCACCCAGGTGAAGGCCGATTCGGCCCCCAACGACGTGAGATGTGATGCCATGGCCCGCATCAGCCGCCGCCCAATGCCGCGCTCGCGAAAATCATCGGTGATGTAGAGCGTTTCCACCTCGCCTTGCGCAATGAGAGGCCGGCGGGACATTCCCCCGGTGACGAAGCCAATGATGCCCCCGCCCGGAAGCTCCATCCCATCGGCGATGGCCACAAACCCCGCATGGCCGCCGCGACGGTTCAGCAAGCCGCGCTCATAGCCCAGGCCCTCTCGCGCTTCCGAAAGCCCGGCGAGATAGGTATCGGCAAGGATGCCGGCATATGTGCTGCGCCAGCTTGCCACATGCACGCGGCCCATGGCGTCAGCGTCGGTGGGTCGGGCGCGGCGAATTGTGACCACCGGCGTTACGCCCGCTTCTCCAGCACGGCGCAGAAAAATCCATCCGTGCCATGCGCGCCCGGCGAGAGCAGCAAATGCGGCCCTTCCATGGGTGGCGCGCCCGCCAGCCCCGCCTCGGCCCAGGCGGCGCTCAGCGTGATGGCATGGAACTCTGGATGCCTGGCCAGGAATTGATCCACCTGCAACTCATCCTCCTCGGGCAGCAGCGAGCATGTCGCGTAAATCAGCCTACCCCCAGGGCGGACCAGATGTGCTGAAGTTACCAGAATTTCATTTTGTTTGACCAGCAATTCCGCAAGGTCCTCCGCACCCGTCCGGTGACGCGCATCGGGATTGCGGCGCCAGGTGCCAGTGCCAGTGCAGGGCGCATCCACCAGCACGCGGTCGAACTGCCCCGCGCGGCGCTTGACCCAGCGGTCGCCTGATTCCAGCAGATGCGTCTCGGCATTGTGGATGCCTCCGCGGCGCAGGCGCTTGGTGGCGCCATCCAGGCGCGGGACCGAGACATCACAGGCGGTGATCCGGCCCTGGTTGTTCATCGTCGCCGCCATGGCGAGTGTCTTGCCCGCCGCACCTGCGCAGTAATCTGCGACGCGCATGCCCGGCCGCGCGCCCACGAGGGCCGCGATCAACTGGCTGCCCTCATCCTGCACCTCGATCAGCCCGGCCTTATAGGCGGCCGTGCCGGTGATGGGCGTGCGATGGGCCAACCGCAGCCCCCAGGGCGAGAGCGGCGTGATCTCGGAGATCAGCCCTTCCTGGCGCAGTGCGGCCTGGGCCTCGGCGCGCGTGGCCTTGAGTAGATTGGCCCGCAGGTCCAACGGCGCGCTGGCTTCCATCGCCAGCGCCTCAGCCTCCAGCGTCGCGCCGAAGCGGGCGGCGAGGCCGGGCAGCGCCCATTCGGGCAGGTTGAGCCGCGGGGAGTCCGGCATCTCCTTGCCCGAAAGCGGCTTGCCGAGCAGCGTCTCGGCCACGCCCATCTCGCCCACATCCAGTGGGCCGGCGGCAAAGCGCCCGCCATCGAACAGGCGCGCGGCTTCGACCAGCTTGCGCTTCTCGCCCAGGATCAGCCAGGCGAGTGCCAGCAGGCGGGGCGTGATGCGCGCGCCGGTCTGCCCGATCCACCATTCCAGGCGAAGGCGCTGGCGCAGCACGGACCAGGCGAGGTCCGACACGGCACGGCGGTCGCTGCCGCCAATATAGCGGCGGCTGCGGAAGAAATCGGCGCTGATGGCGTCCGCCGGCCGGCGCGGCTCGTCCTGGACCTGATGCAGCAGGTCGATGGCGGCGGAGAGGCGTCCCTCAGGCGTCATGTCAGCAGGTCGGGCAGGCCAGCGAGGTCGGTCAGGCTGGGAACGCCCGCCGCCGCCAGGCCATATTCATCCGGCGCGGCGTTGCGGTTCACGCGGATGGCGCGGAAGCCGGCATGCATTGCCGCCTGCGTGTCCCAGGGATTGGCCGAGACGAAGGCCATGCGCGCGGCGGGCAGGCCAAGGCGCTCCTCCGCCAGCGCATAGACGCGCGGATCGGGCTTGAAGACGCCCACCGCCTCGACGGAAAGCAGCGCATCGAGCAGGGTGGAAATGCCCGCCGCTTTGGTGGCATCCACCAGCATCATGGGCGCTCCGTTGGAGAGAATGGCCGTGCGCATGTCGCGTGTGCGCAACGCGCCCAGCATGTCAGGCACTTCGGGATAGGCGGAGAGCTTGCGATAGGCTTCCAGCAGGTCATTCACCAGCGCGGGATCCGTCACGTTGAAGCGCGCGCAGACGAAGCGCAGCGCATCCACCGTGCAGGCCCAGAAATCCTGGTGATGCGAGGGGCCGGTCAGGCTGCGGACCCAGGAGTACTCCAACTGCTTGACCCGCCATTCCTGCGAGAAGGCAACAGCGTCCGGTCCCACCCGCGCGGCATGGCGCGAGACTGCCGAATGCACATCCAGCAAGGTGCCATAGGCATCGAAGACAACGGCCTGGATTTCGCGCGTGTCATCCATCATGGCGATAATTCGGTGCTTCGCGCGTTACCGCCACATCATGCACGTGACTTTCCCGCAGGCCGGCATTGGTGATGCGCCGGAAACGGGCGTTCTTCTGCAAATCCGCGATGGTGGCGCTGCCGGTATAGCCCATCGCCGCGCGCAAGCCGCCCACCAGCTGATGGATCACGGCCCCCACCGGCCCCTTGTAGCCCACGCGGCCTTCGACACCTTCGGGGACAAGCTTGAGCTGGTCGGTGACCTCGGCCTGGAAGTAGCGGTCCGCGCTGCCGCGCGCCATGGCCCCCAGCGAACCCATGCCGCGATAGGATTTGTAGGAGCGGCCCTGATACAGGAACACCTCGCCCGGCGCTTCATCCGTGCCAGCGAAGAGGCTGCCCATCATCACGCATTCGGCTCCGGCCGCGATGGCCTTGGCGATATCGCCCGAGCTGCGGATGCCGCCATCGGCGATGGAGGGCACACCGCGCTCACGCGAGGCGGCGGCGCATTCCATCACCGCCGTCAGCTGCGGCACGCCCACGCCGGCCACGATGCGCGTGGTGCAGATGGAGCCCGGCCCGATGCCGATCTTCACCGCATCCGCCCCCGCCTCGATCAGCGCCAGCGCGCCTTCAGGCGTGGCCACATTGCCGGCGATGATTTGCACTGTGTTGGACAGGCGCTTGATGCGCTCGATGGCGGCCAGCACGCCGCCCGAATGGCCATGGGCCGTGTCCACCACGATGACATCGGCCTCGGCCGCGATCAGGGCTTCGGCGCGGCGGAAGCCATCCTCGCCCACGCCGGTCGCCCCCGCGGCGCGCAGACGGCCGAGCGAATCCTTCACGGCATGCGGATGGGCTTCGGACTTGTCCATGTCCTTCACCGTGATCAGGCCCACGCAGCGGCCCGCATCATCCACCACCAGAAGCTTTTCCAACCGCCGCTTGTGCAGCAGCGTGCGGGCCTGTTCTGCGGTCACGCTTTGTGGGGCTGTGACCAGGTTCTCCCGTGTCATCAACTCATAGACGCGCTGCTTGAGGTCGGTCGCGAAGCGTACATCGCGGTTGGTGATGATGCCCACCAGGCGGCCCGAACCTGGCTCCACCACAGGGAAGCCGCTGATGCGGTGGCGCGCCTTGAGTTCCAGCAATTCGGCCAGCGTCTGCTCGGGGTGGAGCATGATGGGGTTGACCACCATGCCGCTTTCAAAGCGCTTCACCTGGCGGATCTGATCGGCCTGCTCGTCGGGCGTCATGTTCTTGTGGATGACGCCAATCCCGCCGCGCTGGGCCATGGCAATGGCCATCACCGCTTCGGTGACGGTATCCATCGCGGCCGCGATCAGGGGAATATGCAGCGAGATTTCGCGGGTGAGGCGCGTGCGCGTATCGGTCTGGCCGGGCAGCACGGTGGAATAGGCGGGCAGCAGCAGCACATCGTCAAAGGCGTAGGCCTCGGCGATGCGGATCGGGTCTGCGAAATCGAGAGCTGCCATGGCGGGACCTTTCGGGCGGTCATACGACCTTGGCGTGCTGCCTTAACCCCCCCTTGGCGTCGCGTCCAGCGACGCTGTGCGACAGCCAAGGCATGTCTGTCATGCCGGGCGCTTGAACCCCGTCGCCACCACATAAAGCTCGCTGCTTTCCTTGCGGCTGGCCGGGGGCTTGGCGTGGCGCACCTCGGCAAAATTCAGGCGGAGGCGTTCCAGCATGGCCTTCTCGCTGCCGCCCTGGAACACCTTGGCGACGAACCCGCCGCCCGGTGCCAGCACCTTTACCGCGAAATCCAGCGCGAGGGCGGCGAGTTCCATGATGCGCAAATGATCCGTCGGGCCATGGCCCGTGGTGTTGGGCGCCATGTCGGACAGCACGAGGTCAGCGAATCCGCCCAGCGCTTCCAGCACGGCGGTCTCGGTCGCGTCATCCTGGAAATCGCCCTGGAGCACCTTGGCACCGGGCAGGTTGTCCATTGGCAGCAGGTCAAGCGCCACCACCTCGCCGCGTTGGTCGAGCGCGCGCAGCACCACTTGCGTCCAGCCGCCAGGTGCGGCGCCGAGGTCCACCACGCGCTGGCCGGGGCGCAGCAGCTTGAAGCGGTCGTCCAGTTCGGTCAGTTTGAAGGCCGCGCGCGAGCGATAGCCCGACGCCTGAGCCGCCTTCACATAAGGGTCGTTCAACTGGCGCAGCAGCCAGCGCTGGCTCGCATTGCTACGGCCGCGAGCGGTCTTGACGTTGGAATGGGTGCTGCGAGGGCCCACGGGTCGGGTAGGGCCAGCTTTGGTCGGCGGTTTGGCCATGGGGTCGTTTAGACCAGATTGGCCCCCGCGGGAACGGTCGCCTCAGGCGCGGGCTCCGCGCATGAGGCGCAGCAGCATCCCCTCGCGCAGGCCCCGATCGGCCACGGTGAGTTCGCCGATCGGCCAAAGCTGGCGGATCGCGGCATAGACGGCGCAGCCAGGCAGCACGAAATCCGCGCGCTCCGGCCCCACGCAAGGATGTTCGGCAAGGCCTTTGCGGCCCATGGCGAAAAGCTGCTCCATCGCCGCATCGGCCGCCTGGGCATTGAGCCTTGTGCCATCCACCAATTGCCGGCGGTATTTCGGCAACGCCATGACGACCCCGGCGAGGGTGGTGACCGTGCCCGAGGTGCCGATCAGCCGCACGCCGCCGGCGCGGATTTCTTGCCCGATGCAATGAAGCCGGTCGAAGCGGGCGAGGCGGCTGTGGATATCCTCCACCACTTCGGCGAAGCCATGGATGGAGAAACAGTCGCCACCTTCGCGCTCGGCGAGTGTAACGACGCCGCAGGGGATGGAGATATAGCCGATCAGCTCCGGCTGCGGGCCGGTGCGAATCCAGGCGATCTCGGTGCTGCCGCCGCCGATGTCAAACAGGATGGCGCGGCGGTCGCTCGCTTCCAGGAGGGGGGCGCAGCTTTCCATCGCAAGCTCGGCCTCCTCGCGCGGGGAGATGATGCGTGGGCGCAGGCCGGTCTCGGCCGCGGCGCGGGCAAGGAAGGCCGGGCCATTGGCGGCGCGGCGGCAGGCCTCGGTGGCAACGGCGGCCAGGCGGCGGACGGGGCGGCGGTGCAGGCGTTCGGCGCAGGCCGACAGCGCGGAGATGGTGCGGTCCATCGCCGCATCGGACAGCGCGCCGCTGCCGGCCAGCCCCTCACCCAGGCGAACGATGCGGGAAAAGCTGTCCACCACGCGGAAGCCATGGCGCGTGGGCGCGCCGATCAGCAGGCGGCAATTGTTCGTGCCAAGGTCCAGCGCCGCGAAAAGCGCGGCCGGCGGATGGCCTGTGCTGGGTTGGAGGGCACTCATGGAGGGATGATTTGTCCTGCGCTGGGGGCGTATTTGCCATGATCTTGAAGCAAGGCTGTCAGTGCAAGCAGGATGTGTGCTTGGCAAGCGAGAAACGCGGTGTTAGGACGCCTGTCTGCCGGGCGGGCGCGCTTGGGGGATAGTTTAACGGTAGAACTTCCGACTCTGACTCGGACAGTCTTGGTTCGAATCCAGGTCCCCCAACCACGCGGCCCACTCAGTCCTTCAGCCCCACCATCGTCGCGCTCAATTCCCAAAGCCGCCGTGATCGCCCGTCATCCCGCGCCTTGGCCGAAAGCCCTTGCGAGAAGGGCTTGGCTCCCGGCTTCTGCCGATTCCCCCAACTCCAATGCACGCCGGATTCCGCAAATTCCGGATCGGCCACCACTGCCGCCACGCGCTCGCCCGAGAGTTCCTGGCTGACATAGCCCTTGGTGATGTTCTTCTGAAACCAGGGGAAGATCGTCTGGAACAGCTTGGGCGTGTGGCGAAACAGCGCCGTCTCGGCCACACAGCCGGGATAGAGCGTGTTGAACACGATCCCCGTGTCAGTGTGATAGCGGCGGTGGAATTCGCGGTTCATGATCATGTTGCACAGCTTGCTGTCCTTATAGGCCTTGCCGGCCTTGAAGGGCTTGCCGTCAATCATGGCCACCGGCGCACGAAACCCTGCCTCCAGCCCGGCCAGTTCGCCGAGATCGGCCGGCGCGGGGATGGGCACCTTGCCGCCGAACTCCTCGGAATTGGCGGTGACGGTCCCCAGCGTGACCAGCCGCGCAGGCTGGCGGGGTGAGGCGCGCAAATCCTCCAGCAGCAGCCGGCTCAGCAGGAAATGGCCGAAATGATTGGTGGCCACGCTCAGCTCGTACCCCTCGGGTGAGCGGGCGGGTTCCTTCAGCCGCGGCATGTAGGTGGCGGCGTTGCACAGCAGCGCGTCCAGTGTGCGCCCACTCGCGCGGAACTCGGCCACAAAGTCCCGCACCGATTGCTGGGAGCCCAGGTCCACCCGCATCAGGCTGACCGCCTCAGTGGCAATGCCCAGGGACTGCGCCGCAGCCTCGGCCTTGGCCAGGTCACGGCAGGCCATGATTACATGCCAGCCTCGGTCCACCAGGGATTTCGTCGCGTGAAGCCCAACGCCGGAGGAGGCGCCAGTGACGATGACGGTGGGGATCATGCGGTGTCTCCGGATTCGTGAAAGGCAGTTTCAGAGCAATTTTGCCTCCCTGCCCAGGGCTTCTTCGCAGGACCAGGGCTTCTTCGCAGGCCCAGGGCTTCTTCGCAGGCCCAGGGCTTCTTCGCAGGCCCAGGGCTTCTTCGCAGGCCCAGGGCTTCTTCGCAGGCCCAGGGCTTCTTCGCAGGACCAGGCCTGCTTCGCAGGAAACGTAGCACCCCCATTGCCGAATTTTCCCGCCCGCCTACAACCCTGACAGGCCGAC
>Ga0335395_10002642_pt1 | contig 11134 bp, 10 predicted proteins | sample MAT02_FD_205744 | JGI IMG/M metagenome (GOLD analysis project Ga0335395, IMG submission 205744) | Freshwater microbial communities from Lake Fryxell liftoff mats and glacier meltwater in Antarctica - MAT-02 (spades assembly) (version 2) ...
GCATCGGATTCAGGGTATCGGGGCGGGGTTTATTCCGGGTAACCTGCATCGCGACACCCTTGACGGCGCGATCCAGATCTCGGAAGAGGATGCGATTTCGTACACCCAGCGGGCGGCGCGGGAGGAGGGGCTGTTCATCGGCATTTCGAGCGGCGGGTCGCTGGCGGCGGTGGCGCAGAAGATGGTGGAGCTGCCCGATGGTGCGCGCGTGCTCACGTTCTGCTACGATACCGGCGAACGGTATCTGTCAATTGACGGACTGTTTCCGGTGTAACGGAAATTCCTTGAACGCCCCACTGGGGCGGGAGTGCGGGTATGCGTGTGATGCGGCGTGGCGGTGCACCGGTAGTTTTCGCGCTGGCCGGTCTTGTGGGTGCGCTGTTCCCGCGGGGGCTCTGGGCGCAGGGCGAGGTGGTGAAGGCGGCGCCCGCACCGTCGGCGCAGACGACACGCGCGGCGTTGGCGGCGGCGTATCTGCGCATGGACCGTGCGTACGAGACTACGGCTGCTGCTGGAATGTCCGACAGTGTGCGCAGCGCGCTCAACCGCCGCTTCGATGGCGCCACGCTCGCGTTTTTCGGTGGAAAGTTTGCGGCGGCGGTGGCGAGTATCGATACGGCCATCCTGATGCTGCCGTCGGCCGCGCGCGCTGAAGCTATTGCGCCCGTGCCGCCGCCGCGCTCCGTGAACGGCGGGCCGCCGTCACTCGCCCGTGCTGAGCTCAAGGCGCGGTTGGAAGTAATCGATAGCACGGGGCCGTTGGCGCAGGCGGTGTTCTCCACGCGTGCGCGACTGGATCTGTTAGTCGACGAGCCGAATGTGGAGCGGAGCGCCGAGTTTCTGAGCAATCCGTCGCAATTGGCGCGCGACCTCACGCGCGAGATCACGGCGCTCGAGAAGGGACGGGACCCATACATTGGCGTGGCCGGTGACACGTGGCGTGCGTTTCGCAGTGGGTCGGGTGCCATGGTGCCAATGCGGGTCGTGGCCTCACCGGCGGCGAACCTGCGCCGCCCAGTGGGAGTGCTGATTGCTCTCCACGGCGCCGGTGGTGATGAAAACATGTTTGTGGATGCCTACGGGCAGGGCGTCGTGGCGACGCTGGCCAAGGAGCAGCGCCTGCTGCTGGTGTCGCCGGCCACCACGCAATTTTCGGCGTCGCCGGCCAACTTTGACACACTCATGGCCGTGTTGCGTCGTGAGTTCCGTATCGACAGTACGCGCATCTACGTGATCGGGCACTCCATGGGAGCCGGTGCGGCCGCGCGTTTGGCACAGCAACGGCCAACGCAGTTGGCGGCGGTGGTGTGCCTGGCGGGTGGGAGCGCCGTGACGGCTGCCAACGCGCCGCCGATGCTGTTCATTGGCGCGTCACTCGATCCGATCATCCCCGCGCGCACGGTGGAGGCCGCCGCGAAGGCCACACCAACGGGTACGTACGAGGTGCTGCCATACGAGGGACATACGCTGATGGTGGGGCGTGGTGTTCGCCGTGCGATGCCTTGGCTGATGCAACATACCCGTACCATCACTCCATAGGAGCGCATCATGGCATCACGTCCTCTGATCCTGTTGCACGGCTACAGCGCAGATGGTGCCGCGTTCGATGCATGGCGGGATGCGCTGCGTACCAACGGATGGCGTGACCAGCACCTCGTGCCGGTGAGCTACGAATCACTCACCAACGAAGTCTCCATTCGCGATATCGCTGAGGGTTTCGACAAACTGATACGGCAGCAAGACGGACTGCGCAACGAGGAGCCTTTCGATGTGCTGGTGCATTCCACGGGCATGCTGGTGCTGCGTGCGTGGCTCACGCGACGTGGCATGACCGCAGCGCGGCGAGCGCGGATCAAGCATGTCATCGCACTCGCGCCGGCCACCTTCGGCTCACCGCTGGCGCACAAGGGGCGCAGCTTTCTCGGCGCGCTTGTGAAGGGGCGGAAAGCGTTCGGCCCGGATTTTCTCGAAGCGGGCGATCGGGTGCTCGATGCGCTGGAGTTGGGCAGTCGGTTTTCGTGGGAGCTTGCGCATTCCGATCTGTTCGGCACCGAAGCGTTCTACGACTCGCGACGCGACACGCCGTACGTGTTCGTATTCTGCGGTACGCGCGGCTACCGAGGGTTGGGCAAGCTCGCCAATACGCCGGGATCTGACGGCACGGTGCGTTGGGCCGGGTGCGCGCTGAACAGCCGCAAGATGGTGCTCGATCTGACGTCGGATTGCGCGGAGTCCGAGCGGGTGCAGGTGATGGAGTGGACGCAGGACGATGTGCCCATGCATCCCATTGCCGACGTGGATCACGGCACGATTCTCTCCAAGCCGCCCGAAGCCTTGGTATCGCTGGTGGTGAGTGCGCTGGCGGTCAACTCGCGCCCGTCGTACGAGACATGGAGCGCGGCGGCCGAGCGCGTAGTGAGCACCGAGCGCGCGGCGATTACGCCGTGGCAGCAGTTTGTGGTGCGCGCCGTGGATGAACGCGGCGACGGTATCCCCGACTGGAATCTACAGCTCGAATTAGCCGACGGTGCGTCGCTGTCATCGTTTACGCAGGACGTCCACGTGTATCGTGGCGATGCGAGCTATCGCAGCTTCCATGTGAATTTGTCCAAACTGCAAGAGCCGACGCTGCTCACCGGACGCAGTCGCCGCCTGCAGGCGCAACTCTTTGCCAGCACAGGAACAGGCCGCGTGCTGTATACCGGGGCACTGCGTGGCACGGAGCAGCCGGACGGTCCCAATCGTGCGGGTACGTGGTACGGCACGCTCGATTTGTCGAGCGTGCTACCGGGTGGTGCGATGCGATTTTTCTGGCCCTTCACCACGACGTTCGTGGAGTTACGACTGGATCGCGAGCCGCTCACCGGGCCGGGGATGGTGGTGCGGTGGCACGGACGGACCTAGAGTGACCCCAGCAGGTCGTCGATCGCTTTGCGGTCGGCGTCCTGCAACGACTCGGCGCCGTGAATAATGCGCTGCAGAATGTCGACGGCTTCTTCGGCGAGATTTTGCGGATGCCGGCGGTCGGTCTGAAAGCGCACGATGTGGCCGAGGAGGATGGTCTCGAACGGTGAGTTCGGGTCCTGCATGCCCTCCATCTCGTCATCATCATCGTCATCGTCGTCATCGTCGTCATCGTCGTCGGCGGCATCGCGAGCGGCTTCATAGCTGGGCACGCTTTCCTTCCACGGCTCATTGACGTGCGCGTTGGCCTCGAGAGCTGTGCGCGGTACGAGGGCAAAGAGGCGGCATTGCAACCCTGGCGCCTCTTCATACGCGAACAGCCCCAACGAGACCGGCTCCTCGAACAGGCGCAGGTCGAGCAGTCGGGAGATTGCCTCAGACGGCATAGCGCTCCGTGCCACCAACCGTCCGTCAATGTAGGCCGCGAGCGCGGATGACTCGGGCGCGCGCGGATCGTCGAGCTGCGACACTTTCAGGGTCACAGGCTCGCGGGTGGTCACGAAGACGGCGGGACGGGCTTCGCCGTCTTCGCGGTACTCTGCCCCATCGTTTTCCGGGTTCTCGAAATCTTCAGGCGACATTCTTCGGGGGTGCGTGGTCGATGACCGTGAGTGCTGCCTATGGAGGTTAGGCAGCAGACCGCCGCGAGGAAAGGGTTGGTCAGGCCCGCGCGATCTCCGATACGTCGGTGTTTTCGAAGACTTTGCCGAGCCAGCCCAGCACCGGCCAGAGTTCGACGGCCACCACCACGCTGGCGAGAACGGTGCCCAGGAGGACTGACCAGCCGCCCCAGTCGTTCAGCAACCACAACGTCAGGGCGAAGATCCCGGCGGGGAACACCAGCGCTACGGCGGCCACGAGGACCATGGCGCCGGTGGTGAGGAGGTTTTGGCCCATGGTCTCGAAACCGCGTGTTTCGATGCCGAGTCGCACCCAGGCCGGAAAGAGCAGCGCGATGCCGTTCTGCACGGTGAACATGAGCGCGTTGAAGATCGGCACCCCGACGGCCACCGACACCAAGATGGGAATGGTGGCGCCGCTGTCGAGGAACATGGCCGGATCGCGCAGGAACATGACCAGCGGCACGACCATGAGCGACCAGACGGTGAGGGAATGCAGCACGGTGACTGCCGCAATTTCGGCCATCACAATGCGCCATCCCGGCAGCGGGAGCGCCTTGAGGATCTCGAGCCTCGGCAGGTCCAGCCGCAGATCGAAGCGCATCCAGAGTGGGCCGACGAAGAGGAGCATGGCTCCCCATCCAGCTGTGACGCCGAGGAACACATCGCCGGCGCGCTCGGACGCGCTCCGGGTGGCAATGGCCAACACGGCGAGTCCAAGCGTGAAGAGCACAAGTTGCGTACGCCATGCGCCACCACGCACGGCGGCGGCGACGTTCTTCCAGGCAATGGCGACTTCGGGGCGCCCCGTGGTCGCGAGCGGCGGAATCCAGGCGATTTTGCCCTTTTTTGAGCGGCTCTTCCCCATCTGGGAAGTCCGAAACCGCTGGAGTACCTCCGCGCGATGCTGCGTGGCTTCGAGGGCGGCCTCTTCAAAGCTACCGTCGAGGCGGAGCACCCAGACGTAATGGAACAGCAGCATGGCGAACGCGAATGGGGCAGACAGGAGCCAACTGGCGCTATTCTCCGCGAATATTGGCGCGATAATGGCTCGTGCAGGCCAGAGCGCGACAGCGGCAAACGGCGTCTGCAATGTGGCCGTGACGGCCGACAGCAACTCGCGTGTTCCTTCAAGGCTGGCCACGCGCAACTGCGGCAGCCGCATGACGAACGCCGCAATGACGGCTACCAGCAGCCCGGTGAACGCCGCCATCGGCAGCAGCGCGCGGCGTCGGCCGGCTTGCTGGTGCTCGAGGGCACTGGAGCGCACGAGCGCCGCGCCAAGCCGATGCAGTGACAGGACAGAGAACAGCATCCATAACGCGACACCACGGCGCCACCCTTCAGCCGTCGACCCGCCACCGCGTAGCAATACCGTGAAAATAAGCGTATTGAGCAGAATCGCCAACTGCAGCCGGAGGAGTTTGGTGTGCAGCAGGTCCCGGCGGCTGACCGGTGCCGGGAAAAGGAACTGGACCTCGGCCGGCGTGAACGCGAGTGCGCCGCGGTCGGCGCCAAAGAGCCACCATCGCGCGGCCGCCGCCATGAGAAAGACGCTGGCGATCGGCACGGCGACGCTGAGTCCGGAGACACCCGGTAGCGACCCACTGCCGAGGCGCGCGTTACGGAACAGCGCCCAGTAGATGTAGAGCATGCCCAGCGCCACGGCCACGAGATACCGTGGCGAGCGGGCGCGCGCCAACTGCGCGCGGACGCGATTGATGAACGTGTGGAGGTACAGGAACCCCAGCGCGCGATACGGCCCCACGCGGTTAGGCGGCCTCAGCCGAGGAAACATCGTCGCCGCCGGTTAGCGCGATGAACATTTCCTCGAGCGTGCGACCGGCCAATTCGGGTCGTGCCGCGACAATTTCACTGATCGTGCCCAACGCCACCGCCTCGCCGCGTCGGATCACCAACAGGCGCGTACACAATTCTTCAACCAAATGAAGAAGGTGAGAACTGAGGATGATCGCCGACCCTTCGCGGGCGCGCGCCGTGATCGTCTCTTTCATGCGCCGGATTCCCACCGGGTCGAGGCCGGTGAGTGGTTCATCGAGCAGCAGGGCGGCCGGCCGATGCAGGAGTCCGCAGGCGATCGCGAGCTTCTGCTTCATACCCCGGGACAGTTCGGGGGGGAGAGCATCTTTCTTGGCGGTGAGTTCCAGTTCTTCGAGTAGCGGCGGGATCAGCGCTGCCGCGTCGGAGACGCCATACAGCCGCGCTACGAACTGGAGGTGTTCGGTGACCGTCAGATAGTCGAACAGCTGCGGTTCATCAGGGATGAACGCCAGCCTCGATTTCGCGGCGACCGGATCGGTGTGCAGGTCGATGCCCGCGATCTGAATGGTGCCGGAGGTGGGCTGCAGGATGCCAGCGAGCGCGCGCAGCGTGGTGGTCTTGCCAGCGCCGTTGGGTCCCACGAGACCCAAGACATCACCCGGCGCCACCGTGAAGGAGAGCGATTTCACGGCAACAGTGTCGCCGTACAGTTTGGAGTACGCGTCAACGTGGATCACGGCGTGGAGGACGGCAGCATGAGGGGGGCGTTGAGGGTGATGCGTAACGTGGCGCCCAGCGGGAGGCATCGCTCGGTGGTGGTGTTGCGGGCCGCCGAGATACTGCCGGCAGCACCGCCGGCGGCGGCACCGATCACCGTACCCCGGGTCCCGCCGCCGAGTACTCGGCCTAATATGGCGCCCATGACAGCCCCCGTGATGACTTTCCCTTGGTCGCCGCCCTTGGAGACTTTGCGCTCGGTGGGGGCGCCGTCCACGATATCGACCGTCCCTTCAGCGGGAATGAGGGCGCCGTTGATTTGCACGCCCTTCACGCGAAAGACGAAATCGCCCGCCGCTGTGGGTGGGGCCATCTCGACCAAAAGCGGGGTACCGGCGGGCACTCGGGCGCCATCCGGGCCGGTGACATCGCTGGTGAGGGTGGCCACCAGGCGGTCGCCGGGGCGATTGGCTAGCGAGCAGATGGCCGCATTGGTGGTGCCGGTGAGGCTCGTCCCCACGCCGAGCGACCGGCCGGCGTTGCCCGCACCTGCGTTGGCGGGTTCGGCACCCGTGGCGGCAGCGAGCGGCGCTGGAGCGGGTAGCGGTGCAGGAAGAACGGCAGTCGGCGGCGCGGGAACGGGCGCAGGAGCTGGCGTTGGTGCGGGTACCGGCCGCGGGCGTGGCCGCGGTGCCGGTGTCGGCGCGGTCGGGCGCATCGGCGGCGCGACCGGCGGAGCCACGGCGGTGTCGCCGAGTGTCGCCACATTCGGCACGAGGGCGGGTGCGGCAGCCGCAGCGAGTGTCAGGTCACGCGCAAGCAGCGAATCGGTCGTGGCGACCGACTCGGCGCGCTGATCACACGCCGTGAGTAGGCCGCCGGCCAGTAGGAGGCTCAGCCGACCGAAAAACGTGGGACGGCGCATTCTGCGATCAAGTTGCCACATGGTGGAGACGATAGTCGCTGAAGGGAGTGTTGCGCTATGCTGGAACCCAACCAGGGTCATGCAACGGGGGCTGCGCCCCATGGCCTCACTACGCCACAGGCCGTCCGTCCGTTCCGTCCAGCTTCCCGCTTTCCACGTCGTGCTCGCGACTCCATGAGCCCACTCGAAATTGATGTCACGCCGCCACCCACGGCGCAACACGTGTTCATTGCACGGCAGCCCATCTTCGATGGGCAGAATCGGCGCGTGGCGTACGAACTGCTGTATCGGGCCGATCGCTACGCCACGTCGGCGAGCGGGCCGTCCGCAACGGTCATGTGTAGTGACACCGCGCTCCACGCGCTGCTTTCAATCGGTCTGGATCGACTGACCGCTGGTGCGACTGCCTTCGTCAATATCACGCGCGAGCATCTGCTGGGCGAGCTGTACAAGATTTTCGAGCCAAAGGCGGTGGTCCTCGAGTTGCTCGAATCGGTGGATGGGGATCCATCGGTAGTGGATGCGTGCACACGGGCCGTGGCCGAGGGCTACACGCTGGCGCTCGATGACTACGATGGGCGCGCCTCGCTCGATCCGCTGTTGCCGCTTGTGCGGATCATCAAGCTCGATGTGCTAGGCCGCACGGAGGCGGAGTTGGCGCCAGAGGTTTCGCGCCTCACGGCGCGTGGTTTGACCGTGCTGGCGGAGCGTGTGGAGACGGCCGAGATGCGCACGCTCTGCGCACGCCTCGGCTGCTCGCTGTTTCAGGGCTACGTGTTCAGTCGGCCCGAAACGCTCGACGGTCGGACGGTGAGCGTGCAGCACGCCACGATGTTCAACATCATGTCGCTGCTCAACCAGCCCGATATCAGTGATCACACGCTCGAAGACGCGTTCCGCAGTCATCCGTCGCTCTCGTTCTCGTTGCTGCGGATCGTCAATTCGGCGTCGTTCGGCGGGCGGGGCGTGGAGTCGATCCCACACGCGATCCGGCTCATCGGCCGCGACGCGCTGTCGCGTTGGATGCTGGTGATGCTCGTGGCCACGGTGGGAGCGCAGAGTCCCGTCGCGCACGAGGCGGTGATCCAGTCGCTGCTTCGGGCGCGTTTCTGTGAAACGCTCACGGCGCATCTCGGGGATGGTGACCCGGCGTCGCGATTCCTGGTGGGCCTGCTTTCACGGATGGATACGTTGCTCGGCCTGCCGATGGCGTCGATTCTCGAACGGCTCCCGGTGAGCGACGATATCCGGGCGGCGCTGCTGACGCAGGAGGGGCCACACGCCCAGGTCCTCGCCTTGGCCGACGCTTACGAGCAGGGTGAATGGGCCGAGGTGGATGCCTGGGATGATGTGGCGCAGGCGTCGGCGTCGACGCTATCCCAGTTATATGTGGATGCGGCGCAGTGGGCCACGCAGCGCCTCAACGTGGTCCGAGGCTGAGCCGCGGACCGCACGCGGACCGCACGCGGACTCAGCGGACGGAGGGACGCCCGATGTTGGCCACGAGCGAATCCTGTTTGGCCACGGCCATCGCGTCCGCCGTGCTTTCGCCCGACGGCGGATTGCTGAAGGGCAGGAGAATCGAGATCCGGCGATTGGACGCGGACATCGGATTGTCGATTTCCCGCGGTTTGGTGTCCGCATAACCGCGGACTTCCACAATGCGGCCATCGGCGAGTCCCACCGTTTCCAGCACACGGCGCGCGGCGTTGGCGCGATCGGAGGAAAGCTCCCAATTGCCGTAGCTCCCGGCGCTCCCGAACTTCGCGCCATCGGTGTGTCCTTCGAGGACCACCGGATGCTGCAGCAGGGCCAGTTCGCCGCCAATGAGCTGAAGCGCCAGCACTGTGGCCGACTTCATCTTCGTGGAGCCGGTGGGGAAGAACGTATCGCCGGGCCCTGTTTCCACGAGCTCGATGCGCAGTCCTTCATTGGTGATCTGTACATCCACCAGGGCGTTGAGTGCCTTGAGCGAGTCGCTCGCGGCCAGCTTCTGCACGATCGCCGACTTGATGTTCTCGAAGGTCCGCTGTTCGGTGGACCGCACCAGAATGCGCAGCGGGGTGCGCTGCACGTTGGTGGGGGCGGTGCCGGTGGAGAGTGGGCTCGAGCCTGCGCCGTACCCCTTTTTGTACCCAACGGGATTGGCGAAGTAGCCCTCGACGGCCTGCTTGGTTTTGTCGTCCATGCCGAGGATCCACATCACCATGAAAAACGCCATCATGGCCGTGACGAAGTCGGCATACGCCACCTTCCAGGAGCCGCCGTGATGGCCCCCGCCGCCCATGATTTTCTTCTTGACGATGACGATCTTCTTGCCGCCCCGCGGTGCCATACCTTACGCCGCCTTCTTGCGGGTGAGCTCTTCGAGCTCGGTGAAACTGGGCCGCTCGTGGGGTTCCACATTGCGGCGGGCGAACTCCACGGCGGTCATGGGCGCATCGCCTCGCGCGAACGACAACAGCGCGGTGCGCACGCAGAGCATATAGTCATGCTCGGCGTGAATGCGGTTTTGCATGGCCGTGGCGATGGGGCCGAAGATGCCGTACGCGAGCAGAATGCCGAGGAACGTTCCCACGAGCGCTGCGGCCACTTTCTCACCGATTTCGGAGGCGGCGCCGCCGATCGAGCCCATCGTGATGATGACGCCAAGTACGGCGGCCACGATGCCGAAGCCGGGCATCGCGTCACCCACGGCGGTTACGGCGTGCGGTACCTGCATGGCTTCGTGGTGATGCTTTTCGAGGTCTACGTCGAGGATATCCGCGAGGTTGTGGTCTTCCACGGTTCCCGTGAGCAACACCTTGAGCGTGTCACAGAGCAACGACATCGCGTGATGGTTGTTGGCAAACGACGGGTACTTCTGGAAGATGTCGCTGGATTCCGGGTTTTCGATGTGTGACTCGAGGCCCACCAGGCCGTCCTTGCGGGCCTTCTGGAAGATCTCGTACAGTACCTGCAGCAGCTCCGCGTAGGCTTTCGCGCCGAACGGATTGGGCTTGAGTAAGCCGATGAGTTGCGTGACTACCCCTTTGAGAACGGCCGGCGGGTTGGCGATAATCATGCTGCCCAACCCCGCGCCCCCCAGAATGAGGTACTCGTTGGGCTGGTACAAGACAGAAAGTTGGCCGTGGTGCATCACGTAACCACCGATGACCGAGCCCATCACGATGACCAAGCCGATGATTACGAACACGCAGGGAATCCCGGAGAGCGAGTGGAGAGGTCAGTCATGAGCAACGACGACGGTGCGGCGCGCTGGTTGCTGGTACATGACGATCTGCTGCGTGGCTTGGTACATGATGTGAGCAATTGCGTGGCGACGATTTCGGCCGTGGCGTTCATGCTGGACGGTTCGCAACCTCCGGACGAGCGGGTGCTGCAGGGTCTGCGCACCGACGCCGAGCGATTGGAAGGACTGTTGCGCGCGCTGCGGCAGTTGCCACAGGGCGGTGATGCCGGGCTCGAGCCGCTGCTGGTGGGAGACGTGATCGCTCAGGCCTGCCAGTTGCATGCCCATCATCCCGACTTTCGAATGCGGGCGGTACGCGTAGAAGTACCGGACGGTGTCGTGCCCGTATTGGCTGATTCGACCGCCCTGCTGCATGCCGTGTGTCTGGCGCTGGTTGCGGCGATGCGCACCGGCGATCGGCTGGCGAGTGACACGCTGGACGTTGTGGTGGGCGCCGAAACCGTCGGAGACGTTGTGCGGCTGCGGATAGCTGCCGACGCCCCGAGTGGGCGCGCGGTCGCGGTCGAGTGGGTCGACGAACTCGATCGCGATCGCGCGGCCATCACGTGGTTGCTGGCCACTAGTCACGGGACGACGCGTCCTCATCCGTTCGGGTGTGAACTACTGCTGCCAACGTTGCAGGCCGCGCGGCGCCGGGCGTAGCCGACCCCGTCACGCTGGCGCTGGGCGCGCCGCCGAGTGCCGCGAGCCAGTCGGCGCCTTGTGGAACCGTCCCGGCGCGCTGGTTCTCTGATGCGATCTGTTCGGCGAGTTCCCCGCGGAGGATCTTTACGTCGCTCGGCGCCTCAATACCCAGGCGCACGCCACCGCGGTCGCAGGAGACCACGACAATGCGGATGCCGCCATCGATCAGGATTGCGTCGCCTTCGCGAC
>Ga0335395_10002645_pt1 | contig 11125 bp, 6 predicted proteins | sample MAT02_FD_205744 | JGI IMG/M metagenome (GOLD analysis project Ga0335395, IMG submission 205744) | Freshwater microbial communities from Lake Fryxell liftoff mats and glacier meltwater in Antarctica - MAT-02 (spades assembly) (version 2) ...
CGACTGGGCCGGCATGTCGTACCAGGAGGTGCTGTCGGGCAATACGGCGACTCTGCTGCTGGCGCTGTCCATCGTGGTGGCATTCCTGTGCCTGGCGGCGCTGTACGAGAGCTGGTCGGTACCGCTGGCGGTGCTGCTGGTGGTGCCGGTCGGCCTGCTTGGCGCGATCGCCTTCTCGATGCTGCGTGGCCTCCCCAACGATCTGTTCTTCAAGGTCGGCCTGATCACGGTGGTGGGGCTGGCTGCCAAGAACGCGATCCTGATCGTCGAGTTCGCGGTCTCGCAGCAGCGCGAAGGAAAGACCCTGCGCGACGCGGTGGTCGAGGCGTGCCGGTTGCGGTTCCGTCCGATCCTTATGACCTCGTTCGCCTTCGTCATGGGTGTGTTCCCGATGGCGATTTCGACCGGCGCCGGCGCCAACGCACGCCATGCGATCGGCACCGGGGTGATCGGCGGCATGCTGTTTGCCACCTTCATCGGCCTGCTGCTGATACCGGTGTTCTTCGTGGTGGTACGGCGGATGCTGGGAAACAAGCTGGACGAGCCCTCGGCGGAGTACCTGGCGCACGAGCGGGAGGAGTCGGCTGCGACTTGAGGTGCCGGCCCGACCGGCGCAAGTCCCTTGCGCCCGGGCATCACTCCTGTCGCAGCAGATACATGGGAAAAAATGGTTCTTCTGCGAATCGATGCAAGGAACGGCGCTGATACCACGCGGCGGCGCGCGGGTGCCCATGCCCTTGGATGCGAACGCCAGCCAGCCACGGCGGGGCCCCTCAGCTCACGCCGAAGTAAAGCGAAGAAGCTCCCCGCACCTCCGCCCCCAATAGCTCGCACGGACCTGGATCAAGAACAAAAAAACCCCGGCGATCAGCCGGGGTTTCTGGTTGGTGCATGGACAGCCGGGTCAGCCAGCGGCAGAGGCCTTGCGGCTGGCGATCCACTGGTCCACGCGACGCTCCAGCAGGGTCAGTGGCAATGCACCGCCGCCCAGCACCGCGTCGTGGAAACCCTTGATGTCGAAGCCCTCGCCCAGCTCGTTTTCAGCCTTGCGGCGCAGCTCCTGGATGCGGATCATGCCGATCTTGTAGGCCGTGGCCTGCCCCGGCATGATCAGGTAGCGCCGCACTTCGGAGCGGATCGCGGTGAGCGGCACCGCGCTGTTGGCATCGAAGTACTCCACCGCCTGCTCCTCGGTCCAGCCCTTGGCATGCAGGCCGGTATCCACCACCAGGCGGATCGCGCGCCACATCTCCGAACTCAGGCGACCGAACTCCGAATACGGGTCCTGGTAGGTGTTGGGCATCTCCTTGGCCAGCCATTCCGCATACAGCCCCCAGCCTTCCGCATAGACCGTGGAACCGGCCTGGGTGCGGAACTTGGGTACGCCGGTGAGCTCCTGCGCAATCGAGATCTGCATGTGGTGGCCGGGCAGGCCCTCGTGGTAGGCGATCACCTCCAGCTCCGGCTTGGGCATGGCGTCCATGTCGGAGAGGTGCGCGTAGTACACGCCCGGCCGCGAGCCGTCCGGGGTGCCGGGGAAATAATGCTGGGCCGCGCCGTCCTGCTCGCGGAACGCCTCCACACGCTTCACCTCGAGCCTGGCCTTTGGCAGCAGCCCGAAATAGTTGGGCAGCTCTTTCTCGATGTTGTCGATGGCCTGGGTGGCCTGGTCGATGTAGGCCTGGCGCCCGGCATCGGTATTGGGGAAACGGAACTGCGGGTCGCTGTCGATGAAGGTGAAGAACGCGTCCAGGTCGCCGTCGAAGCCGACCCGTTCCTTGAGCGCGGTCATCTCGCCCTTGATGCGCTCCACTTCTGCCAGGCCCAGCGCATGGATCTGCTCGGCGGTCATGTCGGTGGTGGTCATCTGGCGCAGCTGGTACTCGTAGTAGGCACGCCCGTTGGGGTGGGTGCTGCCCACCCCGGTGGCATTCACCGACGCCTGGTCGCGCTCGCCCTCGGACCAGGCGATGACCCGTTCGTAGCCGGGCTGGAAGCGTTCCACCAGCGCCGTGCGCGCCTGTTCCTTCAATTCCGCCGCGCGCCCTGCATCGATCTTGCCCGACTCGACCAGCGCATCGGCCTTTGCCTGTGCATCGGCCCAGATGGCCGAATCGGGGCCGCTGGTGAACGGCGCGCCCGTGATGACCTTGCGCGACTGATCGATCACGCCCTCGTGGGCGAAGCGCGGCGGACGGATGCCCTGCGCCGCCGAGGTCCGGCCACGCTCCAGCAACTGGTCGAACAGGCGCGGCACTTCGTCCAGCCGGGACACATACGCGACGTAGTCCGATTCCTCTTCGACCTTGTGGAAGCTGATCAGCAGGGTGGGCAGGAAGCTCTGCGCACCACTCATCTGGTCGAATGCATAGCCATCGCCGAGGAAGGCCAGGCCGTCGCGGGCGTTCTCGTACTGCAGCCTCCACAAATCCCAGGACAGCTTGGCTTCGTCGCTGAGGCGGTCGTAGTCGAAGCTCGCCACCATCTCGGTCACGCTGGCCGCCTGCCAGGCAACCTGGTCGCGCTGCGCCGGCTCGGAAACGTCATCCAGCTCGCCATACCGCTCCTTGCGCCCCTGGAACGTGAGCTGCAGCGGGCTGAACTGCAGTTGCTCTTCGTACTTGGTCTCGAACCACTGGTTGAGGCGCTCGGTTTCGGCGGTGATCTCGGCCTGCGATGCGGCCACCGGCGCATTGGCGCCGGCATTGGAGGCGGGTGCGGCGCCCTGGGTGCAGGCGGTGAGGGCAATGGCCAGGGCACAGGCGATCAGGGTCGGGCGCATCGGGTTCTCCGGAGGTGGGCGCGTGGGTCGGGCCCACGCAGACGCCAACTCTAGCGGACCCGGGCACGCGACGTCCCATTACCTTCGTCGTGGTTGCAGGGGGCCAGTGCCACGCGTGCTAGTTTCGGGCCGTCGCTCACCCAGGTACGCCTCCATGCACCGTGCACCATGCTGCCTGTTGCTTGCCGTGCTCCTTGCTGCCAGTACCGCCTGCTCGCGCCAACCGGCCGATTCAGGGGCCGTCGCCGCGGCCAGCGCAACCACGCCAGCAGCGCAGCGGATCCGCGCCGACGTGCAGGCCCTGGCGGACGATGCCATGCAGGGCCGCCTCACCGGAACGCCCGGCTTCGAACTTGCCGCACGCCACGTGGCAGCGGAATTCGCGCGCATCGGCCTGCAGCCGGCAGGCGACGATGGCACCTGGTTCCAGCAGGTGCCGCTGCTGCGCGCAGTGCGTGAACTGGAAGGCGCCGCACTGGTGATCGAGCGGGACGGCGGCTCCATCGCACTCGTGCCGGTGCAGGACTTCCTGCCTGGGCTCAACTACGACCGGCCTGAACACTCGCTGCGCGCCGCGGCCAGCTTCGTCGGCCACGGCGTGCACGCGCCGGAACTGGGGCACGACGATTTCGCCTCGGTGCAGGTGCGCGGGCGCATCGCGGTGGTGCTGAGCGGGGCACCTGCACGCTTCGGCGATGACCAGCGCGCCTTCCATTCGAGTACCTCGCACAAGCTGCGCATGCTGGCCGAGCGCGGAGCGGTGGGCGCGGTGCTGCTCAACAGCGCCGGGCACGAATCGCGCACGCCCTGGTCGCGGGTGGCGCAGAGCGCAGGGATGCCCGGCATGCGCCTGCGCGGTGCCGACGGATACGGCATCGATACGTTTCCGCAGCTGCAGGCGGTTGCCACTGCGGGGGCCGCTTCCACCGACGCGCTGCTGGCCGGCAGCGGGCATGACTCGGCGTCCCTGCGGGCGGCGGGCGAAGCCGGGACCGCTCCGGCCTTCGACCTCCCCGGCACCTTGCTGCTGTCTGGCCGGACCAGGATCGAGCCACTGGAGTCACGCAACGTGGTGGCCTTGCTACCCGGCTCGGACCCTGTCCTGGCGGCCGGGCACGTGGTCTACACCGCCCACCTGGACCACGTCGGCATCGGCCCGGAGGTCGATGGCGACGTCATCTACAACGGTGCGCTGGACAATGCGCTGGGCGTGGCGATCATGCTGGAATCGGCTCGCGCACTGGCCGCGTCCACCCCACGGCCACGGCGCTCCATGCTGTTCGTGGCGGTAACCGCCGAGGAGCAGGGGCTGCTGGGCGCGGAATGGTTCGCCACCCATCCCACCGTGCCAGCCGCCAGCCTGGTGGCCAACATCAACGTGGACATGCCGGTGTTGCTGGCGCCCAGCCGCGACGTGGTGCCGATCGGGGTGGAGCATTCGAGCCTCAAGGCGGCACTGGAGGCCGCTGCGGCCGATGTCGGCGTGGCCCTGTCGCCGGACCCTGCCCCGGCCGAAGTGGTGTTCGTGCGCAGCGACCAGTTCGCCTTCGTGCGCGCAGGGATCCCTGCGGTCTACCTGACCGGCGGCATCCAGGCCGCGCAGGGCAGCGGCATCGACCCGGCAGCGGCGCGCCTGGCCTTCCTGCGCGACTGCTACCACCAGCCCTGCGACGACCTGTCGCAACCGATCCAGTACGACGACGCCGCGCGCCTGGCCCGGCTCAACGCGCGCATCGGGCAGCGGGTGGGCGATGCGGAGCAGCCGCCGCGCTGGAACGAGGGCAACTTCTTCGGCGAACGCTTCGGGCAGCGGCTCGAACCCTAGCGGCCACCGGCTGGCCGCGCTCGGTGCATGACCTTCGCCGGCTTGTCGGCGAAGGCTCCAACCTGCTAGCGCAATCCGGTCTCGTTGCGCGCAATCACCAGGCGCTGGATCTCCGAGGTGCCTTCGTAGATCTCGGTGATCTTGGCATCGCGGAAGTAACGCTCCAGCGGCATCTCCTTGGAATAACCCATGCCACCGTGTATCTGCACGGCCTGGTGGGTGATCCACATCGCCGCTTCGGAGGCGGTGAGCTTGGCCACCGATGCCTCGGTGGTGAAGCGCTTGCCCTGCGACTTGACCCACGCGGCGCGCAGGGTCAGCAGCAGCGAGGCATCCAACTTGCACTTCATGTCGGCGATCTTGGCCTGGATCATCTGGAACGAGCCGATCGGCGCGCCGAAGGCCTTGCGCTCCTTGACGTAGGCCAGTGATGCCTCGTAAGCAGCGCGGGAAATGCCGATGGCCTGGGCAGCGATGCCGATGCGGCCGGCGTCCAGCACTCCCATCGCGATCCTGAAGCCCTCGCCGTCCTTGCCCAGAACCGCGTCGGCATCGACCACGTAATCCTGGAACTCGATCTCGCAGGTGGCCGAGGCGCGGATGCCCAGCTTGGGCTCGGACTTGCCGCGATGGAAGCCCTCGCGGGTGGTATCGATGACGAAGGCGGTGATGCCCTTGGCACCCTTGTCCGGATCGCTCATGGCGAACAGCACGATGTACTTGGCCACCGGTCCCGAAGTGATCCAGCTCTTCTTGCCGTTGATCACGTAGCTGCCGTCGTCCTGGCGCACGGCGCGGCAGCGCATCGCGGTGGCGTCGGAACCGGACTGCGGCTCGGTCAGCGCGAAGGCGCCGATCTCCTTGCCCTCGGAGATCTCGCGCACGTACTTCTGCTTCTGCGCCTCGGTACCGAACTGCAGGATGCCGTTGCAGAACAGCGAGTTGTTGACCGACATGATGGTCGAATGCGCAGCGTCCCCGGCCGCGATCTCGATGACGGCCAGCACGTAGGCGATCGGGTCCATGCCCGCGCCGCCGTACTCGGTGGGCACCTCGATGCCCATCAGGCCGTTTTCGCCCAGCAGGCGGATGTTTTCCAGCGGGAACTCGCCCAACCGGTCGAAATGCTCCGCGCTGGGGGCGATCTTCTCCTGGGCGATGCGCCTGGCAACGTCCTGGATCATCAACTGCTCTTCAGTGAAGCCGAATTCCATGGAAAGCACCCCTCGAGTCGTTCAGGCGACCATTGTAGACGCCCACCGTGCGCCAGCGTATGTGGTTGACCCCGGGCTCTCCCGGACGGACAATATCTCTATATCGCGATAGGAAGATATTATGGATCTGGAGGCCTGGTCGACCCGGCTCAAGGTGTTCGCCGATGCTACCCGGGTGCGCCTGCTGGCCCTGCTGGCGGGAGAAGAGCTGACCGTGGCCGAGCTGTCGGCTATTACCCAGCTGGCCCAGCCACGTGTCTCCACCCACCTGGCCCGGCTCAAGGACGCCGGACTGGTGCGCGACCGCAGGGCTGGCGTGTCGGCCTACTACCGCTTCGACGAGGCCAACCTGGACCCGGCCCAGCGCGAGCTGTGGCGAAGCCTGCGCGAAGGCAGCGACGACCCGTTGCTGCGCCAGGACGCCGAGCGGGTGCCCGGGGTGCTGGCCGCGCGCGCGGTCGAGCAGAACTGGGCCGACTCGGTGGCCGGCGACATGGAGCGCCACTACTCACCGGGTCGCACCTGGGAGGCGCTGGCGCGCACCGCGCTGCCCCTGCTGGAGACCGGCGACGTGCTGGACATCGCCTCCGGCGACGGCGTGCTGGCCGAACTGCTGTCGCCGCACGCCCACCGCTACGTGTGCGTGGACACCAGCGCGCGCGTGGTCGCCGCGGCCACTGAGCGCCTGCGCCGCTTCGAGAACGTGGAGGTGCGCGAGGGCGACATGCACGCCCTGCCCTTCGACGACGCCAGCTTCGACCTGGTGGTGCTGATGCATGCCCTGACCTACTCGAACAATCCGCTCAAGGCCGTGGCGGAGGCGGCCCGGGTGCTGCGCCCCGGCGGACGCCTGCTGCTGAGCAGCCTGGCCCGGCACGAACACCAGGCCGCGGTGCAGGCCTACAGCCACGTCAACCTGGGCTTCACCGACAAGGAACTGCGCAGGTTTGCGGAAAAGGCCAGCCTGCAGGTGTCCAACCTGGGCACGGTGACCCGCGAGCGGCGTCCGCCGCATTTCGAAGTGATCTCGCTGATCGGGATCAAGCCGTGAGCCAGCGCGAGGCAAGCATCACAACACCTTGGCCTGCCACCAGGCGCACGGAGGCGACCGCATGAACGCGCTGCCCTGGCTACATCCCGATCGCGCACACGCGCTCGAGAGGGCCCTGTCCGAGCGCATCCTGGTGATCGACGGCGCCATGGGTACCATGATCCAGCGCCACCAGCTGGAGGAAGTCGATTACCGTGGCACGCGCTTCGTCCACGGGTACGACAGCACGCATGACGCGCACGGCCAGTGCGGCCATGATCTCAAGGGCAACAACGACCTGTTGCTGCTCAGCAACCCTGAGGTCATCGCCGGGGTGCATGCCGAATACCTCCAGGCCGGCGCCGACCTGGTGGAGACCAACACCTTCAACGCCACCGCGATCAGCCAGGCCGACTACCACCTGCAGCACATCGTCTACGAACTCAACCGCGAAGGCGCGCGCGTGGCGCGTGAATGCTGCGATGCGGCCGAGGCCACCACGCCCGAGCAGCCGCGCTTCGTGATCGGGGTGCTGGGCCCGACCAGCCGCACCGCCTCGATCAGCCCCGACGTCAACGACCCGGGCTACCGCAACACCGACTTCGACCAGCTGCGCGGCACCTATCGCGAGGCCATAGAAGGCCTGATCGACGGCGGCGCCGACATCATCATGGTCGAGACCGTGTTCGACACGCTCAACGCCAAGGCCGCCCTGTACGCCGTCGAGGAAGTGTTCGAGGCGCGTGGCGGGCGCCTGCCGGTGATGGTGTCGGGCACGATCACCGATGCCTCCGGACGTACGCTTTCGGGGCAGACCGCCGAGGCCTTCTATGCGTCCATCGCGCATGGCCGGCCGATGGCGGTGGGCCTGAACTGCGCGCTGGGCGCGAAGGACCTGCGCGAGCACGTCGAAACCCTCTCACGGGTGGCCGACCAGTACATCAGCGCGCATCCCAACGCCGGGTTGCCCAATGCGTTCGGCGAGTACGACGAGACTCCGGAAGAAATGGCCGCCACGTTGAAAGAGTTCGCCCAGTCCGGCCTGCTCAACCTGGTCGGCGGTTGCTGCGGCACCACCCCGGCGCACATCAAGGCGATCGCCGAGGCGGTGCGTGGCCTGCCACCGCGAAGCCTGCCGCGCCGCCTGGAGCGCGCCGCGTGAGCGACGACCTCCGCCACACCCGCCTGTCCGGCCTGGAGCCGCTGGTCATCACCCCGGACCTGCTGTTCATCAATATCGGCGAGCGCACCAACGTGACCGGCAGTGCCAGGTTCCGAAAGCTGATCAAGGAAGACCGCTTCGACGAGGCGGTGGAAGTCGCTCGCCAGCAGGTGGCCAGCGGCGCGCAGATCCTCGACGTCAACATGGACGAGGGCCTGATCGATTCGGAAAAGGCCATGGTCCGGTTCCTCAACCTGATCATGTCCGAGCCGGACATCGCCCGCATCCCGGTGATGGTGGACTCGTCCAAATGGAGCGTGATCGAAGCCGGGCTGAAGTGCCTGCAGGGCAAGAGCGTGGTCAACTCGATCTCGCTCAAGGAAGGCGAGGCGGCGTTCGTCGAACAGGCGCGCAAGGTGCTGCGCTACGGTGCCGCCGCGGTGATCATGGCCTTCGACGAGGATGGCCAGGCCGATACCTGCGCGCGCAAGGTCGAGATCTGCACCCGTGCCTACAAGGTGCTGACCGAGCAGGTGGGCTTCCCGCCGGAGGACATCATCTTCGACCCCAACATCTTCGCGGTGGCCACCGGGATCGAGGAGCACGACAACTACGCGGTCGACTTCATCGAGGCCACCCGGATCATCCGCAAGACCCTGCCGCACTGCCACGTGTCCGGCGGCGTCTCCAATGTCTCGTTCTCGTTCCGCGGCAACGAGCCGGTGCGCCAGGCCATCCATGCGGTGTTCCTGTACCACGCGATCGGCGCGGGCATGGACATGGGCATCGTCAACGCCGGCGCCATGCCGATCTACGACGACCTGGAGCCGGACCTGCGCGAACGCGTGGAGGACGTGATCCTGAACCGCCGCAAGGACGGCACCGAACGCCTGCTGGAGATCGCCGAGCGTTACCGTGGGCAGAAGGGCGAGGCGCAGGTGGAGAACCTGGCCTGGCGCGAACTGCCGGTCAAGCAGCGCCTGAGCCATGCCCTGGTGCATGGCATCGACCAATACGTGGAGACCGACACCGAGGAAGCCCGGCAACTGTCCACCCGTCCTCTCGACGTGATCGAAGGCCCGCTGATGGACGGCATGAACGTGGTCGGCGACCTGTTCGGGGCCGGCAAGATGTTCCTGCCCCAGGTGGTGAAGTCAGCGCGGGTGATGAAGAAGGCCGTGGCCTACCTGCTGCCGTGGATCGAGGCGGAGAAGCTGCGCACCGGCGAAGTGGGCAGGAACAACGGCAAGATCATCATGGCCACGGTCAAGGGCGACGTGCACGACATCGGCAAGAACATCGTCGGCGTGGTCCTGGCCTGCAACAACTTCGAGGTCATCGACCTGGGGGTGATGGTGCCGACCCAGAAGATCCTGGACGCCGCCCGGGCGGAGAATGCCGACATCATCGGCCTGTCTGGCCTGATCACCCCGTCGCTGGAGGAAATGAGCCAGGTGGCGCGGGAGATGCAGCGCCAGGGCATGACCGTGCCGCTGATGATCGGCGGGGCCACCACTTCACGCGCGCACACGGCGCTCAAGATCGACCCGCACTACAAGTCGCCCACGGTGTGGGTGAAGGATGCCTCGCGCGCGGTCGGCGTTGCCCAGTCGCTGATCTCCCGCGATCTGCGCGAGGCCTTCGTGGCCGCCAACGACGCCGACTACGCCGAGATCCGCCAGCGCCACCTCAACCGCGGCGATGCCAAGCGGCTGGTGTCGCTGGCCAAGGCGCGCGCGCAGAAGTTCGATGGAGGCTGGGACCAGTACCTGCCACCCGCACCGGTGAAGCCGGGGCTCACCGTGTTCGACGACTACCCGCTGGGCGAATTGGTGGAGCTTGTCGACTGGACCCCGTTCTTCCAGGCCTGGGAATTGTCCGGCAAGTATCCGGCGATCCTCTCCGACGAAGTCGTCGGCAGCCAGGCCCGCGAACTGTTCGCCGACGCCCGCACCATGCTGGAGCGCATCGTGGCCGAGCAGTGGCTGACCGCGCGCGCGGTGTTCGGGCTGTGGCCGGCCAACAGCTTGGGCGACGACGTGGTGGTCACGCCGGATCCCGCCGACCCCGGCACCACTACCCTCCTGCACTTCCTGCGCCAGCAGGTGGACAAGCCGGTCGAGCGCCCGGACTTCTGCCTGGCCGACTTCATCGCGCCACGCGACAGCGGCCGCCAGGACTGGATAGGCGCGTTCGCGGTCACCGCCGGCATCGGCATCGACGCGCACGTGGCGCGCTTCGAGGCCGACCACGACGACTACAACGCCATCCTGCTCAAGTCGCTGGCCGACCGCCTGGCCGAAGCGCTGGCCGAACGCCTGCACCAGCGGGTGCGCAAGCAGTACTGGGGCTTCGAGCCCGACGAAGGGCTGGACAACGAGTCGCTGATTGCCGAGAAGTACCGCGGCATCCGGCCTGCCCCGGGCTATCCAGCCTGCCCCGAACACAGTGAGAAGGACACCCTGTTCCGGCTGCTCGACGCCGGCACCAACGCCGGCATGAGCCTGACCGAGAGCTTCGCCATGCTGCCCACCGCCGCGGTCTCGGGCTACTACTTCAGCCATCCCGGCAGCCAGTATTTCGTGGTCGGACGGGTGTCGAAGGAACAGGCCACCGACTACGCCAGGCGCAAGGGCGTTGATCTGGCCCAGGCCGAGCGCTGGCTGGCCTCCAACCTGGACTACGACCCGGAGTGAACCCCGCACGATCGCCAGCGGCAGGACCGTTGCCGGCGGTGCGGCTGTCGAGCTTCTACTTCAGCTACTACGCGGTGCTGGGCGCATTCACCCCGTACTGGAGCCTGTACCTGCAGGCACGCGGCATGGACGTGGCGGCCATCAGCGTGCTGATGAGCCTGTGGTATGCCACCCGCGTGGTCGCGCCCAGCACCTGGACCACGCTGGCGGCGCGCTCGCCGCGACCGATCCGCTGGCTGCACCTGGGCTGCTGGCTGACCCTGGCCGGTTTCACTGCGTTCCTGCTGCCACTCGGATTCGCCGGGTTGTTCGTGGCGATGTGCGTGTTCTGCTTCGCCTACAACGCGGTGATGCCGCAATTCGAGGCCATCACCATGTCGCACCTGGGCGCGCGCAGCGACCGCTACGGCCTGCTG
>Ga0335395_10002647_pt1 | contig 11117 bp, 6 predicted proteins | sample MAT02_FD_205744 | JGI IMG/M metagenome (GOLD analysis project Ga0335395, IMG submission 205744) | Freshwater microbial communities from Lake Fryxell liftoff mats and glacier meltwater in Antarctica - MAT-02 (spades assembly) (version 2) ...
CCAGGGCGCCCGTGCCGCAGCCGGCGTCCAGGATGCGCTTGCCGCTCAGGTCTTCAGGCAACCACGACAGCAGCGTGTTGCGCATGCGGTCGCGCCCGGCGCGCACGGTGGCGCGCACACGGCCCACGGGGGCGGTTGACGTCAGGCGGGCCCAGGCCTGGGCGGCAGTGCGGTCGAAGTAGGTTTCGAGTTCGCCGCGGCGATTGGTATAGGTAGCGTTGTTCATCGGTACTGCTCTTGATGCTTGATGCGTTCAGTCGAAACCCAGCAGGTCGAAGATGTCGCGGTCTTTCATGGCCTGGCAGTGCATCGGCTCCACGCCCAGCCACAGCATCGCTGCCAGGCGCATGTACTCGTCGGTCACGGCCTTCAGCTCGGGCGTCTGCTCCATCTCGAACAAGGTCTGCTTCTTCAGCCGGCTCTTGCGGATGACGTCCAGCTGCGGGAAGCGCGCCATGGTCTTCAGGCCGACGCGTTCGTTGTATTTGTCGATCTGGTCGGTTTCGTCGCTGCGGTTGGCGATCACGCCCCCCAGCCGCACGTTGTAGTTCTTGGCCTTGGCGGCGATGGCCTGCACGATGCGGTTCATCGCGAAGATGCTGTCGAAGTCGTTGGCGGTGACGATGAGCGCGCGGTCGGCATGCTGCAGCGGCGCGGCAAAGCCGCCGCACACCACGTCGCCCAGCACGTCGAAGATGACCACGTCGGTCTCTTCGAGCAGGTGGTGCTCTTTCAGCAGCTTCACCGTCTGGCCCACCACATAACCGCCGCAGCCCGTGCCCGCGGGCGGGCCGCCGGCCTCGACGCACATCACGCCGTTGTAGCCCGGGTAGACGAAGTCCTCGACACGCAGCTCTTCGGGGTGGAAGTCCACGGTCTCGAGCACGTCGATGACGGTGGGCAACATCTTCTTGGTCAGCGTGAAGGTGCTGTCGTGCTTGGGGTCGCAGCCGATCTGCAGCACGCGCTTGCCCAGCTTGCTGAAGGCCACACTCAGGTTCGAGCTGGTGGTGCTCTTGCCGATGCCGCCCTTGCCGTAGATGGCGAAGACCTTGGCCGTGCCGATCTTCAGGCTGGGGTCCAGCTCCACTTGCACGCTGCCCTCACCGTCCAGCCCGCGTGAACTGCGCACAGGAGCAGGCCCGCGGCCGATGGTCGAAGGGGAGATCAAGGTGTCGGTACTCATAGTGCTGTTCCTTCAATGACGCCTTCAAGGCGATCTTCCAGCTCTTCTCCGGCACGGCGCAGCGCTTCGAGCGTGGCCGCATCCGGTTCCCAGTACTTGCGTTCGTAGGCCTCGATCAAGCGGTTTGCTACGCGTGCGCTGGCGGTAGGGTTCAGACGCGCCAGCCGGTCACGCATTTCCGGGTCAAGCATGAAGGTCTCGGTCAGCTGCTTGTAGACCCAGGGCTGCACCTGGCCCGTGGTGGCCGACCAGCCCATCGTGTTGGTGACGTGCACCTCGATCTGGCGCACGCCCTCGTAGCCGCTTTCCAGCATGCCTTCGTACCACTTCGGGTTCAGCATGCGGGTGCGGGTTTCCAGCGACACCTGTTCCTGCAGCGAGCGCACGGCGCCGTCGCCCTTGGTCTGGTCACCGATGTAGACCGGGGGCGTGACACCACCACGCGCCACCTTCACGGCCTGGGTGATGCCACCCAGCGTGTCGAAGTAGTTGTCGACCGTGGTCACGCCGAGTTCGACCGAGTCGAGGTTCTGGTAGGTCACCTGCACGTTGGCCAGCACGCTTTGCAGCAGGGCGCTTTGCTGCACGGCGCGGCCGGTGCGGCCGTAGGCGAAGCCTTTTCGGCGCGAGTAGGTCTCGGCGATCTCGTTTTCCTGCTCCCAGCGGCTGCTTTCGACCAGGTTGTTGACGTTGGCGCCGTAAGCCCCTTCGGCGTTGCCGTACACGCGCAGCGCCGCGATCTCCAGCGTGCAACCGTGCTCTTTCTGGTAGTCCAGCGCGTGCTTGCGGATCCAGTTCATCTCCAGCGGCTCGTCGGCTTCGGCGCACAGGAAGGCGGCTTCGGCCAGCAGGCGGATCTGCAGCGGCATCAGGTCGCGGAAGATGCCCGACAGCGTCAGCACCACGTCGATGCGCGGCCGACCCAGTTCAGCCAGTGGGATAAGCGTCGCCCCGGCGATGCGCCCATAGCTGTCGAAGCGCGGCAGCGCGCCCATCAGCGCCAGCGCCTGTGCGATGGGGGCGCCTTCGCTCTTCAGGTTGTCGCTGCCCCACAGCACCATGGCGATGGACTCGGGCAGCGGCATGCCGTCTGCAAGGGTGCGGTCGATGAGCAGTTGCGCCTGCTTGGTACCGTCGCGCACGGCGAAGGCGCTGGGGATGCGGAAGGGGTCGAAGCCGTGGATGTTGCGGCCCGTGGGCAGTACCGCCGGCGTGCGCATGATGTCGCCGCCCGGCGCGGGGCGGATGAAGCGGCCGTCGAGTGCTGCCAGGATGCCGGCGACCTCGGTGTCCTCGGCCAGCTTCAGGTTGGCGTCGATGAGTTCGTTGACCATGGCCAGCATGGCCTCGTCACGCGGCAGGTCGGCGAGCTTGAGCACACGTTCGGCGCCCAAGCCTTCGACCAGCGCTTCCACCGCAGCGCGCGGCAGTTGCTGCCCGTGCCCTGCGTCGGCCATGGCCAGCAGCATGTCCACACGTTGCTGTGCGCAGGGCGCGCGTCCGGTGACGTGCAGGCCGTAGGGGATGAGCGTGTATTCCAGTTCCAGCATTTCCGCAGCCAGCTTGGAAACGCGCGAGTCGGCGTCACTGGCGGGGGAAGCGTCCCACAGCGGGGCGGCCTCGACCAGGTCCAGCTCGGCGGCCTGGCTTTGCAATAGCGCGGCCACTTCGCCGCGCTCGGCGGCGTCGGGTGCCATCGCGCGCCAGCGCTCGATGGAGGCCTTCAGCTCGTTCAGGCCCTTGTACAGGCCCGCCTGCGCCACTGGCGGTGTGAGGTAGCTGATGAGGGTGGCGCCGGAGCGGCGCTTGGCGATGGCGCCTTCGGACGGGTTGTTCGAGGCGTACAGGTAGACGTTGGGCAGGTCGCCGATCAGGCGGTCGGGCCAGCAGTTGCCGGTCAGGCCGCTTTGCTTGCCTGGCATGAATTCCAGCGCGCCGTGTGTGCCGAAGTGCAGCACGGCGTGGGCCTTGAAGTCTTCGCGCAGGTAACGGTAGAAGGCCGAGAAGGCGTGGGTGGGTGCCAGGCCCTTTTCGAACAGCAGGCGCATGGGGTCGCCTTCGTAGCCGAAAGACGGCTGCACGGCGATGAGCACGTTGCCGAACTGCGCCCCCAGCACCATGATGCTGCTGCCGTTGCTGAGCTGCTTGCCCGGTGCCGGGCCCCACTGGGCCTCGATCTCCTTCAGCCAGGGTTCACGCCGAACATGGTCGTCGGCGGAGATGAGCGTGTGGACGTTGGCGTCGGCGCCGTACTGCTCGGCGTTGCCCTTGAGGATGGACTCGCGCAGCGTGTCCACGCTGTCGGGCATGGCCACCTGGTAGCCCTCGGCCTTCATTGCGGTCAGCGTGTGGAACATCGACTCGAATACCGACAGATAGGCGGCACTGCCGACGTTGCCCGCGTTGGGCGGGAAGTTGAAGATCACCACTGCGACCTTGCGCTGCGCGCGGTTGCCGCGCTTCAAGGCCACCAGCTTCTCGACCCGCGCTGCCAGCATCAGCGCACGCTCGGGGCACGAAGCCATGTCCGAGGCCTGGCTGTCGGCGTGGAAGGTGCAGGCGTGGCGGCACCCGGTGCAGGTGACACCCTCGGCGCCCGGGCGGCCACCGAAGACGATGGGGCCGGTGGCGCCGTCCAGCTCGGGAATGGCCACCATGATGGTGCTTTCCACCGGCAGCAGGCCACGGTCGTTGCCGCCCCAGGCGTCCAGGGTCTGGAATTCGACCGGGTGGGCGGCCACATAGGGCACGTCAAGCTGGGCCAGGATGTCCTCGGCCGCCTTGGCGTCGTTGTAGGCCGGTCCGCCGACGAGCGAGAAGCCGGTCAGCGAGACCACGGCGTCGACGACGGTGCGCCCCTCCTGCACGAAGTACTGGTTGATGGCCGGGCGTGAGTCCAGACCAGCGGCGAAGGCCGGTACCACGCGCAGGCCGCGTGCTTCCAGTGCCGTGATGACGCCGTCGTAGTGGCCGGCGTTGCGCGACAACAGGTAAGAGCGCAGCACCAGGATGCCGACGGTGCCCTTGACCGCGATGCCGGGTGCGCCTTTGGGCAGTGGCAGGTCGACCACGTCTTCCGACAGGCAGCCAGCCATGCCGGTTTGCTGATGACGGCCCATGCGTGGGTGGTAGACGCCCATCTCGGGGTAGTCGACCGGTGCCTGCGCCTTGGCCGACTGGCGCAGCACCTTGCGTTCGCCGTTGGCGCCACGCTCGATGACATGACGCACCAGGTTGAGCATGTTCTCGTCTGAACCACCCAGCCAGTACTGCAGCGTCATGAAGTAGGCCCGCACGTCTTGTGCGGTGCCGGGGATGAAACGCAGCATCTGCGGGATGCGGCGCAGCATCTTCATCTGCGCGGCTCCGCCGGTCATCTTCTTGTCCTTGCCGGCACCGCCACGCAGCTTCTTCAGCAGCGCCATCGGGCCGCTGGCGGGCTTGTCCATGTCGAACTGGCCCAGGCGGGTCAGCTTGACGACTTCGGTGGCCGAGGCCATGCAGATCATCGCGTCGCAGTGGTCGCGGCGTGCGCGCAGGTCGTCCAGGATGGGCAGGAAGTGGTCTTCCAGGAACAGCATGCCGGCGATGACGATGTCGGCGCGGGCGATGTCCTGCTTGACCTGGGCAGTCAGGCGCTCGTTGCCCGCGTATTCGCTGGCGCAATGCATGCTGAGCGACAGGCCCGGAAACTCACGTGCCAGCGTTGGCCGCGCGCGCTCGGTGGCGCTGGCCAGGTGCGAGTCCATCGTGACGACCACGACACGGATCGGCACTGCCGGTGTGGTTGATTGGTTAGCGGCCAAAGTGTGCTTTCGCGTCGTAAAGCGTTTCCACCGTGATCTGGGCCAGGCCCTTCTCGGTCGCAAAACGCTCGGTGTTGCGACGAGCTTTGCCGCGCACGAAGAACGGGATCTTCTGCAGCTCGCGCGTCGCGTCTGAACCCCACACGGCGACGATCGGCAGTGTGGGTTGGGCCGGGGTCGCGGCCAGGGGCAAATCATGTTTGTCTGTCGGCGCCGCAGCGCTTGCGGTCGCCGGGGCAGTGTCTGCCTGGGGGTGGGCCTGCGGGCCACCGCTGCGCCCCAGGTGCGAAGCTGCGGCGCCGTCGTGGAATTCGAAGTCGCCGCGGAACATGGTCAGCAGGTGCTCTTCCAGACCCATCATCAGCGGGTGCACCCAGGTGTCGAAGAGCACGTTGGCGCCTTCGAAACCCATCTGCGGCGAGAAGCGGGCCGGAAAGTCCTGCACGTGCATGGGTGCCGAGATGACGGCGCAGGGCACGCCCAGTCGCTTGGCGATGTGGCGCTCCATCTGCGTGCCCAGCACCAGTTCCACCTGCAGTTCGGCCACCTTGGCCTCGACTTCCAGGTAGTCGTCGGTGATGAGGGCCTCGATGCCGTAGCCCTTGGCGGCTTCACGCACTTCACGCGCGAATTCGCGGCTGTAGGTGCCCAGGCCCACGACGTTGAAGCCGAATTCCTTGTGCGCCACCCTGGCTGCTGCAATGGCGTGGCTGGCGTCGCCGAACACGAACACGCGCTTGCCGGTGAGGTAGGTGCTGTCCACCGACTTGGCGTACCAGGTGCTGTGCGACAGGCTGTCGGGCAAGGGCGCATTCACGTCCAGGCCGGCCAGGGCACGCACCTCGGCAATGAACTCGGTGGTGCCGCCCACGCCGATGGGCACGGTGCGTGTGAATTTCTGGCCGAAGCTGCGCTGCAGCCAGCCTGCCGTCTGCGCCGCCACCTCGGGGTAGAGCACGACATTGAACTCGGCATCGCCAAGGTGTGCCAGATCGTCTGCGCTGGCGCCCAGCGGCGCCACCACCCGCACGTCCACGCCCAGGGCCTCGAGCAGGCCGACGATTTCGCGCACGTCATCGCGGTGGCGGAAACCCAGGGCCGTCGGGCCCAGGATGTTGCAGCTGGGCTTGTCGCCTGCGGCGCGCGGCGCGCGCTGGGTGCCAGGCGCGGGCATGCGCGGGCCGGCCAGGGCGCGCACCATCTGATAGAAGGTTTCGCTGGCGCCGTAGTTTTCCTTGCGCTGGTAGCTGGGCAGTTCCAGCGCCACCACGGGAATGGGCAGGTTCAGTGCCTTGGCCAGACCGCCTGGGTCGTCCTGGATCAACTCGGCCGTGCATGACGCGCCCACCATCATCGCCGCCGGCTTGAAGCGGTTGTAGGCGTTCTGTGCAGCGTCCTTGAACAACTGCGCCGTGTCGCTGCCCAGATCACGCGCCTGGAAGGTGGTGTAGGTGACCGGCGGGCGCGTAGGCAGCCGCTCGATCATCGTGAACAGCAGGTCGGCGTAGGTATCGCCCTGGGGCGCGTGCAGCACGTAATGCACGTCTTTCAGTGCCGTGGCCACGCGCATGGCGCCCACGTGCGGCGGGCCTTCGTAGGTCCACAGGGTCAGCTGCATTTCAGGCGCTCAGCTTCATACGCCGCGTCAGCGGGCGGGTGAACAGTTCTGCCAGGTCGCCGGCCTGGTCGTAGCCCTGGATGGGCGTGAAGACCAGTTCGATCGCCCACTTGGTCGTGAAGCCTTCGTTTTCCAGCGGATTGGCCAGCCCCAGGCCGCAGACCACCATGTCGGGCTGCAGGCTGCGGCAGCGGTCGAGTTGGCGCTCAACGTCCTGGCCTTCGCTCAACTGTGTGCCGGGCGGCAGCAGGGCCAGTTCCTCGGCCAGGTGCTGGCGGTGCAAGTAGGGGCTGCCAACTTCGGCCAGACCCATGCCCAGTTCACGAGACAGGAAACGCGCCAGCGGCACTTCCAGCTGCGAATCGGGGAAGAAGAAGATGCTGCGGCCGGTGAGAGCGGCGCGGTGCCGTTCCAGCGACATCTGCGCGCGTTCACGCTTGGGCGCCGTCACTTCTTCAAAGCGCATGGCTGATACGCCAAAAGCTGTGGCCGCTGCTTGCAGCCAGGCGGTGGTGCCTTCCACGCCCAGCGGGAAGGGCGCAGCCAGACGCCTGGCGCCACGGTCCTCCAGCGCCTTGGCGGTGTCGGCCAGGAAAGGCTGGGCCAGCAGGAACTGGGTGTTGGGGCCCACGCCAGCCAGTTCGTGCGCATGGCGGGGCGGGAAGAACTGCACCGGGCCGATGTCGAGTGCATCGAACAGGCGCTTGAACTGGTCTTCGACGACGTCGGCAAGCGCGCCCACTACCAGCAACTGTGGCGCGCCCGTGCCGGCGGCAGGCATTTCGGGCACCAGCGAGGCCAGGCAGGCATCTTCGCCCTGGGTGAAGGTGGTCTCTATGCCGCTGCCCGAGTAGTTCAGGATGCGCACACCGGGTGTGAAGCTCTTGCTCAGGCGCTGCGCGGCGCGAGACAGGTCGAGCTTGATGACCTCTGACGGGCAGCTGCCCACCAGGAACAGCAGCTTGATGTCGGGCCGGCGCTGCAGCAGCCGTGTGACGACGCGGTCGAGTTCGTCATTGGCGTCGGCAATGCCGGCCAGGTCGCGGTCGTCGATGATGGCCGTGGCAAACCGCGGCTCGGCGAAGATCATCACGCCTGCTGCGCTTTGCAGCAGGTGGGCACAGGTGCGGGAACCTACCACCAGGAAAAAGGCGTCCTGAATCTTGCGGTGTAGCCAGATGATGCCGGTCAGCCCGCAGAACACTTCGCGCTGGCCGCGCTCCTTGATGACAGGCAGCTCTGTGCAACCCGCCGTCGCGCTGACATCCAGCCCGGCAGCGCTGCGCACAGGATGGATGTCGATGACCGTGCTCATGCCGGCAATCCTGTGGGCTGGCTGCTGCGCGCTGCCTGCAGCCGCGCCATGCGCAGTTTCCAGATGAACTGGCCGGCATTGATGACGTAGGTGACGTAGGCCGCCAGCGCCAGCAGCATCTGCTCGCGCGAGTCCAGCCAGCCGGTGAACAGGGCCACCAGGTAGGCGGTGTGCAGCGCCAGCACCGCCATGCTGAAGACGTCTTCCCAATAGAAAGCCGGGGCAAAGAGCCAGACGCCAAAGACGTCTTTTTCCCAGATGCAGCCAGTGACCATGATGGTGTAGAGCACCAGGGTCTTCAACACCACCGACGCCGCCGCCAGATCGTGTCCTTCACCGGTGACCAGGAAACGCAGCACCAGGCCCAGGCTGATCAGGAACACCAGGAACTGAACGGGTGCCAGGACACCTTGCACCAGCGTCCACTTGGAAGCGTCGCGGCGCACGCGTTCTTCGGGGGTGTACAGGCCGTTTTTGGCGACAACGTCGGCAGGCCCAGATGTGGCTGCGGTGGGTTCTGGATTGCGCGCGGTGGCGACAGGTGTGAACGACATGCAGCGAATCTAGACTGGCGCCTGCAAAGTGTCAACAAGGGTTGACGTCAGCATTTCTTGACACTAATCTGAGTCATGCTTCGCCCTCTCTGACCTACAGCCCTCGCTTCAATGTTCATGTCGACACTGCTGGCCGCCGAAAGTCAAGACCCGACGACCAGCGTCGGCGTTGATGGCGCTGGCCGCATGCGAATGTCGGGGTTATCGTGCCGCGCCCAGGTCACCTCTTGTGAGTTTTTGGGTTCCGATTCGGCGGCAGACTGCCGCACGCTCAGTAGTAAGCAGCACGGAGGCGAAGCATGGACCAGATGACGCAGGTGAACGCCGGGCACGCTGATGCCGCAAACGAGATCGGCTCCTACATGAAGCTTCGCATCCCCGAGGCTGAACCGGCTGCCCCGCGCGATGATCTGCCCGGCACGGCCACTTTCCCGGACGCCCAGGAACGGCTTGCCCACATCGTGCGGACGATCGAAGTGGACATCATCCCGCGGCTGTTGCGAGCCCATCCCCATGAAGTGCCGCCCATGCTGCAGCGTGCCTCGATCAAACAGCCCGAAGTGGGCGCAGTGGCCGCATTCGCTGCCCTGGTGCTGGCGGTGGACGACGTCGCCTGGTCTGAGGCGATGGAAGCCCACCTGGCGCGGGGTGTCTGCATCGACACCTTGTGCATGGAGTTGCTGGCGCCCACCGCGCGTGAACTGGGCCGGCTGTGGGACGAAGACCGCATCAGTTTTCCCGAAGTCACCGTCGGTGTGGGTCGCCTGCAACGGGCGTTGCGCGCCTTGGCGTCCGGCTTCGAGGAAGCCCCGTGCGCCAGCTTCGATGGGCGTCGCATCCTTTTAATGTTGTTGCCCGGCGACAACCACACCTTCGGCATCTCGGTGGTGGAAGAGTTCTTCCGCCGCGCTGGTTGGGAGGTGGTGGGGCATTCCGACCCGCGCTGCGAGGACCCGGTCAGCCTGGTGGCTGAAGAGTGGTTCGACGTCGTGGGCGTTTCGGCCGGTGACGGCACGCGTCTTGAACTGTTGCCCGACTTGATTGCCGCGCTGCGCGGTGCCTCGCGCAACAGCAGCCTGGCGGTGTTGCTGGGTGGCCCGGCGCTGCAGCCGGACGGCAGCCCGACAGATCGTTTCGGTGCCGATGGTGTTGCCAGCGACGCTCGCCTGGCGCCGGCGCTGGCCGAGAAGATGCTTGAAACAAGAAGCGGTCGCCTTGTGGCGGCCAGCAGCTGAACTGTGCGGACGAGTCTGTGTTGTCGATCGGATGGACTGTGCAAGGAGTTGTTCCCCTTTAACGCTGTACCAAGCTGAAAGGCGGGTCTCCCATGAGACCGTTCGGAGCACCGGAAACCTCGCTCGGCGACCTAGACGCCGGGACTGCGGGATCTTTGCTGTCAGCGTCCAACGACATCACACTCGTCGTTGACGAGAAGGGCGTCATCCGCGATCTCGCCTGCGCCAATGAAGACCTGGCCCGCGAGGGCAGCAGCGAATGGCTGGGCCAGAGCTGGATAGACACGGTTTCGATAGAGAGTCGCCCGAAGGTGGAAGCGCTGCTGCGTGAGGCCCACAGTCCCGACGCCGTGCAGCGCTGGCGGCAGTTGAACCAGGTGCTCTCGGGTGGTCGGCAGGTGCCGATGCTGTATTCGGCCGTAGCCATCGGCCCGGGCCCGAGTCGCCGACATGCCCATACCGTGGCCTTCGGGCGCGACCTGCGGTCCACCGTGGCCCTGCAGCAGCGCCTGGTGGAAGCGCAGCAGGCGATGGAGCGCGACTACTGGAAGTTCCGCCACGCCGAGACACGCTATCGCCACCTGTTTCAGGTGGCTTCTGAAGCCGTGCTGGTGGTGGACGCGCAGTCGCAGAAGATTCTGGAAGCCAACCCGGCGGCCGCACGCCTGGTGGGCGATGGCGGCACGCAGGGCCTGGTGGGGCAGACATTCCCCGTCGGCATGGACCTGCGCAGCACCGAGGCCCTGAACAACCTGTTGGCAGGCGTGCGCGCCACCGGCCGCGCCGACGAAGCCCGCGCTGAACTGCTGGAAGCGCGCGGCGCCGTCACGGTGGCCGTGTCCACCTACCGGCAAGACCGCGTGTCGCAGTTCCTGGTGCGGCTGCTGCGTGTCCAGACCGACCCGCTGGAAGACACCGCGCCCAGCACCAGCTCGATGCTGCTGAAGCTGGTGCAAAGCGCGCCTGACTGCCTGGTCGTCACCGACCTGGACGGCCGCGTCATCTCTGCCAACATGGCCTTCATCGAACTGGCGCAGCTGACCTCTGAAGAGCAGGTGCGCGGCGAGACCCTGGACCGCTGGCTGGGTCGCACGGGTGTGGATCTCAGCGTGATGATCTCCAACCTGCGCCAGCGCGGTGCGCTGCGCCTTTTTGCCACCACGCTGCGCGGCGACTTCGGGGCCGTCACCGACGTCGAGATATCGGCCTCCCTGGTGCCGCACGGCGACAACCCCTTCCTGGGGTTCACCATCCGTGACGTCGGGCGGCGCCTGAGCACCGAGACGCGCAACAAGCGTGAAATGCCGCGTTCGGTGGGCCAGTTGACCGAACTGGTGGGGCGCGTGCCGCTGAAGGACATCGTGGGCGAGACCAGCGACCTGATCGAGCAGCTGTGCATCGAG
>Ga0335395_10002649_pt1 | contig 11116 bp, 11 predicted proteins | sample MAT02_FD_205744 | JGI IMG/M metagenome (GOLD analysis project Ga0335395, IMG submission 205744) | Freshwater microbial communities from Lake Fryxell liftoff mats and glacier meltwater in Antarctica - MAT-02 (spades assembly) (version 2) ...
GTTTTATTGAGTGAGATTTCCTAGTCTATTACAAGAATTAAGACAACCTAACAATGTAAATACTTCTGATAAAAATCGGAGGCAGAAGGTGGATATTTAAGACTTAACAGTAAACTGGGACATGGTTGCCTGTTTCAGATTAAGTTGCCATTGTTCTGAAAAGCATAGATGTTGTCTAGCAAGAGAAATTGAAGCGATCGCTGTAAGGAGATTGCTCTGAATGTGGCGAGATGGATATTCCCGTTTACAGGCATATCATTGATGATTGTCATTTTTGAGTCACATTTGTTTTGAACCATAGAGATATAGGTAAAACAGTGCAAAAAAAGATGAAACAAAGCGGCGAGTCCCCACTCAACACTGATAAGGAAGTAATGTGAGTAGACGTAAAGACTACAGTTTGCTTCAGCAGACAGCAACAACAGAAGTGGCAGCACCGAAGCCATCGCTGACATTAGCAGACGCAGTGGCTCTGATTGTCGGTATTGTCATCGGGGCAGGGATTTTTCAAACGCCGGCTATAGTTGCAAGTCAAGCAGGTAGTGATATTGCTGTAATGCTTTTTTGGCTAATGGGTGGTGTGATATCTCTGGTAGGAGCGCTGTGCTATGCAGAGTTGGCGACTGTCTATCCCGATGTTGGTGGTGTCTACTATTATTTGAAACGTGCATTCGGGCGGGGAGTAGCTTTTTTATTTGCCTGGGCGCGGATGACGGTGATTCAAACTGGTTCCATTGCTCTTTTGGCATTTGTTTTTGGCGATTATGTTTCTCAGATATGGCGGTTAGGCACGTTTTCGTCTTCTATCTATGCAGCCATAGCGATCGCACTTTTAACTGCTTTGAATATCATCGGTTTGCAGCAGGGTAAATGGACACAAAACTTGTTGAGTGCTGCAAAAGTTCTGGGTTTGTTGCTGGTAGTAATTCTTGGGCTTACCGCCATTCCCAATTCTGCCGCCCCTGTAGAATCTGCATCATCAGGAACGTGGGGACTGGGGATGGTGTTTGTGCTGCTTTCTTACGGCGGTTGGAATGAAGCGGCTTACATCTCGGCAGAAATTCAAGATGGCCGACGTAATATTGTGCGATCGCTAATGTGGAGTATTGGCATCATCACTGCCATTTACTTACTAATCAATTTGGCTTACCTGCGGGGACTGGGATTAGCAAACATGGCCCAGTCAGAAGCAGTAGCCGCAGATTTAATGCGCTCTATTTGGGGCGCACCAGGAGCCTTGTTCATCAGTGTATTGATTGCGATCGCTACTTTAGGAGCAACCAACGCCACAATCTTTACCGGAGCGCGTACCAATTTCGCACTGGGGCAGGATTTTTCGCTATTTGGTTTTATGGGACGCTGGCAACAACGTCCTAGTAGTCCTACCCATGCCTTATTATTGCAAGCTGCGATCGCCTTAGTACTGGTTTTTTTAGGCACGCTCACTCGCAAAGGCTTTGAAACAATGGTGGATTACACCGCCCCGATATTTTGGTTCTTCTTCCTGCTTTCCGGCATATCACTGATGGTATTGCGAATCCGCGAACCCAACATAGTGCGTCCATTCCGCGTGCCATTTTATCCTTTTACACCATTACTCTTTTGCGCCGTCTGTGGTTACTTGCTTTATTCCAGCTTGGCTTATACAGGTGTGGGAGCAGTTGCTGGTGTTTTAGTTGTCGCAGCAGGTATCCCCGTGTTGTTTTGGAATAACTATCGCCAAGGTAAGACTTAATCCAATTTTGGATTTTAGATTTTGGATTTTGGATTGTGCAACCTAAGCCTCACACTATAAGCAATTCAAAATCAGATGACTTATCAGTTGTTTTACTAACTACTAAGTAGGTAGGCGTAATTAAATATAAGATCAAATTTCATCCTCAATCCCTCTCCTTAGTAAGGAGAGGGAAGCCGGAGGCAGGGTGAAGTTTTATATTTAATTTGACCCACTTACTTAACCAAAAGCTACTCAATCAAGGAGACAATTCATGAACTTCAAAAAAATTCTGTTTTTACTGGTTACAGGCGTTAGTATTACCAGCTTGGGAATTGCTGGGTGTACACCGCAAGGAACAGACTTAGAAGCTGGGATACAACCTTCTACTTTGACGGGTCAGACCGAAACCGAAACACCAGTTGCGACAACTCCCACAACTCAACCACAAGAACGCCCCGGTGATGTTCCCTATGTACCAACACCACAGCCAGTTGTAGATGCAATGTTGAAAGTGGCAAAAGTGGGTAAGAATGATGTGCTTTACGACCTTGGTAGCGGTGATGGGAGAATTGTCAATACTGCGGCACAAAAGTTTGGTACGCGCGGTATAGGTATAGATATTGACCCCGAACGCATCCAAGAAGCTAATGATAATGCCCAAAAAGCAGGAGTAACTGATCGCGTGAAGTTTGTCCAACAAGACTTATTCACCACTGATTTTAGTGAAGCAACAGTAGTTACACTTTACTTACTGCCTGAAATCAACCTCAAACTTCGCCCCAAATTATTGAGTGAACTAAAACCTGGGACTCGCATTGTCTCCCACGCCTTCGATATGGGCGATTGGAAACCAGAGCAGACGCTGAATGTAGAGGGCAAAACTATTTATTACTGGGTAGTTCCTGAAAAGGTGCCAGCGAATTTGCGGTAAAGACTAATACCAATTCATAATTAAGAGGCGTCAGATTCAAGTTAAGTTTCCATCTCTTGAATCTGTAGCCTGATTTTTGAGAATTGGTTTAAGAAATTCAAAATCATTAAAAATCTATTTTTTAATTTTGAATTCCCTCCTTTGGGGGTTGACAGTACCAATTTTAAACTTTGAATTGAACGAATAATCTAAAATCCAAAATTGTTTGACTGAGTGCAAATTCAAGCAAGGGCAGCTTAGGCAGGAAATATGATAGGGTTAAAAGGAAAGAATGCTTTAATTACAGGTGCAACTTCAGGTATTGGTCAGGCGATCGCTATCAGACTCGCTCAAGAAGGGTGCAACATCGCCATCAATTACCGCTCATACCCTGAATCTGCGGCAGACACGGAAGAGATGGCATTGCAAAAAGCCTGCGGAAATATCGAAAATTGTGGTGTGAAGTCGCTACCGGTTCAGGGAGATGTCTCCCAAGAATCAGACATTGTTGAGATGGTCAACACCGTAGTAAAGGAATTTGGCAGTTTAGATATTTTAATCAACAATGCTGGCATTCAAACAGAAAGTCCATCCCACGAAGTTACTACAGCAGACTTTGACCGGGTAATTGCAGTCAATCTTCGGGGTGCTTATCTTTGCGCCCGTGAAACTATTAAACACCTCCTGTCTGTTAATCGTCCGGGGGTGATTATTAATATTTCCAGCGTTCACGAAATTATTCCGCGACCGATGTATATCAGTTATTCTATTAGCAAAGGCGGTATGGAAAACCTGACCAAAACCTTAGCATTGGAATATGCCAGCCGACGGATTCGTGTCAACGCCATTGCCCCCGGAGCAACAATCACCCCAATAAACCAAGCCTGGATAGATGACCCCGAAAAAAAGGCGATGGTGGAAAGTCACATCCCAATGGGGCGGGCTGGCACCTCAGAGGAGATGGCAGGCGCAGTAGCTTTTTTAGCTTCGGATGAAGCCGCCTACATCACCGGACAAACTTTATTCATAGATGGTGGATTGACTTTGTATGCTGATTTCCGAGAAAGCTGGTCAGCTTGAGGTAAGGCTTGCGTACTTTCCACAATTGAGCCGATACATACTATTAGTGGAATTAAACGCCCATGACTAGCGCGATCGATAACAACAGTCTGCTGGAAGCAGAAGCCTGGGAATTGTTGGAAAAATCCATAATCTATTACCAGGGAAGACCTATTGGGACTGTAGCCGCAAATGATTCAGAGTCAGATGCACTCAATTATGACCAGTGCTTCCTCCGTGATTTTGTCCCTTCTGCCTTAGTGTTTCTCATGCACGGCAAAGCAGAGATTGTGCGTAACTTCTTAGTAGAAACACTGAAATTACAAAGTCATGAAAAGCAGATAGACTGCTTTGAACCGGGAGCGGGATTAATGCCTGCAAGTTTCAAAGTACATTCTAATGGGAATGAGGAATTTTTGGTCGCTGATTTTGGTGAACTAGCGATCGCTCGCGTTCCCCCAATTGATTCCTGTATGTGGTGGATTCTCTTGCTACGCGCCTATGAAAAAGCTACAGGCGATTTGACTCTAGCGCGTCAGCCGGATTTTCAAGCTGGAATCAAGTTAATTTTGGATCTTTGCTTGGTACATCGCTTTTCCATGTACCCAACAATGTTAGTTCCCGATGGCGCGTTTATGATTGACCGTCGCATGGGAGTCTACGAACATCCCCTAGAAATTCAAGTATTATTCTATGCCTCCCTCAGGGCTGCTACTGAATTGCTTTTACCAGAAGGGGATGGCGATAGCTACCTTGGCAAAGTCAATAGACGATTGGGATCTTTGAAATATCATATCCGCAACTATTACTGGCTAGACCTGAAGCGATTGGGGGAAATTTATCGTTACAAGGATAACGAATTTGGTAAAGAAATTGTTAATAAATTCAACATCAACTCAGAATCAATCCCCACTTGGTTGACCGAGTGGTTGCCCGAAACTGGAGGATATTTAGCGGGAAATCTGGGGCCGGGACGGATAGATTTTCGCTTTTTTGCTCTAGGAAATCTCATGGCAATCTTAGCTTCCTTAGCAAGCGAAAAAGAATCTCAAAGCATTATGAATTTATTTGCCCAACGTTGGCAAGACTTGATCGGCTATATGCCTGTTAAAATCTGCTTTCCAGCAATGGATGGTTTAGAGTGGAGAATTGTTACAGGATGTGATTCTAAGAACAGGGCTTGGTCTTATCACAACGGCGGTAACTGGCCCGTTTTGCTGTGGTTATTTACTGCGGCGGCACTGAAAGCAGGTCGATCAGAACTTGCCCAAGCAGCAATAGCCATTGCCGAAAGGCGTTTATTTAAGGATAAATTCCCAGAATACTACGATGGCAATAATGGCCGTTTGATTGGCAAAGAAGCTAGAATTTATCAAACCTGGAGCATTGCCGGATTGCTAGCAGCCAAAAAGTTCGTAGAAAATCCAGAGTACTTGGAATTAATCGGCTTTGCAGAGGGTCTTGAAGGCCCAGGCTGTAGCCTGTAGATAGTGATTGCCCCCTAAGGCTCTAAAGAGAATATGATTTAGCTATGTGATTATATAGGGTGTCTCTGCTAACTAAACCGCGTCCACCTTGAAAACTGTAGTTCTTTCTGTATGAAAAGAAATAAACCCTCATCCCCCAGCCCCTTCTCCCAAATTTGGGAGAAGGGGAGCCGCAAAGTTGTCCCTCTCCCTACTTGGGAGAGGGATTTAGGGTGAGGGCAAAAACTACGGTTCTCAACATAGATGAGGTTTAGCTACACTGAAACAGCGATGCCTCACGGCAAGTCGCTTCTCTACCAGAGGCTATGCGTAGCTTGCTTTGAACTAGGAATATGGATCTACGCGAAACTGTTAGTAAGTATAAGTTAATAAATACCAGAGTTGTGCTAGGTAAAATCCTGATCAACAGATCGCAGCGATCGCACAGCCTATTTTCTACCAGAGCCTGAGCCAACGAGTTACCCTGCGTCTGAATCCTCTTCTCAAATACCCGATAACTGATACACTATATAATAAGAGGTATCTGAAGTGTCATACTTAGTAATATCACCAGATAGTCTTTGCATAATTAACACGTTTTAACGTGTATAAACCATGAAAAATACTTCAGATTTAATTTCAGAATTTGAACAACTATTCAGACAAAAATTGCAACTAAATAATTGTAAACTTAGAAAGAAAAGACAAGAGAATAATTATGAAATTATTACTCCAGCTAAAGACATTTTTTTGATGTATTGGTCTGAATTCCCAGATGTTAACTTAATATATCAAGCTGTAGGGGTACGCACTCAACAGACTAGTGTTTATGAACGAGCTATCCGCTCCCACATTAGTTCTAGTCTGAGTAGTATTCAGGAGAATCCTAGCTCTGAGTCACCATTATTGGTGTAATAACTAATACTTAGATAATACACAGAATATTTACTAAGCTCTCGCCAGTTTTTATCATATAACTGACGAGAGTTGATCACCGAAAATCTGTTGATCAAGAAATAAAAATGCAATCCGAAAAAAATCAAGATCAGCTAGATTATAAAACTTTGTTAGCCAATGCAAAGCAAGCCTTAAAACTTGAATACCATAAATCAGCTGCTTTAGCGTCCCAACTGCAAGCTATAAAAACTCAATTAGAGCAAGTTCAAGCTGAAAACAAAACTCTCAGGGAGAGTGCTTACGAAGATGTAATTAAGCACTTTGAGGCGCGGACTCAAGCAGCAGAAGCACTAGCACTAAAAACAGAAGTACGCCAAAGATTCCTTGAAGCCAATGGTTGCAACGATGATCAGAGCTTCGATACTCTATGGGATAGTATTAAAAATAAGATTCAGATCCAAGATGCTGAAGTGAGAATCGTTGCTCAAAATGGCACTCCTAAATTCACTTTAACAGGCAGCATGATGACTTTGAGGGACTTTATTCAATCCCTCAAACAAGACCCAATCTCTAAAAAGTTTTTCTACAACTAAAGAGCCAAATTGATCAAAGTCTATCGCTAGAAGTTGACTAGAGATTATCCAAGAAAGCTATTCATCTTCATCTCCTGGCGGTCGTTCGCTCTCGCTTTGTTGGGCATTCCACTCCAAAACAATGCGTTCCAACATTTCAGGCTGCGTACAGTTATTAATATCGGCGTATGCTTTAATCAACTGCCTCACTTTAGGACTAACGTGGCGAATCTCTAGTTGGTTATCTTGTACCATGTCCCTTAACTTTTAGTGGCTATTACATTATGTTTAACTATTAAACTATGTCTGTTGCAATAAATTTTGTTAATGGCGATGTCTTACGACAAGCCACTGCGCGTCTACGCTCACTGTCACCTGCTATTTAACTATTTAATCTGAAAATGCGTTAACCTGGTGGGGCTGCTTCTTCAAAGGGACGGATAATCACCGGGGCTGGTGTAACTTCTGGTTTGAAAATTCCCTGTAATGCTTGTTCTAAGGTTTGTGCCATGACAATCCGGTTTTCGTAAGCCACGACTACCCGCACCAAAGTTGGCAGACTATTTTGTGTGGCTTCTAGATAAATTGGCTCGACATACAGCAACGATTCTTCAATGGGAATTACTAGTAGATTGCCTTGAATGGCTTTCGATCCTTGGCGATTCCACAGGGAAATTTGCTGAGAAATTACTGGGTCTTGGTTAATCCGCGCTTCGATTTGTTCTGTCCCGTAAACCAGTCTTTCTTTGGGAAAAGTATATAACAATAACTTACCGTAGTTTTCGCCATCCGATCGCGCCGCTAACCAAGCAATTAAATTAGTCCGTTGTCTGGGAGTGTAGGGTAGAAGCAGAATAAATTCCTCAAAATCTACAGTGGGTAGACTAGTAATCAAATAATACGGCTCTACCGGACGGGTTTCACTGCCATAGATTTCATTAGGAATCTGCCACTGGTCTTCCCGGTTGTAAAATACCTGGGGATCGGTCATGTGGTAAGTCATCAACCGCTCAGATTGAATTTTAAAAAAGTCCACCGGATACCGGATATGACTGCGGAGACTAGCTGGCATAGCACTAAGCGGTTTGAAGGTATTGGGAAATATCTTTGACCAAGTGGCAATGATCGGATCGCTCTTATCGGCAATATAAAAATTAACACTGCCGTTGTAAGCATCAATTACTACCTTGATCGAGTTACGGATGTAGTTGATACTATTGCTACCAGCGTCTGAGTAAGGATAGCGATCGCTTGTTGTGTAAGCATCAACAATCCAGTAAAGATAACTAGGATTTTTGGGGAAATCTTGATTAGCAGTAGCAGCGACTAAATAAGGGTCGCTGTCAAATTTAAGAAAAGGTGCGATCGCTCGAATTCTTTGCTTGACATTTCGCCGGAATAGCACCCTTGTATCTGGCAAAAAGTCTCGCGTCAGCACCATCTGCCAATCTTTCAAATACATGGCAAATAACCACCGTCGCCATGCTGAACCAATTTCAACCCCACCCAGACCATCGTAAGAGTTGTAAACATTGTCGCTACCACTGGGGTAGTCTAGCTCTCTAACTCTTGTGCCAGTCATTACGTAACTATTGGCTATTTGTCCGTAATAAATTCGGGGTTGCCCAATCGGAATACTGTCACGAATGGCATCACTGGAAGTTGTGAGGGCGCTACTACCACCGCTAATATCTTTGACAAAATATTCTGGTAGCCCACCCGCCCCAACTGTATTAACTGGGCTAACAGTAAACCCGAAACCGTGGGTATAAATTAAATGGCGGTTAACCCATGTTTGAGCTTCCTGTGGTACGCCAGTGTAGTCTAATTCTCGTGCAGCAATCAGTACCTGCCGCCGTTCTGTTGGTTCAACTGGTTCTTGCTTAGGTTCTGGTGGGTTTTGAGGGGCAGATGGTCGCCGTGAAGTTACATCTGTTTTCAGAGTATACCGATCAATATCAGCATCGGGGAACCGATAATACGGCCGAATTTGTTGCAGCTGACGGTTAGTTTGTAACAGTGGCCGCTCATCCCAAAGGCGAATATTCCGAATTGTCAAGTCATTATTTTGAATGTCAGCTTCAGTCAGTGTTCCTTGCGGGTTGAAGCCTCTGGAATCAATCGCCTCTAAATCGAATGCTTGGCGAGTCAAGGCGATAGTCCGCTGAATGTAGGGTTGCTCCCGTTGCAACTCATTAGGTAGGACAATTAAATATTGCACCACAGCAGGTAAAACAACATCACCTGCTACAACTAGTACTAGATAAACCCCTAATCCGTAAAATACTAAGCGACGATACTGAGATTTGGGTTTCCAGAAAAACGTTCGCCAAAGTAGGTAAAAGGCGATCGCCGCTGCCACGATGCACAAAACGGTATAAGCTGGCAACTGGGCTATCACATCCGTGTAGCTGGCACCATAACTTACTCCACGGGTAGAATACACGAGTTCATAGCGACTCAGCCAGTAACTCAGAGCCACTACCAGCATCAACAAGCCACCCATACCGGATAAATGGCGCTGCTGCTGGGGCGAAAAACCAGGGAAAATCCCCTGACTTAAACTGTCTGCTGACAGGAGATAAGTGAGAGTAACGGCGACGAATCCATATAAACATAAACCCATCAGCCAGAGTTCTAGCAGTTCCCAAACGGGTAATGAAAATACGTAAAAGCTGATATCTCGACCAAATAAAGGCTCAGTGCTGTTGAAAAGGGTGGGGTGAAAATATTGCAGCACCTTTGGCCAGTGTTGGAATAGGATGAACGCAAAAATCAGACTAAACAAAACTGCGATCGCAGTTAGTAAAAATTGGGGATAGATTAAGATTGCGATCGCTACTCCCACAATTAAGCCGAGATACCAGACTTGAGAGAAAATCTGCCTCAAGAGTTGCCAGATTGTCTCTGGCCGGAATAAGGCGGGAATGGGTAAAATACCCTGATTAACTGGAGAATGCCAGTAAGAAAGAGCAATTTGACCATAGTGAACCAGCATTAACCCAATCAACAAACTCAGTACTAGAGTTAGGGGTAATAACCCGCGCAATCTCATTTTTTTTAAGCGTTGCGGCGCAAGTATCGGGGTTTCATTGCGTCTTGGATAATGAGGACTGAGAAAATTTGTTAATTCACTAGTGAGTTCTGCTTCCTCACGCCTGACTTCCTCAATTTTCAGAGACTGGGAATATTTTAGCCGTTGTGCTAGAGCCAGATTTAGCAGTAGATAGGCAGCAGTTACCCCAGCCACCACTACCCACAAAACACCACGAGTCATCGCCCTCAACAGAAATACTTGGAGATAGCCGACTTCCTGAAACCAAAAAATCTCTGCTCCCACGCGGGAACCCAAATTCAGGAGTAGCCACAGCCCGAAGAATACAATTAATAGTCTAAAGCCCCATTTCCAATACATTGATATGTAATTTAAGAAGAACGCCAATTCTCTATTTGCAAGCTAGGTACTCTTTTAAATTCTCGAACATTAGATGTTACAACAATATGATTGTGAGTTACTGCTGTTGCTGCGATCAGCACATCATAAGAACCGATAGGAGTACCTGCTGTTTTCAAAATACTTCTAATTTGGGCAGCTTGTTCTGCTTCTTCCAGACCAAAAGATAAAATTGTAATCGAACCGAATAATGCTTCAATCAATGATTGAATTTTCAAGGCACGCTGGGGATTGATTGCTAATCCATACTTCACCTCCATTATTGTTAAGGAGGAAATAAAAATATCAGTGGGAGTAGTAGACTTTAATAGCTTGAGAGTGTTTTTTTCTCCCTTGACAAAATCACTAATTACGCAGGTATCGAGTAAGTAACCCATCATTACAACTCAATTTCGTTAGGTGGTAGCAGTTCGTCTCTGTAGGACTCAAAAATGATCCTTTCTACTACACCTTGATGTTGCATAATCGTTTCTGGCCAAGTCGTGGTTTTGGTTTCTAAGAAAGTAACAAAGACTCTGCTTTCAATAATACCTTGTGGTGTTTCAGCTAGTTCGATTTTGCCGTTTTTATAAATTCCTTCAATGGTTCGTAGCATTGTTGTTTACCTCCTATGTAATTCTCTGAGCATTTATTGCTGCTCTGGTGGGAGTTGGCTAATTGTATCAAGTCTTGTTCCAGAATGATTATACTGCTGTAACGATTGGGGAAATTTAGATTTAATTATATTTGGGAGTAAGCGACGCACCCATCTATGAAGCCACCTTAATCAACTCTTGTCGATGGCTGGTTAGCTCAAAGGTGATAGAACCCACATAGTCAGGAAGGACAATTTTGTTCAGAATGATCAGTTCTGGAATTATTTCTCGTAGCTTTTGCGTCAGAACCTCAATCGTAGAAGCTTCTGTTACCAATCCAGGTACGTCATCACTAGCTGCTACCCAAACTTCTGCGTCTGAATCCCAAAATGCTTCAACCTTAAATGTAATTTGTGCCATCAGCGATCGCTAACAATGTAGTTCCAGTTTAGAACATCCGAGTTTT
>Ga0335395_10002650_pt1 | contig 11115 bp, 11 predicted proteins | sample MAT02_FD_205744 | JGI IMG/M metagenome (GOLD analysis project Ga0335395, IMG submission 205744) | Freshwater microbial communities from Lake Fryxell liftoff mats and glacier meltwater in Antarctica - MAT-02 (spades assembly) (version 2) ...
GGGCCCGCGAAACCCAGGGCTTCAGCGCCAAACTGGTGAAACTGCCGGTAGCGCCCGCGTTGGGGCCGCTCATGGCGAAACATGGGCCCCATGTAATACAGCCGCTTGCCGCCGTCGTAGAGCAGGTCGCTCTCCAGCACCGCGCGCACCACACCGGCTGTGTTCTCTGGGCGCAGCGTGAGCTGCTCGCCGTTCAGCCGATCTTCGAAGGAGTACATCTCCTTCTCGACGATGTCGGTCACCTCGCCAAGCCCGCGCACAAACAGCGCGGTTGGCTCCACGATCGGCGTGCGCAGGTTGCGGTAACCGTAGCGGCGCATCAACGCGCGCAGCGTCTCCTCCAACCACTCCCAGTGCGCGGACTGGGGTGGCGCGATGTCGTTCATGCCTTTGACAGCGGTGATTTTTTCAGCCATGGGATGGGAATTTGGTTTCCGGCCTGACGCGTGGTACGGCCGCAGCAGCAGCAGCCGCTCAGCGCTCAGGCAGCAGCGCCAAAGCGCTTCTCGATGTAGTTTTCAACAATCTGCTGGAATTCCTGCGCAATGCCTTCGCCGCGCAGTGTCATGGCCTTCTGGCCGTCGATAAAGACCGGCGCTGCCGGTGCCTCGCCGGTGCCCGGCAGGCTGATGCCGAGGTCGGCGTGCTTGCTTTCGCCCGGACCGTTGACGATGCAGCCCATCACCGCCACCTTGAGGTTTTCCACCCCGGGATAGCGTTCACGCCACAGTGGCATGGACGATCGCATGTAGTCGTCGATCTGCTTGGCCAGTTCCTGGAAAGTGCTGCTGGTGGTGCGGCCACAACCGGGGCAGGCGATCACACTCGGCACAAAGGCGCGAATGCCCAACGCCTGCAAAATCTCAGACGCAATCACCACCTCTTGCGTGCGCGACTCCCCCGGCTGCGGGGTGAGCGAGACGCGGATGGTGTCGCCAATGCCTTGCTGCAGCAGCACCGCCAGCGCCGCGGTAGAGGCCACCGTGCCCTTGGTGCCCATGCCGGCTTCTGTCAGCCCCAGGTGAAGCGGATAGTCGCAGCGCTTTGCCAGCTCTTGGTAAACCGCGATCAAATCCTGCACGCCGCTGACCTTGCAGGACAGCACGATGTGATTGCCGTTCAGGCCAATCTCTTCGGCTCGCCGGGCAGAATCCAGCGCCGATGTGATCAGCGCTTCGTACATCACATGCCGGGCGTCCCAGGGTTCGGCCCGTTGCGCGTTCTGGTCCATCAGCCGCGTCAGCAGATCTTGGTCGAGACTGCCCCAGTTGACCCCGATGCGGATGTGTTTGTTGTGGCGCGCTGCTATTTCGACCATCTGCGCAAACTGACGGTCGCCCTTGTCACCCCGGCCCACGTTGCCCGGGTTGATGCGGTACTTGGACAAGGCCTCGGCACAGGCCGGATGGTCGGTCAGCAGACGGTGACCGTTGTAGTGAAAGTCGCCGATCAGCGGCACCGGCACGCCCATGCGGTCGAGTTGCTCGCGGATGTAAGGCACGGCCTTGGCCGACTCGTCGTTGTTGACCGTGATGCGCACCATCTCGGAGCCGGCCAGCGCCAGCTCTTTCACCTGGATCGCGGTACCGACCGCATCAGCGGTGTCGGTGTTGGTCATGGACTGCACCCGCACCGGCGCATCACCGCCCACCGTCACTTGGTGGTCGCCCCATGACACCACACCTTGGCGGGTGCGGCGCTTGTGCGCCGAGGCCAGCGGAATCGGCTGGGCATCGACCGCCTCGCAGGAGACGGCGCTGGTGAGAACGCTGGCGGCTTGCATCATCACTTCACCTCAAAACGCGCCACGCTGTTGCGGGCGTAGGGCATGACATCGAACGGCTGGCCGCGCACGGTGACCTGCACCGCGTCGGCCCGACCGACCACCACCGAATAAGGCGCAAGGGTGAAAAAATCGAGTGTTTCACCGGGCTTGAGCACGCGTTGCACGACCTGCACACCAGAACCGTTAATGACCTCGATCCACGACTCGTTGACGGCCCGAATACTCAGCAACCCGCTGCCACTGGTTACCGGGGTCGGTTCTGCTGCAGTGGGCGTCGGCACCACAGGCGTTTCAATCACCGCGCCCGCGATAGTGGCAGCGCCAGCCTCTTCGCTGGCGGCAAAAGGTTGCGGATTTCCCTGCGGCACATCGTCGGAGACGCTCGGGACAACCGACTCGATCACGCTGCCCGGTGTTGCGATCAACATCTCAGGTTCTGGCGCACTGCCCGTCTGAAAGCGGCTGACCCAGCCCTGCGGCAACACGGCCATTGCGATCGCTGCCAGCAACAGCAACCCAACACCCCAGACCACCGGCCGCGACAGCCAAGCCATCGCACCACCGCTAGCGCTGCCGTCACCTGATTTGAAGGGCGCATTAATGGGGGGTGTGGCACCGCCCAGCGGCGGACGCACCGCGCCTGGGATCTGTTCGAGCACGAAAGCCGGCTCGATCTTGAGCTGGCGGCAGGCGCTGGCAGCGAGCGCACGCGCGAAGGTCATATCAGGCAGTTCCTCGTAGCGGCCCGCTTCAAGTGCTTCAAGTTTTTTGACTGGCACCTTGAGCGCGGCCGCCAAGGCGGCAATGTGCACGCCCGCAGCTTCGCGCGCCTGCCGCAGACGCAACGGTACACCGAGCGAACCATCGGCCTGTCCTGGCGCCGCAGGTGCCTCAAACTCATTCATTGAAAGCACCCCGCTGGTAGAGCGTCCATTGCGGGGACTGCGGGTAGCGCCGCCCAAGTTGCTGGGCCAGTTGTTCAACCACGGTGGCGTTGCCCAGCCGACGTTCGACTCGAATGCCCAGCCACAAGGTCTCGGCATTCGCAAACTCGCCGTTGTTGATGCGCCGAATGGTGAACTGCGCACGGTTGTCGTCACCACGCCGGTACAGCAAGGCCGCGAGGTTGTAACCGGTGATCGGGTTGGAAGCGTCGAGCTCGTAGGATTTGGCGAAGCTGGCCTCGGCTTCGGACAGCTGGCCTGCGCGCGTCTGGCAAATGCCCTTGGCCAGATAGGTCGTGACCCGCCCGCTGTAAGTGGGGCTGGCCAGGGCCCGATCAAACAGCGCGATGGCTTGGGCGTGGCGACCGGACTCGCAAACAAACCAGCCGTAGTTATGCAGCGTGTCGCCATCTCGCGCATTGATCTGCAGGGCACGCTGGAAGCTGTCTTCGGCCAGCACGCTGTTGTTCAGGCGCATGTAGACCAGTCCCCGCAACACATAGGCGGGGATGTAGCTGGGGTCGGCTGCCAACGATTGCTTGATTTCGTCGAGCGCCACCGAGGTTTGGCCTTGTTCAAAGTAGTTCGAGGCCAGCGTGAGGCGGATGCGAGCGCGCTTGCGGGTGTCTGGCTCGTCGAAATCGGTGAGCGGTTCGGCCTGCATCGTGGTGGCGCCCACTCCGGTGGCAGCGCAACCGCTCAGCGAAAGCTGCAGCCACGTCAACGACAGCAGCAACGTCAACCACCAGATTGGGCGAGCCAGCCCGGCGGGCAAGCGCGGTACAGGCGGCGAACGGGAAGCAGACACCGCAAGAGAGGAATCGGTCATGTCGGCTTGTCTCCAGCGGTAGCCACAAAACGAATCGGATGCTCGGTGATGACCCGGCGTTGCGCGAGCCGCTCGGCGGCGCGGGTGCGGTCCAGCACATCGCCAGCCAGCTGTCCACAAGCGGCGTCAATGTCGTCGCCGCGCGTCTTGCGCACCGTGGTGACCAGGCCGCCATCCATCAAGAGCCGCGCAAACTGCTGCACCACGGCGCGCGGCGAGCAGAGCAACCCGGAGTCGGGGAAAGGGTTGAACGGGATCAGGTTGATCTTGCACGGCACACCGCGCTCGCCATGGCGGCGCAACAGATCGAGCAATTCGCGAGCGTGCTCAGGCTGGTCGTTCACCCCATCAAGCATGCAGTATTCAAAGGTGACGAAGTCGCGCGGCGCCGCTGGCAGATAGCGCAGACTGGCATCGAGCAGTTCGGCCAGCGGGTACTTGCGGTTGAGCGGCACGAGAGAATCGCGCAAAGCATCGTTGGGCGCGTGCAAAGACACCGCGAGCGCCACCGGGCAGTCTTGCCCCAGTCGGTCCATCATGGGTACCACGCCCGAGGTGGACACCGTGACGCGCCGGCGCGACAGGCCATAGCCGTGGTCGTCCAGCATCACCCTAAGCGCGGGCAACAGCGCGTTGTAGTTCTGTAGCGGCTCGCCCATGCCCATCATGACCACGTTGCTGATCACGCGATCGGTGGTTTTTAGGTGCTGGCGCAGGAAGAACTCGGCCTGCCAGAGCTGCGCCACGATCTCGCCCGTGGTGAGGTTGCGCGAAAAGCCTTGGTGCCCAGTGGAGCAAAAACGGCAACCCACCGCGCAGCCGACCTGGGACGAAATACACAGCGTGCCGCGATCATCTTCAGGGATGAACACCGTTTCGATCGCGTTGCCATCGCCCACGTCAAACAGCCATTTGATGGTGCCGTCGGCCGAATCCTGGCGCGACAGCAGCTTCAGACCTTCGATACGGGCGTGCGCCAGCAGCTTCTCGCGAAGGCTGCGCGCGAGATCGGTCATGGCAGAGAAATCACGGGCGCCGCGCTGGTGGATCCAGCGAAACAGCTGTACCGCGCGAAAGCGCTTTTCGCCGATCCGCTCGCAAAAAGCAGCCAAGCCTTCGAGGTCAAGATTGAGCAGGTTGAGCGTCGTCATGGCGCCGCCTTGATGCCGCAGCGCGCACCACCAGACCGACCCCCGCACGGGGACCGGTTGGGGTGGCGCAGCATCAAACCCATCAATCTCCTCAATCGCCTCAGCTTGAGTAGACGTTCATGCCAGCGAAGAAAAAGCCGATTTCCACCGCGGCGGTCTCGGGTGCATCGGAGCCATGCACCGCGTTGGCGTCGATGCTGTCAGCGAAGTCGGCGCGGATGGTGCCAGCGTCGGCTTTCTTTGGGTCGGTGGCGCCCATCAGGTCACGGTTCTTGGCGATTGCGCCCTCGCCTTCCAGCGCTTGGATCATCACCGGGCCGGAGATCATGAAGTCCACCAAATCCTTGAAGAAAGGACGGGCTTTGTGCACCGCGTAGAAAGCCTCAGCTTCGCTACGCGATAGGTGCGCCATGCGAGCGGCAATCACTTTCAGGCCAGCGCCCTCGAATCGGGCGTAGATCTGGCCGATGACATTTTTGGCAACGGCGTCAGGCTTGATGATGGAGAGGGTGCGTTCGATGGCCATGTTTTTTCCTGAGATTGCTGGAGATTTGTGAGGTAATTTGTTGATTTTGCGACCTGCCGCAAAGCTTTGCATTCTACAACGCAGAGCATCTTCCGCCCCCTTCGTGGCATGCGTTGGTGGCTCAACGCCCGCCGGGTTTGCGTTTGCGTTTGGGTGGCCCACCGCGCTCGGCATCCTGTGCCCGCTTGCGCTGCAAAGCGTCTTGCCCGATGTAACCCTGCGAGGTTTTCAATGGATCGGGCTGGCTGGATGCGCCACCGGCACCCCGGCCACCGGTCTTGCCAGTTGACGCTCCAGGCGGGGGCGCAAACATGCTGGTGCGCCGCACGGCCGGTGCCTCACCTCGGCTACCCGCCGGATTGCCGAAGTTGCGTCCACCCTGTGGCCCCTTGCCTGGCGCGCCGGAGCGATGCACTGGCGCACGGCGAGCGCGAGCGCGATCGAGCTCGGCGCCGGACACCGGCAGCCCCGCAGCGGCACTCAGGCGCTGAATATCACCTTCATCCAGCTCCACCCAGACGCCACGCTTCAGACCGCGCGGCAGCATCACCGCGCCGTAACGAATGCGAATCAAGCGGCTGACTGCGTGGCCCACCGCCTCGAACATGCGCCTCACCTCGCGGTTGCGGCCCTCGCCAATGGTCACGCGGTACCAGCAATTGGCGCCCTCGCCGCCCCCGGCCTCGATGCTGGCGAATTGCGCCATGCCATCGTCGAGCTTCACGCCATCCAGCAGGCGCTGCTTTTCTTCGTTGGACAAAGCCCCCAACACCCGCACCGCGTACTCACGCTGCAGGCCAAAACGCGGATGCATCAGGCGGTTGGCCAGCTCGCCCGAGCTGGTCAGCAGCAACAGGCCTTCGGTGTTGATGTCGAGCCGACCGACCGACTGCCACTTGCCCTGGTAAAGCCTAGGCAGGCGCCGGAACACCGTGGGGCGGTTCTGTGGGTCGTCGTGCGACACCACCTCACCAGCGGGCTTGTGATACGCCAGCACGCGCGGCGGCGGTGGCGTGAGGCTCACGCGCACCGGCGTGCCGTTGACCTTGATCACGTCGCCAAACTGGATGCGCTGACCCACATGGGCAGGCTCGCCATTGACCGAAATGCGCCCTTGCAAGATGAGCTGCTCCATCTCCAGCCGCGAGCCCATACCGGCCTGCGCCAGCACCTTGTGCAGCTTGGGCGACTGCGCCTCGGGTTGGAGCACGCGCTTGGTGGGCAGCGCCAGGTCCTGCGCCTGCTCGGCGTCGAAGGCGCCGCTGACCACGTCACCGAATGCCAGCGAAGCGGGTTCAGGCGCTGACGGACGCGGGCTGCGAGCGGGCCGATGAGCGGGTTGGGCAACCGGCTTGTCAGCGGGCTGCTCATCGGGCTTTCCTGCGGCCAAGGGTGCCATCGCGCCGGGCGCGGGCGGATCGATGGGGGGTGGCGCCTGGTTCATGGTGTTCCTGTGTCGAGTCGTCTGTGGGAATGGGGAAAATTTGTTAACGCGTCGGCGTCGGCAAGAGCCGGCGTCTCTGATGCAGCCGCCATCGTTTTGTCTGCTGTATCGGCCTGTCCGGTGGTAGGCCCGGCGACAGCCTCAGGCGCCGCTTCGGCGGGCAGGGTGGAAAGGCTGACCGACAATGCTTCAAAGTCCAGCCGATCCAACGCCGACTCTTGTATGTCGTTGTCATCCAACGGCGGCAACCGATCCAGCGATCCCAGACCCAGATCGTCCAGAAACTGGCGGGTGGTGGCGAAAAGTGCCGGTCGGCCCACAGTTTCGCGGTGGCCGATCACCTCGACCCAGCCGCGCTCCTCCAGCTGCTTGAGCAGCAAGGAGTTGATGGTCACGCCACGGATGTCTTCCATGTCACCCCGGGTCACCGGCTGGCGGTAGGCAATGATGGCCAGGGTTTCCAGGGTGGCGCGGGTGTAACGCGGCGGTTTTTCCGGATGCAGCCGATCCAGGTAGGGACGCAGCGCCGGCCGGCTCTGAAAGCGCCAGCCACTGGCCACTGCCACCAGCTCGACGCCGCGCGGGGTCCACTCCAGCGCCAAGTCGGCCAGCAGCTGCTTGACCGTATCGGGCGCGAGCTCGCCGTCGAATAGGACACCCAGTTCTCGCAAGCCGAGCGGTTGCTTGGCGCAAATCAGGGCCGTTTCCAGCACGCGGCGGGCATCCGTGGTGTTCATCGCAGTTGTTTGAGGTCAACCGGCACAGGGCCGACATACGGGACGGGCGCCATTCGGTGTGGCAACAGGCGGACCGGGACCGGGCGACAGGCTGCCTTGCCGGCGCGCCAATCGAGAAATACGCAAAGTGGTATCGGGCGTGACTCGTGCGGGCAATCCCACAGGGACCGCCGATCCAAGTTGGTGACGCCCATCAAAGCGTTAATCCACAAGCTCCGCATTGTAAGGGAGCCGACTTTGGACCAGCGCCGACAGAAGGTCAGCGGGTGGCGGCTGGGCGAAGTCCAACGGCTCGCCGCTGATCGGGTGCGCTAGGCGAAGCCGCTGCGCGTGGAGCGCCTGGCGTGCCAGACCCCAAAGTGGGCGGCCGCCGTACAGGTTGTCACCCACCAGCGGGTGGCCCAACCAGGCCATGTGGACGCGGATCTGGTGCGTGCGGCCGGTGTGCAGTTTGCAGCGGACCAGACTCACGTCGGGCTGCGTGGCCAGCAGCGTGACCGTGGTGCGCGCGGCCTTGCCGCTGGTGGCGTCCGGCCGCAACACCGCCATGCGCAAGCGGTTGCGTGAATCGCGGCCAATGGTTTGGTCAACCTCCTGCACCGACGGGCCGCGCCAGACGCCATGGGCCAGCCCAAGGTACTCGCGCTGCACCTCCCGCGCGGCAATGGCGCGCACCAGCGCCTCCACCGCTTGGCGGCTTTTGCCCACAAGCATCAGGCCCGAGGTGTCTTTGTCCAGCCGGTGCACGATGCCCGCTCGCGGCAGCTGCGCAGCGCCCGCGTGATGCGCCAGCAAGCCATTGAGCAAGGTGCCACTCCAGTGGCCGGCGGCAGGATGCACAACCAAACCGGCCGGTTTGTCGATCACCAGCAGGTCGGCGTCTTCAAACACCACCACCAGCGCCATGGGCTGGGCCACAAAGGCTTGGGCTTGCGGCGTGGGTCGCAGCTCCACCATGAGCCGATCGCCCGCCTGCAAGCGGCTGGCCTGCTTGCACAAGGGGGCGCCACGCACCTCGACCGCGCCATCGGCCATGAGTTGCTGCAAATAAGAACGGGAAAATTCGGGAATCAGGCCCGCGATGGCTCGGTCGGCTCGCCAGCCGTGCATCTCGGCAGGCAATTCAAACAAACGCCGTTCTGTGGCCTGCGCGGCATCCTCTGCGGACTCGTCGTCTTCAGAAACCTCGGTCGATATAATTTCTGCTGCCAAAGCGGGGTGGTTCCGTTTCAAAAGGTGTGTGCTTGATGCGTTCCAACAGATTATCGGCTGGCCCATGCATGGCGCTCGCAGCGGCCCTCGTCCTGGTCGGGTGCAGCAGCACCCCGGTGGACAACACCGCCAGCTGGAGCCCGAACAAGCTCTACAGCGAAGCGCGCGACGAGCGCGAGGCTGGCAACTTTGTGAAGGCGATCACGCTCTACGAAAAGCTCGAAGGCAGGGCGGCCGGCACACCATTGGCCCAGCAGGCCCAGCTCGACAAGGCGTTCACCCACTACAAAGCAGCCGAGCCCGCACAGGCCCGCGCCGCCATCGACCGCTTCATGCGGTTGCACCCGAGCAGCCCGGCGCTCGACTACGCGCTCTACCTCAAAGGTTTGAGCTCGTTCAACGACAACCTGGGTCTGTTTGGCTCACTGGCGCAGCAAGACCTATCCGAGCGCGATCAAAAAGCGGCGAAGGAATCATTCGAGGCCTTCAAGGAACTGGTGACACGCTTCCCGGACTCTCGTTACGCCCCGGACAGCCGCGCGCGACTCACCTACATCGTGAATTCGCTTGCGAAATCCGAAGTGAATGTGGCTCGCTACTACTACACCCGAGGCGCCTATGTGGCGGCCATCAACCGAGCCCAGACCGCGCTGACCAGCTATGTGGATGCGCCCGCACTGGAGGAGGGGCTCTACATCATCGTCCGTTCCTACGACGCACTGGGCATGAGCCAGCTGCGCGACGATGCGCAGCGTGTGATGCAGGCCAGCTACCCACAAAGCAGTGGCACAACCAAAGGCTTCAAACAGGACGACGGCCCTTGGTGGAAGCTCTGGTAGACAACAACAAGCTTCTGCTCCCTGATAGCTTGAAGGACAGAACTGCTTGACATCCAACGCATCTTTTTCACCGACCGTCCAGCCCGCTATTTGCTATGTCCATCGGCTACCGCATCCAGGCTTCCACCGGCATTCACCGCGGTGATCGAGACTACCAACAGGATCAGGTCTGCATGCTGCAGCACCAGCGGCACACCGGTTGCCTGCTGGCGGTGGTGGCCGACGGCATGGGCGGGCGCAGTGGCGGGCGCAAGGCCTCCGACCAGGTGATGCTCACCGCACGCCAGCTGTTCGAGCGCTACGACCCCGACACCGACGATGCGACTTCTTTCCTGTGCCAAGTGGTTGAAGAATCACATCTGGTGATCAAGCTGACCGCCGTGTCGGCCGAGCAGGAGCCCCACAGCACCATTGCCGGCTTCCTTATCAACCCAGACGGCGACAGCCACTGGGTACACGCTGGCGATTCGCGCATCTACCACTTTCGCCACGGCAAGCTCGTGTTCCGCACGACAGACCATTCGTATGTGCAAACCCTGGTCAACCAGGGCGAGATCAGCGAAGAGGAGGCGATGGACCATCCCCACTCGAACATTTTGATGGGCTGCCTGGGCACCGAAAACGACCCGCCCATGGACATTCACATGGTGCCGCGGCTGACCGCTGGCGACATTCTGATGTCGTGCAGCGACGGGGTCTGGCACTACTTCACCCCGGAAGAGCTGGCCAGCACCGTCACCATGCTCTCCCCGCGCGAAGCCTGTGAATTTCTGGTCCAAAAAGCACGCTCACGGGCAAAGGGCCGGGGTGACAACCTGTCGATCACCATCGTCAAGCTCGAACCACTGGGCTGAAGCGGTATTCCCCAGGCTGCGCGGGTCGCTGCCTCCCATGGGGGTTGGGCCTCCCTTCCTTGGGGCGTCCCGGCGACTAGTACGTTGAAACACAACTAAAGGAACATGAATACACTGTACGTATCGCTACGTGGCTTACGAGGGTGTGCCCATGAAACAGACCGAGCTGCATTTGACGGACGCGGACCGATTCATCGTCGAGGAAATTCGTAGCAAGGGGCTTCATCGCTCGCGAGAAGTAAATCGAGCACATGTGCTGTCTTGCCTGGATCGCGGTGTCCCCGAGGCGCAGATCTTGGCGGTGCTGGGTATGGGCCGAACAGCCTTGTGGCGAACCCGCTTGGCATACTTGCAAGGCGGCGTCGAGTTTGCAGTCTTCGACGTCGTACGCCCTGGGCGACCCAAGCGGTACGGCGCCGACGCACAGGTACGAATCACGGCACTGGCATGCTCAGCGCCCCCGCAGGGGCGCGGGCGTTGGACGCTGGCTGAACTCGAACGTGCCGCGCGCCATGAGGCGGGCCTCGGTACAGTGAGTCGAGAGACTGTGCGTCGCATGCTAAAAAAAACGACCTCAAACCCTGGCGGCGGCTGACGTGGTGCGTTGGTGCTCTGACTGAGGAGTACCGCTCTCGCATGTACAGCCTGCTCAAGCTCTACGCCAAGCTGTGAACGGCTGTCAAGAAACGCTGTTTTCTGGCTGTGAGGACGCGGTTTCAGACATTGGTGGTGTTTTGAGTGGGGTGCCTCGCATGCCGATACCTGGACGCCCGGAGGGCGGCCAGGTATCGGC
>Ga0335395_10002652_pt1 | contig 11114 bp, 7 predicted proteins | sample MAT02_FD_205744 | JGI IMG/M metagenome (GOLD analysis project Ga0335395, IMG submission 205744) | Freshwater microbial communities from Lake Fryxell liftoff mats and glacier meltwater in Antarctica - MAT-02 (spades assembly) (version 2) ...
GCCCTGTTGGTGCAACTCTTCGGCTTGCTGACGTGTTTCGGCAAGCAGGCGCTGAAGATTCGATCGATAGCGTGACGATGCGATCGCAACGCCAACCGTTTCAGCGATACTGTCTAGAAACTCGGTTTCGTCTTCGGTAATCGTATCCAAAAATCCGACTTCGATGATTCCGTTGACTTCGCCATCGACTTTTAACGGTGCAATCAGCAAGCGAGCGGGCTTTGCTTGCCCCAGTGCAGACCCCATAAGAAGATAGCCGTCGGGAACGTTTTCAATCTTCAAAATCAAACCGCCGGTGATTGCAGATCCCAGTAGACCTTCGGATGCGTTTGCCGATTGGATCACGTTGGCTGTCGATGGGACGCCATAGGTTGCTGTACGCTGAAAATCTTTACCATCACCGACAAAAAGTACGCCGACTTTTGCCCCTATAAACTCAACGATAAAACTGAGAACGTTGTTTCCAAAGTCTTCCGGGCGGAGATCGCCTCCTATCAATTCACTCAGCCCAGATTTGCCAGATTGAATCCACATTTGGCGACGAACAATATTATTGTTTGAAACATAGAAGTATCCCACAGCCCCCAAGATCCAAAATGTGAAAATACCAAAACCACGATTGGTCTGCGCGATGTGGAGACTGATTCCAGGAGTGTCCGAGACCAATGTGGCTAATGTGGCCAATGTGGCCAACACAAAAGCCGTGCAGGTTGCCGCAAGAGCCAGAGGCAGCAAGGGGTTTCGTAAGAACAAAGAAAGCGTGATTGGGAACAGATAGAACAACCAGACTGCGATTCCCAGCGGCGTCATGATGTCGGCTGCCAGCACAGCCAGCAACAATACAACAATTGCAAGGTAGATGAGCATTCGCTGAGTTCGAGCCTTTTCCGCGTTCCTGAACTGCTCGGATACTATTTGACGTCCCTTCGAATTGGGCATGCTTCGTCCGTAAAGATTCTGTCGAGTGCGGGTGGGCGGCGTTCTTGTGCTAATGACCTTAGCGTACTCGAAATGCATTCGTTTGGAAAGAAACCCATTTGGGCGAATCAAAGGGGACGGGGTGCGTCGGCGCAAGCCGGAGAAAGGTAGCGAATGAAAGAGTCGTACGAGAAGAAAAAAGGACAGGCACAACTTCGATGCTAACCCATCCGCGTCATAGGTCGATTTCACCAACCGATTGTACGGGTCGTAACTGTTCGTTGTCTCTTTGAGCAGTACGTTCGAGCTGTTGTAGTCCCTGACGGACGTGAGTCGGTTTCGATAGTCCCACGCGTAGGTCGTATAGCTGCCCGTCGCAATGTTGGTCTTGGTAACCCGGTTCCCCTCGTCGTCGTAAGCAAAGTTGAACGTGCCATCGGATGCAATCAGGTTATTCGTGCCGATGGTGTAGCTCGAACGATTCCCGTTGGCGTCGAAAGAATAGCTTTCGTCAGCTTGACCGGTATGGTCCGCGTCGGTCAATTGGTCAGATGCATCATGCGTGTAGTAGGTCTGTCCGTCTTGGAACGAGTTCACGCCCGTTATCCGGCTGGCGAAGTCGTAGGTTGTTGAGATGGTTCGGTCTACGGTTCCATAGGTCGCGGTGGAGACATCTCCCTGGAGAGGATTGACGTTCGTATTGTCGAGGCTGCCGCCGCCAAAGGTGATGGTGTAGACCCCGGCTGACAAGGAAACGGTCACAGTCCCGGAACCGATCGTGCTCAATGCTTCCAACGCCGAATCCACATTCGCCGCACTTGCGTTGTAGGCGATGGGTTTGTGTTGTTTGGCCTTTTTAGGCCAATCGAAAGGTACCGCCGGTTGCGTTTTCTAGGGTTGCCGTCTGGATTTCATCTAGAGCGGCGCGGCCGTTTACCGTCGTGGTCTCAATCTCGTTGAGAAAGCCCCACGATGGTTCCCTGAAAATTTATCTTTTTTGGTTTGTGTGCCGTAGTTGGTGGTGCCTAAGGAAACCGAAACGTTGCCCGAACCGATACTGACAAGCGATTCCAGTGCGGTCTCATCGCGTCGTAGACGAAGGAACGTGCTTCGTTGGTCTCAATGGTTATGCGATTGAGAGGATCGTACGACCAAGTGGTGTCGTTTCCGACCGGATTCTTGAGCGAGAGCAGATCGTTCACTCCGTCGTACGTATACGACGGTGTGCCACTGTTCGCATCCTGTTTGCTGATAATGCGATCGAGGAAGTCGTAGTAGTAGTGGGTCGTAGAGGCCGATAAGAATTCTGAGCCGTCGGGATCGGTCAGTCTGGCGGTACGATCGAGATTGTCATAGGTCATGGCGGTAACGCCGCCGCGTGTATCGGTCGTGCTGGTGACCCAGTTGGCAGCGTTGTAGGCATACGTGGTAACGGGGGGAGGACAATGCGCCGACGCCGTCTGGGTCGGGTAGTGTTTCGGTTAAGCCCCGGCCGGCCAGGACACGTGATGGTTTGTTGGTTTGCAACCGCGCTTTAGCAAACTACAAATCAAGAGTGATGCCTTAATAGAAACAGATGCGCGTTTCGATTGCAAATGTTTTCAAACGAGTTCATGCAAAGCACATTTATGGTTTTGCGACTCTGTGAAGGGGGTGAATGCGTTTGGTCAACACGGGCATTGACATGCAAATTTCGACACGGAAGCCAAAAAGATTTCGAAGAATTTTCTTGAGCCGAGTTAGCCACTTTCCAGCGACGATGACAAGTAGGGCCGCAGCTTGGGTATGAATTGTCGAATATAACTGACAAACCGAAGGATGTTTACGCGACGCGAAGTTCGATCTCGTTCCCAAGCTCCGACAGCTACGGCTTGGGAACGAGCTCGAGCATTTGGAAGCCGTTTATGCAGCGCAGAGTCACTCTCGGCAAGAGTGACCCACCGTGGGTCACACCTGCCGGGTGTGACCGATCGACCGGCAAAAGGGACCGACAAAAGGGAACGCAGCTTAATTCACTCGTCTGTTCGCCGGTCAGCCACAGTGCCATTCGTGCCATGCACCTAGCAGCCCTCGTTACCTACAGCCTAAACCGCTACAACCTCCAGGGGTGGAAGCCTGTGAAAAAAGCGATACTTCTTGCTGATCGCCTGTACGTTCCACAGGTGCCATGATTCGCCGGTAAGCCCGTTTAAACAAGAGGAACTGTTTTCTCTGGCGGCGATGCTGCATCGAGAGACGTTGGCTTTGCCTGTTTCCAGCACCGTGCCACTCAATCCTGATGGCCGTGTACCACCGATCACGATCTCGCTCAAAGCGGGTGACAAACTCGCACCGGATTGGCATCTCGCTTCATTTCCAAGAACTGAGTTTTCCACCCAGCTGCTTCGTAACCCTAGCGACACGCGTGAGCAGTTTGCCGCGATTGTTACAGCTCCTACGAACCGGCGGTTTCCACGAGTCATCATGAATCGGTTATGGCATCGCTATCTCGGTTGGGCGATAGTGGAGCCGATCGATGATTGGGGCTCAGCAGGTGAAGTTGACTCGAGACTCTTGGACTGGCTCGAACGCGATTTCGTCATGGCTGGCTATGACCTAAAGCACGCCGCTCGGTCTATCTTTCTTTCGCAAGTGTACCAATCGGCAGCGTTGAATCAGAAAGAGATAGCATCCGCCAAACGATCTAAGCAACTTGCAAATGGTCCTGCACGCCGCAGATTGTCCGCAGAGCAACTTATCGATTCTTTATTTGCCATGTCCGGCAAAGCCATGGACTTGGAGCCGATGTCGCTCGACCCAGAGGGCCGGCGGCCACCCGAACAATTCCTGCACCTCGGTTTTCCGACCCGGGCCTGGCAGTTAGCGTCTACTTCCACCGACCGGGATCGACCCGCCCTGATGCTGCCGGCTCTGCAACAAGTATCGGATGTAATGATGTCGTTCGGCTGGCGAGATTCGCGACCGACGCCACTGTCTGTTCGAGACGAATCCGCCAGCCCACTCCAATCGTTGATCCTCGGCAATGGGCTTGCGTCGACTCGGATTGCACGTTTGTCGGATGACAGTCTGTTCACGGAACTGGCATGGTTCGCGACCGCGCCGGGTGAATTGGTCGAAAACCTGACTCTGACGGTTTTGGGTCGCACGCCCACGGAGGAAGAACGAATGGCGTTCGAAGCTTTGCTGTCTCCGGGCTTTTCGTCGCGGCGACTTCATCGAAGCCCAACTTTGAATCCCGTCGCATCGCATAAACGCAATGCGGTTTCGTGGGCGAACCATTTGGTACCGGAAGCAACGCGAATCAAACTCCTGCTGGAGCAAGAGATTCTGCGAGGCGACACACCCACACAATGGCTGGAAAGCGATTGGCGCGATCGCATGGCAGATGAGATCTGGTCACTGATGAACAGTCCAGAGTTTTTGTTTGTTCCCTAGCCTCAGAACAATTCAGTCTACGAACAATGGATCCAACAAAGCAGTCGTGTATCATGAAGCGACGTCAGTACCTACAGTGGATGGGGAGTGCCGCGGCCTTGGGCTGCTCAAATACTAGCGCTGTAAAGCTCGCTTTGTGCAGCCCATTCCAGGCCCCAAAGATCGCGCCGCGATCGCGGGTAGGGACCGCGGACAGCTGTATTTTTCTATGGCTCGGTGGGGGCGCTTGCCAGATCGATACCTTTGACCCGAAGAGATTGAGCACAGGTCGTACGGATCCTGGCTCCGCATATGCGGCAATCGATACGGCCATACCCGGAGTACAACTCTGCCAACATCTGTCGCGGACTGCGAAACTCCTCGATCGCTGCGCGGTGGTCAGGAGTCTTCATCACAATGTTGTAGATGAACATGCGGCCGCAACCAACCGGGTCCATACAGGACGACCGCCCGCAGATTCAACTGTATACCCATCCATCGGTTCGATCGTCTCGCACCAGCTGGGTGCAAATGGTGATGGGGTTCCAGCGTATGTTGTCGCTGGATACCCGAGCGCCTCGCGTGGCCCTGGTTTTTTGGGTGCGCAGTACAGTTATGTTTATTTGACCGACACCGAGCTCGGTCCCTCTGGGTTGCGCAAACCGACCGGGCTTTCCGACGCAAGAAACAATCGTCGTGCCGATCTGGCAGCCCAGTTGCGAGGAGACTTTGCCCGTAGGAACCCGGAAGATGAGCGTATTCGCGACTACGTCGCTGCTGCAGAGGCGGGCGTTAAACTGACCAGTCCGAAATTCATGAGCGTGTTCGATCTGAAATCGGAATCGGATACCCTGCGTGGAGCATACGGTGGCGAGTTTGGTCAACGCTGTCTGTTGGCTAGACGGCTGGTTGAGTCCGGAGTTCGTTTCGTCGAAGTCTCCTTCAATCTGAATTTTATCAACGGAACGGGCTGGGATACACACAACGAGGGACAATTGCAACAACACGTTTTGATCGATCAATTGGACCAAGCCATCGCAGCCTTGTTGCTCGATTTAGAGAATCGCAATCGATTGGATCGCACATTGGTGGTCGTCGCGACTGAGTTCGGCAGGCCCCCTGAGTTCGACGGGGGTGGGGGGCGCGGGCATCAGAGCACTGCATTTAGCGGTTTGTTAGCCGGTGGCGGTTTGGCGTTGGGCCAAGCGATCGGCACTACCGATGAGCTCGGTCGAAAGATCGCGTCGCGGCCGGTCTCGATCCCGGACTTCCATGCTACGATCCACCGCGCGTTGGGGATCGATCCAAGCGAAGAGTTGTACGATGGTGATCGCCCTGTACCGATCACCGACCGCGGTCAACCGATCGCGGAGTTGTTCATTTAGACTCCCTTCCCTATGTCCCTATGTGTGGTCGCTTCACTCTCAAGACTCCCGTTGCCAATTGGCTCTCCAGTCTGTTTCCGGATTGGCAAACTCAATCGCCGACTCCCTGGCTGGCACTACCCGATGGTTTGCGTCAACCTCGCTACAACATTGCCCCGACTCAACAAATTGTGGTGGTGCGTATGGGTAGAGATGGTGCGACGGAACTGACTAGCATGCGGTGGGGATTGGTGCCCAGTTGGGCGGATTCGCTTTCGGTCAGTTACATCAACGCGAGGTCGGAGACTCTCGCGGACAAGCCAAGTTTCCGCTCTTTGCTCCGGAACAAACGTTGCATTGTTCTGGGTGATGGCTACTACGAATGGAAAAAACTATCCACCAAAGCGAAAGAACCCTATTGGATTCATTCACCCGATGAGCACGTTTTTGCCATGGCTGGCTTGTGGACTGAGAATCGCAAAATTCCTATCCCGGGTTCCGAAGCCCGATCAATTGTCTCTGCCACGGTCATCACGACCGAATCCAACCGAGATGTCTCGGAAGTCCATGACCGTATGCCCGCCATTCTTTGGAGTTCAGAGCAAATTGCAGCTTGGCTCGCTCCATCGCAGGCCGACACGTCTGACGACGAAAGATTATTAAACCTGCTCGTTCCAAGTCCCCTCGATTGTCTTCGGCTTAGGGTGGTCACTCCCCAAGTCAATAACGCTCGCAACGAAGGTGCGCACCTTCTCTATGGACTCGAAGACGGCTCGATGCATTCACCAGATGGTCTGTGAAGTGAATAAATCCGACGGAGCATGAACTGTCTCCCTGCCCATCCCGTACTTTCTTTGGCAAGTCAAAAGAATCAATCGTACGGAGGGGCTTATGAGTTATTTAATCCGTGATGTGAATCGGGATTTGAATCGGGCATGTTCTCTTAGATCCGTGATTCTCCTAGTCTGCCTGGGAGTGATTGCGATCGGTTGTAGCCGTGCGTCGAATAAGACGGTTGTGGAATCCAGGTTGCGATCTCCGACGGAGCCACCGGCGCGAGAGCCTGCGATCGACAGCAGCTTTACCATGGATCAGGAAGCCTACGATTCCTTCGAAGAGAATGAGTTCTTTTCTACTTTAGACCAGCCGCAATCCACCTTCGCGATCGATGTCGATACTGCGTCGTACGCGAATGTTCGACGGCTCATACGCGACGGAATACTCCCACCCAAAGGAGCCGTTCGTCTCGAAGAAATGGTCAATTACTTCCCGTACGACTATCAGGAACCAGCGGGTCCTCATCCGTTCTCAGTGGCAACCGAGATGGCAGAGTGCCCCTGGAACGATAAGAACCGACTCCTTCGAGTTGCGTTGCGGGGTAGGTCCGATTCCGATCAAGCTCGCAAAGCGTGCAATCTCGTGTTCCTTATCGACGTATCGGGCTCGATGGGATCCAACGAGAAACTGCCATTGGTCCAATCGGCTCTGCGCTTGCTGGTCAAGGAGCTCGATGATCGCGATCGCATTGCCATCGTTGTCTATGCGGGGGCCAGCGGTTTAGCGTTGCCCAGCACTGCGGTTCGCGAATCGTCGAAGATCCTCGCGGCCTTGGAAAACCTGTCCGCGGGTGGTTCGACCAACGGTGGTTCCGGCATCTCGCTCGCTTACAAAGCAGCGGAAGAGAATCGAATAGACGGAGGGGTTAACCGGGTCATCCTATGCACCGATGGCGATTTCAACGTCGGAATTACCAGCCAAAGCGATCTGGTCGATCTTGTACAGACCCAAGCCAAGCAAAAGGTGTTTCTCAGCGTTTTGGGATTCGGCAAAGGCAACCTTCAGGACGCCACCATGGAGAAACTGGCCGACAAAGGGAACGGAAACTACGCTTACATAGACTCGCTATTGGAAGCTCGCAAAGTGTTGGTGGAGCAACGTAGCGGTACGCTTGTGACAATCGCTAGCGACGTCAAAATACAGATCGATTTCAATCCCAAACACGTGGCAAAGTACCGGTTGCTGGGCTACGAAAATCGAATCCTGGACAACCAGGATTTCCGTGACGATCAGAAAGACGCCGGAGAAATGGGGGCAGGCCATACGGTGACGGCCTTCTATGAACTGGTCCCTCAGAACGAACGCGGGTCGGCAGATGCGAGCAACGGACCAATCCGGACATCCGAGTTTGTCGACCGGAAACCGTCCAAAGGATCGGAAACCGACACTATGTTGACCGTGAATCTGCGTTACAAACGACCGGAAGTGGACACTGCAAACGAGTTTCAAGTTCGGGTTCAATTCGACGGAATCGGCCAGACTCCGACGACGGACTTTGCATTTGCATCGAGCGTCTTGGCTTACGGAATGCTACTGCGAAATAGCAAGTTTGCAGGACAAGCCAATTGGGACTGGGTCATTGCCAACGCCGAGAAGAATGTTGACAAAGACCCTTTAGGACTGAGGAGCGAATTTGTTCAATTGGCCAAATCCGCACGCCGCATCGTTCCAAATGCTCGTTAGCGGAAGGTAGGACCGTTTGGCTGCCCGTTGGCCGTGTTCATTTGGGGCATCGAGTGATTGGGCGGCATCGACATATTGGGTGGTAAACCTTGCATTCCCGCCACCGCCCCGGACCCTTGCGCTGAGAAATCGTAACCGGTTGTTCGGCCAACACTACCTGGTCGGTAGGGGGTTGCACCAGAATAGTTCTGTGCCGACATGGCTTGATGGCCGTTCGACTGCTGTGCCCCTGGAAATGCGTTCGGCATGCTGGACGGAGGAGGCAACGCAGTGGCGGCCGCTTGCATTGTCGGATTAAACCCGGCTTGCATCGCAGGTACGTTGCTGCTGGCCATTGTAGGATAGGCCGAGATACTCGGTGTTTGCGGAACCCCTGTACCGGCTCCGCCGTATGCAGGTGGGAGGCCAGCCATTGCGTTCGATGGTGCAGGAGGTGCTCCATACCCGCTCGGTGGTGGAGCAGTCATCCCGGGCTGCGTGCCACCGTAACCGCTTGCAGGCGCGTAACCGCCTGGTCGTTGTGCGTTGCCCGCCATGCTATATGGACCCGTCGAATACCCGTTCGCGCTCGCGGACACGCCAGCGACATGGTTGGCCGTCGGATTGTTCGGTGGCATATTGAAGCTAGGACCAGTGCTGCCGGTGGCTCCATACGGCGAACCTGGCCGATTGCCGCCAGCCACGCTGTTGGCCAACGGGTTTGGTGTGTTTCGCAATGCAGGGCTTGTGTTTGCGGATGCCGTCGAACTGGTTGTCGGCATCGAAAGACTAGGACTGCTGCCGGCGAGCGTAGCTTCCGATGGCTTCCGCGACCAAGCAAACATATCCGAGCCCGGCATCTTCCAACCGCTTTTGCATCCCGATTGAGTTCCCGCTACTACAGCGACAACAACCGCCATTCGTGTCCAATTCGAGATTTTCTTACGCATGGCCAACAATTCCCTTTGGTAGCTTGGAGCATCCTGCTCATCGTGAGCAGGGACGTCGATATTTCTGTTCCGGTTGGTTCTCTTCAGAGAACTTTTGTTTGCTTTGAGGCCGTCTGTATATTTAGTTTTCGGCAGGATGCCGCTGACACAACAGGAATAATCGGAAGATTTTGCCCATCTGTCTTGGGACAGGTTTAGCAAATTCACTGCTCGTCCGTCAATAGAATCTGGGACATGTTCAATGCGCGGCATTGCACCACATTCCACTTTGCTAGCTCTGGCTGTGACGATTGCATTTCGGTTGTCCAGCTCTGCGAGAGTGCAGCCACTGCGCTCGCCTCACTCCAGCAGATGCTGGTCATCCATAGTTCACTCGGACCAGCGTGCCTCAGCATCGTCAACATGATTTGTGGTGTTTCGCCGAAGTAGTCCAGTCGATCGTTAATTGTCGCCACGATGGCCGGCCCCTGATGAATCGCTTGTTGTATTTTGATGTTCCAGGCAGCGGACTCATGCACGATCTGTGTGGCGGCGGCGACCGCGTTTTGAATACTTGGAAAGACTGAATGCAGACCATCATTCATGGATTTGATGACACATCCGCTGTGTTGGACGACAACGCCTGCTATGGCTAGCAAGTGTTTCAGAACGAGCGAACAAGCCGCTTGGTCGCTCAATGTGTTATAGAGTTTGCCAGCGTCGGAAATCACACATCCGAGCAGCGTGACGTTGGTCAAGCTTATCATTTGGCCCGGCGAAAGCACTTCGTCCGGAAACCAATCTCGAAACGACGGCAACCTAGCGGCGTCTGCCGCAGTCAAAGCATCGACGCGAGAAGCTAGCCGTTCGATGCGCACTTGGCGCGGATCTGATTGTGAGTTGAGCAAAGTAATCACTTGGTCACCGCTTCGCAAAATGGGAATGTCATGCTTGGCGACAGGATGGTCAAGATCGATATCCCACCGGCCCTTGCTCCCATTCGGAGAAACACGAAAGTCCACAACGTAGGGCAACTGTGGACCGCGCAATCGGTACTGTCCGTCGCTCATGCGCAGCTGCAGTGTCAATCGCTCGTCCCCTTGAAGACGCAATTGGGCAACTACGTGTGAGGAGAAGGCTGGTCCGCCTACACAGTAGGTTCTCGTCTCCGCGCTGCGAACTTCGGGGTGCGCGCGGAAGATCAGTTCGACGCTCTGAGCAAAGTCCAATTGGTAGTCCGCGTGGCATGCTGCGCAATGACCATGATCGGCAAGACCCTTCAGTGTCTCCTTTACGTCGGAAGGGATTCGACAGGTCGGGCAAAGGATGTCCCAAAGCAATACCAGAGCCCCTTCGCGTGCAGCCAGCAAACAGGTTTGGACTACCTCATTGGCGCTCAACGCGAACCGCTCCGCAAATGCCAATGGCCGAATTCGAGAAACATCCAAGTCGGATGCATAGGACAGATACTGCTCCAGCGTTTCCAGAACACGAGGATCGATTGCGTTGCTACTCGATCGCACACGATCGAATCGCTCTCCCAAGCGTCGCTTCTGTTCCGACGTCATCGGCTTGGAGGATGAAAAGGAATTCGATGTAGAATCTGTTGTCGCGTTGGATTGCAGGTAGTCGTCGATTTTCTCGTAAACCCGGCCAAAGTTTCTTTCGGACTTGTTGCCGATTTGGAAACGTGCGAAGAGCTTGCCCATAAAATTTCTAGGTCGCATCTCCAAAGTCTGGACGATAATCGTCCCACCGTCGGACTGCGGGTTCAACTCGACGACGTTCGTAAACCAGTAAAATGGACCGCTCGGAAACTGCCTTAGTACACTCAATCGTTGCCCTTCGATCCATTCGTATGGGTGCTCTTCCCATTCCATATTCATACCCATAGCCCGAACCATCGCCATCCGTCGCATACCCAGTTTGGGGTCGTGGAATGTGCGATAGCGGACCGCCGGTAGCCCGATGGCATGATTGACTCGGTCGG
>Ga0335395_10002653_pt1 | contig 11113 bp, 8 predicted proteins | sample MAT02_FD_205744 | JGI IMG/M metagenome (GOLD analysis project Ga0335395, IMG submission 205744) | Freshwater microbial communities from Lake Fryxell liftoff mats and glacier meltwater in Antarctica - MAT-02 (spades assembly) (version 2) ...
CGGTTGGATACAGGTCGGCTGTTCCCTTGAGATGGTGCAGGATTCGCTTTCGCAACTCGACCGATTGTTGCTTTGGGTGTTTCTGATCGTAGGAGTTTTGGGACCGATTTCCTCCCTATTTTTATCGTCTCAACTGCTCAATCCGTTGACCGATTTAACCAAGCAAGCGGCGGAACTTTCGGTCGCAGACCGAAGGCAATTGCTGGGTTTGCGAGGTAGCGGCGATGAATTAGATAGCTTGGCTGGTACGGTCAATGCGTTGCTGGCTCGAGTCCGATCGCAGATTCAGGCAAACGAAGACTGGATCGCAAACTCGGCGCACCAGTTGCGAAGCCCCTTGGCAGCTATCACCAGCAATGTCGAAGTCGTGTTGGGACGTCTGCCGGATGGGAAATCGTCTGACATGTTGACGAGTGTATTAAGTGAATGCGAGTATCTGAGCAAACTAGTTCAGCAATTATTGCTCTTGAGCGAAGCGAACGCTGTTGGACTCAAAACGAAACGAAGCAAAATTCGCTGGGACGAAATGATTCGCCAGTCGAGCGATTTCTTTGAGCCGCTGGCATCGTCGAAAGACGTGTCGCTAAAATTTGATTCGCACCAGGAATGCACCGTTTTGGCCAATCATGAGCATTTGCGAATCGTCTTGCACAACATTATCGACAATGCGATCAAGTACACGCAGCCGAACGGTGCGGTTGAGATCGAATTAACGAAGTCGACGAAAAACGAATGCACGCTTCGTGTTGCCGATACCGGTATCGGTATTTCCGAGGAAGATTTAGCTCGCGTATCGCGACGGTTTTTTCGAAGCGATTCGGGACGCGATCCGACCACGACGCCCAGAGGAACAGGTTTGGGATTGAATATCGTCAAGACAATCGTGGAAGGGCTCGATGGCCGATTGGAGATTGAAAGCGTCCATGGTCATGGAACAACGGTTCGCATCATTTTGCCAATCATTAAATAGGCTCTCAAATCGAAAGGAGCTTCAACAATGGGTTTGCAAATCGGAATGTTTACCGCGACTCGCCAATTGGCTTGTCTTGATTACAATTACTCTTAGGCTTCGCGTTTGTTATTTCTCCACCATCCCCATCATCCTACCAGGACTCATCCACATGTCATCTGGACCAGATTTCACCAATAGAACCACAACCAATCGCCGCGGATTTTTTGCAACGGGTGCGATTGCGGCGGCTGCTGTTTCGGTCGCATCCTCGTCGTCTGCTATCGCTACCACCGAATCGCCAAAGTTAGTCGTCCCGCCGGTTGGTAAGCGGATTTTGATCTCCTGCAAATTATCGATGGTAGCCAATGAAGAGTCGGGAAAAAAGTTAAGCTTGGTCGAGCGACTTAGGATGGCGGGCGAAGCGGGCTTCGATGGCATCGATTTCGATGAAGCCGGGGCCTTCACCGTCGATCAAGCGCGGGCTGCTGTTCAAGAGTCAGGTGTCTTTGCTCACAACGCCATCAACCATGACCATTGGAATAGCCGCTTGACCAGTCCAGACGACGCGGTGCGAGCGAAAGGAGTTGCAAACATTGAGCACTGTCTGAGAGTCTCTCACGCAATTGGTGGCAGTGCCGTCCTAATTGTTATCGGGCGCGGAGTCGACGGGCAAGCGGATGTCATTGATGATCGCGCTCGAGAGGAAATCAAAAAACTAATTCCACTTGCCGCGTCCCTAGGCCAGTCTATTCTCTTCGAGAACGTATGGAATCAAATGCATTACGATCATGGTTCGCCGCCAGAGCAGACACCGGATCGCTTCATTCGTTTCGTCGATAGTTTCAATAGCCCGTGGGTCGGCATGTACTATGACATCGGTAACCACTGGAAGTATGGTCAACCTCGTGTCTGGCTGAATGCGTTTGGACGTCGCGCGGTAAAGCTTGACATCAAAGGTTTTAGTCGAGCCAAGGACAAATTTGTTGATATTACTTCGGCAGAGGACGATCTTCCTTGGTCTGAAGTTCAACAGGGATTAAAGGAGATCGGTTTCACTGGCTGGACAACTGCGGAAGTCGGTGGCGGCGGCTTGGAGCGATTGACGACGGTTCGGAAGCAAATGCAAAAAGCGCTTGGATTGTCCTGACGCGAGCGGTGTACCGGTTTAGAGTGAGCGGCAAGGCGATAGCCGCCAAATTTCTTGGAGCCGGCGGATAGCGCCCCATGGTACTCACTTTGTCGAGTTGAGTGAACCGACGGCGCTAGCCGCGGGCTGCAGTTTAGTTAACTTAACCATCAATCCAGGCCCAAAGCTAGTTATCGTATTCCGAGAATGTGTCAGTGGGTGACTCCTGTACCAGCAATGCCAAATCTAAGTCAGTCGAAGGGAGAACTTTGGATTCGCAAAGCGCAACCGCAGCTTGCACACGTTGCTTGATTTCTCGCACGTTTCCTGGCCACTTTCCGTTGAGCATCGCAGAAATCGCATCTGGCGAAAAACTCATCCCTGCATCCAGGAAACTGTTGGCAAGCAGAACAATATCTTCTTGTCGATGTCGCAAAGGAGGAACGAGAAGTTCAATTCCCTTTAGACGATAACAAAGATCTTGTCGGAAGAGTTTGTCAGCCATGTATTGTTCTAACTCTTGGTGGGTTGCACTGACGACACGGACATCCACATCGTGAGCTTTCTCTGAGCCTACCGGTTGTACGATTCCCTCTTGCAACACTCTCAAGAGTCGAGTTAAAATGGGAGCTGGCATATCGCCGATTTCATCGAGGAAAAGGGTGCCTTTATCGGCTCGTCGGAACACACCTTCGCGATCTCGATCGGCACCGGTAAACGCACTTTTAACGTGTCCGAACAATTCGCTTTCAATGAGTGAAGCGGAAATCGCGGCTGTATTGATTGCAATGAAACGCCCTTTGGCTCGTGGGCTCCGCATATGGATACTTCGAGCGACGAGTTCCTTGGCCTGTTCCACTTTCTCCGCGAATGAGTACGGGGAGGGTTGTTGCTGCCGACTTTGCAATCTTTGCGAAAAGTTGTCGCATAGCGAGACTAATTCCAATCATTGCATCGAAGGAATTTCCGCCACCTTGCATCTACAATTGGATTTGAATTTCGTTTAAACGTTCTTGAAGAGCGACTCGATTCTGCGCCCTCAAGGCGATCGACCTCATTCGCTCGATTTCAAAGGGCTTAGTGACGAAGTCCGTTGCTCCCAAGCGAATGCACTCGACCGCATCAGAGACCGTGTCATTGGCCGTGACGACGATAATTTCGGGAGCATAATGCGGTCTCCTTTCCTGAAGTCCAAGCAAAACTGCTTTGCCGTCCGTGATTGGCATATGCAAGTCTAGGAAGACCAAATCGGGAAGAACTTCATAGATCGCCTCCAAAGTTTGTTTGCCGTCGGTTGCTTCGTGGATCGATCTGTTGGTGCCAACGAGCGGCTTGTTCAACCCGTATCTTGCAGAGGCGTCGTCATCGGCGATCAGTATTTTCATCAAGGCATTGGGTTAAGGACGAATTTCAATGCGAAAGTTTAAGATTCGATTGGTACCCTTTTGCTCGCACCGAAGCCAAAGGGTTTTGCCAATGAGGTCCGATGCATTGTCCAACGTCATTGTTTTGGTAATCCGTTCTTTTAGCCCTGATATCTGCGTTCGTTCTCGCGGTCGGTCTGGAATCAGCAAGATGCAATCGAAATTTAGCGGAACCGATTGATGGTTGGAAACTTCCAGAGTCAGTTGGACTTCATTATTATCATTCATTTCATAGCGAGTTTCAAATGTAAAGTCGCTTGTTCCGACTTGGATTTCTTGGTCGACAACAAACGTAGCTTGCGTGTCGCTTTGAATCGAAAATTTCATTTGAATCGCTGCGGCGGCGGTGTTCGCGTCAGGTTTCACTCGGACGGGAACTGTGATAATGCTATTTGACCTGCCCTCAACGTCAAAATTGGCTGTTGCGTCTTCCACCAGAATGGATTTCGCAATAATCGTAACCTGTCCTGCAGCTCGACTATTAAAAGGATTTGCAAATAGAATTTTAAGCTCTTGCGTTTGACCAATAAGCGGATCGAGACGTGGGTCTTCCAATCCGATTCCCATTCGCCATCGGGCTGCGCGAATATCAACACCATCGATAATGATCGGCCACTTGTCAATCGTGAACCGCTGTTCTGGTCCGTTCGAAGTTATCTCTTGTATTATTTTAACTTGGCGTCCCCAAACATCTTGGGCGGAAACATTGTCTCCGAGATAGAGTTGAGCCGTTGTTGGTCTTGTTGACCAAGCGATGATTTTCGCTTGATCTCCTGCGACGACTAGGTAGTTGACTCCAAGTGAAGGGATTGGCAATGAACCTATTTGTCGCATTCCTGACAACGCTCTCGACATCGAGCGAAATGGTAAAAACATCTCGCGAGGCCCTCCGTTGGCGTTCAAGATACCTACCTGTTGGTCAGAAGGATTCGACACCCATGCTGTTGTCTGTTGTAGCAAAGAATCACCTGCTACCTTGAGCATTCTCGCTGCGAGGTCTTGAATTCGAACGGCCAGCGAATAGTCGGTTGTATTGATGGGTGTTAGGCTTAGCCAAGGATCTTGATTTCCAAATTCCGACTTTTGTTTCTTCTCGGTCGCAAATCCGATTTCTGCAGCGGTGAACGGTTTGGCTGAATGAAGTTGCCAGCGGTCGATTTGATCTACGTCGGCTTGTGCCGCGGTTGGATTTCTCGCAGCAATGAGTTGAGCTTCTTGCCCGTAGCGTCTTGAGAGCTTTTTGATGGATTCCAAAGTTGGTCTAAGCCTAGGATTGAATACCAATTCTGTTTCATGGTCCCAGCCGATCTGGAAATCTGAAATACGAACGCACATTTCACGCATGACAGGTTCCAAAAACGTTTGCACGACGAGCGAATCCTCTAGGTCCGAGCCCGATTCATCTGGAGTATGGCGAGGAAAGTGTTTTAGAAGTGAAGTCGGGGGGGACGCAATGACTCCAACGCATCCAATACCAGCCATTTGAACTCGGTCGATTCGATCTCTGGCGGATTTGCTTGCAACTGGATCTTCGAAATCATACCAAACCGGCAGCTTGACTTTCCCAACGTGTCCGAAACGAAGAATCTCTAACAGGCGACTTGTGCTCATGTCATTCAAGTTATTTTTTCTCGGTGACATGGTCCAGCCGAAACGTGGATCGGAGGCCTTCGGCACTTCGTTGGGTAGCACGACAAACTGCTCTTCCAAATCAAAGTCTCCAGCTTTTCCTTTGCCAAGCTTTGCAGTGATTTCATAGTACCCAGGTTCAAGGCCTTCGGTGGTCCACTCGCAGTTGCCGTCCCAATAGAGCTTGTTTCTGGAGGGCTTTCGGGGCTCTCGGCTTGAGATTAGTTTAGGTTGCTGTGATTCGTCGGGCGTAAGAAGTTTGTTAACGGATTTTAATGTTTTTCCGGTGTGGTCAACTAAGACAAACTCGATGGATGACTGGTCACTTGTCATTCCGTTGGCCGTGCATCGAAGTACGACCTTTTCCCCCGTCATGTAGAATGGAAGGGGTTTGTCTACGGACAGGCTTAGGCGAGGCGTACGTAAGATTCGGATGGCATCGAATCCGAACTCGCCTCGATAAGCCTTGATGTTTTTGGGTTGGACCTGCGCTACCACTTGTACCTTGGCAATATCCGCTCGATAGGGGTATTGAGAATCCGTCGTGACTGTTTTCCAGCCCGTCTTTCCAGACCAGAATTTGGTGGGCATTTCAAACAGGGTATTTCCAGGTTCATCCATAAATCGAAGCTTGACGTTGGCTTCGTAGTCAGTCGAATCGCTATGAATTCTTGCCGTCATAAAATAGACTGAACGGACATCGACTTGAATTATCTCGGAAGAAACTTCGACCATTCCGCCATTCATTTGAACTCGCAAATATGGATTCAGCATGGTCCGTTCAAGGAACTGATCAATGGCCGGCGGTACCTTTTCGGGGATGACTTGCCAAGGCCACTTTTTTTGTTCCCAGCCGAGGTAACATTGCGATGAAAACCTTCGAAAATTCTCGATATCGGTAAGCGCTTCGGGGGTAATGGCGTTCTGATGGATGGCAATCGGTATAAATTTTGGAAAATCTCGCCCCGTTCGCCGAGCCCAATTATCTGGCCAACCGTCCTGTCTAATGTCTTCTTTGCCGCCAAAATCCCATTCAGCCACGATCTCAGTCGTGGAGTTATCGCCAGGATGCGTAGACGCGAAGGCCCATCCGTATAGAATGAAGCCCAAGAAGAGAGCTGTGCCCTTCGGGTGTCGGCCAAACGCATTTAATAGAGGTCGCATTTTGCCTGGTCTACGTGTTGGGGTTCAACTCACCGGATTGAGGTTGCCGTTTAAAGAAGCTTTGCACGCGGCGGCACGTATGGGTGCCGATGCAATCGAAATTGATGCTCGCTATGAAATAAAGCCTTCCGATCTTGTCGGCACAGCACTTCGGCAAGTCCGGAAATTGCTTGAAGATCTGAATTTGCGAGTTGCAGCGGTAAGGTACCCCACACGCCGGGGTTACGAATGCGAAGACGAATTGGAACGTCGTATCGATGGTACCAAACAAGCCATGAAAATGGCCCATGATCTTGGAGCTAGTGTCGTCGTAAACCAGGTCGGAGCCATTCCAGAATCGACCGACGACCCGTCGTTCCAGCTGATGCGGACGGTGTTAAGCGATCTCGGTTCCTACAGCCATCGGGTCGGCGCGTTTCTGGGTTGTGAGACGGGTGCAGAGCCCCTTTCAAGGTTAGCAACCCTCGTCGACTCCTTGCCCGACGGCTGCGTCGGCATAACCCTCAATCCAGGCAATCTTCTCGTCAATGGATTTGACCTCGAAAACTTGCAGTCGATCGCAAAACATGTCATGTTGGTGCACGCCAAGGATGGGGTAAAGGACAAGGCGCGCGGACGAGGAACGGAAGTGCCCTTGGGACGAGGAATGGCCGAATTTCCCGAGATCGTTGCAATTCTCGAGGAATTTCACTTCCCAGGATACTTTGTCGTCGAAAGAGACAACGCACAAAATCCATTGGAGGAAATTTCAATGGCGGTTCAATTTCTTAAAAACATTTAGATCTACTTAACCCGAGGAAATAAATCATGACAAAACGAATTCGACTTGTCGCGGGATTACTTTTTGGTGGCTTCGTTTTTGGCGGAACGGCTTTCTTGGCGACGCCATATTTGGGAACGGCGGTAGCTCAAGATCCAGCCAAAGGCGCCAAACCACCCGTCGAAGATTTTGCGAAATACCTTTCCGGCACAGTACTTACGGGTGTTTTCACGGTCGATGGGAAGCCGCTCGACAAATTGACGGAAGAAAGATACGAGATCAAGAGTGCCAAAAAACTCGATGGTTATGAGTCGCTTTGGGAAATCGAGACTCGGATCAAGTACGGGGACAAGGATATTTCGTTGCCTGTCGAAATCAATGTGGAATGGGTCGGCAAAACCCCGGTAATGGTGATGGATTCTGTGTCATTACCTGGGTTGGGAACGTTTTCTGCGCGAGTTGTCTTTCACGACAAGAAATACGCTGGCACATGGAAACATGACGATGTTGGAGGCCATTTGTTTGGACGTGTCGATCGAGCGCCTGAAAAGCCCGCCAAATAGCAATTTGCAGGTACGTTCGGTTTTAGACGACGCGAGCTTGGATTAGAATGCGACCTTTTCATCTCCAGACTCGTGTTTGAAACAGTTGGCATGGTTGTAGCTTCTCGCAAAAAAATCGTAATCGTTGGTGGCGGTATCATTGGTCTTTCGACTGCTTATGCTGCCCTAAAGGAAGGTGCCGCAGTCACTGTGGTGGATCGGATTTCGAGCCAGGGTGACAACTGTTCCGTCGGGAACGCAGGAATGATCGTGCCCAGTCACTTCATCCCGCTTGCTGCACCTGGCGCATTTTCGAATGCGATCAAATGGATGTTGGATCCCGAGTCTCCGTTTCATGTCCAGCCACGATTGAGTTGGAACTTGATGAAATGGGGGCTGCGTTTTTACTTAGCGGCTACCGAATCGCAAGTTGGACAAGCGGCTCCACTTCTTCGCGATTTGAGTTTCGCTTCTCGAGAATTATATATCCAATGGAGCGAGTCTGGGATCGATTGCTCGCTCGCCAAAAAAGGATTGTTGATGCTCTGCAAAACTGAGCATACGATGACCGAAGAGGCCAACATCGCACATCGTGCTCGCGATCTCGGTGTTCCCGCACAAACACTATCGGCTGCGGAAACGACAGCCTTGGATCCAAATGTTACGATGGACATCTTGGGTAGCGTTTACTACCCTAAAGACTGCCATCTTGATCCATCGCAGCTATTAACTTCGCTTAAAGAAAAGATCACGGCGCTCGGTGGCAAGATACTTACGGACTGTTTGGTAACGGGATGGAAAACCAAAGGTCAATCCATCTGCGCATTGGAAACCAATCTAGGTGCGATCGACGCGGACGAGTTTGTGCTCAGTGCCGGTGTTTACTCTGATGGACTGGTACGTGCGCTGAAACTGCAACTGCCATTGCAGCCGGGCAAAGGCTATTCGCTGACACTTCCAAATCCGATTGAACAACCTAATGTTTGCTCCATTCTCTGCGAAGCGAAAGTAGCGGTGACACCGATTGGAACCGGTCTTCGGTTTGGTGGTACTATGCAAATCGGAGAGCTAAACCAATCGATCGATCCTCGTCGGGTTCATGGCATTCTCAAGAACATTCCTGTTTATATGCCGCGATTCCGAATCCAGCATTTCGATGGCATCCAACCTTGGTGTGGCCTGCGCCCCGTCTCACCGGACGGTTTACCCTACATCGGTAGAACCAAGGCTTGGAAAAATCTAACGATTGCGACGGGTCACGCCATGATGGGCCTGAGTCTGGGGCCTGTGACTGGCGAGCTCGTGAACCAAGTCTTGCACGGAAAGCCGACCAAGATCAACATCGAACGACTTTCACCGGATCGGTACTCCGCTTAGTATTCGACGAGCGCGTCTGCCAATACCTCTGCCGTCTTTTCTCGCTTGCATTTCGCACGATACTCGACGCCAAACTCTAGCTGCATCGAATCGACTAGTTGCGATTTGTTGCTACCATACGACTGGACAATAAATCCACCGGTGAATCTCGATTGTTCTTTTCCGTCGAGCGGAGAGGGATGTACCTTCCAACCGCGAGCACTAAGGAGTCCAAACAAACTTTTCGACCCAGAATGGGCCTCTTCTCCGAACGTCTCGCGAAGATGACGCACAGTACGACCGTTTCTTGTCTACCGAAAAACGACTTCTCAGTTGGTTCCTTGGCCACGCAGCTCGATCAAAAGACCCGCCTTAAATCGCTCCGTCATTTTTTGTTAGCGGAACTGCGCAAGCCGTGCGGTGAGTCTCTAATAATAGCTTCGAAACCGGGGGGCTCGCGTTCAGCCGCCTCAAAAACATAGCCCCTAATGGCTTCCTTCACGCTGCATGACGAGCGTTCGATCGAGCGACTTCCCCACGAAAAATAATGCAGGCGCAAAGAGTCCGCGGTCAAGTGGCAAGCGTATCCTTACAGTCACTTCGCTTGTGGAGTTTTGAATCACTGCCGGGGTGACGTCAATTGTCGCGCCCGTAATCGCAATCCGATTCAGTACATTTCGTGCGCTGGTTTGGACGGCTGCTGCTGTCGCTCCAGGGACAATCCCACGCCGACCACCCTCATACAAAGCCAGCTCGACACTGTGTCGAATCATAGAGACACGGCAAAATTCGAGCGCCGCAAAGAAGAATAGAAATAGCAAGCTTAAGGAGATCGCCATTTCGACCATGACGGCCCCTCGTCGTCTGCTGAGTGCGCGGCGGCGATACCAACTGGAATGACTTGAGGGCGTTATCATAGCAGCTACTCCGTAATGATCGTGCTGAGGGTCAACGCGATGTCCGTAAACACTTGTCGTAACTGAGCGCCATTGTTCGCATGAAAGTAGCGACCGTTGCCGATAGTTGCCACTTCACGCATGCTCGCTTGGTCCGCATCGGCACCGAATGTGATGGAATGAATCGTGGTGCCCCGAGCGACTTGATCTGCGGCAGCAAATCTTGCAGGTCGTCCTACATTTTGCAAACCGTCCGTTAGAACGATCATCGTCCGCTCGACATAATCCCTTGATTGGCCTTGGAACATGACTCGGCCACCAGCGTCGATGCCGCCTGATATATTGGTGAAACCAGCTACTGGCATTCGCGCCATGGCGGTATTGATCAGAGCTAGGTTCTCTGTCAGTTGAACGTCCTCGGTTTCGGTGGTGGAATACGAAGCCAATCCGACCCGTTCGTCGACCGGGCTATCCGTGAGAATCTGCGTGAAGATCGCAACCGCGGATCGCAAGTCATTGAATTTATTAAAATCCAACATCGAACCCGATCGGTCTACCACCAACACAATATCTCGCTGAATAAAAGTTGCGGTACTGAATTCTTGTACTTGAAAGGTGGGTACATTGAAAATACGGCCAAAGAAAAGTCGAACATTGCCGGACAATGAACCGTTCATTCTCTGTCCGTTGACTCGAACGCTGTTGATTGGTCGACCGCCTTGGGTGAAGTCGAAAGCTCCTGTGTTGGTCAGCGCGGACCGACCGAAAACGAAGTCATTGTCTGCTAGCTGCAGCGGTTTGTTTGCAACTTTGTTTTCGAGGGCAATCTCTTTTCCCTTTGCGGTTGCCAAGTTGATATCCTGGCTTCTCGAAAGCGTTTCTGCGGTTGCTTTCGCCGCAGCATCGGTCGCTGATCGAAGCTCCGACTTGACCAAATTCATATAAGCGATATCGACCGAGAAAGCTACCGTCACTAGGAATGCGAATATCATGACGCAAATGAGTACCAACATTGCGCCTTGCCGTTGCTTAGCGCGACGTCGTTTTTTGCCAAATGGTCTTTGCGACATGCCGAGCGGCTTAATAGGGTTCATGATTGAGGCGATTTTTTTTGCTGTTTTCATTGATTCTATTCCTTGACCATAACGGACCGAACGGTCGTAACTCGGTCCGCGATTACGTTGCCAAAAAACGGGCTGTTCACCTTGTAGGGTGCACTCACCTCCACGATGATCTTGGAGCCGCGAGGAGCCCTTTGCAAGTC
>Ga0335395_10002656_pt1 | contig 11109 bp, 7 predicted proteins | sample MAT02_FD_205744 | JGI IMG/M metagenome (GOLD analysis project Ga0335395, IMG submission 205744) | Freshwater microbial communities from Lake Fryxell liftoff mats and glacier meltwater in Antarctica - MAT-02 (spades assembly) (version 2) ...
AAATGGCGCTTAGGAAGGGCGCATCCTCCCGGACTTCAATCAATGTAGGGCCGGCCCGGCGTAGCGCCTCGGTGATCACTGGCGCAATTTCGCCCAGACTATTGATGGAGATTCCAATACAGCCGAAGGCCTGCGCAAGCGCAATGAAGTCCGGGTTGTGCGGGAAAACACCAATCTCTGGAATTTGGCGGGCCCGCATGTAATCCCTGATCTCGCCAAGGCTGCCGTTATTCCAAAGTAGTATTGGTAGTGAGAGTTTGAGCTCAATCGCAGTAGCAAGCTCGGACAAGGTGAACATAAGGCCCCCATCTCCAACGACTGCAATGCCAGCCCGCGATGGGCAGGCAAGCTTGGCTCCGATAGCTGCGGGAAGGGCGTAACCAAGGGTACTGAACCCCAAGGGCATTAACATCGACCTTGGAACAAACGTAGCAAAATGGGATTGGCAGGTGGTGTTGATCTGGGCCAGATCTCCGACCATGAACGCGTCTCTCGGCATTGCCTTTGCAACCTCGTCCAACACCGCGATATGCCTGCGCTGCAAAGTACTCAAATTGCCTCGCACGGCGCGCCGTAGGGAAAGGATTTCACCAGAGTCCCACGTGGAAGCCGATCTCGGTCCCAGCGCATTTCCATGCGCTGAATTGACCACGTCCAACAGCATGCTCAGTGTGGCACGAGCGTCCCCCAGCAATGGCATATCTGGTCGATACCTGCCATCCGTCATTGCCATCGGGTCAATGTCTATTCGAATCAGTTTCCCGGTCAGTGGCAAGACACCGTCCGTTACGCGTATGGCATCCGTCGATTGATCGGCCTCCATGTCGGCGGTCTCGAAGAGATCTGCTTCGCCAATCTCCGTACCTACGGCAAGCACGACATCCGCATCGCAAAGCATGCGAAGAACACTCTTGGTAATCAAGGCGGAACCGAGGGACAGTTCGTGGTCTTCTGGTAACACGCCTTTGCCGGCGGTCGTCATGACCACCGGGATCCTGAGCAGTTCGACCAACGCGCGTAGTTCAACGTACGCATCAACCGAGCCTCCTCCGGCAAGGATAACTGGTCGCTTCGCGTTGCGAAGCATCTCCGCTGCGCGTTTAACGGCAACGGGTGCCGCTGTTGGTCGCTCCGGCATCACTGCTCGATCTAAGGCGGCAATAGCTGGGGACTTCAATACATCAATCGGGATTGACAAGTGAAACGGTCGTGGACGGATACTGGCGAAGAGCCCGAATGCCTGCGCGATGGACGCACGTACCTGTTCCGGGGTAGTCGCCATAACACTCGCGGTTGTAAATGGAGCAGTAGTCGCGCGTTGGTCGCTTAATTCATGCACCATATTTCGACGCATGCCGATGTGAGCAGAATCAATGGCATTGGAGAGCATCAGGACCGGAATTGAATCGGTGAAAGCTTCCGCGATGGCCGTGCATGCGTTCGTGACACCGGGTCCGCCGATCACCAGGCACACTCCCGGTTGGCCGGACACTCGAGCATACCCATCCGCCATATAGGCGGCACCTTGCTCGTGCCTGACTGTCACATGATGTATGCCGCATTCCTCGATTGCGCGATAGAGCTCCAGCGAATGTGTCCCAGGCATCCCAAAGACATGCTTGACACCAAACTTCTTCAACTCAAACATGACGCTCTCGCCGACCCGGAGAGATCTCGGTGTATCTGAGGCCTCAATAGTTGACAAGCCGTCCGATTTGGTAGCAATGGTCATGGTAACCCTTTGAAGTTATTGGAATGCGATTCCGCGACATGGTTTCCAGTCAGAGCGAACCCATTTTCTGGCATCTTCCAATGTTCGATGATAGGCATCTTGCTTGCCGACCTAAATAGGCCGATTGCGAACCAAAGTTCTGCACGCGACCGAATACGGTGCTCAAGGCAAATGAGGGCGGCCCATTGCGAAACCGTGCTTGACGCCGAATCTAGATTCCTCATTCGCCTATGGACTGTTCAACTTCTCCAAACTACGATTCGAATCCAGCCGTGAAGATTGGCCAGAATTTGCTTAAGGTTTTATGTATCAAACTCTTTTCACGGGAGGCCAATGGCACTCTCCCATCGATGTCACTGCTGCATTGCGTGTCGTGAACCCCTGCACAGAGCGTGAGATTCAACAAATCGGAATGGCCGGAATGGCAGATGTTGACAACGCTGTCGATGTGGCACGCAGGGCTTTCGAGGCAGAGTGGTCGAACTGGCCCGGGCGCCAGCGCGGCACAATGCTTCGTGAAATTGGAGCCATCTTGCAGAAGCGGTCTGAACAGTTGGCGGAAATGGAATCTCGGAACGTTGGCAAACCAATGGCAGAGGCGCGGGCGGATGTGGCCGATTGCGTTGCATGCTTCGAATACTATGCCGAGCTTGCAGACGGTTTCGATTCACACCAGGAGTCCAGATTGCCTCAACGAACCGAAGGTTTGACGACCAGGATTCGTCGGGAGCCTCTCGGCGTCGCGGCCTTGGTCGTTCCCTGGAACTATCCTTTGTTGCTTGCATGCTGGAAAGTGGCACCCGCACTTGCCGCAGGTTGTACCGTAGTACTGAAGCCGTCTGAGTTGACGCCGCTGACCGCCATGGCACTAGCGCAGGTGACCGAGCAGGTCGGTCTTCCTCCTGGGGTTTTTAACCTGTTGACGGGCGATGGCCCCTCATGCGGGCGGTATCTTGTTGCACACAGTGGAGTCGGAAAGGTTTCGTTCACCGGGAGTGAACGGACCGGGGCAGAGATCGTACGTCAAACGGCGGGCTCCTTGAGACCTACCACTTTGGAACTGGGCGGCAAGAGCCCCATGATCGTCTTTGCAGACGCAGACCTGACGGACGCGGTACGTTGGGCGCTGATTGGCGGCTTTTCGAATGCAGGGCAGATGTGCTCAGCGACCTCTCGGCTGTTGATCGAGGCATCGATCTATGACGAGTTCGTCGATGTCCTTGTTCGTGCAGCACAACAGTTGAAACTGGGGCCAGGTACCGACCCCTTAAGCCAAATGGGTCCTCTGGTTAGCGCGCTTCAGCTGTCGCGGGTTGAAGAAATGGTCCAAAGCAATAGAGACAATATTGTCCTATTGACGGGAGGGCAAAGGCCACCGCGCACAGGCCCAGGCTTTTTCTATGAGCCGACGGTGGTTGCGCCTTTGACAGATGACAATCCGCTTTGGATAGAGGAAATTTTTGGTCCTGTCCTGTGCGTGCGTAAATTCGAAACGGAAGCCCAGGCGATTGCACTTGCCAACGACACGCGATTCGGACTGGCAGCGGCGGTCATGTCTCGCGACCTGGAACGTTGCGACAGAGTCGCACGAAGGCTCAATGTGGGAGTCGTGTGGTTGAACTGCTCGCAGCCGATACCCATCAATGCTCCATGGGGTGGCAGGAAGCAGAGTGGCATTGGGAGTGAACTGGGGGTATGGGGCCTTGATAGTTACCTCACCTCAAAGCAGATCACTACGATGGTCCAATGAATGGTGCGGCGCGGAAAGTGGCTGGATTCCTGGTAAGCGTCAAACTGGAAATTATTTGTTCGGAATGTCTTTCTTTTGTTGAGGTGCCGTGTCCGCAATATTTGTCGTATTGTTCGGGGTAAATGCCCACTGAATTCATATGTTCTCCCCTCTAGATTTCAAAAGGTCCGATCGTCATCACGGACCATAAAGTTTTTTCACCTCCCCCATGTCAAAACTAAGACAAGTTTCCGATCTTGACCTCAAGCTTCTGCGCAGCTTTGTTGAGATTGCTGATCGTGGCGGCTTTGCAGCGGCCCAATCGACACTCAACATCTCGCAGTCCGTCATGAGCGAACATTTGAAGACGCTTGAGATTCGCCTGGGGTTCACGTTATGCAAGCGCGGACCAGGGGGGTTCAAACTCATGCCTGAGGGTCAGGAGGTCTATAAGGCCGCACAACAGCTTTTTTCTGCCATCGATAGTTTTCGGTCACATTTAGGTGATATTGGCGACGAGGTTTCGGGTGAGTTGATCATTGCTGTTGAAGACGAGGTCATCAGCAATCCTGCATGCCGGTTGCCGGAAGCGCTGCGGCAGTTTACGGTTGAAGTCGGCCGACGCGTTCGTTTTCGGGTCGAGGTTATGGTTGGCTATCAGACACTGAGCCATGTGGCCGATGGATCCGCCCAACTTGGTATCAGTGCTTCGGACGCCAGAGCACGCGATGTCTGCCTTCATCGTCTGTTCGATGAAACGGTACTGCTGTACTGCGCTACCGGTCATCCGTTGTTCGGTTTGCCCGACGGCCAAATCACCGAGGCCCAAATAGCGGAACAGCCGTATGCGAGCCGCGGGCATCTCGAACTTAAGGATCTCGCACGCATCACCCATGGGTTTCGGCTCGGTGATGTCGGACTGGGGGCGCAGGCACAGCTTGCCCTGGTGCTCTCTGGACGCGATGTCGGATATTTGCCTGCCCACCTTGTCAAGCCGTTGGTCGAGCAAGGCCGCATGCGGGCCATTCGTCCTGATTTGACCCGGCGCGTCATACCGGTGAATGTGGCGACCCGCGACAGTGGCCCCCACATTAAACTGGTATCGCGCTTGCGAGCCTGCCTGATTGCTGTGCACGATGAATAGTGGAATTTGGCCTTGCCCCACGCTCGGTCACGAAGCGCCGGACCCACTGGCCCTATAGCATGGTCATTTTCGTAAAACGCGAACCAATTGACGGCAAATCGTGATGGTGCCCGATGGAATGCAGACCTAAACTTCTTGGCAAATCAGGAGAAACCCATGGCACTAAAATCCGAACGCAGTTCGACCATCCAACCAGTAGACTCATTTCAGGTTCCGCGCTTTTCCGGTCTCGCGACCTTTATGCGGGCTCCTTTTCAACCCAACGCTGAAGGGCTGGATATCGCGTTTGTTGGAGTGCCGTTCGACTTTGCAGCGAACCGAGGCGGCACACGGCATGGGCCGAGTCAAGTGCGCGACATGTCGCGTCTTATTCGCCGGTTCAATGCTGACGGCTCAGATTCGCCATTTGACATTTGCAATGTCGGTGACGTCGGTGATGCTCCGTTCAACCCATTGGACCCAAAAGCAAGCGTTTGGGCCATTGCAGACTACTTCGAGCGCCTGGCAAATATGGGAGTCGTGCCCATCTCCTGTGGAGGCGACCATGGAGCGGCCTACCCGGCCATGAAGGGAACTGCGCGCAACGGTCCTGTAGGCCTAGTGCATTTCGATGCGCACCCCGACACATACCACGCCATTTACGGTGACCGATACAACCACGGCACTCTAATCAGTCGAGGTGTCGAGGAGGGAATCATAGATCCCGCCCGCACAATTTCGATCGGCATTCGGGGGACGCGCTTCGCGCTCGACGACCGTGACTTCAACAAAAAGCACGGCTTGCGCCTGATCGACTACGACGAATACGAAACTTTGGGCCGTGCCAAAGTGATTGAAGAAATCCACCGTGTGATTGGTGAAGGCCCGGTCTACGTGACCTTTGATATTGACGCGCTCGACAGTAGCTTTTGTCCCGGCACGGGTTCGCCTGAGCCCGGGGGACTGTCAATGCGCGACGCGCAAATGCTCATCCGCAGTCTGGGTGACCTCGACATCATCGGCGCGGATGTATGCGAGATTGCTCCGGCACTGGATCAGCAGGGTGTGACGGCGCTCAACGCAGCAAACCTGATGTTTGAACTTTGCTGCGTGGCTGCCAAGGCCTGCGTCAGGCGAAAAGCCCGGGCGGCAAAATGAAGGCGCTCGCGCAAGGTCCAGCCCTGACACGACCGCTCCTGGGCGGTCCCCAAGACTTGTTTAACAGCAGCAGGAACACGGTCGGATTGCCGACGATCGTGCGCGGGGAGGATATCTATATCTTCGATGAACGCGGTAATCGGTACCTGGACGCCATCTCCGGGGCCATGACAGCGCAACTTGGCCAAGGCAACAAGCGTGTACTCGACGCTATGCATGCGCAGGGTATGCAACACAGCTTCTCTTATGTGCGGACAACTCGCCATCTGCCCAACATGGCGCTGACGGAGAAGATCGCCCGGTTGGCGGGCCCCGGTCTGGAGCGCGTACATCTGTCTTCCGGCGGTTCCGAAGCGATCGAAATGGGTGTCAAGTTTTTGCGGCAGTACGCCTTCGCCACCGGCCAGAAAACGAGAACCAAGGTTATTTCCTTGACGCCCTCCTACCACGGGGGCACGCTCGCCACCATCGGGTGGACGGGCGACGAAGACTCCGCCGCAGTGTGGGGCGACATGGCGCATTTTTCCACCAAGATTCCAGCACCATTGTCGTATCGACCGCCTGGAGGCGGCTCGTCCCGCGACGGCGTCTTGTTCAGCGCCGAGAAGATCGAATCTGCTATCCGCGACTTAGGTGCGGAAAATGTGCTTGCCTTCATTGTCGAGCCCGTAGGTGGGCAATCGACGGGTGCCAATGTTCCAGACCCCGACTTCTTCAGACTTGTACGACAAATCTGCGACAAATATGGCGTGTATGTGGTTTTCGACGAGGTGTTGTCCGCATGTCGGGTAGGCACGTTTCTGGCCGCGCATCAGATCGAAGGCTGCAAACCCGACGTAGTGGTTACCGCCAAGGGCCTGGGTGCCGGGTACACCCCAATGGGTGCGGTTCTGGCTCCGGCCAAAATGGTGGACCACTTGGCAGACCTGACCGGATTCAACCTGTCACACACTTACGGAGCGAATCCAATTTCGTGCGCTGGTGCTTGTGCTGTATTGGATGAAACGGTGGAGCGTGGCTTGCTTGGCAATGCTTTGCAGGTCGGTGCATATCTCCGAGAACGACTCGAAGCCATGAAAATGCGCTGGCCCGTCGTGGGTGACGTACGTGGCAAAGGCCTGCTCTTGGCCATTGAGTATGTACGAAATCGAGAGACCAAAGAACCTTTTTCAGCGCAGATTTTTGCGAGCGACCGTATCCGTCAGATCGGACTTCAGCACGGAGTCATGCTCTACTCACGCCGGCAGAATAGCGGCCGGTACGGCGAGTGGTCACTAATTGCACCGCCATTGATCATCAACCAGGCGCAGGCCGACGAATTGGTTGATGCGTTGGACAAGTCGATCATGCAGTTCACCAATGAAATGACACGGGCTGGGGAATTGCAATGATCCTGACGTACGAGGACTACCAGTTCTTGTTATTTGCACGCCGTCCGAACGGCGTGCTGGTGGTAACCATCAACCGGCCAGAAAAGCTCAACGCGGCCAACGACCGTATGTTGCTCGAGTTCGCCGAAGTTTGGAACACCGTGAAACACGACGCGACAACGCGGGTGATTGTCATCACGGGTGCCGGTCGGGCATTTTGCGCCGGGGGTGATTTAAACGGCGATCTAGCCAAGTTGGGACATCCGGAGCCAATTATCGCAATGGGGGAAAACGCGCTCAATATCGTCTACAACATGGTCCATCTGGACAAGGTAATCATCTCCGCCATCAATGGTCCAGCTGCTGGTGCCGGGCTCGCGCTGGCGCTGACCGCCGACATCAGCCTGATCGATGAAGACGCCAAGATAACCGACGCACATGCAAAGATAGGAGTCGCCGCGGGCGACCACGCCCTGATGCTGTGGCCGCTATTCTGTGGTCTCCCCAAAGCCAAGCTCTACCTGCTTACCGCCAATCAGCTTGATGGCAAAGAAGCGGAAAGAATTGGCCTCGTGTCTGAATGTATGCCGGGGCCAAAACTCATGGCACGCGCATTCGAGTTGGCGGACCAGTTGGCTTTGGGCCCGCAGCGCGCCATCCGGTGGACCAAACGCTGCCTGAACCACTGGGTGCGTCAGGCTGCTCCCATCTTCGACTTGTCTGTGGCATACGAAGGCCTGAATTTCATGGAACCAGATGCCAGCGAAGGTTTGCATGCCTTCGTCGATAAACGATCGCCCGCGTTTCCTTCCGCACCAAAAGCGCCTTGAGAGCGCATCATGCATGTCGCCCATTTTGTCCATCGCTCTGCGCAACGCTGGCCTGACCGCCCGCTGTGGCTTGGTCTCGATTTCAGCATCTCCTACCGCGAGGGCTCTGCGCGGCTGAACCGCATCGCCCGTCAACTATTGAGTCGCGGACAACCGGGTGACCGTGTCGCGATCGTCAGCGCCAATAGATTCGAAGCCTTTGAAATCTACCTTGCGGCCATGAACGCTGGGATGGCAGCGGTTCCGCTCAATCCGAAGCTGCATGCGCAGGAACACGCCTACATGATCAAGGACGCAGGGGCACGCTTTGTAGTGTTCAGTCCCGAACATTGCGAGTCCGTGGAATCGGTTCGTGACACCCTGCCAGCAGTTGCACACTGGATCGCCATCGGTGAACCCAGCGCCTCGCACTGTCTGCCATACGACGCATTGCTCGAAGGGGCTGACAGTTCTGTCCCAGACGTAAATATCGAGATTGGTTCGTTGGCGTGGCTGTTTTACACGTCCGGCACCACCGGCAAACCCAAGGGTGCGATGGAGTCGCATCGCAACCTTGTGACAATGGTGCAGCAATTCCTGATCGGCATTTTGCGCGACGCATGCGAGACCGATGTGATGCTCCATGTGGCACCTATCGCGCATGGCACTGCGAGTGTCGGCTTGGCGCACCTTGCAGTGGGCGCAGCTCAAACGTTTCCCGCGCGGGCCAGTTTCGAGCCAGCCCATGTCTTCGAATTGACGCAGCAGCTCAAAGTAACGTCCAGCTTTCTGGCTCCGACGATGGTGCAGCTGTTATTGCAAAGCCCGCAACGCGGAAACTTCGATCTAAGCAGCCTGAAAAACATCGTGTATGGCGGCGGACCGATGTACGTGGAACTTCTCAAACAGGCGCTTAAAGCCTTCGGCCCGGTCTTCCACCAAATATATGGTCAGGGAGAAGCACCTATGACTTGCGCGGCAATGCCCAAGTGGGAGCACAAGATGGACGGGGACCCCAACGAGATACGTAGGCTAGCCTCGGCCGGCCGCGAGATGCCAGCGGTGCAAATACGGGTTGTGGACGACTACGACAGGATAGTGGAAGCAAATCTACCTGGCGAGATCCTTGTCCGAAGCGATTTGGTGATGAGCGGCTACTGGAACCAACCGGAAGCCACGGCGGAGACATTACGTGGCGGCTGGCTGCATACGGGTGACATAGGCCATTTGGACAAAGACGGCTACCTATACATCACCGATCGCAAAAAGGACTTGATCATCAGTGGCGGCTCCAACATCTATCCACGTGAGATCGAAGAGATCCTGCTACAGCATAAGGCAGTATCTGAAGCCTGCGTAGTCGGTGTTCCGGACGAGGTATGGGGAGAATCCGTCAAGGCCGTGGTGGTCTTGCAACCAGGCGCGCAAGTGGATGAGGCGGAGTTGATTGCATTTTGCCAGGCCCGCATCGCGTCGTACAAGAAACCAAAGTCGGTCGACTTCATCGATGCGCTGCCGAAAAGTGCTTACGGCAAGGTCCTCAAACGCCAATTGCGCGACCAGTACTGGTTGGGGCGAGAACGGCTAGTATGAGCACCGAACGGCCACTCGATGGTGCTCAGCAACACCGCCCGCAGGGTGCAAGTACACCTGTGAACGGCATAGCTCCCATGATCGATGGAGAGCGTCTATGGCGCAGTATTGAAGAAATTGCGCAGATAGGGGCCTTGCCGAAAGGCGGTTCTTGCCGCTTGGCTTTGAGCGACGAAGATCGCGAAGCACGCGAGCTGTTTGCAAATTGGTGCCGCGATGCAGGTTGTGAAGTGCATGTCGACACCTTTGGCAACCAGTTTGCCATACGGACGGGGCGAATTCGCCAAGCTCCGCTGGTGCTATTCGGGAGCCACCTAGATACGCAACCCAAAGGCGGACGCTTTGATGGCATCTACGGCGTGATGGCCGGGCTGGAAATCATGCGCACACTGCAGGCGACCGGCATACAGACTGATCGATCCCTTGCAGTCGTCAACTGGACCAATGAAGAAGGCGTCCGATTTTCACCCGGGCTGACCGGTTCGAAAGGCTTTGCGGGGCTATTGTCAGTTGAGGAAATTTTCCAACTCAAGACGGCAGAAGACGAATCGTTTCACGATGAATTGCTGCGCACCGGCTTCCTCGGTACACCTCCTGCGTTCACGGTAGCCACTTACTTCGAAGCGCATATCGAACAGGGGCCAGTGCTCGAGAGTGCTGGAGTCGCGGTTGGTGTAGTAACCGGCGTTCAGGGTGTGCGCTGGTTTGATGTGGAGGTTAGCGGACAGAATCGACACGCGGGAACTACGCCCATGACCATGCGTGCTGACAGTTTCATGGCGGCTAGCCGGATGGTGCTTGAGTTACGCAAATTCGCCTTGGCGTTAAGTCCAGACATTCGATATACGGTTGGAAGGGCAGTTGTGGCACCCGGATCCGTCAATACGGTTCCAGGCAACACGCGATTCTCCATCGACCTGAGGCACGGGCAAACTGCGGTTCTGGATCAATTTGAGCGCTCGATGTCAGAGATCGCCAGGACGTGCGCGAGTTCGGAATCGTGCACGGTCTCGATACATAAAACCTTTGATCTTCCGCCTATATTCTTCGACCCTGCTGCTGTCGGCCTCGTGGAGAGCGCGGCCAGTGCGCTTGACTTGCCAACCATGTCGCTCGTGAGTGGCGCGATGCACGACGCCTGTGCCGTGTCAACGGTTGCGCCGACAGCAATGATATTCACGGCCTGTCGCAGCGGTATTAGCCATAGTGAAGATGAGTTTTCGGAACCTCATCAGTTGACTGCGGGGTGCCAGATGCTTCTGCACGTCGTACTCGCGGCAGCGCGAATGGTGTGAATTGTCGCTTCGCATCCTGTAGCCCTAAACCGTCCATCTGGGGATGCAGTCTACGCAAAACCAATAACTCTTAACGAAGAAAATTAGCTCCCATACGATGCCCAGGATTGACTTGCCTCTACTGGGTCCAGGCAGTCCGCTACTTATTCTTCATCACGCCTTTGATAGTAGTGCACCCACCAAAAGTGTCTATATCCAGGCAGGCCTGCGTGCAAATGAACAATCGGGTTTGTTGGTGGCAAATCATCTGTTGAGAATCTTAGCCATATTAGACGGCGAGTCCAAGATACTGGGAATGGA
>Ga0335395_10002657_pt1 | contig 11108 bp, 9 predicted proteins | sample MAT02_FD_205744 | JGI IMG/M metagenome (GOLD analysis project Ga0335395, IMG submission 205744) | Freshwater microbial communities from Lake Fryxell liftoff mats and glacier meltwater in Antarctica - MAT-02 (spades assembly) (version 2) ...
CAAAAATGAAGTTTTCAAAAAGCTAGCCAATGGTTATAAAACTAAGGCTTATATCAAAAAGGTTAGAGAGGATCATAAAATCGACCTCACACTCACTCAAATGGGGATTGAGAAAGTAGATAAAATTGCTTATAAAATTCTCAGCTTATTAGAAAAAGCAGGAGGGAAACTACCCTACAACGACAAAACAGATCCTGAGGTCATCTACAATATCTTTGGGATCAGTAAGAAAGCCTTCAAACTTAGCATCGGAGGATTATTTAAACAGCGAGAAATCCTCATCACACCCGACGGAATAGAAAAAGTATAATCAAAATCCATTTTAATAAACTTAATAGAAAGCTAAAATAAGAGGAAATCCATTTTATCACTTATCTTTGCACTCAATTTATATTACCAAACCAATAATAATCAAAGTAGCATGACATTTTTATTTATAGTACTTCAGGTATCAAATAGTTTACTTAATCTAGTATTTCCACTGTTGATATTGGCTTTTTTTTACTTCTTTATGATCAGACCGCAAGTAAAAAAACAAAAAGATCAAGCTAAATTCAGCACTGGACTACAGAAAGGCGATGAAGTAGTGACAACTAGTGGTATTATAGGACAGATCAGCAAAATCGAAGACAACGAAGTGACCCTTCAAATCGACCCTAAAACCTTCATCAGGGTAGTACCAAATGCGATCTCACAGGAGATGACAGTAGCATTTAAGGGGAAAGTAAGTGCAATTATAGCGAAATAGTTTACTTTATCGTAAAACTTCCATTATTAAAATCATAGACTTTAAATCCTTTGTCTTTTAAAGCATTTATCGTCGAATCATCAATGTATCTGTAGCTTTTTATGTTATAGTAAAATCTATTTTCTATATAGTTGGGTGAGTTATACACAATGATAGAGTCCGGTGCTATTGATTTATTTTCATATATAAAACGCTCTAATTCTAATCGATATTCTGGTTTAACCATCCTAGCTTTTAGAGGCTTGATTCTCTCAAGACTGTACCTAATTGCTAATATAAATATTGCATATATTATAATCTTTGATAGTATTCTAAACTTCCTTTTTAGATTATATGAACTAAGGTATTGGAATAAACAGGCCAATCAAAATGAATACTGGCATTGCAATTATCATAATATATACTTCCCGTTTAATGGATGCTATGCTGAGTAGAATCAATGGAATAAATATCCACGTGCAGAGCAAAAGTCTATTAAACGTTAACCTTTTGAAGCTGTAGTAGATTAGAAATAGTAGAGGTAAATATACTAATTCATTGATGTAAATCCTAATAGCATTTATGTAATAATAACACTTTCCTTGATGCTCTTGTATTACTGATATGACCGGTGCAACAAGACCATTTAGCATAGAAATACTCTCAGTGGGATAACTATGGTATATCCATAACGTCCAAGGAAGAATAGTAACGATATAACTTGCCAATATGACCAAATAGCCCTTAAGGCTATCCATCAATCCATTGCTTATAAATATGATAAGTGGTAGAGACACTAGCAGCACAAAAAAACTCATGGTCCATTTACACATAAATGATAAACCAGCCATGATTCCCATCAGAATCAAAAAAGAATTATAGCAAATTTTATTTTATAAGACATATCATTGTATGATGGCACAATTATTATTTATTGATAAGCAGAGTTTTAGTAAATACGTTATTATCATTATCTATCAATTGAATAATGTATTCACCATTTAATCATAACCACACAATTCTAAACCTCTATCTCTCCCTCAAAAACCATCTTAGCCTCTGCAATCAACCATATATCTGTTGCACCACTAGGATTAGGATTTAGCTTTACGGCTAGATTTCCGCCTTTGGTTACTACAGCTAGCATTGTGGGTTCAGTAAGAATGTTAAATAATGAATAACTGACTGCCGCAGCGACTACACCTGTTCCACATGAGTAAGTTTCATCTTCTACACCGCGCTCATAAGTGGCCATTTGCAGTACATTTTGATTGCTGACGACTACAAAGTTTACATTTATTCCTTCTTTTGTATAATCGTCATTGTAGCGAATGGCACTTCCTTCTTTTTTAACATCAGTAGGAATCTCGTCTATTATTTTTACATAATGGGGCGAACCAGTATTCAGTTCATAAGCTTCATTTCCTAGATTTTTAAAACTACCAACATCATTCATTTTTAGAGATATGACATTATTTTCTAATACATAAGCTACGTGTAATCCGTCTATTGCTTCAAAAATTGTTTTTAATTCTTCATTGGTAATTAATCCTAAATCATACGCAAATCTGACAATACATCTAGCACCATTACCACACATAGTACTTTGGTTACCATCAGAATTGTAATAGACCATTCTGAAATCTACATGATCTGATTTAGTAAGTATGATTAGTCCGTCAGCCCCTATACCGAATCTACGGTCACATAATCGCTCTATTTTTTCTCTAGTTAATGCACTATAATCTTGTCCCTTCATTGCATCTAACATGACGAAATCATTGCCCGTCCCCTGATATTTCTTAAAGCTTAAGGTCATTTTGACTATTTATTTTAATCACAAATATACTTATTATTTCTGACTTTTGTGGATTTATTCATTTTTCAACCAAAGTATAACTTTTGTGATAAACAAATATTTTATATATGATATTTTAGAATATGATCAAAGTATTTTTAACTTTGCGCTAGTATTTACAAATAAAGACCAAATGGCTCTAAAGACAGAATTTGCAACTCAAGGAAATTTTCTTTTCAGATATAGGAGTTATTTCCCGATCATGCTCTTGCCTTTGGCTGCTTGGGTGATATATTTGCAGAGGGGAGACGCTATATTTGAGTCATCTAGTTTACTTAAACTGGAATATCTAGCTATAATAATATGTACGGTAGGGTTGATTATCAGGATCATAACGGTGGGATTCACTCCCGCCAATACTTCGGGTCGAAACACTGCACAAGGTCAAGTGGCAGATACAGTCAATACACAAGGCATGTACTCGTTGGTTAGACATCCACTATATGTGGGCAATTTTTTTATGTGGTTAGGTATAGCCGTTTTGACAGCCAACTTTTGGTTTATATTGTCTTTTATATTTGCTTATTGGTTGTATTATGAGCGCATTATGTATGCTGAGGAGGATTTTTTGACCACTAAATTTGGTTCAAGATACACAGATTGGACAGCGGTTACCCCGGCGTTTATTCCTAGACTTGGAGGATGGAAAGGCAGCGATTTGACTTTTTCGATAAAGAAAGTATTGAAGAAAGAAAAAAATGGCCTTTTTGCTATATTTTTACTTGTTTGGATATTTGATATTTATGTAAACTATCTAAAGTCTGGACAATTCATCGTCTTTACCACTCATTTGTTTTGGCTTATGGCCCTCACAGGTGTTACATACTTTATACTTAAGGTCATAAAAAAATATACAAATATACTAGACGAAGAGGGTAGATAGCTTCAAGTCATATCAGGCTTGGGTTTTTACCTTATATAATAATACTTATGCAGCAGTATCACGACTTACTTAAACATATATTGGATCACGGAGTATCTAAAGCAGACCGCACGGGAACGGGCACTATTAGTGTGTTTGGATATCAGATGCGTTTTGACCTTTCGGAAGGTTTCCCGATGCTTACGACCAAAAAGCTACACCTAAAGTCTATCATACATGAATTACTTTGGTTCTTAGCAGGTGATACCAATGTAAAGTACCTCAATGATAATGGTGTCAAAATATGGAATGAGTGGGCAGATGCTAACGGTGATTTGGGTCCAGTGTACGGCAAACAGTGGAGAAGTTGGACAGCAAAAGACGATAAGACTATCGATCAAATAAGCGAACTCATTCATACCATCAAGACCAATCCAGACTCTAGACGCATGATCGTTAATGCTTGGAATGTAGGCGAATTATCAGAGATGGCGCTTACACCTTGCCATTGTCTTTTCCAATTTTATGTGGCTGAGGGCAAACTTTCGTGTCAGTTGTATCAGAGGTCTGCAGATACTTTCTTAGGAGTTCCATTCAATATCGCAAGTTATGCCCTACTGACTATGATGATCGCACAGGTCACAGGCCTAGAAGCTGGTGAGTTTATTCATACTTTTGGTGATGTACACTTATATAATAATCATATAGATCAATCTAATTTGCAATTGTCTCGGGAGGCTAGACAACTTCCTGAAATGCGAATCAACCCAGATGTAAAAGATATTTTTGGGTTTCAGTTTTCAGATTTTAACCTTTTGAATTATGATCCACACCCACATATTAGGGCAGAAGTTTCGGTATAATGGTTGCCTTGGTAAAAGTTACTATAAGATGTGTTGAATAAAGGACTAATTAGCTTTTACTAACTATGACGGATAAGAGGTAAGAATAATTCAAATTCCTTATTTAGAAATTCTCTAAATAAAATTAAACATTTAAGAATAATTTAATTAAATCAACTAGAACACTATTTTTGTGTCAAATTTTAATTTTACAATTTTATGACAAATACAATGATGTCATTTTGCAAACGACAAATCTTATCAATCATGGATATTAAAATATTGAGAACCAATGTTTTACTGGCTTTACTTATGGTCATTTTTTCCGTAGGTATAAAGGCAGAGGGCAATCCTGATGCGGGAAAAGAGCTTTTCAAAAATTACTGTGCATCATGTCACATTAAGGATATGAGAAGTGCGGGTACAGGTCCTGCATTAGGAGGCTCTCAAGCACGATGGGGAGATGATGAAGCATTATATGCTTGGATCAGAAACTCTCAAGCAATGATTCAGAAAGGTCATCCACGAGCAGTGGAGCTTTGGAATCAATATAAACCGACGGTCATGACGGCTTTCCCTAATTTGACAGATGTAGAGATAGGAGACATGTTGACTTATATCAATGGTGTTTATGACGGCACCTATGGCAAGCCAGCTGCAGCGGCTTTGGCTGCGGGAGATACGGGCAAACCAGTTGAAGAGAAAAGCAAAATGCCAATCTATATATTGATAGCAGGTGTACTAGCTGTACTTTCGGTACTTTTAACCAAAATCATTTCCAACCTCAATCAAATAGCAGCGGCCAAAGAAGGTGGATATGCAGCACCAAGGACTTTCTCACAAATCCTTACCTCAAAGAGTGTAGTTACATTTTTGATATTTGCAGCTGTTATCTTGGGTGCTTATACTACAGTCAATAAAGCTACAGAACTAGGCAGACAAGAAGGTTACGCACCAGATCAGCCGATTAAATTCTCTCACCAAATTCACTCGGGTATTCATAAGATTGATTGCCAATACTGCCATGATGGTGCTCGAAGATCTAAGCACTCTGTTATCCCTGCGGCTAATACCTGTATGAATTGTCATAGAGCGATCAAAGTAGGCTCTAAATACGGAACCGCTGAGTTGACCAAAATTTATGCCTCTATAGGATATGATCCTACTACCAATACATATATGGAGGATTATGATAACATGGCAGAAAAGGATATCGAAGCTATCTACAAAAAGTGGATAGGTGATAAATATGTAGAAGTTAAAGAACTCGCAACCCTTGATAATGAAGGCGAGCGTGTAGTCAATACACAATGGGACGAACTCAAGAGTTCACTTACCAACGATGTCAAGAAAAAAATCCAAGGACCGATAGAGTGGGTCAGAATCCACAACATGCCTGACCATGTATACTTTAATCATGCACAGCACGTAACGGTAGGTAAAGTAGAATGTCAAACCTGCCATGGACAAGTTCAAGAGATGGAAGTAGTGAAGCAAATGTCACCATTATCTATGGGCTGGTGTATAAACTGTCACAGGCAAACTGAAGTCAAATTTAACGAAAATCCATATTATGCTAACTATACTCAATACCATGACGAATTAGCTTCTGGTAAGAGAACAAAAGTAACAGTAGCTGATATTGGTGGGCTTGAGTGTCAAAAATGCCATTATTAATTAAGGAAAAAGATACCTTATTTTAAAATTTTAGTTTAGACCTTTATTAATTAAATATATATATGAAGAAGCAATTAGATACCATCTGGATAGGTCAAAAAGATTTGAACCAAGACGCAGAGTTTATCAAAAACGCTGATAAGGAATTCCAAGAGGATCCTATTGATTTGGGAGATATGACTAGCAGCCTTAATGGTAATAGACGAGACTTCCTTAAATTCTTAGGATTTGGATTAGGTGCTGCCACAGTAGCCGCAGGATGTGATATTCCTATCAAAAGAGCGATACCTTACGTGATCAAACCAGATCAAATCGTTCCTGGTGTTGCTAATTACTATGCATCAAGTTTTGTTAATGGTGGTGATTACTCACCTATTTTAGTGAAAACTAGAGAAGGACGTCCTATAAAGATAGAAGGAAACGATCTTTCATTTCTAGGCACTACAGGTACATCAGCTAGAGCGCAAGCATCAGTTTTGAGCCTCTATGATACCAGCCGACTCACCGGACCCAAAATGAGAGGCATAGGTGGATGGAAGGATACCAACTGGACTGAAGTAGATAAAATTATATCTACGACCATCAAAAGTTCACAAAATATAAGAATCGTTAGCAACGCTATTCTCAGTCCTACCACTAATAAAGTGCTAGCTGGCTTCATGGCTCGCTACCCTAATACTAAGCTCATAACTTATGATCCAGTTTCAGTAAGTGCGCTCATGGATGCTAACATGAAGACTTTTGGCTTCAGAGCTATCCCGAGTTATAAATTTGATAAAGCTGACGTTATTGTGAGTTTCGATGCTGACTTTCTAGGTACTTGGATATCTCCTACTGAGTATGCAGTGGATTATATCAAAGGTAGAAAGATAACTAAACTAGAGTCAGCTAAGATGTCGAGACACTTTCAAGTAGAATCTCACATGTCACTTACAGGATCCAATGCAGACAATAGAATATTAGTAAGACCTTCAGAGCAAGGTGTAGCGATAGCACATTTATATAATGAAATAGTAGGAAGCAGCACTTCTACTACAGGACTTAATGATAAAGCTAAAGAAGCATTGTCTAAAGTAGCAGTACAACTCAAAGCAAACCAAGGTAAGTCATTGGTTGTGTCGGGTACTAATAATCTGGACGAGCAGTTAATGGTCAATGCTATAAATAACTCATTGGGCAATTATGGTGCTACCATTGACATGTCCACTCCAGTCTATGCTAGACAAGGTAATGATCAAGAACTAAAAGCATTAGTGGATGAGATTAAAGCTGGTTCAGTAGATTTACTAATAGTCAATGGTGCTAATCCAGTTTATGACACTGCTTTTGGTAAAGAATTAGCAGAAAACTTAGGCAAAGTTAAAAATAAACTTTCCTTCTCTACTGTTCTAGACGAAACATCAAATCTATGTGACGTTATAGCACCTACACACCATTTTCTAGAGTCATGGGGTGATGTAGAATATAAAAAGGGCCATTATTCATTGATACAACCAACGATAGCACCATTATTTGATACACGTCAGATGGAGGAGTCTATGCTTTTGTGGTCAGACAATCTGAGTATTTTAACTCCAGTAGTTGTAGTAGATAGTACAATAACTGAGGTGCCTTTAGTTGCGAGTACGAGTAAAGTTTCTGATTATTTTCAATACTTAAAAAATCATTGGCAGTCAGCTATGTTCAGTAAACAGTCTGAGTATGCTTCATTCATTGGTTTCTGGGATCACGTATTGCACAATGGTATCTTCTCTTCAGAAGCTGCTCTATCAGCTAGTTATACATCAGCATCTGTAGGCAGCAACATCACTAAACCGTCGAGCGATGAGGTCGAAGTCAAATTCTTTGAGACAGGACACTTAGGTAATGGTCAGTATGCTGGCAATCCATGGTTAATGGAGATGTCAGATCCAGTGACACGTACTTCATGGGGCAATTACCTAGCAGTTCCTGTAGGATTTGATGGTGTCAAAACCATGGTCGGATACAAAGACCTCGTAGATGGTGATATGGTAGAAATAACTGTAGGAGCTAAAAAAATGACTGTTCCAGTTATACAGCAGTTCGGTCAAGCTCCTGGTACCGTTGGCTTAGCTTTGGGTTATGGTAGAGCAATGGCTGGAAATACAGGCAGCAATATCGGTGTAGATGTAAATGACTGCTTGACAATTGACAATGGATATGTACAATATTATAATACTAAAGTTACTGTTTCTGACAAAATAGGACGAGAAGAAGAATTTTCATGTGTTCAGTACCACCATACCATAGGTGTGAAAGGCATAGATTCAGAAACCAAAAAAGAAATAAATGCAGATGAAGCAGCATTAGTATTTTTTGACTACTTCACAGGTGTCAAAGGCTTCCAAGGAGCATTGACTGATCGTTCGGTTATATACACCTCTAATGTTACTGAGTTAAAAGATAACGTAGAGCACTTACAAGAACGTAGAGCTCATGCTCAATATCTAAATGCACAGCAGATTTATGGTGGTTTTGACGAGAAGTATGCGTTAGGTCATCATTGGGGTATGCACATAGACCTTAACGCATGTATAGGATGCGGCGCATGCACGGTCGCATGCATGTCAGAAAATAATGTTCCTGTAGTAGGTAAAAAAGAAGTTTCTCGACACCATGAGATGTCATGGTTGAGAATTGATAGATATTACTACGGTCAAGTAGAGAGCCCTAACACCATCTATCAACCGATGATGTGTCAGCACTGTGATAATGCCCCTTGTGAGAATGTATGTCCAGTCAATGCATCTAACCACAGTTCTGAGGGATTAAACCAGATGGCTTACAATAGATGTATAGGTACTAGATATTGTGCTAATAACTGTCCTTATAAAGTTAGACGTTTTAACTGGTTAGATTATACAAAGGCTGATTTATTTCCGGCCAACCAACCTAGATTGCAAGAAGAAGAGACACCATTCTTGGCTGACAATTTGACCAGAATGGTATTGAATCCTGATGTTACAGTTAGATCTAGAGGTGTGATAGAGAAGTGTAGTTTCTGTGTACAACGTATCCAAGAAGGTAAGCTTACCGCTAAGTCTGAAGGTAGATTGCTTAGAGATAATGATGTGCGTACAGCTTGTCAGACTTCATGTCCTACAGGTGCAATAACTTTTGGTGATATGAATAACAAAGGTGGTGATCTATTCGGAAAACTAGAATCACCATTAAACTACATAGCACTAGAAGAGATCAATGTAAGACCTTCTGTTACCTATACAATGAAAGTTAATAATCGCGATGTATCTTTGGACGCATAATCTGAAACTTTCAATTGACTAAATTAATATAGATTTTTTAAAAAAATTAATATATGAGCGGCGTAGTAAGTCCATTAAGAAGACCCCTGATAACAGGGTCTAAAACTTATCATCAGATCACGGAGGATCTAATATCCCCTACTGAGAAAACACCACCAATTGAGTGGGTTATAGGTTTTTTATTGTCCATTGCTGTACTTTCAGTAGGTATCTTCTGTATATTATGGACCATTTGGTTCGGAATTGGTTCGTGGAATCTTAACAGAACTATCAACTGGTCGTGGGATATCACTAATTTCGTTTGGTGGATTGGTATCGGTCATGCGGGTACTTTGATTTCTGCCATTTTGCTTTTGTTTAGACAGAAATGGAGAACGGGTGTAAACAGAGCAGCAGAGGCAATGACTATCTTTGCGGTTATGTGTGCGGGTTTATTCCCCCTCATACACATGGGCAGGTTGTGGTTAGCAATGTTCATAATGCCTTATCCTAATACGAGAGGACCACTATGGCCAAATTTTAACTCACCACTTCTTTGGGATGTATTTGCGATTAGTACCTATCTTACTGTATCATTATTATTCTGGTACACAGGATTAGTTCCAGATTTTGCAACAGTAAGAGATAGAGCTAAGGGATTAAGAAAGAAAATATACAATATATTATCATTTGGTTGGACCGGATCAGCTAAACACTGGCAGAGATGGGAATCTTTATCATTAGTGTTGGCAGGATTATCTACACCATTAGTACTTTCTGTACATACGATAGTGAGTTTTGATTTCGCAACATCAGTTATACCTGGGTGGCACACGACTATATTTCCTCCATACTTCGTAGCAGGGGCGGTATTTTCTGGTTTTGCAATGGTATTAACCTTGATGATCATCACACGAAAGCTGTTGCATCTAGAGGATTATATCACGGTGGAGCACGTTGAGTCGATGAATAAAATCATTCTTTTGACAGGTACGATTGTAGGTGTGGCATATCTGACTGAGTTATTTATAGCTTGGTATTCAGGATATGTATATGAGCAGTTTGCATTTTTCAATAGAGCTTTAGGACCTTATTGGTGGTCATATTTTGGTATGATGTTTTGTAATGTTATATCTCCGCAGTTTTTCTGGAAGAAATCATGGAGGAGAAATATAACATTAACATTTTTCTTATCTATTATCATCAATATAGGTATGTGGTTTGAGCGATTTGTAATCATTGCTACCACGCTTGCAAGAGACTATTTGCCATCTAGCTGGAGTTTATATACTCCTACTTGGGTAGAGATAGGTATTTACGTAGGTACATTTGGATTGTTCTTTACGGCATTTTTGATATTTGTAAGAGTTGCACCGGTTGTGGCAGTTGCCGAGGTCAAAAGTATATTGAAGACGGCTGGTGATCAGTATATAGGTGAGAATGCAACACATCACCACGGATCTCATAAAGTAGGGACGTCAGCCATTCACAAAGAAGGTGACGCTCATTAACATTTGAATGTTTATTATAATTATTAGAAACTTAGGATAAAAGTTAACATCAATGGCAAATATAAAAAATATAGATCTCGTTTACGGATTGTATGATGACGAAGAGGATTTATTGGAAGCAGTCAAGGTTGCTAATAATGATCATTTAGATATCTATGACGTTTTTACTCCATTTCCTGTCCATGGATTAGATCCATTATTAGGTCTTGAGGAGTCAAGATTGCACATTTCAGGTTTTATTTACGGTGCTTTAGGAACATTAACGGCATTTTTAGGCATGACATGGGTATATGTTAAGGACTGGCCAAATATTTTTGGTGGGAAACCTTACTGGGCTGTGCCTGCATTTATTCCTATTACTTTTGAGT
>Ga0335395_10002658_pt1 | contig 11107 bp, 3 predicted proteins | sample MAT02_FD_205744 | JGI IMG/M metagenome (GOLD analysis project Ga0335395, IMG submission 205744) | Freshwater microbial communities from Lake Fryxell liftoff mats and glacier meltwater in Antarctica - MAT-02 (spades assembly) (version 2) ...
TTGCACTTGGTCCTCTAACGATTGCCAGCTACCCAAAGTGTTCGCAGGGTTCTGTAGATTGACTCCGAATTGATCGCTCTTCTTGGTCAACTTCGCGGTTGCTGGCGTGAGCGAAAAGCGGGATTGAGAATCTTGCGGTTCCGCAGGCTTTGGCGACGGAGCTTGCGCGACATCGAAATCCGCAGCGCGAAGAGGTCTGAGCGCCACCTGGGCACTGGTCAAGCTGGCGCGACCCAAGGTGGCTTCCACTGGTTGCTGTCCCTTGTTCGATGCAGCGAACACAGCGAGGTCATGAGCTCCCGCCTCGAGCCAGAAATCGGCAGCGCGCCCACCCGCGCCCACAGGTAACTCCAAGCGACCATCAATCAAGAGCGCCGTCTTGTCCCCGTTGATCGCCATCCGCACCGCGCCTGGCTTGGGTTGCACTAGCTTTCCTTGCCAGATCACAGAAAACGCGTCGTTGGCATTGTCAGTGTTTGGCGGTCGTGACCATTGGAGATTATCAACTTGCGCTTCTTCGGAAAACTGCGAATTTTTCGCTAGTCCGAGCACTTGATCCCAAGTAGTGAATTGAGTGTGATCGCCAGAATAAACGCGGCGAGTCATGGCACCATATTCCGTTGGCAATGGAGCGACGCTTGCGATGGACGGATACCCTGCCAAGCGAAACCATAATTCGCCGTCCCGACTGCCGAGCAATTCCGCGCGAACGGGTGCGTTTTTCTTTGAATCTGGCGAGCTGATACGAGCTCGTGTGACCTCGCGTAGGTCTTTCATATCGACTGACAGCCATTTCGGTGTCGCACCATCAGGTTCGCTTATCCAATACGATTTTGGATCACGGTCGATCGCCATCAATGGGCTATGCTCGATGCCTGTGTCGCTCGCCAGAGCACCGGCGGGCAGGTCGCCTGTGCCTGCAGACGCCATGAAGATTCCAGTGTGCGGACCTGTTTCCGACAGTGAAACTTGAATCTGGTCACCGCTATCCGCGACTAATTTTACAAGTACTTTGTCAACGTCATTGGTTAAATCTCGATCGGCATCTTTCACTCTTAAGTAGATTGGGTTTCCGGGTTTGATTTGATTTGCGGGGCGAACTTCGGATACGCGACGGTCGCCACTTAGCTCTGCCGCTTCACGCTCAATTTCTTGGCTGAAAGTCTCCTGTTGCTCGTCCTCGATTTGGCTGCTGGCTACTTCCAGCTTTGCATCCGCTGCGATGCTGATTTCGACGTCTGACAACGGCACATTCTTAAACTCGGATTTAAACTGCTCCGGGTAATCACACTTGATAAGATCCTTGCCGGTCAATTGCAGCATATGATCGTCGGCTGTCGCGGCTCCGAGCTGGGTTTCCAGGTCTGCACGAAACAAACCTTTGCCTGCACCGGAACTGACGAGAAATATGGTTTCGACGTCGCCTCCCGGTACGGTGCTGACACGCACGGGAATACGATTGTGTCCACGACTGATCCCCAAATCACTGTCGTGCACCATAATCGACAACGGTGTTCCAGGAACATGACGCCGCTTGCTTGATCGACCCAACCGACCGACCGTGCGGAGCAAATTCAACTGGTCGATATAACGTTCTTCGGCACCGTAAACTTCAGCGAGATTGAACAGCGTCTGATTGGCTAGCTCAACATTGGGAACACGTTCCAAAACACTTTGGAAAATTTCTCGAGCTTCATCGCGATCTCCACGGCGGAACGCTAACACGCCACGCAAAAACTCTGCTCGGACAACAACATCTGATTCGATATTGCGGGAAAGCTTTTCAAAGACTTGCTCCGCTTGGTCATAAACTTTTTGGGCCAAGAACGTTTCGCCAATCCCGAATTCCGCTTCGGTGGCTTGTAGCGTTCCGGCGTAGCGATTGATGACCGTGTTGTATTCAGCGCGAGCCACGTCAAACCGCCGAGCCTTGAAAAAGTTCTTTGCCAACAGCAACTGCATTTCTGCTTTGACGCCCAGGTCCAGTTGGGCGTTCTCGCTGAATTGAACTAACCATCCGCGAAGGATTTCTTCTACATACTCATGGTCTGCGTCTGTACCACTAGCCAGCAGCCGTTCACAGACAAACCTCAATAAATCAGGCGGCAGTTGATTACGGTGTTCGCGAAACAATTCTTTGTTGGCTAAGTAGGCATCAAACGCCATCGCTTGATCACCCAAACGAAAGTACATGGCGGCCTGCAACAACGGCGAGATGGGGCTGGAGTCATCAATCGTCAGGCCCACGCCTCCCATTTGCGAAAGCGATTGTGTGACCAACTCTCGCCCTGCTTTTTTGCGATTTTCATCCACGTTAGAAACATGTGCCAACATCCCTGTCGCCAATACGACCGCTGACATGTAATCCTGCCTGCCGAGCGCCGACTGTGCCACTGGCATCAATCGGTCCCAGTCGTACCATTCATTACCGACACTGACTGTGGCTTGTGCCAAATCGAGGAGATGCTTTGTTTTGGCATCTGCGACTGGCACCGCCATCGACGCGATCGTCAACTCAGCGATGGTCGCCGCAGGTTGCACTCCGAGATCACGAATGGCTGTCAAAACGCTTGTCTTGGTAGGCACATCTAGGTCTTTGGCGTTTTGCAGAAGGTCGCCCCACTGGCAAATTTGGTTTGGATCAAAATCTGCTGAACGCAGTGGTCGCTCTTGTTGGTACTTGTGTGCCTCTTCGACAACGCGTTTGACGTTATTCCAATCGGCAGCTTTGATGAACTCTTCCGCTAGCCACTGGGCATAGCGACCTTGAAAGTCTGAGTCCTGTTTGAACAGATCTAAAATGAAACTGATTCGTGGTTGTGGTTCGGTCAGTTTTGAAAGCAACCGGGAGGCACATTCTCGTGACTCGTAGGACTGCCGGTTGGCACTGACATAAACTTGCCAATGCGCGACCGCTTCCTTTTCCAAGCCCAATTTGAACAGCATGTCACCAATGGTGGATGCCGAATACGAATCGGTACCAAACTTCTGTTGCGCAAGCTGCATCCAATCCCAACTGCTTCTCGCCAAATTCGCATCTTGGCTACGTTCTGCGGCTATCAATAGACGCCTCCACTGATCACCCGACGCATTTTCGGGCGAAAACTTTAGCCAGTTTTCCGCTGCGGGCTTGGCGTCTTCTGGTTGTCCATGGTCCGTCGCCACCTCCAACCAAGCCAAGGCAACCAGTCGGTCCTGGGGAAACTTTACCGCGTACTGCCGATAGATCTTGACTGCCTCAATGCGACGATTGCCGGGAGCATAGTGCCGAAACCAATCTGCTTGCGATTGAAGAATAAAACGGGCTGCGCCCTCATGCAGCGTGTCGAACGTGGCGGGTTCCAACAGCATCGCACGAATCACCTCTCCCCCAGCATGTCGACTGTCTCGTTGGTCGACAAACGCTTTGATGATCGGATCAGCATCTGACTTTTGTAGTTCCTCGTTGGCAATTGCCACGCGTCCGTCCAACTCTTTGTTCTGACGAGCATTCTGACTCCAAGTCTTGACAACAGTCCGGAGCTGTAAGTTGTGAGGATGCTTCTTGCGAGCCTCCAAGACTAGTGCTAGATCGCGTTTGAATTCATCGTCATCGCTACTGCTGTAGAGCAGCCAATCGACAGCAGCTCCGGTATATCCGTCGTCCGAAGGCGACTGCTGGATTAGATCACGCGCGGCTTGTTTGGCCTTGCTCGGGTCCTTCATGCGGTCACGATACAAATCGAACGTCAACACATAGCGAAGGTAGTGCTGGCCCGGTTTGTTTTTGGCGATTGCTTGCTGCAACTTCTGTTCTGAATCGGCCAGTTGTGCGGGCTCGTCACCGTTTTCGCGAACGAAGACTGCGGCGTTGTTATTCGTAAGCGGATCTTCGGCCAAAATCACCGACAGCAACTGCACCCCGCGAGCTTTGTCTGCATTCGCGATGCAGGACAACGCTACGTAACTGACACCGTGCATACGGTCGGTCCTGTCAGGATACATTTTGCCGTATTCACGCATCAACGGCTCCAGCTCCGCTGGCTTCGCCCCGGCGTGATAGCGGCGAAACACTTCCTGATAATGCAAAGTGGCATCATCGCGAATTTTGCGGGCCTGTTGGTAGCTGTCCGCAGCGTTAGCGTGTTGGCCGAGGTTGGCGTTGTTTTCCGCCATCTGGATGTATAGCAGTCGCAACGTTTCGGGATCGCCACCGAGTCCTTTTTGGATGAGCTTGTTACCAACGGCGGAGCTTTTTGCCCATTGTCCGATCCGTCGATAAGTCGCGAACGCCTGCCAACCGACTTCTCGAGCGAACTCACCCGCAGGCAGCTTGTCTAGCATCTCTTCGCCAAGCACCGCTTCCGCAGTGAATCCGTCTTGCGTGTTCGCTAGGTCAAACAGTTGGATGGCGTAAATACCATAACGACGCCCAAGTTCATCGGCACCGCGTCGCTGCCAAACCGTTCGGCAAGCTTCGGCGGCTTTCATGCGGTCAGCAAGCTGACGTAACGCATCGGCAAATCGAACCTCTAGCACCGCGTTCTCCGCCGCATCGGGGTAGCGGGTAATGAATTGGCGAATCGTGGATGCGAGTTCTTGATCCCGCGAAAGTGCCGCGTGGCCGTCGATCAACTTGAGCATGATCGCTTTCTGCCGGGGATCGTTGGGATGCGATGCGGCAAACTTCTGGCCCGCTTGGACGAGACCAAACAGTCGGCCATCGCCGTAATACAGGTCAACAAGTTTAACCAATGCCTCCGCCGCTTCGGGCGACGTGTCTTTGTATTTTCCAAGCTCCGCTTCAAGCATGGCTGCTTGCTTGTTCACGTCCGCCGCAACGGTTGCTTGACCGTGGGCTCGCTCTGGCAATAGGAGCAATGCAACGACGATCAACACGAAAGAGGCAAAACCAAAACCAAAACCAAAACCAAAACATTTAAATATCATGGATTCGTCCCAGAAAGTGCTGCAGAGATTTGCTTAGCGTCAGTCGCCAATGGACTTTCGGGGAACTCGCTCAGCAATTGCTCAAACCGTTGCTTGGCTTCCACTTTGCGGCCCATACGAAACAGACAACGTCCATAGTTGAACAAGATCACATCCAAGAATTTAGCATCCGGTTGATTGCTCAGCACTGCCTCAAACGTGTCCACAGCGCGAGCGTAATCTTTCTGGATGTAATAGTAGTTGGCCATCTTAGCAACCGCTTCTCCGACGCGACCGCTATCAGGAAACTGATCATAAACTCGTTTAAATTCTTGAAACGCTCGATCGTGTAATTGAGCTGCCGCCTCGTTCGTGGCCTTACCAGCCATCGCTTCATAACACGCGGCGACACCAAATTGCGCATCACCTCGCAGTTGGCTCGTCTGTATTCCAACCAAGCGCGTGAAGATGCTTATAGCGCGTTCGAAGTTGCCTTGCTTGCGAGCCACTTCCGCTAACTGTAACAACGCATCGTCGACAAATCCGCTTTGCGGAAATTCATTTTGTAGCTTTTCGCACATCGCGGCGGCCAAATCCAACTTGTCCATGGCGAAATAGATATTCCACAATTGAACGTAGAGCTGTTCTAAACTTGCACCGCGAATTTTTCGCGCGTCATCGGCTACTTCTTCACAAGTCGTTAGCGATTGCGTATATTTTTCTTGAGCCTTTTCGGCGAGACCGAAATCTTTGTAGCGGTTGCCAATCTGGGTCAACGCATCCGCAGTTCGAAGTTGCGTTTGAATCCTAAGTTCTAGGTCCGAAATCTCCGCCTTTGTGACCCGCACGCCACCGATATTTCCTTCTAAACAGCGGGCCTTCGCTTGAACCTGGCGAGTACCGTCGCGCAATTGCTTTTGGTCGAGATAAATCAGTCTTACTTCGTCGTTGGGCAGAGCCTGGAGAACACCATCTCCATCAATCACCTTGTCGGATTTCGCTATTGGAATCGACGCATAAAAGATGCCCGTGCGAATCGAACCGTCGTCCGCTTTAGCGGCAGGCGTTGCGTTGGTTGTCGCTAACGTCGCAGAGCTTTCTTGCTCGCTGAACGCAGTCTGCGGCTTGGCCTCAATGAAAGTAACTTTCGCAGCATCGATTCGTTTCCAGCGATCGATTTCGCTCGCGACTTGATCCGTTAGCGCGGGGGTCTCTGACTGAGGCGAACCTGCCTCGCCTGCTTTACTCAGTTTGCTGATCGCGTCAGACTCTAATTCCTCTTCCGACTTCAAACGATACACATGGACTTCGGCTTGCAGTGTATCGGGCCCGTCGCCAATATCACCGTCAGCGTCAATCACTCGTAAGTTGACCGACTTGTCGAGGACCACACCGCTGATCACTTCTGCGTTTGCGCCATCAGTAATGGCCACCAGTGCCGTTCCCACGACCGCGATACTTTTCAACACTTTGCGTTTCTGTTGGCGATCGGCTGTGTGAGCATCGGTGTACGTGACCTCAACTTGGTCTCCGCCACGCACGTCAAGCGTGCCGCTGTTGGCAACCGCCTTGCCCAAGCGCGTCGAAATCGAGCCGAAGACTAAACGCACGTTGCGGCCAACGGGATAACAATAAATCGATTCTTCGTCGCCGCTCAAGGTCTTACAAGTCACTTGCACGGTTTCATTGGGTTCGAGAACTGCTAAGTCAGCATCTTCGATTCGGACAAACAATCGTTTTCCTGCTTCGAGTCGCTCGCCTTGGCCGGCTTCTGCTGAAAGCGTGGTTCCAACCTTCTCGAGCGACTGAATCGCGCGACTGTAGTGTCCGAGTTGGAAGTGTCCGAGTCCGATGTAGTAGTAGGCTTCGTTCACCTCGGGGCTGACTGGAAACTTTTCAATCACATCTCGCATCACCTGAAACGACTTGCCGAAGTTTCGCAGATGGTAATAGCTAATGCCGAGCTTGAGCGTTGCCTCAGCCCGCTGCGATTCCGAGGTGTTCTCCTCCGAAGCTGCGGCTTCGAAATGCACACGAGCGCGATCATACGCCTTTTCCTTATTGAGGAAAAAGTTCCCGAGGCGAATATGGCCATCAAATCGGAACCGGCTACGAGGATAACGCTCAATCACCGACTTCCAAATTTCAATCGCTTTGGTTGTCTCGTCTGCGTCGAGTCGCGCATCGCCATCTTCAACGACAGAACCGCGTATAACGGTTTCGGCGACATCCTCGGCAAGAAGCGTTTTTCCACAACTGATGATTAGCAGCAGGGCAAATAGATGGAGAGCGGTCGGTCGCATGAATAATGAAGTTTTCAGGGAGGTTTGGCACCGACTAACAGCCCAAGTCGCGGCAGGTATTGAGTTGAAGCAGTCCATCATACTTCAACATTGGCTGATTGACATTGGCTGATTGACGTTGGCGCTGCACCTGCTTCCGACAGACTTGTCCCGGTCGGTGCAACAATTGGCAGCTACATCGCTAGGTCAAAAAAACACCCCGTCCCTTATCACCAAAGGCGATTTGGGACGAAGGGGCGGGCATCGCGCGAGGGTGTTTTTCATGTAGCTGCCAGTTGTGATCCCGCCTAGCCAAGCCAGACGGAAATCGGGAACAAAAATGACACGCTCTAAAAAGCAGTTTTTCAGCCAAACAGCTCGCTGATCGGCTTCCCACCGTCAACCAGCTTCAATGGTCGTTCCAGAGGTGTCCAGACTTCCTTTTCGTGGTCAATTCCTAACGCGTAGCAGATACTCGCATGGAGATCAGGGACTTCCACAGGTCGATCCTTCGGATGCGCACCGTCTTCATCGGACGAACCTACGACGTTGCCGCCCTGAATGCCCCCGCCCGCCATGAAGCAACTGAACACCGATGCCCAGTGATCGCGACCGCCGTCTTTGTTGATCGTTGGCGTCCGACCAAATTCGCTGAGCATCACGATCAGTGTTTTGCTGAGCAATCCCGATGCAGCTAGATCTTCGACCAGCGACGCGAGCGCCGGGTCCATGACTTCGCCATGGTCTCTCAAAGCCAAAAAATTGTTCGCGTGAGTATCGAAACCGCCGCGGTCGACCTGAACAAACCGCACGCCTTTTTCCACCAATCGCTTCGCCAACAATGCGCCACGGCCAAACGGCGTGTTGCCATATCGTGCGAGGTCCTTCGCTGGAACGTTCGCAAACTCAAACGCATCCAGAGCGGGGCTACGCATCAGACGGACCGCATCATCAATGGACGTTTCTGTCGCTTGAAGTCGCTGATCGGTGCTCTTACCCGAGAACCGACCGTTAATCTTTTCTAAAGCTTCCAATCGCTTATTTCCACGCAGCTCGTTGATGCCTTCGGGAAATGCCAAATACGGGTCTTTGTCGCCAGGACTGGAAACGAAGTAGGCTTCGCATTTTTGGCCAAGGTACCCGGCGCGAGGAGCCTGACCACTGATGGAAATGTACGCAGGCAGGTCACCAAGATTCGGCAACTCGCTCGTTACCACGGATCCGATTCCTGGATGGATCAAGCTTGGAAACGGGAGATAACTGGTCTGCAATTGCTCGGTCGCGCGACCATGGTCGCCTTGCGTCCCCGCAATCGATCGAATCAACGCACAATGGTGCATTTGCTTGGCGAGTTTCGGAAAAATCTCTGAAATCTCGATGCCCGGTGCGCTGGTTTTGATCGGGCTGAATTCGCCCGCAGTGGGACGCCCAGGCTTCGGATCCCAGGTGTCGATGTGCGTCATGCCACCACTATTCCAGAACAAGATCACATGCTCGGCCTTGGCCGGATGATCTTTCCCCGAGGCGGCCAGCAAACTCTTGATATTCATGCCAAGCAATGTCGCCGCGCCGCCGGTTTGCAAAAGCGAGCGACGCGACAAACGATATTCACGACAGCCAGTACGCATAGGAGCATCTTTACGGGAGAAAACGAAACTCGTGACAATTTAACAGCACCCAACGCAGGTCTGCCATCCCATCCAGCGGGTTCGCGGCTGAACCAATCATTTCTTTGGCCTCTGCCAATTCTTCACTCCGTGGACGGCGAGTCAGAATTTCCAAATAGGCCAACTTTACAGCCGCATCGACATCAACGGTTTTTCCGGTCAACAACTTGTACATCGGCTCCAAGTCACCCACTCGCGAGGCTTCGTGAGTGACGCGACCGTTGAGCATCATCAGCGATTGTCTCATCGACGCCGAATCCTGTCGCAAGTCGCCCAACTCGGTTCGATTGGGCTGGCCAAAAATTCTCAGAAAATGACCATCAGGTGCAGGCGACTGCATCCGCAACGATGAGGTGAACACGGGATTATCATCAATCTTGCGAGCCACTTTCTGCTCTTCATATTCTGTCATATCGCGCCGGGCGGCCCGCATTGCCATCATCCGTTGGGCCTCAATCTCTTCCTTGGAGACCGCCTTCATGCTGTCCAGCGCAACCTCGTCATCGTCAGCATCTTGCTGCTTCAGCAGTGAGGTAAAGTCGAGCTCAATCGCCGTTTCAAGTCCGTATTCACCTCCGCTACTTGCCATTGCAGCGCCCGCCATTGCGTTCATGCTTGCCATCTGCGGATTGCTGTCTTTCGCTTTGCCAGGCACCGCAGCGGCCCCAGCTTTGGGAACACGCACGACTTCGTAGATTGTCTTTTCATTCCTACCAGCGCTATGTTTTGGTTCAAACAAATGACCGGCCATCACGATGCTGTCGTACAACGATTCGGCAATCATCCGTCGCACAGGAGTCGCAAACAAATGCTCCTCCATGCGAAGTCGCTGCGGCTCTTCGATGTCCATCGGTGCGTGCCCGCGCTGGTACGCATCACTGGTCACGATCAACTTCACCAGTGACCGCAAATCGTAATCGCTAGCCACGAATTCTTCTGCCAGGAAGTCCAATACCGGTGCAAGCGCAGCCGGATTGTCGCTACGGAAATCATCCACTGGCTCCACAAAACCGCGTCCGATGAGAGTCTTCCAAACACGATTGACAATCGCTCGTGGAAACAAACCGTTCTTGGGATCGGTTACCGCTGCGGCCAATTGTTCGCGTTGTTCGCTCGGTTGATACAAACCCTTTTGAACATCAATCTTGCGAATGTCCTGCTTCGCATCGGCCACCGCAAGCTCAGCACCAAATCGACCGCTCGTTGTCTTTGCGACTTTCGCCGAAGAAGAATCGAGTAAGTCATCAAGTGACGGACCACTGGCAACGACAACCTTCGCAGCAGACTTTTGTTCACGAACCTTTTTAAGCCGCGTCATGTAGCCCGACTTGCCGTTGATTCCATCAAGCGGGAAAGGAAACCGCGCAGGAATCGCTTTCCGTTCCTCCATTGGAGCTTCACCTTCAGGCGGCCAAAGAATGGTTGACTGCTTGTCTTCTGTCGCGATCACAACATTGGTTAACTGGCTTTCGAACCGGCGAGTCTTGCCGTAAAAGGCGGCGAGATCATAAAAGTCGCGCCGTTTCCAAGTATCAAACGGATGATCATGGCACTGGGCACACCCCATTCGCACACCCAGAAACACCTGCGATGTAACACTGGCCATGACCAGCGGGTCGGCGTTATCACCCAAGATAAAGCCTGACTCAGGAACCCTGCCCGCTTTGCCATTGGTCGCAATCAACTTGCGACACATTTCATCGTAAGGCATGCCGCTGTGAACGGCTTGGTGAACCCAAGCGAACAAGGCTGCACCGCCAGTGGCTTGCGACCGCAGCCGGAGCATGTCAGCAAAAAACAGCGTCCAACGATCCGCAAAACGCTCATCCTGGAGCAATTGATCGACCAAATCTGCTCGACGAGTTGCCAGGGGCTGCTTGGCAAACTTCATCACGTCTGCCTCCGTTGGAATGCGACCGTTCAAGTCAACATAAATGCGGCGCAGAAAAATGCCGTCATTAACGATTGGCATCGATTCAGATTCGACACCCGATTTTTGTTGCTCGCGAGCGATCAGCGGATCCAACTCGTTCGCCGAAACGTTTGCAGACGCCATCAACGATAGCGTCACAAAACCGATCAACCGGCGATAATTAGGCAAGGGCTTCAAGTCGACGTTCCTTACACTAGAGAAGTCTAAAGGCAGGATTTGTACCTTTCACGGGCGGACTGAGTCTATCAGACTTTGGCTCTCAGCGTCAAACCAATCAAAAGAATTGACAAGTACAACCTTTGCGCTGATTTCAGACG
>Ga0335395_10002659_pt1 | contig 11102 bp, 10 predicted proteins | sample MAT02_FD_205744 | JGI IMG/M metagenome (GOLD analysis project Ga0335395, IMG submission 205744) | Freshwater microbial communities from Lake Fryxell liftoff mats and glacier meltwater in Antarctica - MAT-02 (spades assembly) (version 2) ...
GAAAAACGGGCGATCGCGCCGCACCGCAAATAATCTCCGTAACTGAAACCACCAGGGATTACAATGATATCAATATCCGAAATATCGGTATCTTCGTGCCAAATCATCCGCGTCGGTTGGTGCAGCAACCCTTGAGTTACCCACACCACATCGCGATCGCAATTTGAACCCGGAAAAACAATAACTCCAAATTTCATAAGCAGATGTTGAAGGAAGAAGGAAGAAGGAAGAAGCAAGAAGGAAGAGGGAAGAGGGAAGAAGGAAGAAGGAAGAGGGAAAACGTGTAAGCTTAAGACTTAAATCCTCTGTTTCTTTGGTTTGTATCGAAGTCTAGATCCCCCTAAATCCCCCTTAAGAAGGGGGACTTTGAGTGTTCCGAGTTCCTTCCTTTTCAAGAGAGACTGCGATCGCTCTTGTCCCCCCCTTATTAAGGGGGGTTAGGGGGGATCTCCGGGTTGAAAAACAGCCTAAAGACCGATCGCACTTAAGCCCCCACAGTCTCGACAGGTACAGCAATTTCAGTCAAATCAAAGCGATAATTCTCAACAACTGGATTCGCCAAAAGTTGGTCACAAATGCGATCGAGTTGTTCGCGGGCCTCCGATTCGCCCGCAGCAGTCAGCGTCAATTCAACGTACTTTCCGATCCGCACGCCCTCAACATTGTCGTATCCCATGTGTTGCAAACCAGACTGTACGGCAGTGCCGGCAGGATCTAAAACCGAAGGGCGGAGAGTAACATAGATTTGGGCAAGATATTTCTGAGTCACGGGAATGTTGCGGTAGGTGATGTGCAAGTTAGCGCCATTGTATTCTACAACCAGGTTGCGCGCGATCGACCTTTGACCCCAAATCCGGGCTTAATACCCTCGATTCCCCAGTCCGCGGAGGCGGACATTGTTTGTGTAGACGCGGTTTCAACCGCCGAGTCTTCTCGGACATCGTATGTGTAGACGCGGTTTCAACCGCCGAGTCTTCTGTAGACGAGGATTTGGTATGACTTCCCCAAGTAAGATAGCCTAGAAACAGGGACAAATGTGATTCCAGCAGACTACACAAAAAAATTATGAGAACCAACCGCACCCGCAGTCAGGAGCGTATTTTAGACTTGCTCAAGACCTTAAATCGATCGCTCTCAGCGCAAGATATCTACTTAGAACTGCGTAACAGCGAGCAAAGCATGGGCCTAGCAACCGTTTACCGCTCCCTCGACGGTTTAAAGCGAGAGGGCTTCGTTCACGTCAGAACCCTCGCTAGTGGCGAGTCTCTCTACGGTGCCGCCCACCAAGACCAACATCACCTCACTTGTCTGGAATGCGGCGCGTCCATTACGATCGACGAGTGCCCCGTTCACCATTTAGAAAGCCAATTACAACAATCACATTCTTTCAAGATTTATTATCACACTTTGGAATTTTTCGGATTGTGCGATCGATGTACCCTCGCTCACGAATCTTAAATTTGGGAATAGGTAATAGGTAATCACAATAGTCAGCAGTCAGCAGTTAACAGTCAACAGTCAACAGTCAACAGTCAACAGTTAACAGTCAACAGTCAACAGTCAACAGTCAACAGTCAACAGTTAACAGTTAACAGTTAACAGTCAACTGCCAACTGGCTAATCAGCCTTATTACCTTCCCCAACGATCGATCGCAATCCTTCCATCGTAGCGGGGATGCTGCGCGGATCCATAAACATCACCTTGCTGCTGTCGCTGCTGCCAATTTTCAAGCCCATGTCCAAATAGTTTTGAGCTAACAAAAACTGTAAAGCTTCCCGCGCGTTGGGGTCATTTTGCAGGGTTTTGCCGATAATTTGCAAAGCCTCAGAAGTAGCTTGAGCTTTCAAAACCTGACTTTGGCGTTCTGCTTGCGCTTTCAGGACGATCGCCTTTTGTTGAGCTTCCGCCTCCAAAATAGTCGCTTTTTGGCGCGCTTCTGCATCCAGAACCTGCGCCTCCGCCTTACCTTTGGCGCTGTTAACTGCCGACTCCCGTTCGCCCTCCGATGTCAAAATTGCCGCCCGCTTCCGGCGATCGGCTGCCATCTGCAATTCCATCGATTCCTGTACAGTTTTAGAAGGGATAATATCGCGCAATTCTACCCGCGTTACTTTCACTCCCCAAGGATCGGTAACAACATCTAAATCTCTCAGCAAGATTTCATTAATTTGAGAACGAGCCGTAAAAGTTTGTTCGAGATCCAGTTGACCCATTTCCGCACGAATTTGAGTCAGCACCATATTTACCATTGCTGACTGAAGATTTTCAACTTTATAACAGGCTTTTTCCAAGTCTACAATCCGCCAGTAAACCACAGCATCAACCGTGAACGAAACGTTGTCGCGGGTGATACAAGCTTGCGGGGGAACATCTAAGACTTTTTCGCGAATTGTTTGCTCGTAAACTACGCGATCGAAAAACGGCGTTACAAAATTCAAACCTGGTTCCAGTTTCTTGCCGCTGTATTTACCTAAAGTTTCCACCAGCGCTTCATTTCCCTGATTTATAATCTTCACGGAACCGGCCAGGGCTGAACCGCCTAGTGCTAAAAACACGAGTAAAAATAATTGTTCCACTGTTGCCTCCTATCAATTTTGACTGTTAAATATTGACTGTTTACTATTGACTGCTGACTACTGACTAATGACTAATGACTACTGACTACCCTCAAGATGACTAATGACTACTGACTACTGACTACTAATTGTCGGCGATCGATTACGCATTTTGGTTAAGAATCTAATAAATTTTCTGGCAAAACTATCAAAGTAGTGCCTTTTCGTCCCACGACAATTACGTTTTGGTTGGGGGGGATGGCGGTAGAAGTGTCTTCGCAGCGAGCTCGCCAAGAATTCCCCTCATAAATCACTCGACCCGATTCTCCTGATGGAATTTCTGTTAAAGTTTTAGCTTCCTGAGAATCTGCGATCGCCCTTACGTTGCCTTTTGGTATCAAGCGCCGGGACAGCAGTACAAAAACTGTCGAAAATACCATCCACAGGAATATCTGTAAATTAACATAAGGTAGAACTAGAGAGCATCCAGCTACAGCGAAGGCGCTCAGCCCCATCATAAAAGCGACAAAAGCAGTCGGGAGAAATAGCTCTGCCAAACAGAGTAAAGACCCAGCTAGCAGCCAAAGAAGCGTGGGAGTCCAGATCATAAAAAGGAATAGTGATACTATTTAGATTCTTAGATTTGAAATTTGAGATTTCAGAATTGCCAACAACTTACTCTGCAAGGGTTTGCGACTTGCCAGATCTCAGGAGCGATTGTTCACATCGCGGTACCAAGTTGAAGCTTCCATTGTACTCAAAGTCAGAGTTTAGTAACTTAGATTACAAATCTAAGCCGATCGACACTGGCAGCAACTAAAATTTCTAGGGCCCCAAAGGCAGTTAAGAAATTGATAGGGGCTAAAATCAGTTTATTCTCAAGTTCGTGAATTCGAGCCTGGGAATCATATATCTTCAGAATGTTTTTACACAAACTATTTCGATATGATCAGTAGTTTCTCACAACCCATTTATTGCCCGAATCTGAACTGTCCCGATCCCGGCAATACCTTTGGCCGCCAGCAGTGTGCAGCTTGCGAAACCGATTTAATTTATCGCTATTTGTGGGCGGTGGGCCCAGCAGTCGAGGAAGTGCCGACGGGTAAGGTAATCGCCGATCGATATTTGGTCATTGCACCCCAAATCTGGCTCGATAGCCGTCCATCTCTCACTCCAAGCGTTCCAGAACAACTGCCGGATACCATTATGCCTTACCTGCATTTGTATCCCCAACGGCTGCATACGCCCGAAGTATACGGTTTTTGTGACCTGGGGGAAGCAGCGGAAGCGACAGAAGTGCTGTTGTTAGAAAATGTGCCAGTCAATAATTTCGGTAGCCTTTATCCTTCTATTCTACAAGCTTGGGCTCAGACAAGTGCCACGCGCCAAGTTTACTGGCTGTGGCAAATGCTCCAACTGTGGGCGCCCCTGTCGGAACAGGGAGTCGCTGCGAGTTTGCTGGTACCGGAAAATTTGCGGGTGGAAGGTTGGCGGGTTCGTCTGCTGGAACTGCATCGGGGTAATTTTGTACCGACGCTGAAGGATTTGGGAGATGTGTGGTCGGGTTTGGTGGAATCGGCCCAGCCCGATATACAGTCGAAACTCGGCGAGATTTGTCTGTTTATGCGCCGCCGCAGCATGAATTTAGATGCGATCGCCCTGGAACTAAACGATTTACTATTAGAACAAGCTGCTAAATTGCCTCTGCATTTAGAAGTATTCGGCATCACCGATACCGGGCCACAGCGCTCCCAAAATGAAGATAGTTGCTATCCAACTGCTGCTGATTTTCAATCCCTCAAAACTGCCGGAAACGACAAACTAATTCCTTACTTGACAATGGTTTGCGACGGGGTTGGAGGCCACGAAGGAGGAGAAGTTGCCAGTCAATTAGCCGTGCAGTCGCTGAAAGCTTTAATCCAAAATTTGCTCGCCGAAATCGCCGAACAAGAAGAGTTGATGGCACCAGTAATGGTGATCAAGCAACTCGAAGAAATAGTGAAAGTTGTCAATAACGTGATTTCCGCTCAAAATAACGAGCAGGGAAAAGAGTTGCGCCAGCGCATGGGAACCACTTTGGTGATGGCCCTCCAGTTGCCTCAAAAAGTGAAAGTTTCCGACGATGTACCGTTGAATAACAGTCACGAACTTTATTTGGTAAATGTTGGAGACAGCCGCGCCTATTGGATTGGCAAAAATTACTGTCAGCGGCTGACTGTGGATGACGATGTAGCGTCTAGGGAAGTACACTTAGGACACAGTTTATCCTGGGAGACTCAATTGCGATCGGACGCAGGAGCCCTGACTCAAGCTTTGGGCACGCGCGACGGCGATTTTCTGCGCCCGACGATTCAGCGATTTATTGTCGAAGAAGAAGGCTTGCTGCTGCTGTGTTCCGACGGTTTGAGCGATAACGACTGGGTAGAGCAATCTTGGCAGAATTACGGCCCAGAGGTACTTGAGGGCAAAATGTCCTTGGAAGCCGCTGCTGAGTCTTGGATTCGCCTCGCCAACGAGAAAAACGGTTACGACAACACCTCTGTGGTGGTGACTTACTGTCGGATGTCGCCGGAGAGATTGGTACTGTTCGATACGGCTGGTGCGTCAGCGCCGGTGTCAGCAGCGTCGGGGTCAGCACCGTCGGTGTCGCTACCGATGTCACCCTCAGTATCAGGCTCGGTATCCCTCCAAAAGACAGGGAGAATGCCAGAATCTCAGCTTTCTGAATCGTCCAAACAGTTGCTGTACCCCGAAACAGCCCCCGCCCCCGAACCAGTTCAAAAACAGAAACCCAACCGTTTGGGGCCACTGCTGGGACTGTTGGCGCTGATGCTAGCCTTCGCGGGTTTAGGTTTGTGGGTGCGTAGCCTCCAAAACCCTCAGCCTGATCCCGAACAACTTCCGCCACCCCCGGAAACTACCGCCCCAACTCCTGCGGAGATTCCCTCGCCCGGTGCGGAGATTCCCTCGCCCGGTGCCGAGAGTCCCTCGCCTTCAGCAGAATCGAGTCCTGCGGAGATTCCCGCGCCGCCCCCAGAATCGAGTCCTGCGGAGATTCCCTCGCCAGGGGCGGAGATTCCGTCACCATCACCGCAGTAAGGGAGAGCGAATTCAGCAAGACGTTTCAAAAAATGCAGATACTTTCCGGCGGCACGGCGACTCGAACGCTGTCGCCAATTTTGTGCCGCTGTAAGTCATCTCTGTGCAAGTTTTGTCTGCGAAGGGCGATCGAGCTTTTAGCAGTCAAGCGCACCGTATAGCGCGTATCAGTGCCAATGTAAATCGCCTCTTCAACTACTCCCGGCCAGCCATTTTCAGCATCATAATTAGCCGGATAAATAGCAGCTTTTTCCGGCCGCAACACCAGCGTCACAACTTTCCCAGCGGGCAAATCTTCTGCTGTCGCAACTAATACTGGCAACTGTTGGTCAACTAACACAATTATTTGACCATGCTGCTTTTCTACGACTCGCCCAGTTAAAAAATTGCTGTCACCAATAAAATCAGCAACAAACCGCGTTTTAGGATATTCATAAATATCAATAGGTGTCCCGACTTGTTGCAGTTTTCCTCCCTCCATCACTGCAATTCTGTCAGACATGGTGAGCGCTTCTTCCTGATCGTGAGTTACATAAATAAACGTAATTCCCAATAATCGCTGCATTTTTTTTAATTCTAATTGCATCTCTTTACGCAATTTTAAATCCAGTGCTCCCAGAGGTTCATCCAACAGCAAAACAGAAGGCTCTTTAACCAACGCCCTCGCCAAGGCTACTCGCTGCTGCTGTCCCCCTGACAGTTGGCGGGGATAGCGTTTTTCTACATCTGTTAACTGTACTAATGCTAAAGCTCCCGCCACGCGATCGCGAATTTTTTGCGGAGGCAAATTCTCCATTTCCAACCCAAATGCAGCATTTTGTGCTACTGTCATATGCGGAAATAAAGCATAATTTTGAAATACCGTATTCACTGGGCGGTGAAATGGCGGGAGATTTTGCATCGGTTGGCCGTGGATATAAATTTCGCCCGCTGTGGGCATTTCAAAACCCGCGATCATTCGCAAAGTTGTAGTTTTGCCGCAGCCGGAAGGGCCCAGCAAAGAAAAGAATTCGCGATCTTTAATTTGCAGGTTGATGTTGTCTACAGCCAAGAAATCTTGACTGCGGGCACTTTTAAATACTTTGGAAATGTCTAAAATTTCGACGGCGTGCATTGTTATCTATCCTGGTAGGGCCCGTTAGCAATTAAGGAATGGCAATTTAATAACTTAAGCGACTTGCTTGTTACCAGGCTCTGCCTGGTAACGCAGATCCGGAGGCTCTGCCTCCTTTTACTTCCCAGATTATATGAGAGAGGACTGTAGTCGTGGTTTAAGTTATTAAATTTTCGTTCCTAAGCTATTGTGCATAATTTAATTTTTAGTTGTTGTAGGGTGCGTCAGGGCTGAATGTTCTGACAAGATACTCAATAATTTTCCCCCTGACGCACCCTACAGTTAGTTAGTTACTCGCTTTCTACTCGTTACCAAGCTTTGCCTGGTAACGCAGATCCGGAGGCTCTGCCTCCTGAATCCTTTGCCGAGGCAGAGCCTCGCTTATATGGGTTCCAAGGCTCTGCCTTGGAACCAGTTAACTTTGACCTTAAGTTGACACCAATGCTTACTTTCCTGCCCCTGCTTTAACTTCCGTCGAAGCTCGATCGTACAATGCGGTTGCTTTCCCGACATCCTGCAAGAATTTCAGTTTGCCAAATACCTCAGCAGGCGGATAAATTTGGGGATTATTCAAATCTTTCGGGTCAATTAAACCTTTATCTATTGCTGCTTTATTCGGCGAGCCAAAGTGGGTAAAATTGGAAATTGTAGCACCTACTTCTGGCTGCAAAATGAAGTTAATAAATTTCTCAGCTAACTCTTTGTGCGGTGCACCTTTGGGAATTGCCATGTTATCAGAAAAAACAATTGTTCCTTCTTTGGGAATAGCGTAGCGGAGATTTGGATTATCTTTCATCACCTGAAAAATATCGCCGCTCCATTCCATTGTCAAGTTTACTTCTCCTTGATCGAGCAGAGTTTGACCAGTGTCTGGGACAAAAGCGGTAATCATATTTTTATTTTTAATCAGCAAGTCGCGGGCTTTGTTAATTTCTTCGGGATTAGTTGTATTTGGGTCAAATCCTAAATAGATTAAAACCGCTGCAAAAGTATATCTGGCATCATCTTGCCATGCTACTTTTCCAGTATATTTAGCATCGAACATCGCCGCCCAACTGTTAATTTCGCCCTTGGTTGCTTTCAGGTTGTAGCCAATTCCCATTGTTCCCCACTGATAAGGCAATGAATATTTGTTGCCAGGGTCAAATGTTTGGTTAATCCATCTCGAATCCAGATTTGTTTTGTTAGGAATTTTCTGGGAATCTAACGGCTCAAGTATATTATCGGCTGCCATGATTTTCACCATGTAATCGGCGGGAAATATTACATCGTAACCGGGATTTCCCTGTTTGAGTTTGGCGTAGAGTGCGTCGCTGTTCTCGAAAGTGTCGTATTGAATTTTAACGTTGTTATCTTTCTCGAATTGGGCGATCGCTTCTGGAGCGATATAACTTGCATAATTGTAAATGCTGAGGACTTGCTGCTGGTTGCCGCCTGTGCGGCTACAGCCGAAAACCACCGTTGCACTGATCACAAACAAAAGTAAGAAAGTCAGGAGGCGTTTCATGGGTTTTGTTAGTTGTAGGCGAAATTAATTATGACACACAAAGCAAGTTTTTTAGCTTTTTTGAACTCTTAGCGACGATACAACCAGCAATAAAGAAGCTAGCAGCATCAAAGTTGAGATGGCATTAATTGCTGGTGTTACTGCAAATTTTATCATGCCGTAAACCAATAGTGGCAGCGTCATGGAACCAACGCCGGTGGTAAAGAATGTCACGACAAAATCATCGAGAGACAGGGTAAAAGCCAGCAGTGCCGCGCTGAAAATAGCGGGCCAAATTAGAGGAAAAGTGATGCGCCAAAAAGTCCGCCATTCGTTAGCGCCCAAGTCAAAGGCTGCTTGTTCTAATTGAGGATCGAGTTCCGCCAAACGTGCCCTGACAGTAATCGTCACAAAGGAAATATTAAAGACAATGTGACCGATAATTACTGTAGGTAAGCCGAGATTGAGGCGAATTCCAGTGAGATTTTCTACGATCCGAAATACTAGGGTAAAGAAAACTAGCAGCGAAATGCCGATCGTAATTTCGGGCATAATAATCGGCAAAAACAGTAAAGCTTCTACTGCTTTTCGTCCCGGAAAATGAAAGCGTTCCAGCGCTAGCGCGAGCATGGTACCGAAAATTGTCGCTAAAGCCGTCGAAATCGCTGCAATTAGCAAGCTATTGCTAAGTGCTGGCAAAATTCCGGCGCTGCTGCTGGTAGCAAGAGTCGCACCTGCATTGCTAAACAAGCTGCCGTACCAATCGAGGGTAAAACCGCGCCAAACTGCGTTAAATTTGGAAGCGTTGAAGGAGTAAATGATTAAGATGAGAATTGGCAAGTAGAGAAAGGCAAATGCTAGTGCAGCTTGTACCCAAAGCCACTGTTTGCCGATCGCCCGCACGAGCAAATCTAGTTTTGTTTTAGTCATTAGTCAATAGTCATTAGTCATTGGGCATTGGGCATTGGGCATTGGGCATTGGGCATTGGGCATTGGGCATTGGGCATTTTATCTTAAATGTACGGTGCGCGATGCACACCATTTATGAACTTTCATCAGAGACGCGGAAGTAAACCAAAACAGGAATCAATATGATTACTGTTAATAGCATAGAAAGCGCTGAGCCAAAAGGCCAGTCGCGGGCTTTCATAAACTGATTTTGAATCAAGTTTCCCACCATAATTGTTTTAGATCCGCCCAATATATCGGGTGTGATGAAAGCTCCAACTGCGGGAACAAAAACCAAAATTGAGCCTGCAACAATGCCGCGAGTTGTCAATGGTAAAAATACGCGCCAGAATGTTCTAATATCATTTGCGCCTAAATCTTGAGCGGCTTCTACTAATGAAAAGTTGAAGCGTTCTATGCTAGAATATAAAGGCAGAACCATAAAAGGTAAATAGCCGTAAATTAGACCGATCGCCACAGCGAAAGGCGTAAACAGCAAATTTAACGGTTCGCTAATCAGATGCAGGCTTTGCAAGGCTGTGTTAACTACTCCTTCGCTACGCAGCAGAATTATCCAGGCGTAGGTTCTCACTAAAAAATTAGTCCAAAATGGAATAATTACCAGCAAAAGCAAGGCGTTTCGCCAGCGGGGAGGACGGGTGGCGATGAAGAATGCTAGGGGATAGCCAACTAACAAACAAGCGGCAGTTGTCAAAAAAGCTAAAAAGAGCGATCGCCCAATTACGCCTAAGAAAAGTCCGCTGAACAAACGCTGGTAGTTGCTGAGAGTAAATACCCAAGTAACACCGCCATAAGTACCGCGTTCTAAGAAACTGTACAAAAGTACAATTAGCACTGGCAAAATGAAGAAAATTATCAGCCATGCGGTGGCGGGGAATAATAGCAGCAACAGGTTAGTCTGCTGGCGGTTTTTGATACTCATTATTCACTCAATGGAAATTTAGCACATAATCCAACACATTTTATATCAAATCCGCATTTTCTCGATTATGTCATGATTAATAAAGAATCAAGAGGTACGCAATGTCAGCAGATACCTTGACTTTCTCTAGCAGCACCCTACAATGACTAAAAACTATCGCCAATAAGGCCGGCCCTTCCAAAAAATTCCCACCGTAACTCCGATTAGTGCAGCTTCCGATAAACTTGCTAAAAAAGGAGGTATGGGCAGGAATGACTTTAATACCAAACCTAAAAACACGCACAAAACTAAAACCCACAAATTAGTCCGGTTGAGCAAAAAATGCTGCTGCCAATACTCCAAAAAGTACACTGCTAAAGCTCCCATTCCCACTGCTGTAACAAAAGGTATCAATATCCCCAGGGAGGAACCGTAGAGAAGTGTTAGGATGTTGCGGATTACCCGCGATTGCGTGAAACCCCAGGCTAAAAATAGCTCGACTCCAATCACGATTGAGTTGACGAGGGCGGCAATTTGCAGCATTTCTCGCCAAGGTAAAATTTTTAAGCGGCGCAGAAAGTTACTCACGATCGGCAAATTTGGTAGGTTCCTTTGATTTTATAACAGTTTTGCCCAGGCGATCGACATCTTGCTCGTCTTTAAGTAAAGTAAAATGAACATACAGGGCAGTCTCTTGACAAATTTAACCAGAGCATCTGCCTGCTAATGGAACCCTGAAAGGAAAAAAGTTATGCTGGAGAACACTGTCGATTGTGCTGTAGCTTGCGTCAACGGCTGCGTTTTGGGCGACAAGTGCCCGAAGCGAGAATACGCGGCGGCAACGTCAAACTTTATTGAAAATACTTCTCTCGACAAAATGCTAGAAATAGCAGAGGAAGCGGTGAGAAAGAAACGGAGGGAACCACCCAAATGGATAATCCCTGATTTCCCTGAATAGAATTAGCGCTCCTTTGAAA
>Ga0335395_10002660_pt1 | contig 11102 bp, 5 predicted proteins | sample MAT02_FD_205744 | JGI IMG/M metagenome (GOLD analysis project Ga0335395, IMG submission 205744) | Freshwater microbial communities from Lake Fryxell liftoff mats and glacier meltwater in Antarctica - MAT-02 (spades assembly) (version 2) ...
GATTCAAAATACCGGTTCAACAGTCTATAACATCAACGACAATCTGGAGCCTTCCACCTATCGCGTCAGCCTGCCGCCCGGTCCCGGTCCGATCCGGGGCATCCTCTTTTGGTGGCCGGGCACCAATGGAGATGACCGCCACTTCACCACCGATCCGAATTTTCGGAAAATTGCGGATCAGTGGCGCTTCGCCGTCGTCAGCCCGAGAAGCAATTATGACGGCTCGCCGCATAATGTGGCCTTTCCGCAACCCAGTTTAGGGTTCTTCTTTGACCGCCTATCCCAGATTGCCAAGACTACCGGCCGGGCAGAAATCCTCAACGCACCCTTCGTTTTCAGCGGCATGTCCGCGGGTTCTTATTCGTCTTCCGATTCACTGGGTATCTGGCCGGAACGCACCATCGCCATCCTCGCCCAACAGGGATGGAGGGGGCCGCCGCTTAACATGTTCGGCCTTATCGAACCCACTTACCTATTTAATACCGCTATGGCGGCCATCCCCGCGCTCAACCTCGGTGGTCAGAATGAAGGCACCCAAAGCCCGCCTTCTTCGATTTTCCCCGAGATGAATGAACACCGCAAACTCGGGCTGACCCGTAGTGCCGTCGCCATATGCTGGGGCCGCGGACATACGTTTGGAAATACCGGCGCTACCTATAACTCCGTCGCCCTCTACTGGCTCGATCAAGTGATGGCCGCCGGCCGCTACCCCGCCAACCTCGCACCTACGACGTCCACGTCCCCCACCCTCGGGGTTCTCCCGCTTTCCAGCGGCTGGTGGGGAGCGCGCAATTCCACCAACACCAGAGGCACCTCCAATCTCTACGAACTCCCCGGCGGATCCAGCCGCTTTCTCAACATCGGTCCCGATGCGACTTTCACCGGCATCAAAGATGTGAATAACGCTCTCGTTGATTCATGGTTGCCCACCGAATCCGCCGCCCGCGCCTACCGCGCTTTTGTGTCCTTGCCGACCATCCAGTTTAGCGCCCCCGCCCAGTTCACCAGCGGCCTCGTCGGACAGCCAGTCACCTTGTCCATCACCGAAAACAGCTTCGGCTCAGGCCTCACCAGAATCGAGTTCTTCGATGGCAATACCAAGATCGGCGAAGACACCACCTCGCCCTACACCCTGTCATGGTCACCCACGGTGGCCGGCGCGCGAAGCATCACCGCCATCGCGTCGAACGCCAGCGGCCCCGCCTTCACCGCGTTCACCCTCTTCCTCGCCAATGCCCCTGCGGCTCCAATCATCACCTCCGGCGCACCGGTTGTGAGAACCATCAATCTGCCGTTTTCCTTTACGCTAGTTGCCAGCGGAGCGCCCACCAGCTATGCGCTCGCCAGCGGCAGCCTGCCCCCCGGCCTGACCCTAAATTCCACCACCGGCTCGATCTCCGGCACGCCCACCGCCGCCGGCACCTACACGCCGAGCTTCACCGCCTCCAACTCCACCGGCACTTCGGCAGCCGTGTCGATCATGATCAGCATTACGACCGCACTGGCTTATGAGCCTTTTGCTTACACCAGCCCAGGTACGCTGGTCGGAAAAATTGCCCCGTCACCCTTCGGCACATGGAGCGGTGACAGCGGGGCCACCATCAACTCGACAGGGCTCAGCTATGGTGCCTTGGTCACAAGCGACTTGGCCGGGCAATCTAGCGGAGGAGGACGCAATCACCTGCCAGTGGGGAGCACCATCAACTCCGGTATCCAGTATATCAGTTTTCTCGCTTCCAATCTAGGCACGGCGGGCCTCTATGCCGCTCTCGAGTTCAGCGTGTCCGCCAACAGCAGTGACAACCGTTTCGTTATCGGCGTAACGAATGATAGCCGGCCAGGCGGGCAATTCATGGCACAAAAAGCATTCGGCACAACCGTGTTCTCGGCCTCCGGCATCGCCCGCGATAACGCCACGCATCTCTTCGTCGCGAAAATCGACTACACCTCAGGCCCAGGCAATCACGTGCTTTCTTGGTGGCTGGACCCAGCGGTAGGCGGCACGGAGCCACCTGTCGTCAATCCCACGCTCACGGGCGACTTCGCATTTTCCCACATCGGCATCGCAAAATTCGGCGTCGCACCGAATGCGATCTTCGACGAAATCCGCCGCGGAGTTTCCTGGGGCAGCGTCACCCCATCGACAGCACCGGTGCCAAGCACCGGCATCCAGGTCTTTCGCACCACCCACGGCCTCGCGACCGACGGCAGCCAAGACCTCCTCACCCCCGCTGGTGACGGCGTGCAGAACCTCCTCAAATACGCCTTTAACATGCTTGGTGCCGGCACCGGCCAAGCCTCCGCGCTCACCACCCCCAACGCCGCCGTCCTCACGCCCGATGGCACCGCCGGCCTCCCACTTGTCGGTGTCGGCACCGGTCCCGATGCGGGCAAACTCCAAATCACCTACATCCGCCGCATAGCCTCCTCCACCCCCGCTCCCGGCATCACCTACGCAGTCGAGTTCTCCGACGCCCTCGCCACTTGGGCGGTCAACCCTTTCGCCACCGAAACCACCGTCGCCGACCTCGGCACCACCTTCGAGCGCGTCACCGTCTCCGACTCCGCCCAAAATCCCACCCCCGCCAAACGCTTTGCCCGCGTCCGGCTCTCTGCGAACTGAGCTGACCGCCTCCGCTCACCCGTACCTTATACGGCTCTCCAAAAGGACTTCGGGAATCGGTTTTAATCTGGCTTTGCCCTGCCTTTCTTTGGCGGACACATCTCTCTTAAGCCTATCATCATGAAGCCCGCCGCGTCCCCAATTAGCCGCTCCCTCGCCTCTCTGGCTCACCTCGCCGCAACCCGCCGCAGTCTTCGCATCGCCTATTTCGGCGGCTCACTCACCGAGGGCTGCGGCTCCTCCGACCCCGCCACACTTTCCTGGCGGGCGCAAACCACCCGCTTCTTCCGCGGGACGTTTCCCGCCGCCGAAATTCACGAGATCTACGCCGCCATCGGCGGCACCGGTTCCTACCTAGGCGCGTTCCGCCTCGAACGCGACGTCCTCGCTGCCCAACCCGATCTCGTCTTCGTCGAATTCGCCGTGAACGACAACCGAGTCCCCGAATCCCGCGTCCTCCGCTCCCTCGAAGGCATCGTCCGTCACGTGCGCTCCGCCGCCCCCGCCTGCGAGATCGTCTTCGTGCTCAATGGCACCGCAGAATATTTTGCCGACCACACCGCTGGCCGCACACCCGCCGCCGTGGCCCTGCATCAACGCGTCGCCGCCCACTACGGTATCCACGCCATCAATACCGGCCACGCCCTCTGGCGCGAATTCGCCGAGGGCCGCGCATCGACCGCCGAGTTGTTCACCGACGGCGTCCACGCCACCGACGCGGGCTACGCCATTTACTCAGAAACCGTACGCGCGTTTCTGCGCACGGCCCTTGCCGCCTCGTCCGACCAACTACCCGTCACCCCGGCCTCGCTACCCCCTCCTCTCACCTCGAACCCCTTGGAACGCGCCGCCCTCATCGATGCCTGGTCCCTTGCGAACGAGAGCTGGCAGCGCTGCGACCAAACACTGGCCGGCCGTTACCCGCACTACGTGGAATCCACCGCTCCCGGCGCGACGTTTATCTACGCGTTCAGCGGCACCGACATCGGCCTCTACTGGCTCATCGCCCCCGATTCCGGTGAGATTGAAGTCTCCCTCGACGGCCAGCCTCCCGAAATTTTCTCCAGTTGGGATTTTTACGCCCGGGACTTTACCCGCGCCAGCTTCGTCACCCTCGCCGAGGATCTGCCCCACGCCGCGCATACGATCACGGTGCGCGTCCTACCCACCCGCCCAGGCGAATCCACCGGTTACACCGTGCGCATCGGCGCACTCCTCGTGCAGTAATTCCTTCCCCATTCCTTTCCCCTTTTACCTCCTCTCACCCATGTCCACTTCACCGGCCACCGCCCTCGTCCCGCCCGACCTCACTTGGTTTAACAACGCCAAGTTCGGCATCTTCATTCACTGGGGCATTTATTCCGTAGGCCAATACCCCGAGTCCTGGTCGTTCTACAACTACGGCGCCAAGGGTCATGATCCGTCCAACCAACTCTCGTTCGAGGACTACATGGCGCAGCGCCACGCCTTCCTCACCCGTCGCTATAACCCTCAAAAATGGGCCGAGCTGTTTGCCGAAGCCGGCGCGCGCTACGCCGTGCTCACCACCAAACACCACGACGGCATGGCGCTCTGGGACACCGCCGAACACCTCTCCGTCGTCCGTGATACCCCCGCCGGCCGCGACCTCGTCGGCCCGTTTTGCGAGGCCATGCGCGCGCAAAACATCCACGCCGGTCTGTATTATTCCCACCTCGATTGGACGCATCCGGATTACCCGAGCCTGTGCCACGCCGAGGGCATCGTCACCGATCACCCCGGCTACGCTCGCAGCTACACTTTGGAAAAAGACGATCCCGTGCGTTGGGAAAACTTCCTCCGCTTCCATCGCCTCCAGCTGCGCGAACTCTGCGAACGCTACTCGCCCGATCTGCTCTGGTTCGACGGCGACTGGGAACGCACCCCCGCCAATTGGCGCTTCGAGGAACTGAACCAGCTCCTGCGCACTTGGTGCCCGGGCGTCGTCATCAACAGCCGCATCGGCACGTTTGGCGACTACGCCACGCCCGAACAGGGTATCTCGATCACGCCGCCCACCGGCCCGTGGGAGTTGTGCTACACCATGAATGGCTGGTGGTCCATGGCGACCGACCCGTCCTATAAAACCTCCGCCGAACTCATCCGCCTGCTGATCGAATGTGCCTGCATGGGTGGCAATCTCTTGCTGAACGTCTCGCCGCTCGGAGATGGCACGATTTTCTACGAACAGGCCCGCATCCTGCGCGAGATCGGCGCGTGGCTGCGCCCTCACGCCGAGGCCATTTACGACACGCAAGCCGGCCTGCCGCACGGCCACTTCTATGGCCCCAGCACACTCTCCGCCGACCGCAAAACCCTCTATCTGTTCCAACTCGAACACCCTTCCGGCGAAGTCTCAGTAAAGGGCCTCCATAACCGTATTCTATCCGCTATTCTCGTTAACGGAGACGGTTCACAAATCCCTCATCGCGTCAGCGGCGGCTGGGTGGTGCCCGGAGTCGTCTGGCTCGACCTCAAGAATATCGCCCCGACTCCCCATGCCACCGTGATCAAACTCGAGCTCGATGGCCCCCTCAACCTCTACGTCGGCCACGGCAAGGTCATCACTCAAGCTAAGCTAACCATTCAATCCGAGGCGGAGTAGCTGGCAGGCCACCCTAAACAGTCCCCTGCCCATCTCTTATCTTTCTCAGCATGACCGCACATCCTTCCCCGCTTAACTGGTATTTTCCCCTGCGTCGCCCCCACACCGGCGTCACCCTCGGCAACGGCCTGCAAGGCGTGCTGATCTGGGGTGAGAACACGTTGTTACTCACCGTCGCCCGCGCCAGTTTCTGGGATCATCGCGGTGGCCACGACATTCTCCCCACGACCAATTTTAACGCGGTCCGCCACGCCCTCGAAATCAAGGACGAGTCCGTGCTAGCCGCGCTCTTCCCCAAGCGCGCCCCCGGCACACCGTTCCCGCAGCAGATGGGCGGCGGTCGTCTCGAACTCACCTTCGCCGCCGGCCTGCGTCCGCTCGACGCCACCCTCGATCTTGCCACCGCCACCGTCGAGGTGCGCGTCGGCCGTAACGAGGGCGACCCCGAAGCCAAACGCGTGCGTATCCACCAATCCGCTACAGATGAAGTGTGCTGGCTCGACATCGATCCCACCCTGCTCGCAGAGGGCGGCATTCGCCTGCACCCCGCCTTCAGTCTCGTGCACAACAACGCCATGGGCGCCCTCGGCATAGCCGCGCCAAACGAATGGGCCGACGCCACCGGCGGCGGCTTCGTGCAAACCCTGCCGTCCGACACACCGCTCGGTGTCGCATGGCTGCGCTCCGGCAATCGCATCACGCTCGCCACCGCCTTGTGCAAAGACGCCGAAGTCGCCGTGCGCGCGCGTCTGCGTAGCTTCGACGCCAATGCTGCCGACGCTGCCCGCGCCGCTTTCTGGTCCCGTTACTGGGCCGATGCCGCCCGCGTCACCTTGCCCGACGCCGTGCTCCAACAGCAGTTTGACTACGGCCTCTACCGCCAAGCCGGCCTCATCCGCCGCAATACCCCTGCCGCCACCTTGCAAGGCCCGTGGATGGAAGACACCACCATCCCGGCGTGGAGCAACGACTACCACCTTAACATCAACGTGCAGCTCGTTTACGGGGCCGCGCTCGCCACCGGCCAAGCCGCCGAAATGGCCCCGCTTTGGGATATGTTGCGCGGCTGGCTCCCTCGCCTGCGCGAATTCGGCGAACGGTTCTACCAGACTCCCGGTGCCATGGTTCTGCCCCACGCCGTGGACGACCGTTGCCAGATGATGGGCACTTTCTGGGCCGGCACCATCGACCAGGCCTGCGTCGCCTGGATGGCACGTGTCGCGTATCAATATTATCAATACACCGGCGACCTCGTTCACCTGCGCGAGCTGGTCTGGCCGCTATTGGTCGGAGCTTTTGAAGGCTACCATGCCATGCTCGTGACCTCCACCGGTCCCGACGGCACCAAGCGCTTCAGCCTCCCCATCAGCGTGAGCCCCGAGTTCGGTGGCTCCGACCCTGAAAAGTGCTGGGGCCGCGATGCCAGTTTTCAACTCGCCGCGCTCCACGCTGCGATCCACGACCTGCAAGCCGCCGCACCGTTGCTCGGCCAGCCCGCCGACCCGCGCTGGGCCGATGTGGCCGCGCACCTGCCGCTCTACACCACCGTGATCGCCCCCGACACCGGCTATTCTTGGATCGGTGCTCCTTTCGAACACATCGGACTCTGGGCCGGCAAAGACCTGACCGAAAGCCACCGCCATCACGCCCATCTCGCCGCGATCTACCCGTTCTGCACCATCAACCCCTTCGATCCCGCGCAGCATAAAATCGTCTCCCGCAGTCTCCATCACTGGAGTAAAATGGGCATGGGCAACTGGACGGGTTGGTGCGTGCCTTGGGCCGCGAACATCTGTTCACGCAGTGGCCTGCCGGATGCCGCGCTCAGTAACCTGCACTTGCTGGCCCGGCAATTCACCAACGAAGGCCACGCCACCTTACACAACGCGGACTGCGCCGGCATGTTCGCGTGGGACGACGGCTCCCTCGCTTGGCCCGACAATCGCAAGGGTTCCAATTTCATCCACTACGAGATCATGCAAATGGACGCGGCCATGGCCGCGATCAGCGCCATCCTAGAAATGATCGTATCCTTCCGCGATGGCATGGTTCATATCGCCGACCGCCTGCCCAAAGGTTGGCGCGAGTTATCCTTTAATCGCGTGCGGGTCGAGGGCGGCTTCGTCATCGATGGCCGTTTCCGCTACGGTCGCGCAGAGGAGTTGATCGTGCAGAGCCTGCGCGGAGGCGAATTACGGTTGGTCCACTCACTTGGCAAAACCTGGACATTGGATGGCGTGTCGCGCGCTGAAGAAGCCCTTACGGTGATTACCGCCGCCGGAGACAAACATCATCTCAAACGAACCGCGCAATAAACATCAAAGAAATGTCCGCCAAACAAGAATCGCCCATCTAGCGGAAAAGAAGCCTCCTTTTACCAAATTTATCCGCGAAGTTTCCCCGTCTTTAACGACTACGCCATTTCCAACTCTCTCGTTATACCCGTCAAACACTGCACCCGCGTCCGTGTTACCGCTCCTTAACTCCATTGGCACTCAATGAGCATCCGGAGCCGGACTGTCCGACTTAAAAAAACTGAACTATTCCACATCCTTATGGTATAGCTTAATCGTAAGTCTCAAAACTTAATTACCCACCACCCCGTCCCGTTGCCCACCTTAAAACATATAATGAAATCCCTTAAAGCACTCCTCAGTCTGACCCTATTTGCTTCCATTGGACTTCTTCCTACTCACGCCGCCGACAATCTTGCTCCCGAGGGCACCTTCGAGCTTGGTCTCGCTTTCAACGGCACCCCTGAAGGCTGGGACGTTAATCCCGGCGACTGGCGCAATAACTCCAATCTCGACCTCACGATCATGACCGAAGGCGCCTCGCCCGACGCCGAAGGCAAAAACTATCTGCGCCTCATAAATACCGGCCCAGCCGACGAAGGCATGTTCCGTCTCTTATTAAGCATGGCCCTACCCAGTCCGGCCCCCGCCAAGATTGTTCTTGGTTGGCGAATCCGCGCGCAGATTGACGAACTCTCTGCTACCCAAGACTGGTCCAGCGTTCAGTGCGAGGTGGACTATCTCGACAGTAAGGGAAACAGCATATCCACCACCAGCGGCGCCCTCCGTCTAACCCGCTCGACCGGTGGTAAATGGCTGGAACGCGAGACCACCCTCGATGTCCCGCCCGGCACCGCCGAGATCGTCATTCGCCCAGGACTTTACCTCATCAAGGGAACAGTTGATTTCGATGACATCTCCTTAACCCCCGCTCTCTAAATCGGGCGATGACATGCCGCCACAAACGGGCGGACGGCTGCTTCACCGCTTGTGGCTTTCTTGCGGAAATATTTCACGTCCCTTTACGAAGCGAATAGCCTCGCTGTTCCTCCGTTTCCTTTGCTCACCATGCGTCCCTACCCCGCCGCTCTTGGTCTCAGTCTGATTGCCCTCGCCCACTTTTTAACTAATCCGGGCGTCGCCGCTACCGCCTCCGGCCAAACTGATTTTACCCCAGAGGGTCGTTTTGAATCAGGTCTCGGCAAGGGCGAAGCCCCCTATGGTTGGTTTATCGATCCCCCCCAAAGGAAAAACAGTCCTCACCTGAGTCTGAACCTCCTCACGGAATCTGCGGACGCTAACGCTCCCGAAGCCAAGCCCAACAGCTTCGTTCGCCTCGGTAATACCGGCATGCCTGACGAAGAAGGCATTTTCCGCCTTTTTCACACAAAATCGCTTCCCAAACCTACGCCCAATCGCATCCTGCTCGGTTGGCGCGTTCGCGCTCAGATCGAAGCCACTTCCCGCGTGCAGGGCTGGTCCTGCGTCCAGCTCACGATCCGTTTTATGGATGCCAAGGGCAACATGCTCTCCGAAGGGCGCGAACTGTTATGACTGGTCCGCTCCACCAACAACCGCTGGATCGAGCGCGAGACCACCGTCGATGTGCCAACCGGAACCACCGACATCGAACTGCTGCCCGGTCTCTACTTGGTGAAAGGTTCGGTGGATTTTGATGATATCACCGTCACCCCGCTCACCGACTAAGCGGGTCGAATCCTTCACCGCCGTCCGCCTTTGCCTTCGCGTCGAAGCCGTGTCCTTCGACGCCGACGCACTTTCTTAATAACCACCAAACCGTCCCATCCACCGCATCTCGCCTGCCTCACCATGATCCGTTCCTTCCGTCACCCCTTCTCGATCTTCTTTGTCCTGGCCCTCGCCCTCCTCACCGCTTCTGCCCCTGCCCAGCCCGCCGCAGTTACCGACCGGCAGACCGCGCAAGGCCCTGAAGAAACCCTCAGCCCCCTGCGCGCGCGCATCGTCCTCAACGGCGTCTGGCGCTTTCAACCCGCCGCCGGCCCATCCGCCGATAGCCCGGTCGATTCGGATTGGGGCGCCATGCCCGTCCCCGGTTCTTGGATAGACGGTCCAGGTTCAGCACCCGGCGTGGTCGCCCGCGGCACCGGTTCACAGTGGGATGAGGTCGGCGAAAAACTCTCCCGCGCCTGGTATGAGCGCACCATCCAGATTCCCGCCGAGTGGCGCGGTCGCTCCATCGCCCTCGATTTTCGCCGCCTCAGCACTAACGCCGCCATCACCGTAAACGGTAAAGCCTGCGGCGAGGTCTCGTGGCCCTATGGCGAGGTGGACATCACCGCCGCCGTCACCGCCGGCCAGTCCGCCGTCGTGCGCGTTCAAGTTCTCGCATCCGCCGACCCGGGCGAATCCCTCTTCCGCATGGGCTACGCGGTTGAAAAAAGCGTGAAGAACAAACTCAACTCCGCCGGCCTCACCGGCGAGGTCTGGCTCCTTTCCCGCCCTACCGGCCCGCGCGTTACCGATGTGTTCGTCAAACCCTCCGTGCGCGAAAAACGTGTCACCCTCGAGGTCGAGTTGTCCGGCATCAAGACCGCCGGAGAGATCGCCTTCACCGCCCGTATGTTGGACGAAACCGGCAAAGAAGAAATCGCCTTCACCGCCACCGCCCCGGTCAAAACCGCCGCCACCCAGATCGTCACCCTCGCCTGGCCCTGGCCCGCGCCGCGTCTCTGGGATCTCGACCAGCCCAACCTTTATCGCCTCGTCCTGGACGCCAAGGGCGCCGGCGTGACCGACGCTTACGCCCAGCGCTTCGGTTTCCGCGAACTGCGCATCAGCGGTCGCGATTTTTTCCTTAACGAAATCCCCATCCGCTGGCGCCCGGCCGGTGGCCACTACGTGCCCGAAACTCTGCCCGAGATGGATGGCGTCATGGGTGGCCTCCGTCGCGTCGGGCTCAACATCATGCAGATCTGGCCCGAGGATAATTATGCCCGCGGCTACGCCAGCGCCTGGGAACTCGTCGCCGAGCGCGCCAGTGAACTCGGTATGCCCATCATCGCCGCCGCCACCCACTTTGGTCGCTTCCAAAACGACGCCGAAAACCGCGACATCTGGGCCACTCCAGAAGGCCGCGAAGCCTACGCCCGCGTCGTCCAAGCCGAGCTCCGCCGCTTCCGCAACGAGCCCTCCGTCATGATCTATGGCACCTCCGCCAACACCATGAACCACGCCGCCGACCAGAACCCGCGCTTCCTCGGCCAGCAGAAGAAAATGAACGATACCGTAGGCGCCGCCACCCGCAACAACGAGGCCCTCGACATCATCCGCGCCGCCGATCCGCTGCGCCCCGTTTTTATCCACGCCGGCAATCGCAGCGGCGACATTTTCTCCGTCAACCACTACCTCAACATGATCCCCCTCCAAGAACGCGAGGAATGGATGAGTGAGTATTCAAAATTTGGCGACGTTCCCTATATGGGCGTCGAATTCGGAATTCCTTTCAACACCAACATGAATCGCGGACGGCTGAATTTCGGCGCCGGCCACGTCTCCGAACCTCTGCTCACCGAACACACCG
>Ga0335395_10002661_pt1 | contig 11102 bp, 10 predicted proteins | sample MAT02_FD_205744 | JGI IMG/M metagenome (GOLD analysis project Ga0335395, IMG submission 205744) | Freshwater microbial communities from Lake Fryxell liftoff mats and glacier meltwater in Antarctica - MAT-02 (spades assembly) (version 2) ...
AACGATCGCCCACGTCGCGATCATCCGGATGCGCTTCACCCGGCCGGATGCGGACCGCCCGTTCCGGGTTCCGCTTTCAATTCGAGTGCGCGGGGCCTCGGTACCGCTGCCGTCGGTCCTGGGGGCCATTCTGGGGGCGCTGGCCTTCCTGTCGGTGCTGATCTACCACGACAACGCCCGCTGGGCCGGGATCGCGTGGCTGGCGGCCGGCCTGGCCGGATACGTGGTCTACCGCCGGGGCATCCAGAAAGTGAGCCTGACCAAGCGGGTCACGGTCGACCCCCGGGCCCTGACCCGGCCGCATCTCAAAGGCGGCCTCGAGGACATCCTGGTCCCGATCTTCGGAACCGAGCTCGACGAGGACATCGTCAGCACCGCGGGCTTGCTGGCGGTCGATGAGACCGGTGCCGACGGGGCCAATCTGTTCATCTTCTATGCGCTGGAGGTGCCGCTTTCGAAGGCGATTGACGATCCGATGCCACCTGAGGTCGAAGAACGGGCCGCCCGCGCCACCGAAAGAGCGAGGCTGATCGCGTCCGAGTACTCGGGGGTCACCGTCAAGACCGGCATCGGGCGGGTCCGAAAGGCGGGCAGCGGGATCGTCCGCCAGGCCCGGGAGCAGAACTCTGATGCGATCGTGATGGGGGCGGAGCCTCCCAGTCGCATTCTCGGTGGGGCCGAGCTCGGTGGGGCAGGGGACACCCGGCCCGACGAGATCGGCCCGGTGACCGCCTACGTGCTCAAGCGCGCGCCCTGTCAGGTCCTGCTGACCGCTCCACCGGCGGGCGAGGCGTAAGATGGCGCCCATGTTCGTTCTGATCGTCGGCTGCGGCAGGGTCGGCTCGGGTCTCGCCAAGTCGATGTTGGCCGCCGGTCACACGGTGTCCTGCCTCGACCAGGACCCCGAGGCCCACGAGAAGCTCGCGGTTGGAATGGAAGGCGAGTGGGAGGACGCCGGAGGCAGATTCACGATCGGCGCAGCGCTTGAGGCCGAGGCCCTTGAAACCGCCGGGATCGAGCAGGCCGACGCTTTTGTCGCCTCGACCAACGGCGACAATACGAACATCGTGATCGCCCAGATCGCCGAGCGCCGCTACGGCGTGGAGAAGGTGACCGCGCGCATCCTCGACCCGGGCCGGGCCGCCTGGTACCGCGAACAGGGCATGAATGTGGTCTGCCCGACCCGCGTCGCGGTCGACATGCTGCAGCAGAGCCTGGGCGTCGAACCGGTGCAGGAAGAAGGCTGAGATGTACCTGATCGTTGTCGGTGCCGGCAAGGTGGGTGTGAACCTGACCCGCGAGCTGACCGCACAGGGGCACGAGGTCACTTTGCTCGAGCACTCTCGCGGGCGCTACCAGTCGGTCGAGCAGGAGCTCGAGCATCAGGTCCAGTACGGCGACGCCTCGGAGCTTTGGGTTCTCGAGCGGGCCGGAATCGAGCGGGCGGACATGGTGCTCGCGGTTACCGGCGACGACGAAGACAACATCCTGATCAGTCAGGTCGCGAAGCAGAAGTACGGGGTCGAGCGGATCATCGCCCGGGTCAACAACCCGCGAAACCGGCAGCATTTCGACCTGCTCGGCATCAGCCCGGTCGTCTCGGCCACCGGCCTGATCCTGCAGCTGATCGAGCACGAAGTGCCCCACCAGAACCTGGTCAGGCTGCTTGACCTCGAGAGCGCGCAGATCGAGATCATCGAGATGACGATCCGCGAAGGATCGCCGGTGGTCGGTCAGAAGATCGCCGAAATCGACAGTCCGGACCGGACGCTGCTGATTTCGATCATCCGTGACGGCAAGGGCTTCGTGCCTGACGCCGACTCGGTGCTGATGGCCGGGGATGACATTCTCGCCGTGCTCGACCCCGACCAGGAGGAAGCGCTCAAGGGAGTGCTCGGAGCTCCAGACTGAAAAGGCTGCGGGGCAGGGACTCGAACCCCGATTTCACGGACCAGAACCGCACGAATTGCCATTATTCTACCCCGCAGCGTGAAAACCGAAGAATAACGCCGCGCTTCGATTCTTGCGGCCACGGCGACCGGCGGCTCTGTTACTTTAGTTTTGTGCTCAAGCGTCCCGGGATAGTCACGATGCTCGTCCTGCTCGCCCTCGCTCCGGTCGGGCTCTCCGCCTGCGGCGGTGACAGTGATGAACCCGCGGTGCCGACGACCGTCGAGGAGCCGACTGCCGTCACCGTCCTGACCCAGGCGGAGCTAATCAGCGCCGGCGATGGAATCTGCGCCGAGATAAACGCAGCGGTCGGCTCGATCCAGGCTTCGGAGACCTCCGACGACGAGCTCAAGGCGAGCCAGATTGCGGACCTGTACGCCGGACTGGGCACCCGGCTGGAAGAACTCGGCACCCCGTCAGACGGAGAAGCACCGACCGCCGTGATCGAGGCGGCCCAGGCTCTCGGGGACCCGGCCAGTACCAGTGAATCGGCGCTCGCGGACTTCCAGACCGCCGCAACGGAGTACGGCATGCCCACCTGCGCTGAAGCCCCCGCGGCTCCGCTCGATACCGGCGGCACGGTCGACCCCGGCGCCGGCGGAACGGTCGACCCCGGCACCGGCGGCACGGTCGGACCTGCCCCGGCTCCTGCACCCGCTCCGGCCCCTGCACCTGCGCCGGCACCACCGGCCGGCGGCGGAGTCCCGCCGGACTCCGGTGGTGGTACGGGTGGCGGCTCCGGTTCGCCCGGCGGCTCCAGCGGCGGAATCAGCCCCGGCTGACTCCGCTCAGCCGGTCCAGGCGGCGTAGAGCCGGCTGTACAGACCGTCTGCCGCCATCAGCTCGTCGTGGCTTCCGGTCTCGGCGATCCGGCCCCCACTCAGTACCGCGATCCGGTCGGCCCGGCGGATGGTTGAGAGCCGGTGGGCGATGACGATCGCGGTGCGACCCCTGAGCAGCCGGTCGAGTGCGGCTTCGATCGTGCGCTCGGTCCGGGTGTCGACCGACGAGGTCGCTTCGTCGAGGATCAGGATTCGCGGCTCGGCCAGGATCACCCGCGCGAAGGCGACAAGTTGACGCTGGCCTGAAGAAAGCTGGACGCCCCGCTCGCCCACTTGGGTCTGCAGGCCGTCGGGCAGCCGCTCGATGAACGGTCCAGCGCCGACCGCATCGGCCGCCGCCGCGACCTCCTCCGGCGTGGCATCGGGCCTGCCGAAGGCGACGTTCTCGGCGATCGTGCCGGAGAACAGGAAGCCCTCCTGCGGCACGATCCCCATCTGGCTGCGAAGCGCCCGCTGGCGGTAGGCCGAGAGCGGCTTGCCGTCGATCAGGACCTGACCGAGCTGGGGGTCGTGGAACCTGGTGACCAGCTTGGCCATGGTCGACTTTCCGGCACCGGTGCTGCCGACCAGCGCCACAGTCTCACCGGGACTGATCTCGAAATCGATTCCGCCGACCGCCCAGCGGTCATCCGGTCCGGCCGAGTCCGAGCCGCGGGCCTCGGCGTCGTAGCTGAAGGAGACCCCGTCGAAGCGGATCGCACCGCGCAGCGGCCCGGGGTCGATCGCGTCCGGGCTGTCGACGATCTCTGCTTGCGTGTCGAGCAGACCGAAAATCTTGTCGAGCGCGGCCATCCCCTGCTGGTAGGTGGCGTAGAGCTGGGCCAGCTGCTGGATCGGGTCGAAGAACAGCTGGAGGTAACCGATGAAGGCGATCAGGATGCCGATCTCGATGTTTCCGTTGACAGCCTGGTAGCCGCCGTAGAGCAGGATCGCGCCGGTCCCCAGGGCGGTCAGCAGCTCGGTCGCCGGGAAGTAGGTCGCGTTGAGGTAGACCGTCTTCATGTTGGCGTCCCGGTTGGCCCCGTTGAGCACGTCCATCCTCTCGACGTGGCGGCGCTCCTGGCCGAAGCTCCTGACCACACGGACCCCGCTCAGGGTCTCCTGAAGGTGGGAGGTGATCGCAGCGATCGTCTCGCGGGTCTGGCGGAACGCCCCGCCCGAGTAGGTCCGGAAGATGATGCTGACGACCAGTAGGAGCGGCAGGACGGTGAAGGTGATCAGGGCCAGTCGCCAGTCGAGCAGGAGCATGATCACGACCACCCCGACCAGGGTCAGCAGGTTGGAAAACAGCGTGACGATGCCCTGACTGATCAGCTGGTTCAGCGCTTCGATGTCGTTGGTCAGGCGGGAGATCAGCGTGCCGGGCCGGTTGCGTGTGAAGAAGCCCACCGACATCCTCTGGATGTGCATGAAGACCTCCTCGCGCAGGTCCTGAAGCACCCGCACCCCGACCCAGCCGACCAGGTACGCCTGCGCGTAGCTGGCCAGGGCGTAGGCGATCGTCACCGCAACGAAGGCGGCGACTATCCAGGTGAGCGCCACGGTGTCGCTCGTGTTGATGCCGGAATCGATCGCCTGACCGGCAAGGTAAGGAGGGGCCAGGGATGTCGCACTGGCGGCGATAACCGCAAGCGCCATCAGCGCGATGCGTCGGCCGTAGGGTCGCAGCAGCCGGAGTACCCAGAAGACCTTTCGGGCGCGGCCGCGCTCACCGCGGAAACGCTCGAGCCGGCGCGGTGCCGGGGTGGTGCCGGCGGTCTCGGCGGCCGCGGGGCTCACGACAGCACCTCCACGCTTTCGTCGATAAACATCTGCTCGGGCTCTTCGGCGGTGACCAGCTGGCGGTATAGCTCGGAGCGCTCGAGCAGTTCGTCGTGACTGCCCGCATCGGCAATCCGGCCGTTCTCCATCAGCACGATCCGGTCGGCAAGGGAGATCGTCGAGAGCCGATGGCCGATCACGAAGGTGGTCCGTCCTTCCATCGCCTGGTCGAGGCCGACCCGGATCCGGCGCTCGGTGGTCGCGTCCAGCGACGAGGTCGCATCGTCGAGGATCAGCACCCGCGGATCGGCCAGGATTGCCCGGGCGATCGCGACCCGCTGCCTCTGGCCGCCGGAGAGGGTAAGTCCGCGCTCGCCGACCACCGTCTCGTAGCCGTTCGGCAGTGCCAGGATGAACTCGTGGGCCTGGGCCAGCTTCGCTGCCCGCTGAATCTCCTCCGTGGTGGCGTCGGCGCGGGCGTAAGCGATGTTCGCAGCGACCGTGTCGCCGAACAGAAAGCTGTCCTCGGATACGTAGGCAGTCTGGCTGCGCAACGAGCCGACATCGATCGTGCGCAGGTCGGCGCCGTCGATCGAAATCCGTCCGTGATCGGGGTCGTAGAGCCGGGCTATCAGCGAGACCAGGCTGGTCTTGCCCGAACCGGAGGGTCCGACCAGGGCCACCCTGGTTCCGCCGTCGACGGTCAGGTCGATGTCGCGGAGCGCCTCCGGGGTTTCCGGTGAGTAGCGCAGCGAGACGCCCTCGAGCAGGACCCGGCCATCGCCGGCGGGCAGGGCCGGTGCGCCTTCGGGTGAGGTGATCTCGGGGTCGCGGTCGAGCACCTCGAACAGCCGGTTGCCGGCGGCGATCGCCCGCTGGCCCATGCCGAGCGCCATGCCGACCATGCGCATCGGCGAGGCGAGCATGATCATGTAGACGTAGAAGGTCGTGAACTGACCGAGGTCGATGCTGCCGTTGATCACGGCAGTGCCGCCGACCAGCAGTATGCCCGCCGTTCCGAGCTGTGGCAGGGCGCCGATCAGCGGTGAGAAAAAGGCCTGGATCCGGGTTGACTTGATGCTCTGGTCAAACAGCCTGGTCACCGAGGCCTGGAAGCGGGTCAGCTGGTACTCCTCCTGGGCGAAGGCTTTGACCACGCGGATACCGGTCACGTTCTCCTCCGCTTCGGCGGTCAGTTCGGCCATTCGCTGCTGGACCTCCTGCATCGCCGGTCGCGACTGCTGGGTGAACCGGACCGCGGTCAGGATCACGAACGGCGTCGGGGCCAGCGCGATCAGGGCCAGCCACGGGTTGATCACGAACATCACGACGCCGGCCAGGGCAACCGTGAGCAGGCTCTGGGAGAAAAAGATCAACCCGTAGCCGAGGAAGAACCGGATCGCCTGCAGGTCGACCGTCGCCCGGGACATCAACTGGCCGGTCTGCTGGGTGTCGAAGAAGCCGAGTTCGAGCCGCTGGAGGTGGTTGTAGAGGCTCTGGCGAAGGTCGAACTCAACCGCCAGCGAGACCTTGCCGGCGATGATGCGTCGTACCACGGTCAGCCCGAGCCGAAGGACGGCGGCGCCGAGGATGAACCCGACCAGCGGCAGCAGGGCGTCCCGGTCACCAGACTCGATCGCGTTCACCGCCTGCCCGATCAGCCACGGGATCAGTACCGTCATGCCCATCGCCGCCCAGGCGAAGACCAGCGAACCCCACAGCTCACGGCGGTGGGGCCGCAGGAAAGCAAGCAGTCTGCGAAAAGTGCCCATCCCCCTAACTATACAAAGTGAAGTATTGGCCCTCCTGCGCTGTCCCCACTGCGGCGGCGATCTGCGCCAGAACGGCGCATCGCTAATTTGCAGCGGCGGCCACACGGCCAACATCGCCCGCCAGGGCAACGTCAGCCTGCTGGGGAAGCACTCCGGCACCCACACCGCTGACAGCGCGGAGATGATTGCAGCCCGCGAGAACGTGCTCGGCGCCGGCCTGTTCGAGCCGGTGGTCGAGGCGGTTGTCGCGGCGGCGAGCGACCCGGCACTGGACGGGGTAGAGGGGTCGGTGGCCGATCTCGGCTCCGGTCCCGGCTACTACCTTGAACGGGTGCTCGAGGCCGTGCCGTCCCGTTTCGGTGTCGCGATCGACAACTCGAAGTTCGCGGCCCGCCGCGCCGCCCGGCGGCACCCGCGCGCGGGAGCGGTCGTTGCTGATCTCTGGGAGGAGATCCCGCTCAAGGACCACTGTGTGGCCGTGGCGATCAACATCTTCGCCCCTCGAAACGGCGAGGAGATCGAGCGGATCCTCGCGCCGGGCGGCCGCCTGGTCGTGGTCACTCCGGAGCCGGAGCACCTGCAGGAGCTGATCGCTCCGTTCTCGATGATCTCGGTCGACCCGGACAAAGAGGAGCGGCTCAAGCAGAGCCTCGGCCCGCTGGGCGAGGTGCTTGAAGATCACCCGGTCGCCTGGGTCATGAATCTCTCGCGATCCGAGGTCGGTGACCTGGTCGCGATGGGTCCGAGCGCCGGGCGGCTCGGGCCGGAGGAACTGGAATCCGCTCTGGACCGGCTCGACTACCCGTTCGCGGTGACCGGCTCGGTCAGGGTGTCGGTCGCCGACGTTCAGGCGGCCGGGGTCTCCGACTAAGGTCGTGGCCAAAACGTCTTGAGGACAGAGTTTTGGCCCCTGCCTCTAGGTGTTGAAAACGAGTACGACCCAGAAGGCGAAGGCGACCAGCGAGGCCGCGATCACCCGACCCGCGTACCGGTCCTCCTGGCTGCGCATGTAGAGGCCGTAGCCCAGCCCGACCGGAGGGACCAGCACGGCCAGCAGCAGGGCGGCGTACTGCTTCTGGTCGATACTGCTTCCGTCGCGGTTCCTGTTCGGATTCGTGTTGCTCACCCGGCCAGCATAATGAGGCAAACGAGAGAGGGGTTGACGCATGGATCCGCGTAAAGAGGCCAGCGAGACGACCGTAGAAGCCAACCACGCCGTGTTCGAGGCACTGCCGTTCGAAGACCAACGTGATTTCGAAGAGGCATCCCGCGGATTCATCGCATCGCTGGCCGACGGTCCGGTGACCAGAGAGGACGGCCTGTTCGTCTTCGATCCCGAACGGCTGGCCTTCACCAAGGGCCGCGATCAGGCTCCGGATACGGTCAACCCCAGCCTCTGGCGCCAGGCCCGCCTGGTCGCCGAAGGCGGCCTGTTCAAGGTCTGCGAGCGGATCTACCAGGTGCGCGGCTACGACATCTCCAACCTGACCGTGATCGAGGGGGACAGCGGGGTTATTGTGGTCGACCCGCTGATCTCGACCGAGACCGCCCGGGCCGCGCTCGAGCTCTATTTCAAGCATCGGCCGCGTCGTCCGGTGGTCGCGGTGATCCACTCCCACAGCCACATCGACCATTACGGCGGCGTGCGTGGCGTGGTCAACGAGGCGGACGTCGCCGCCGGACGGGTAAAGATCATCGCGCCGGAGGGCTTTCTCGAAGCCGCAGTCTCGGAGAACGTGCTGGCCGGCAACGCGATGACCAGGCGGGCGATGTACCAGTTCGGTCCGCTCCTGGCGCCGGATGACAAGGGCACGGTCGGGGTCGGCCTAGGTACCGGTGTTTCGCTGGGCACGGTAACTCTGATCCCGCCAACCGACGAGATCACCGAGGACGGTCAGCGTTTGGTGATCGACGGACTGACCTTCGAGTTCATGCCGACCCCCGACACCGAGGCGCCGGCCGAAATGCATTGGTACGTCGAGGAGCTGAAGGCGTTGACCGCGGCCGAGAACTGCGTTCACACTCTTCACAACACCTACCCGATCCGCGGCGCCCAGGTGCGCGACCCGCAGGCCTGGTCGATGTACCTGAACGAGACGATCGAGCGATGGGGCGGCGAGGCCGAGGTCATGTACGGCATGCACCACTGGCCGTCCTGGGGCCGCGAGCGAATCGTCGAGATGCTGAGCAAAGGACGCGACGCATACCGCTACATAAACGACGAAACCCTGCGCTTGGCCAACCACGGACTGACCGCGACCGAGATCGCCGAGGAAGTCCGGCTGCCCGATTCGCTCCAGCGCCACTGGGCGATCCGCGACTATTACGGCACGGTCAGTCACAACGTCAAGGCGACCTATACGCGCTACCTCGGCTGGTTCGACGGAAACCCGGCGACCCTCGACGCGCTGCCGCCGGTGGCGGCGGCGAAAAAATACGTCGAGTTCATGGGCGGGGCCGATGCGGTGATCAAACGGGCTCGCGAATGCCAGGGGCGCGGCGAGTACCGCTGGGTCGCGGAGGTCCTGCGCCACGTCGTATTCGCTGACCCCACCAACCAGGATGCACGCGATCTGGCCGCCGACGCGATGGAGCAGCTCGGCTACCAGGCCGAATCCGCGACCTGGCGAAATGCTTACCTCACCGGCGCCCAGGAGCTGCGCTACGGCACACCATCACTGCCGATGCTGCCCGAAACCGGCAGTCCGGACACGATGCTGGCTTTGACCTTGCCGATGCTGTTCAACTACATGGCGGTCAGACTGAACGGGCCGCAAGCCGGGGACCGCGAGATCACGGTCAACCTGGAGTTCACCGATACCGGGGAAACCGCCTGGCTCAGGTTGGAGAATGGATCGCTGAGCCACTCGGTCGGGCGACTCGCCCCGCACCCCAATGCCACGGTCAGGATGGAGCGCTCGCTGCTGCACCGCATCGTCGCCGGCGAGTTCGAAGTCGGCGAGCGGATCGAGGCCGGGACGATCACCGGCGAACCGGACGCTGCTCCGCTGGCCGGGATCTTCGACCTGCTGGATACTTTCAGTCCGTGGTTTGGTGTGATTGAGCCATGAGTCGTTCGTGCTCGGCCAGGGTCATTGCGTCGGGGTCGTAAGCGGGCGCCTTGGTGTCGGGAACCTCGAAGTACGGGGTCTCGATGTTGTCGAAAAACCCCCAGCCGCCCTTGTCCTCGATCCAGATCCGGACCCGGTTGAGGTTCAGTCCGCTGGCCTCGACGTCACGGCACAGGTAGGTGACCTTACCGGGCGTGGTCGGCGGAGACGGCTTGACCGCGGCGAGCCATTTTTCGACATCTTCGTCACCGAGCGGGGCCACGACACAAACCTAGCGCAGGGCGATATCGTCGGCCACATATGAGGCCGCTACTTCGAATCCCGACCGCTCTCGTCTGCGTCCTGGCGCTTGCCGCTTTCACCGGTTGTGGCGGGGACGGTGGCTCGGATTCCGCCGGTGATCCCGATCCGAATGCCAAGGTGACCGTCGATCAGTTCGTTACCGGTTTCAATGATGAGACCGGTATCGAACTCAGCCCCGACGACCTTCCCGGTGGCGCGGTTCTGCTCGGCTTCGACGAGGACGGCGATGTGACCGAGTTCAGCCCGGCCGAGATCGGATTCCAGGAAGAGTTTGGTACCGCCCAGATCTACGTGGTCACAGCCGACGGCGACCCCGACATGATCTTCGAAACGGTGGTCGGCGAGCCGGGCCAGGGCGAGCCGATCAGAAGCGGCAGGGACACCGTCCGGCTCGACCGCACGGTTGCAGTAAAGCCTGACGTTGACGGCGTGATCTGGTCGAAGCAGTGCGTCCGGTACGAGGGGGACAGGTCGTTGAACTCCTGCGCCTGGAGCGGCAGCAAGCGTTTCGGCCAGAACGTGATCGTCAGCTGGACGGCCACCAGCGGAGAGCTGGACGAGGCATCTTCGAACCTCGACCAGACCGTCTCCGCTGTCGTCGCCAGTCGCTGAGCCGTTTTCCCTACGGGGCTTTGACCGTTTGTCGCTGACCTGATCCGGGTAGAGGCATGGCATGAACTACGGCCGAAGCGAATTGGAAGATCCCGCCGCTCCCGACGCCCCCAGTTCGGGCTCAGCCGCCATCAAAGGCTGGGAACCGCAAGCCTCCGACGGTGTCCGCCGTGTCCTGCTGGTCGCCGACGAGCGGTTCCACGGGGTCGATTTCGTCGACGAGTTGAAGGGGCACCTCGACGGAGACTCAGGCGAGGTCGCTGTCTTTGTGATCGCGCCGTCGCTGGCTGAGTCGGGACTGGAGCACGAGATGGCCGATTTCGACGGACCGATCCTCGAGGCTCGCGAGCGGCTCGAGTGGATCGTCGACGAACTCAAGACCGTCGGTATCGAGGCCTTGGGTGAGGTCGGCGACGGCGACCCGACCGTCGCGGTGGGCGACGGGCTGCGCGAATTCCCGGCTGACGAGATCTTCGTGGTCGGCCACGCCGAGGGCCACGACCGTACTTACAGTGAGAAGGACCTCTGGAACCGCCTCAAGCGCGACTTTGCCCAGCCGATCACCGCACTGATGGTCGAGCACCCGACCAACCGGTCCGATGCCGGGGCACTGGTGTCGACCGAGCGGACCGCCGCCAGGCATCACCTCGATCAGGATGAGATCATCGTCTCGCGGAGCTTCCCGCCGCTGCGCCGTCGCGACGTGATCGGCATTCTGGTCGGCTTACTCGGGACGCTCGCCCTGAGCCTGATCACGGTCTTCTCCGGACTCGACAATCCGCCCGGAACAG
>Ga0335395_10002662_pt1 | contig 11101 bp, 13 predicted proteins | sample MAT02_FD_205744 | JGI IMG/M metagenome (GOLD analysis project Ga0335395, IMG submission 205744) | Freshwater microbial communities from Lake Fryxell liftoff mats and glacier meltwater in Antarctica - MAT-02 (spades assembly) (version 2) ...
TGCCTGAACCCACAGCACTCGAAAAATTGCTCAGCAATGTCGAATTTACAGGCGGCGTGTGGATGCTCATCGACATTGATGTGACCAAACTCGACACCCGTGCCAACCAGCGCCCCGTGCGCATCAATGTGTCCATTCCGGCTGGGCTACTTCACGAGATTGACAACGCTGCGCGTGCGCAGGGAGCAACCCGCAGCGGCTTTTTGGCAAAGGCCGCGCGCAGCGCCATGCACGTGTGACGGGCCGCAGAGCGGAATACCTGAATAGACAGGTGTTTGTGCTCGAATGGACTTTGAAACGCGATGACGGTTCTGCCCGTTTCAAAACCCTCGTACAGTTCGCTTGGCATCTCGCATTCACCCGCTTATGGATTTAATTGGAATCTGACCCCAATTGTTGCGCTTATGGATTTAATTGGAATCTGACCCCAATTGTTGACCCCAATTGTTCGGTGGTGTTGATGGACGCCGCTGTGGCCAAGGCGCGCGGCGCGAAAGCCATGGCGCGCTTGGTGGGCTACGCCCACACCGGGCTCGACCCGAAAATCATGGGTGTGGGCCCGATCTCGGCCACGCAGGCGGTGTTGAAAAAGACCGGCCTCACGGTGAACGATCTTGACGTGATCGAAGCCAACGAAGCCTTTGCTGCCCAAGCCTGCGTCTTTCCCAAGAGCTTGGCTTCGACCCAGCCAAGGTCAACCCCAACGGCTCAGGCATTTCGCTCGGCCACCCGATCGGCGCCACCGGTGGGCTGATCACCGTGAAAGCGCTGTACGAGCTGGAGCGCGTACAAGGCCGCTATGCGCTGGTAACCATGTGCATCGGCGGCGGCCAGGGCATTGCCGCGATCTTCGAGCGCATGAGATGTGAACTGAGAGGCCACTACCTTGTCGAACAGGCCCTGACCCCCATCTGCGGGGCTTGTTCGAAACACGGGGAGTGGTTTCATGTTGAAACGTCTGTCGGTGTTGTGGGAGGCGGTGCGCGGGGATGCGCGCCGGTTGTGGGTGGCCCTGCGCCACCCCGACGCGCCTGTGTGGCTGAAGCTGGGCAGCGCAGGCCTGGTGCTGTACCTCATCTCCCCGGTCGACCTGCTGCCCGACGTGGTGCCCGTGCTCGGCATGGTGGATGACCTGGTGTTGATCCCGTGGGCGATGCGCTGGATGCTGAATCGCTTGCCTGCGCATTTGCGCGGGCCAGAGGGCAAGAAGGCGGGGGACGTGGCTGGTGAGGCTTGAGGGAAAGCCTGCGCTGGCACTTGCTGCGGTCCGAGGTAAGCCCGTCACAAAATAGCAGCACCTCAAGTTTTGACACGCATGAGAGATTGAGCATTGAGCGTGCGGAGCGAACAGGCCTTAGATATCAGTATTCAAGGGTGACTGACTGCACAGCGCCCAAACCCAAGCCTTGAATCGAGGAGTCGCTCGTTCCAAAGCTGCCGCGACCCCGGCAGGCCGCCCAAGCCCAGCAGCACGGAGATGGACAACAGGTTCTGCCGTTTTACCCTTTGCGGGCCCGGGCGCGTCGAGCCACCCGCCAGTGGAACCAGGCCCGCGAGCCCAGACGCATGAAGACATACCCGCTCACTGACCCGACCGTCGCGAAGATCGCCATACCGAGCACGGTGGGCCAACCCAGTGACTGGAGAGTGATAAGGAAACCGCCTGCGGTAACGTCAGCCGGAACCGGCGCGCCACCCGCAGTGCCGATGAAAACGTAGCCGACCTTATAGCCCAGGTACAACCAGCCGCCGATGGTGATCGGGTTGGTGATCAGGGTTACGGCGGCAGCAATCGGAATGTTGCCGCGCCACCAGACACAGTGCGCCGCAGCGAAGACGATCTGCCCAAAGGGCACCACGAAGGCCCAGAAAAGACCGATGGCCAGACCCCGCGCCAGCGCTTCGGGTCTGGCATGCCAAAGCCCAGGCTCGGTTAAGCGGTGGGCTACCGGCCGCAGCCACCGAATTTGCGCAAATTCAGCGCGGGACGGAATCGTTGAGCGCACCTGCGTGCGCAATTGCTGCCAAAAGCCGGCTGGCGGGAGGTTGGTCATTTTCGAAAACGGTTGGTCCTGAGACTCCACGCAGCGCGGGAGTTGGCGGGGCGGACCCAAAGAGGGCCATAGTGAAGTATCGGCGCAATGCACAACATACTTCAATCCGGCGCTCCGCCAAGGCCAACGCTCGGGCTCAGCGTAGCAGCGCCCAAGCCAAGACTGCGGCGGGCTTCGATCGGCCAAGAGCCGTCACATGGGCTGCATCTGTTGGGTCGAAGCTTGAGCAAGCGATCCGTCTACATCGTTGCACAACAGCAAGCGTTGTCGTCGTCATCAATTGCAGGCGGGCGCTTGATATCTTCGTCGACGCCCATGACCATGACCATGACCATGACCATGACCATGACCATGACCGTGACCGTGACCGTGACCGTGACCGTGACCGTGAACTTAATTGGAATCTGACCCCGATTTTTCGGAATGCATAAGGATTTAAGCCACTTTTCGGCACCAAACTTAACTTCATGCTGTTGAATTTCTTATCCGTATCACTGTCCATCCGCTCGAACAGTCCGATCAACACCTGCTCTGCCACTGGCAGGCTTTCGCGCGAAAACCGATCCAGCAGCCGTGTCACAAAATTGACACACCAGATCATTACAAACGAGTTCTTTTAGACCAACTTGTCACCTGACCGAACCATGAAGAATTTTCTCTCACGCCATCCCGTTCGCCTGTTTGCCACCACCTTCATCATGAGCGCCGTGCTTGCTGCATGCGGCGGCAGCGATGACCCGATCGCTGTCGTGACGGAGACATCTGTACCGAACGCCGGCATGTTTTTCAACCGCACAGCCACGTTTGTGGTTTGTGATCAAGCGGGAGCATCTTGCGAGTCAAACGATGTCACCGCAGCAGAAATCGTAGCCGCCAGTACCGACGGCATGACGCTGATCTACAACAACAGCCCCAAAGGCGAAATTGGTTTTGTTGACATCAGGGACGTCAAGGCACCAAAAGGCCTGGGCGTACTGCCTATGGGCGGCGAACCCACATCTGTCACTGTACTCGGCGGCCAAGCACTGGTGGCAGTGAATACCTCAGACGGAAACTTTGTCAAGCCCTCGGGCAAACTGGTGATAGTGGACATCGCCACTCGAAAAGAGGTGGCCAGCATCGCCCTGCCCGGCCAGCCCGATTCCATTGCGGTCAGCAAAGACGGCAAATTCATTGCCGTGGTGATTGAAAACGAGCGCGATGAAAGCCTCAACAAAGGCGCCATGCCGCAATTGCCCGCCGGCAGTTTGGTCATTGTGGATATTGCCGGCGCTGCAGGTACCTGGAAGACCCGCACCGTCGATCTGACCGGCATCGCCACGCTTTACCCGAGCGACCCCGAACCCGAATACGTGGACATCAACGAGAACAACATCGCAGTCGTCACCTTGCAGGAAAACAACCACATCGCCCTGGTGGACCTGGCCACTGGCAAGATCACCAAACATTTCAGCGCCGGCAGTGTTGACCTGACACAAGTGGACCTGACTGACAAGCGACCCAATGTCGCGAACTTCACCGAAACCCAAACGGCCCGCCTGCGCGAACCTGACGGCGTGACCTGGATATCCAAAACCCAGTTTGTCACTGCCAACGAAGGCGACCTTAACGGTGGTAGTCGCGGCTTTACCGTGTTCAATAACGACGGTACGGTGGCCTATGAGGCCGGCAACACGCTGGAGCACCTGATGGCCAGCATCGGGCATTACAACGATAAACGCTCAGACGCTAAGGGCAATGAACCTGAAAACGCCGAATTCGGTCGTTTTGGCGGCACCGACTACCTGTTTGTTGCGTCCGAACGCTCCGGCGTGCTGGCCGTGTATGACCTCAGCAAAGTCAATGCACCCGCCTTCAAGCAAGTACTGCCCACGGGCTTGGCCCCTGAAGGCGTATTGGCGATTCCTGCACGCAATCTGCTGATCGCCGTCAGTGAAAATGACAACCGCTCTACACACAATCGATCATCCCTGAGTATTTATCAATACCAGACCGCTGCTGCTGCTTACCCAACCATTCAATCGGTGAACCGTGCCAGCGGCACGCCAATCCCGTGGGGTGCCTTGTCGGGCTTGACCGCTGCGCCAACCAGCGCGTTGGTATACGCAGTGGATGACAGCTTTTACGCGTCCAACCGCATTTTCGAGATCGACACCGGTGTCAAGCCGGCCAAGCTCCAAAAAGAAATTCGCATCACTGACCCGACGGGTAAGATTGCCGCGCTGGCGGCAGTTTTGCCCGACACCAAAAGTGCGCTTACTTTTGACGACACAGATCTCGCGGCTTTGGTTAACGCAGACGGCTCAGTCAACATTGACCCTGAAGGCATAGCACTGGCATCGGCTGGCGGCTTCTGGATTGCATCTGAGGGCGTTGGGTCTGTCAACGACAGCGTTGCACGGCCTGTTTTATCTGCCAACCTGATCTTCAAGGTCAATGCCAGCGGCGTGATAGAAGACATTATTCAATTGCCTCCTGATGTCAACGCCAAGCAAGTTCGTTTTGGTTTTGAAGGTGTGGCTGAAGCCGACGGGAAACTGGTGGTGGCCTTCCAACGCGCCTGGGTTGGTGAAACGCAGCCACGTATTGGCGTCTACGACCTAGCCACCAAAACCTGGCAATTCATGTTTTACCCGCTTGACTTGGTCTCATCTCCTAATGGCGGCTGGGTGGGTTTGTCCGACATCACGGCGCTAGGCGGCGGCAGATTTATGCTGATTGAGCGCGATAACCAAGGTGGGCCAGATGCACGCATCAAACGGCTTTACAGCATCACTCTAACGGGTGTCGCCGGTGGTGCAACCTTGACGAAAGTTTTGGTGCGCGATCTGATCAACGACCTAAAAGCCCCCGGTGGTCAGGTGCCGGAAAAAATTGAAGGTGCGGCCCGACTAGCCAATGGTGACATCATCATCGTTAACGACAACGACGGGGTCGACGACAACAGCGGTGAAGTGCAATTGATGAATCTTGGCAAGCTTTTGAATTAGTGCGTATTCAAGCTCCAAGTGCAACAAGGTTGATGATTGTTGCCCAATAGGCTTGGAAGTCGAACGAGCCTTGGGGCAGGAATAGCTCGGCGGAAGACTTCCAGCCCAGAGATTTGCGCGGCTTGGCGTTATGGTGCAGGGCGATGGCATCCATATCTGCCTAGCTCTGCACGCTCAAGTCTGTGCCCTTGGGCAGCGTGCGGCGCAGGACGCCGTTGGTGTTCTCGTTGATGCCGCGCTCCCACGGGCTGTACGGGTGCGCGAAGTACACCTTGATCCCGGTGGCCTGCGACAGCCCTTGGTGGTGCGCCATCTCGCGCTCGTTGTCGTATGTCATGCTTTGGCCCATGGCCGCGTCCAAGCGGTTGAGCACAAAGCCAAAGCGCTCTGCCGTGTGGCCGGCCGTGGCGATGGGCGACAGCACCTAACCGGTACCCGTCAGTCGCAAGCGGCTGGCTCGGCCCGACCAGGCGAAGGATCGAATCTTGCCGACGCCAGCCATTCAACCGCGCTCTGCGACATACAAGCAGCCTTTGATCACCCCCCCTGAAACCCCCCACGCCGCAGCGTCACCACCACCGTATCGCGCCAGCCCAGCTCGCCCTCTCCCAATGGCTGGATCGGCGTGCTTTCGTGGATCACCCGTGCATCGTCGAGCAGCAACACCGACCACGGCTCGCTCAGGGTGAAGCGCTGGCCTTTGGGGCCGTTGGCATCGAACACCCGGGTCTCAGCCCCTTTGATGCGCTGGCGCCCCACCATGAACACGGCCACCATATCCACCCCGTCGCGGTGCGCGCCCTCGGGCGTTGGGCGGCCGATGCCGTCGGTGGTGTCGATGCGGAACTGGTGCGCTTCCACATACCAGGGCTGCGGCCCGCGCAGCTCTGAGGCCACGGCAGCGAGCGCCACCATCAGCCGCTGCCAGGCCGGGTGCGCCACCATCTCGGGCGCCATCGGCTCGAACCAGCGCTGCATGCCGCCGTGCAGCGCGTTGTATTGCAGCGGCTGCCAGTGCGCGCGGTGCGCCGCCAGCGTGACGCGGTCAGCGTCCAACACAAAGCAGCTGTGACGCCGGCGCCGGTAGTGGCCGCCGTCTTTCAGGTAGTTGTCGCTTGGCAGATCGTCCCAGTGCGGCAACCAAGTCTCAAGCGCTGCCTCGTCTGGCTGGACCCACTGGCGCACGGCGGCGGCTGGCAACACCGCGAAGCCTTGCGCTTTCAGCGTGTCGTCGAGCGCGCTTACGGGGGTGCAGGGCGGGGTCGGGGCGGATGTTGTTTTCATGGCCGGTCAGTTTACCGGGGGAGGCAGGCGCAGGCCTGAAATACCAAGCCGCCGTTTCCGCCTTTATTGCGCTGGAACTGCGCTGGATCAAAGCCCTGCGGGACACAGGCTGGCACGCTGCACCCTGTGAACCCAAGGAGATTGACATGAGCCCCATTGGATGGACCGATGCGCTGCATCTGGCCTTTGATCCCATCGACAGCGCGAACCGCGAGTTCATGGCCTTGCTGGCAGCAGCCGAACGCGCGGACGACGTCGAGCTCCCGAGCGCTTGGGGCGCGGTGGTCGATCACACGGCGGCCCACTTCGCAGACGAGGACCGCTGGATGCGCGAGACCGGGTTTGCTGGCGCTGCTGCCCACCAGCTGCAGCACCGGGTGGTGCTCAACCTGCTGCGCGACGGCTTGGCAATGGCCCGCAAAGGCGAGCTTGAAGCGGTGCGCGAAATGGCGCTTGAACTGAATGCCTGGTTTGCCAAGCACACCCAAGCGATGGACGCCGCGCTGGCGCTGCACATGCGCCGCCAGCCCGAGCCGCGTCGGCGCACCAGCGCACCCGGCAAGACGGCGGACGGTCCAACCGAGTGAATCTCCGCCTCCTTGAGCCGCGCGGGGAAACCCTCTGCAATCGCTCATCCCTGCTGGCTATATTGATTCGAACACAGGAGAAAACACCATGGCCCAAGCAGTGCCCATAGAGGAACCTGCGGCGAAACAGCCAGCGAACGATCCCGACAGCGCCATCCCAGACGCCGTCCCAACCAACGGCAGCGACGACGTAACCACCACCACCGACGGTCCCCGTGGTCCGTCGGTTTTTTCATTGGAACTGGCGACCCTGCGCTTTCGCGACCCATTCACCTGGCTGCGACTGGGCTGGCAAGACTTCGCCCGCTGCCCACGCATAGGTCTGTTCTACGGCCTGTGTTTCTTTGCCATGGGTCACGCCTTGCTGGCCGTGTTCGAGCAGGCGCCCGCTTATGTGCTGGCGCTGAGCGCCGGTTTTTTGCTGCTCGGGCCCTTTCTGTGCCTGGGCCTGTACGACGCCAGCAAGGCCATGGAGACCCACAGCCACCCTCCTTCCCTGCGCGCCTCGCTCACCGCTTGGCGACCCACCAAGGGCGCGATGGCGATCTTTGCCGGCGTGCTGCTGATCCTGGAAATGCTGTGGGGCCGGGCCTCGATGGTGGTGTTTGCGGTGTCGTTCAACAACCTGCCCACTGGCGATTTTCTTCAGCACATCTTTGCCTGGGAAAACACCGGTTTTCTCATCACCTACACCGTGGTGGGCGCGGTGTTTGCGGGGCTGATCTTCGTCACCAGCGTGGTCTCGATCCCGATGATCATGGACCGACAGGTGGACGCTGTGTCAGCCGGCCTCACCAGCATCCGCGCCTGCCTGCAAAACCCCGGCGTCATGCTGGTTTGGGGCGCGCTGATCACCACCGTGATCGTGCTGGCCATGCTGCCCTGGTTCCTGGGTCTGCTGGTGGCTGGCCCTGTGATCGGCCACGCCACTTGGCACGCTTACCGGCACATCGTGCCCGTCACGCCATAGCCGCTGGGCGGGATTCAGACATTGACCTTGACCACCACGCGCCCGCGCACCTGACCAGCCAGGATTTTCTCGCCGCAGGCGATCGCTTCGGCCAGCGTCACCTCGGTGGTGATCTCGACGAGCTTCGTGCGGTCCAGATCGCGCGCCAATTGCGCCCAGGCGGCTTCGCGCTTGGCCAGCGGCGCCATCACGCTGTCGATGCCGTAGAGCGTGATGCCGCGCAAGATGAACGGCGCCACCGAAGCGGGAAAGTCCATGCCCTGCGCCAGCCCGCAGGCCGCCAACGCGCCGCCGTAGCGCGTGCTGGCGCAGGCGTTGGCCAGCGTGTGGCTGCCGACCGAATCGACCACACCGATCCAGCGCTCTTTCTGCAGCGGCTTGCCCGGCGCGCTCAGCGTGGCGCGGTCGATCACGCTGGCCGCGCCCAGGCTTTTCAAATAATCGCTCTCATCGAGGCGGCCAGTAGAGGCCACCACCGTGTGGCCCTGCGCTGCCAGCAGCGCGATCGCCACGCCGCCCACGCCGCCACCGGCACCCGTCACCAAAACCTCGCCCTCGCCGGCCTTGACGTCAGCAGCAGCCCAGTGGCGCTGCAACGCCTGCACGCACAGCATGGCGGTGTAGCCCGCCGTGCCGATTGCCATCGCATCGCGCGCACTCAGGCCGTCCGGCAAGGCCACCAGCCAATCGCCCTTGACACGCGCCATCTGCGCCAGACCGCCCCAGTCGCTTTCGCCGACACCAAAGCCGTTGAGCAGCACGCGGTCGCCCGCCTCCCAGCGCGGGTGGTCGCTGGCCGTGACCGTACCGGCAAAGTCGATGCCGGGCACCAGCGGAAAGCTGCGCACCACCGGCGACTTGCCGGTGATAGCCAAGCCATCTTTGTAGTTGATGGTCGAGTAATCCACGCGCACTGTCACATCGCCCGAGGCTGGCAGTTGCGCCTCGTCGAGTTCGGTCAGGGTGCAGTGGTAACCGGCGCTATCGGTGTTGCTGTCAGGGGTCTTGTTGACCAACAGGGCTTTGAACATGGGGGTCTCCAGGGTTTGGGGATTCGGCGCTGGTGCGCCAGAGCAGCGACAGCAGCCACCAGCCCATGACGGCATTGGACAGGGCGAGCAATGTGAGCAGCACCAGCAAGCCGCCGGTGGGTTGCAGCAGGTGCAGCGCCCAAGCCAGCGCCGAGGACAGCGCGTTGAACGTCAGCATGAGCCAGAACAGACCGCGCTGCGGCTGCCAGATGCGCTGGAACGCTCGACGGAAGGGAGGGGCTGGCGCGGGCATGGTCCATTGTGCCGCCAGCGTTCAGCCCTTCAACCCATGTCAACCCGCAGGCTCCTGCTGTTGCAGCAGCCGCCACATCACCTTGCCGCTGCCGCTTTTGGGCAGCGCCTCCACAAACTGCACCACCCGCGGCGCCTTGTAGACCGCCATGTTCTCGTGGCACCAGTCCACAATTTCTTGCTCGCTCACCTGGCCGCGCGCCTCGGCGCGCAGTACCACCACCGCTTTCCCGCTCTCGCCCCAGTAGGCATCGGTGGTGCCGATCACGCAGGCCTCGGCAATGGCGGGGTGGCGGAACATCAGCGCTTCGACCTCGGCTGGCCAGACCTTGAAGCCACTGGCGTTGATCATGCGTTTCAAGCGGTCGGTGATGAAGAAATAGCCGTCTTCGTCGACCCGGCCCAGATCACCGGAGCGGAAATAGCGTTGACCCTCGAACATGACAAACGCCGCCTCGGTGGCCTCGGGCCGCTTCCAGTAACCAGCAGACACCGACGGCCCGCGCATGATGATTTCGCCTGCCTCGCCCACTGGCATTTGCGCCAGCGTGTCCGGGTCCACCACCCGTGACTCGACGCTCATGAACGGAATGCCCAGGCACTGCTGCTTGGGCGCGTCGGGCGGGTTGCTGTGCGAGGGCGCGGCGGTCTCCGTCAGGCCATGGCCCTCGGCGAAACGCAAACCGTAAGCCTCCAGCAGCCGCTGCGGCATGGCCGCGCCGCTGCCGCCGATGTAGGCCAGGCTGGAGAGGTCGTACTGCGCGACGTTCGGGCTGGCCAGCAGGTCGATCACCATGGTGGGAATGTTGGTCCAGCTGGTCACCCGCCAGGTGGAGATGAGCCAGCCGGCCAGATCGCGGTCCCAGCGCGGCATGAGCACGATGGTGGCTCCGGCATAGAGCGCGGCGTGCAAGCCGCTGACCATGCCGGTGATGTGAAACATGGGCACCACCAGCAGCGTGACCGCCTCGGCCGTGACGTTGCCTCAGACCGCGCTGGCCACCGCGTTGTGCAGGATGCTGGCGTGGGTGTGCATGCAGCCCTTGGCCATGCCGGTGGTGCCGCTGGTGTAAGGCAGCACACTCAGATCGCCCGGCCCCCGGTCGTGTGGACCCAGCGCCTCGGTGCAGGCCAGCGCCTCGCGCCAGTCGATCACGCTGCCGTCTGGCAAGGTGGGCATCGGGTGTTGGGCATCGAACCAGGGCTTCCAGGCCTCGGGGAGTTCGGCATCCGGGCCGAAGGCGTCGCGGTAGTGGCTCACCAGCAGGTGCGTGAGGCGCTGCTCGGGCGGCAGTTCGCTACTGGCCTTCAGCAACTCTCCCGCCAGATCGGCAGCACAGATCGCCACCTTGACGTCCGGGTCGGTGATGGTGTGCTTGAGCTCCTCGGCTCGGTTCATCGGGTTGACTGGCACCAGCACCGCGTTGACCCGTGCAATGGCGTAACAAGCCACCACCCACTGCGGGCTGTTCTGCATCAGCAGCATCGCCCGGTCGCCCGCTTGCACGCCATGCGCTTGAAGGTGCGCCGCTACGTGCTCGGCCTGCGCATGCAGCTTGCGGTAGCTCAGCGAGCGATCAAAAAAGACCAGCGCCGGCTTGTCGGGGTAGCGCCGGGCGTTGACTTCCAGGTTGAACCAAAGCGAGTTCTGCGGCACACGCAGGCTGTGCGGCAGGCGCTTGGGCCAAGAACGGTGGCGGGCGCGCTCGGGCATCGCCGTGGGGGCTTGGGCGTTGTGCACGGTTTGTCTCCAGTCGCTGTTGTTTTGCGTTCGAGCAAACGGTGACGCTGCTGGAAGCGAAATCCGCCGATGTCGCAACTGAGACCAAATGGGCGAAGCGAATATCTGGCACGGAATATGCTTTCTCTTAGAGGCGGGCTTGAACTCGCGTCTGTGTTGTAACAATATGCATTTTTTGCATGGAACGCCCGC
>Ga0335395_10002664_pt1 | contig 11100 bp, 9 predicted proteins | sample MAT02_FD_205744 | JGI IMG/M metagenome (GOLD analysis project Ga0335395, IMG submission 205744) | Freshwater microbial communities from Lake Fryxell liftoff mats and glacier meltwater in Antarctica - MAT-02 (spades assembly) (version 2) ...
AGGACAATCCGAATTCTATTCTTGACGTGGCCGACATCGTCTATGTCGAGCCGGTCAACACGGGTTTTTCGCGAATGCTTTCGGATTCCATCGACAAGAAACAATTCTTCGGCGTCAATGCCGACATCAAGTACCTGGCGGGTTGGCTCAATACCTTCGTGGGGCGCAAAAACCGCTGGGCGTCGCCCAAGTACCTCGTCGGCGAAAGCTACGGTACCAACCGCGTGTCGGGCCTGGCGCTGGAACTACAAAATGCGCAGTGGATGTACCTCAACGGCGTGGTGCTGGTATCGCCCACCGGGCTGGGCATTCCGCGCGGCACGATTATCGACGCCGCCAGCTACCTGCCCTACTACGCCGCCACGGCCTGGTTTCACAAAAAACTCGCGTCCGATTTGCAACAGCAGGATCTCGTGGCTATGCTCCCCGAAGTGGAAAACTTCACCATTAACGAACTCATTCCGGCTCTGGCTAAGGGAGGGTACCTTGATGCCGCCGCCCGCAAGCAACTCGCCGCCCGCGTGGCCCGCTACGCCGGAATCTCGGAAAAAGTGGTGCTGGAACACAACCTGATGGTACCCGCGTCTTTCTTCTGGAAAGAACTGCTGCGCGACCAAGGCTACACCATTGGGCGGCTGGACTCAAGGTACCTCGGCATTGACCGCGAGGGAGCGGGGGAAGGGCCCGACTACTCGCCGGAGTACACGTCCTGGCAGCATTCGTTCACGCCTGCCATTAACTACTATTTGCGTGAGGTGCTGAATTACAAAACCGACCTCAAATACTTCATCGCCGGACAAACCCGCCCGTGGAGCCGCGAGGGCGCCGACACGGATCGAACGGGCGAAAATCTCCGCCAAGCGATGGCCCAGAACCCCTACCTGAACGTGCTGGTACAGTCGGGCTACTACGACGGGGCAACCGACTATTTTAATTCAAAGTACAATCTCTGGCACCTCGACCCCAGCGGCAAAATGAAGGATCGGATGGATTGGAAAGGCTATCGCAGTGGCCACATGATGTACCTGCGCGACGACGATGTTGTGACGTCGAATGAGGATATCCGGCAGTTTATTTTACGGACACTGCCGAAGGCTGGGGAGGCGGCGAAGTATTGAGGTTGTCAGTTTGTACTAGGATTTGAAAACTCTACTAGGTTGACTTGAACAGCTAACTTTTATCAAAAAAGTTTCTACAATCCATTAATCTGGATAAGGAAGATGTAAATTTGCAATATGACAAAAGACAGATCAAGGCAGTACAAGCCAACAACAATCAGAAGGCTAGATAAACTATCTGGAAATCAATGTTCAGAACCTGACTGTATCAAAAATCTTATTGCAGAAGACGGACAATCTATAATTAGCAAGATTTGCCACATTGAGGCAGCAAGCAAGAATGGGCCGAGGTGGAATGAGAAAATGACTGACGATGAGAGACGGAGTTTTAGTAACTTAATTTTACTATGTGATGAACACCATACGATCATTGACAATAAAGATAACGAGAGTAGATTTCCTCCCTCACTTCTCAAAAAGTGGAAAACAGAACATGAAGCCAAGATTTTTGCTTCAGTTTCAGGAATTAGCATTCTTAACGATAATCCTTCCGCCCTCAATGTCGTTATAGGTTTTATTGGAAGCAGAATCTTTGATGACACAGTTACTGAGGAGCCGATAAATGCTCCAAGTACAGAACTTAAAATATTGTACAATAATGTCATTTTATTTAAGCCTATAATTCAGGAGTATGCTGTTTATCAAGGCAAACTAAATAAATTGTATGAAGAAATAGAAAGGGTAGGGTCTACTAAAAAGATATTTATTTTACAAAATATTAAAAGTATTTATTTAAAAGAGAAAGGAAATTATACGAATATTCAAGAAATTAGGGTAGATGCGGATAACATATTTAGAAATATTGAGAATGAGTTATGGAAAGTCATCGAAAATTCAAATAATAGAAATGCTGAATTGCCGATTGAAGCGATAAAAATTAGTTTATTAATAATAATGGTTGATGCTTTTATGCGTTGTAACATTTTAGAAGAACCACCAAAACTATGATAATTAGTAAAAATACCAATCCTGAAAGAGATTTATATTATTGGGGTGGTAAAGTAATTGAGATAATGGATTTATTTCCTGCAAAGGAAATAGACTATTTTGATTTATTTCATGTTATAAACAAGTCAAACGAACTGTCTCTCAATCTTTATGCATTGGTTTTAGACTGGCTCTTTATTTTGGGTATAATACAAAAAGGTTCAAAAGGATCTATTATAAGATGTTTTTAAAGCAACTCAGCATACAATATAAGAATAGTACAATTAGAGATATTCGCTTTCACAAGGGAATAAATCTAATCGTGGATGAAACACCTACGAACAGTTCACAACAGACTACCGGAAATAATGTTGGAAAAACGACTGTTTTGAGACTGGTAGATTACTGTTTTGGAGCAGATGGAAAAAATATTTATCAAGACACAGAATTTAGAAACCAGCCGAATACAACTATTGAGAGTTTCTTAAAAGAGAATGAAATTATTATTACAATTGTACTGGTTAAAGAATTGAGTAGATCCCATTCAAATGAGATAATTATTAGGAAGAATTTTTTGTCACGGAAATTAAAGTTACAGGAAGTGAATGGAGAAAATATAATTAATAATGCAGATTTTGATAAAAGACTAAAAAAATTAATTTTTGATACTGATGTAGATAAACCAACTTTTAAACAAATCATCTCGAAAAACATTCGAGATGAAAAGAATAAGATGTCTAACATTGTTAAGGTATTGAATCCTTTTACAAAATCTGAGGAATATGAAGCACTTTTTTTATTTTGGTTGGGCATTAATACAGACAGCCACAATCAGAAAGAATTACTTTCTAAGGAAAAAACAAAGGAAGAAAATTTCCAAAAAAGATTAAGAAAAGATGGTTCTTTATCTTTAATAGAACAACAACTGACATTTTTGAATGGTAGAATAGACGAATTAAATGCAAGAAAAATTAGATTCAACTTAAACGAAAGTTACAGTGCTGATATTGATAAATTAAATGAGATAAAATCTAGGCTCAATAAGAATGCGACTGAGTTGAGTAGATTAGATATTAGAAAAGATCTAATAGTTGAAAGTAAGGAAGATTTAGAGCAAGAGTATACTAATATCGATACAGAAAAAATTAAATTTTTGTATGAAAAAGCAAAATTCTTAGTTCCCAATATTCATATTTCTTTCGAGGAAACTGTAAAGTTTCATAATGATCTTGTGCTTGAAAAACTAGAGTATATTACCAGAGAATTACCATCGATAGAAGAACAAATAAAGAACGTAAAATTACATATTATTTCTCTCAGGAAAGACGAAGATAAAATTACAGAGAAGTTAAATGAATTTGTTTTAGTAGAAGATTTTGAGAAGGTAATAATAGAGTTAAATAAACAGTTTGAAAGAAAAGGAAATCTAGAGGAACAAAAAAGATCTTGGATTTATTCACAAGATAAATTAAATAAAATTGATAACGATTTAAACGAAATTAATCATAATATTGTATCTAAAAATGAAAAAATTCAAAGCAGAATTACAGGATTTAATAAATATTTCTCTGTTATATCAGAGAAACTTTATGGTGAAACCTATTTATTAAGTTCCCAGAGAAATGATAAGGGATATGAATTAATTGTTACAAATATAGAAGGAAATCCTAGTACTGGAAAGAAGAAAGGACAGATAGCAGCTTTTGATTTCGCTTACATTGAGTTTGCTGACAAACTTGATATTAGCTGTTTGCACTTTATTATGCATGATCAAATAGAGACAATTCATGATAACCAATTAAACACGATTGTTGAAGTTGCTAATAATATTAATGGACAGTATATTGTGCCTATTCTGAGAGACAAGATACCTTCAAATATTGATATTAGTAGCTTGGAAGTATTATCATTATCACAAGACGATAAACTATTCAAAATATAGGATAATTGAGTGAAAACCCCTCCCGCTAACACCGATTTGCAATCGGTGTTGAATCACCTCGCGTTTGCAACGCGATCCGCGAAAAGGCCTGTTCATCTGTTATTCCGTAACCTGACCCCCCTTAAACCCAAGCACAATGCTGCTAATCAATTAGAAAAAATACGCTACTCATGAAGCCAACCACCAAAAAAATCGCCCAACTCATTCGCCAGGCTGTCAATCAAGTGGATGATAAGGCGGAAGTGATCCTCTACGGTTCCCGCGCTCGTGGCGATGAAAGAGAAGATTCCGATTGGGATCTTATAATACTTACGGGAGAGCCAGTCAATTTTGAAAGAGAGATGGAATTCAGAGATCCAATCTTCGATTTGGAATTAGAAAGAGGAGAACATTTTCAACTTTTCTTCTATTCAAAACAAGACTGGCATACCAAGCAGAAAATTACGCCCCTTTACGAAAGTGTTACTCTTGAAGGCATCCAGCTATAAATCGATAAACTTTACTACCAAGTTCTAAACCTTTCCTCGCTCTTCGATGGTTGTACTCGCTCTTCGATGGTTGAATTGTTGAAGGAATGTGTGCCGAGTTAAATTCAACTTTCCAGGAGGACAATTGAGTCAAAAAAAGATTAAATGAGTCAATAAAATGGTAAAAGAAAATCATATAATGAAAAGGATTGAAGAAATAGATGCTTTAAGAGGTTTTGCATTATTAGGCATCATAATGACACATATGTTTGAAGGTTATTTGGCTAGCTTGACGCCGCCTCAATATACTGGATTTAATATTATATTCCCAATAGATTCAGTTTCTCAAACTATTATTCAAAACTTATTTGTAGGCAAATTCTATGCAATTTTCTCAATGCTTTTCGGATTGAGTTTTTATTTGATATTAGACGGCAAGAAAGATTCAAATCCGCTAAAATTTGCTTGGCGTTTAGTGTTGCTTTTCCTGATTGGATATATTCATCATATCCACTATCGTGGAGATTTTTTAACTGTTTATGCCGTCTTTGGTTTGGCTTTAATTCCATTTAGAAAATTCCCAACTAAGCTAATTTTGGTCATTGGATTATTCCTTGCATTTAATGGCCCAAGTATTTTGATAAAAACCGTCTCATTAATTCAGCCGCCTGTCGAGGTAAGCCGACCAATCTCAATAAGTCCAAATCCAGTAGAACAAGCAACTATTTACTACAAATTGATACTTGATGGTGAGTACAAAAAACTACTGGCTTCAAATAGCACTATCGGATTTATCAATAAGTACAACTATTTAAAATTTAGTGGTAGACTTTGGGTAATTCCAGGTTTGTTCCTTTTGGGTCTTTGGATTGGGAGAAAAAAATGGCACGAGAACATCGAGAAAATTCCACTTATCAAATTGATTCTTGTAACCGCTTTTATTGGGATTCCATTAGTCTTAATTAATTTCTATTTCTCAACGCCATCCAATTCTGAACTCTTAAGATATTTTGGTTCAATAGCTAAAGATGCTTCGAATATTTTTATACCTCTACTTTATATTGGTTTGGTGCTTCTTTTTTATAAATCACTCAGCGCTCAAAAGTTAGTCAAACAATTAATTCCAGTTGGTAAAATGGGTCTTACAACATATGTTTTACAATCTGCATTCGGTATTTTCATCTTTTACGGTTACGGATTAGGCTTGTTATTACAATTATCAGGGACGGCAGCTTTGGGACTTGGAATGCTATTCTTTATTGTACAAATATTTTTTAGTAAATGGTGGTTTAATAACTTTAAATTTGGCCCGCTAGAATGGCTTTGGAGAAGTGGAACAAATAGAAATTGGCAATCTATTAAAATATCAAAGTTTGACATTAATATTAACGAATAACTATCCATTAAAAAACAACGAATCGCTAACAATGTATGTAAAAAATAGGCGAAAAAGTAGTTTATTCAAGGCTTTTACCCGTATCAAACTTTGTGCTTAACCGAAAGTTTTGTACTTTGTAATCGCCTACTTTTTAAAAACTAAACGTTATATGCCATTATGATGACACAGACCAAATTCCATCAAATAGATGAAATCTTTATCTGACAGTTCATTTCCCCCCGCTAACACCGATTTGCAATCGGTGTTGCATCACCTCGCGTTTGCAACGCGATCCGCGAAAAGGCCTGCCCGCCAGTCATTCTTTAACATGATTCCCCTTAAACCCGCTAACACCGATTTGCAATCGGTGTTGCATCACCTCGCGTTTGCAACGCGATCCGCGAAAAGGCCTGCCCGCCAGTCATTCTTTAACATGATTCCCCTTAAATCCAAGCACAATGCCGCTAATTAATTAGACAAAATACGCTACTCATGAAGCCAACCACAGAAAAAGTCGCAAAACTTATTCGCCAAGCCATCAACTAAGTGGATGATAAGGCAGAGGTAATTCTTTACGGCTCCCGCGCGCGCGGTGATGAAAGAGAAGATTCTGATTGGGATCTTCTGGTACTTACGGATGAGTCATTAGATCTAGCTAAAACACGTGATTTTCGATACCAGCGCTAACACCGATTTGCAATCGGTGTTTCATCACCTCGCGTTTGCAACGCGAAGACCCGCTGAAGCAACTAACAAATGAAGCAACTAACAAAATATTCACTAATGGCCTCATCCCAATACTATATCCGCAATCAGGAAGGCGCTTATTTCCTGACGATGACCGTCGTGGACTGGGTGGACGTTTTCACCAGGCCGACTTACCTCCAGATCATGGTTGACTCTTTGCAATACTGCCAGTCGAACAAAGGCTTGCGGCTGTACGCCTGGTGCCTGATGTCCAATCATCTGCACCTTATTGCAGCGGCGGACGATGGCGTCAATCTGTCGGGCACCCTGCGGGACATGAAGAAGTTCTCCTCCAAACAGATCGTCAGGGAGATCAAGGAGCAACCCGAAAGCCGCCGCGAGTGGATGCTGGCCCGCTTCGCCTACGCGGGCAAGTTTGAGGCTAACGTGAAGGAGTACAAATTCTGGCAGGACGGGAATCAGGCCAAAGAATGCCACTCGCCTGCTTTTCTTTTCGAGAAGCTAAACTATATACATCAGAATCCAGTGCGAAACAGGATCGTGGAAGAGGCGGAGCATTATTTATTCAGTTCGGCGAGAAATTACGCCGGGCTGAAAGGGCTTATCGAGGTGATCGTGCTTTGAAAGGTGGGTGGCTTATTCGCAGATCGCGTTGCAAACGCGAGGGGATGCAACACCGATTGCAAATCGGTGTTAGCGGGGGGTAAACATCCTCAATTAGGGCTCCATCACTACTCTAAACCCTGCATGATCTAATTTCAGATCCGGGGTAAAACGCCCTCTTTGAGTTGATTGGCCTCTGTCGCAAGCGTAATTCAAACTTCCTCCTCGCACCACTTTCGATTCACTACGGGAAGTACTCAAATAAGATCCAAACCAGTCCTCACACCATTCCCAGACGTTTCCGCTCATATCGTACAAATCGAGTTCGTTGGGCTTTTTTTGCATTACCTTATGAGTTATTCCGCCGGAATTAGTCCTACACCACCCTAATTCTTCAGCGTTACTACCGCCCGGATAAGCATATCCCTTGCTTTTGTTCCCTCCCTTCGCGGCATATTCAAATTCGGCCTCAGTAGGTAGCCTGAAGGTTTTTCCTGTCTTTTCCGATAGCCATTTACAAAACTCCACCGCGTCGAACCAGGAAACGTAAACAACCGGGTGTGTACCGTCGGCCTCAAGGTTTAAATTTACTGATGTCCAGGGCTGGGCGGGTGGCGTTCTTTTTTTTGCTCTACAGAACTCAAAGTACTGCATGGCAAGAACTGGAGTTTGGCTAATATAAAATGTTCTTAGGGTGCGCTGATGAATGGGAGACGTCACTTCACTGTTAGCACTTCCCATGTAGAATGAGCCTCCCTCGACCAAAATCATTTTCAACCCGTCGAGCGGAATAGACAGGCTGAACTCCCGAACAGTAGTTCCGCCGGGGCCAACGGCTGTCAGCTTAATTTTATAAGTACCGTACTCGAGATAGTTATGCCGATCTATGGATTTTTGAGTTGAAGAAGTACCATCTCCCAGATCCCATAAAAAGCTGGTTGTATTTTGTGTGCGGTTCCTAAATTCGTACGAATATTTCAGACCGTCATCACGCCTGATGACTAAAAAATCACCGGTTGGCTTAGCTATGTCGATTACCGATACGGATCGGGTAGCTGTACTAGAGCGGCTTTGCCCCCCGGATGCTTTTAGGTTGACGGTATAAGTCCCTCCCTTCGTATAGGTGTGTTTCGGATTCACCTGTTGTGAGGTACTTCCGTTTCCAAAATCCCACTCGTAGCTCGTAGCATCCTTGGAGCGATTGACAAAGTTGATTTCGCAGGGGACTGTGCAGCCTCCCCCCACAATATCGAATGCTGCCACGGGCTTCGCAGGCTCCATAATCAAAACATCCAATGTAGTGCCATTGACACCACCTTTTCCTTTGCCTATAAGCTTAACCTTATAGACCCCTTCTTGGGTGTAGGTGTGTGTTGGTTGACTTTCATCGGAGTTAGCGCCATCGCCCAGATCCCACTGAAAAGAATCGGCGTGTTCTGAGATATTACGAAAGTTTACCCGACAGGGCAACACACAGTAATCTAGGTCTCCTGGAACAGTATAGTCAAAGGAAATCACCGGAGGGGGCGGAATCTCCTGGTAGCAGCCCGTGAGAGTGGCAATCATCACTACGCTCAGTATACCTTTTTTCATGTCCTTTCAATGTTTAAAATTGCAAACGCACCGACATCCCCACGTAGCGATGGGCGGGGGAAACTTATGGATTTAGACGAAGCGAAACTTGCATTCTTCACTCCCTGATTGCAAATTAGGGTTAGCGAGGTCGTGCTCACTGCATGGGAGATATCGGTAGCTTAAAAGGAAAAACGAGGCCTGCGTGACGGGCCGTTCCACGGCGGCTGTCTCCCTGTTTACAGAGAGGCTACGACGCGGAACCCCGCATAGCCGCCCTTCTGCGATGTCGTGCCGAAGTCCCGATCAGCCACCCGGCTATCCACCGGGGGGTCGTCAAAGCTACCACCCCGTAACACCCGACGTAACTCCGGATCCGAAGATGGCCCGTTTGGGTTGTTAGCGCCATTGGTAGAATAGCTCCCAAACCAATCATTACACCACTCCATCACGTTGCCTGTCATGTCGTACAGACCCAAGCCGTTGGCCGAAAAACTTCCCACCTTCACTGTCCTTCCCCGGTACTCACCCGTTACCGAGTATGCTTGCTTGCCGGCCGCACTCCCATTGATGTTCATCTCCCGCGGATCGGCTACGTCTTTCCCATTCCCAAAACGGTTTCGATTCGCTATGGCTCCCCCGCCCGCTGCATACTCCCACTCCGCCTCCGTGGGCAAACGAAAGGCAGGGGTTCCCGCAGTTCGCTGCTGGTTGAGCTTAACCAAAAACGCCTGAGCCTCATCCCACGATACCACCTCCACCGGGCAGTCGTCGCAACCTGGAAATAAGGATGGATTACTACCCATTACCGCCTGCCACTGCCGTTGCGTTACCTCGTATTGGCCCATGTAAAAACCACTTACCGTTACCTGATGTACAGGACGTTCATCCCTATCACCCTCGCCACGGATGTCGCCCATTTGGAAGGTGCCTCCCTTTACCAGCACCATGTTGGCAAAGGGCAGGTTTAGGTACTGGCGGGTGGTGGCAACAGGGACGGCCACAATGGTAACTGTTTGAGTAGCGGATGTACTAGTCCCCCCCAGACCGCTAGCCGTTAGCTTTACGGTGTACGTACCAGCCGCTGTGTATCGGTAACTAGGGTTCTGGAACAAAGATGTGGCACCAGATACGCCAAAATCCCAGGCGAAGCTGGTGGCATCCTTGGAGCGATTGACAAAGTTGATAACGCAGGGGACTGTGCAGCCTCCCCCCACAATATCGAATGCCGCCACAGGCTTCGCGGGCTCCTTAATCAGAACATCCAATGTAGTGCCATTGACACCACCTTTTCCTTTGCCTATAAGCTTAACCTTATAGACCCCTTCTCGGGTATAGGTGTGTGTTGGTTGAATTTCATCGGAGTTAGCGCCATCGCCCAGATCCCACTGAAAAGAATCGGCGTGTTCCGAGATATTACGAAAGTTTACCCGACAGGGCAATACACAGTAGTCTAGGTCTCCTGGAACAGTATAGTCAAAGGAAATCACGGGAGGGGGCGGAATCTCCTGGTAGCACCCGGTGAGAGTGGCAATCATCACTACGATCAGTACACCTTTTTTCATGGCCTTTCAATGTTTAAAATTGCAAATGCACCGACATCCCCGCGTAGCGATGTGCGGGGGAAACTTATGGATTTAGACGAAGCGAAACTTTTTTATCCGCTTCCCGTGCCTTTTGGGAGTTGCGGGTTCCCAACCACCAGGCGGCCGCGCCTGCGGCCAGCCCCAAACCCGAAAAATACACACCCGGCTTGCCGAAGGATAAAAGACTCATGGGTGCGATACCGTCTCCTCGTGTTTGTGGCTGGGAATCGTAGCCGCCAGTATCCTCATTCACAGATCGCGTTGAAAATGTGAAGTAACTCAATGGCAGCGGTCGACTGTCCCGATTAGCAGATCGGGGTTAGTGGGTCAAGCCATTTACATCACAACTCTTTCGCCATTCAGCCCCCCGATGAGCCACTCCCGCACGGCGGCGCGCCGCCGCCGGGCAATGGACAGCACTGGCCCACCGACTAATGTGATCTTATGAGCATCGTGCCTGAGAATAGAGACTTCATTAACAAGCGCCGAGCGATTGACACGTAGAAAGCCCTGCCCGGCCAGCCGGGCTTCCAGGATGCCGAGTGTAACCGATACCATCATCGGCCGACGGTGACGGAAATAGACGCGGCTGTAATTACGATCGCCTTCGCACCAGGTAATATCGGCGGCAGGAACGTGAGTGTAAGCACCGATGTGCATCGGAAGAGTAGTGAGTAGATGATTCATAGCGCATATGAAGGGTGTGTATAGACTTTGCGATAACAAGTTGGAATCCTTACCTTGATATTTTACAATTTAACTTGATGAGCCAATGCGTGTAGACGATGCCGACCTTCTT
>Ga0335395_10002668_pt1 | contig 11090 bp, 3 predicted proteins | sample MAT02_FD_205744 | JGI IMG/M metagenome (GOLD analysis project Ga0335395, IMG submission 205744) | Freshwater microbial communities from Lake Fryxell liftoff mats and glacier meltwater in Antarctica - MAT-02 (spades assembly) (version 2) ...
ATTTTGGGTGGTTTGCCGAGCAGCCCAATTGTTTTTACTGGTGGGACTTTTACCCCTGCTCCAACCTATGTGGCTTCTCTTACGAGTGCTGATATTACGGTAAATGGAAATATTCGGGTAAGTCAGCCAAGTGGATTGGTTTTGTTGACTAATCAGTTTAGTTCCAATGCTTTGCTAGGGACAATCACTATCAAAGGTGATGTGAATACCAACACGACTATTGCAGACGCAAACGGGGGCGATATTCGAGTTTATTCGCGAGGGGGGATTACATTTGGTGCCATGAGGCGGAACACATTCAGTAGGCTAGATGGTAGATTGAACTCTTCTTCTTCTTCGTATTCTGGTAATTCGGGGAATGGAGGGGCGATTTCCTTTTCCTCTAATAACACTATTAACGTCACTAACACCGTCCAACTTTCTTCTTCATATTCACGTTTTGGCAATTCGGGAAATGGAGGGGCGATTTCCTTTTCCTCTAATTCTGGCAATATCACCTTTTTTCTCACATCTCATGATTCTTCTTCTTCTTCAGATTCTGGTAATTCGGGAAATGGAGGGGCGATTTCCTTTTCCTCTAATTCTGGCAATATTTCCACAAATTCTGGTAATATTGTATTCATTAACTCGAATTTACGAGCTTTCTCATATTCGCGTTTTGGTGATTCGGGGAATGGAGGATCGATTTCCTTCTCCTCTAATTCTGGCAATATCGAAAACAGAACGGATTTAACCTCTTACTCATTTTCGGATTCTGGCAATTCGGAGAATGGAGGGGCGATCTCCTTTTTTACTAATTCTGGCGATATCATCAGTCCGCGTTCATACTCTTACTCATCTTCGGGTTCTGGCAATTCGGGGAATGGAGGGGCAATCTCCTTCTTCACTAATTTCGGCGATATCATCAGTCCGAGTTCATACTCTTACTCATCTTCGGATTCTGGCAATTCGGGGAATGGAGGGGCAATCTCCTTCTTCACTAATTTCGGCGATATCATCAGTCCGAGTTCAGACTCTTACTCATCTTCGGATTCTGGCAATTCGGGGAATGGAGGGGCAATCTCCTTCTTCACTAATTCTGGCGATATCATCAGTCCGCGTTCACACTCTTTCTCATCTTCGGGTTCTGGCAATTCGGGGGATGGAGGAGCGATCTCCTTCTTTACTAGTTTTGGCGATATCATCAGTCCGAGTTCATACTCTTACTCATCTTCGGGTTCTGGTAATTCGGGGGATGGAGGGGCGATATCCTTCTTCACTAATTCTGGCGATATTTCGTTCACTAACTCGAACTCACAATCTTTCTCATCTTCGACTTCTGGCAATTCGGGGAATGGAGGGGCGATCTCCTTATATACAGACAATGGCAGCATTATAGCCGATAGATCTAGCTTTAACTCTTTTACTTCTAATTCAGTAACTGGAGAAAGTGGTGCTGGCGGTGATATTAAACTAGAAGCAAGAGACCAAATTATTATTAGTGATTTAAGTGTCTTGACTCAATCATATACAGGTCAAGCAGGTGCAGTAAAAATTGATAGTTCGGCTGGTATAGAAATTACCAACGTTCAGATTAGTACTAGTCAAAATGTACTTATTCCAAACCCATTGTATGATCCAGAAGTAGCTGATCCAAACAATCCAAAATACGATCCAAACAGTCCAAACTTCAATAGAGATATTACTATTGAAGTTGGTAGAGTCGGAAGTTCCGCAGATGTATTAATTAAAGGGTTGTCAAATCTTACCTTTGACAACTCAATTATCAATAGTGCAACCAATGGCATTGCCCCTGCGGGTAATATCTCCATCAATAGCTCGACTCAAGCGATTTTCCAAAATAACAGTCAGATCGCTGCCACAACAAACGCTCTAGGCAAAGCAGGTGATATTAACATCAATGCACCCGTCATTAAGGTAAATGACGGTTCGCAAATCTTAGCCGAAACCAACGGAACAGGAGCAGGCGGCAACATCACCATCAACGCCCCCACCTCCTTAGAACTAGCCCGAACACTCAACGCCTTCCCCATCCTCTCCGTCCAAACCAGCAACGCAGGTAAAGCAGGGAATATCGTCATTAACACCCCCACCCTAACCCTCTCAGATCTAGCAAGGATTACCGCCACCGCCACTGCCACTGCCACCAATCCTGATGGTGGCGGTAGCATCACCCTCAATGCCTCCCAAATGAATCTCTTCGGCACAGTCGGCGTATTCGCCGAAACCCAAGGCATTGCCCCCGCAGGAACCTTAAAACTCAATCCCTATGCCAATCTCGACTACATTAACATCGCCCTAGCCCCCAACTCCCAAATCTCCGCTTCCACATCCAACATCGGCAGAGGCGGCGATTTATCGATCACCGCACCGCAATCAATTTACATCGCAGGACAAGGCAAACTCGCCGTCTCAACATCAGGGCTAATGGACAATGCAGGCAAAGCAGGAAACATCACATTTACCACTAGTCAGCTAACCCTCACCGATGGAGTTCTAGTTTCAGCATCTACATCAGGAAAAGGAACAGCAGGCGATATCTTCGTTAAAGCAAATAACTTCAACATCACCAACGGCGCAAGAATTGAAACCGCAACCTCCAATAGTGGTAACTCAGGCAACATTGACGTGAGAGTCGTCGATCAATTCAATCTCACAGGCTCAAAAACAGGCTTATTTGCGAATACCTTGACAGGCTCCTCTGGTGCAGGTGGCAATATCTTTATTGACCCGCAAGCAGTTACCCTCCGAGATGGAGCACAAATCGCCGTTGGCAGTCTCGGCACTGGCATTGGCGGCAACATCACCCTAATATCCAATTTCCTTAGCCTCCTCAACGGATCATCCATCACCGCCGAAACCGCCAGCACCAATGGTGGCAACATCACCCTCAACATCCCCGCACTCCTGCTATTGCGTTACGGCAGCCAAATCAGCACCACCGCAGGCACTGCCCTCGCAGGTGGCAACGGCGGCAACATCAACATCAATGCAGGTTTCATCGTCGGTGTTAAAGGCGAAAACAGCGATATATTTGCCAATGCCTTTAGAGGGAATGGCGGCAACGTCAATATCTCAACCAACGGCATTTACGGATTGGAATTTCGTCCACTCTTGACTGGTTTTAGCGACATCACTGCCAGTTCGCAATTTGGCTTAAATGGCACTGTCAGCATCACCACACCCAACATCGATCCGAATCGTGGATTGACTGCACTACCCGTCAACCTCACCGATCCATCGAAGCAAGTAAATCAAAGCTGTGCGATCGGCGGCAAATTATCCAAACGTGACAACAGCTTCACCATATCTGGCCGAGGCGGATTACCCCAGAGTCCTAATGACGAGCTATCGAATACTCAGTCCTTAGTAGAACCAGCCGATCCCGCGTCGAGTAGTACGGAATGGATATCAATAAGCGAGCTGAACCAGGAATTTCAACGACAGCGCAAACTGATTGTCGAAGCGCATACAATCATTCGCGATCTCCGACTCTTACTTGCTTCCTCTTTCGCCCCACTCACCGATCCCACGTCAAGTAGCACCGAGCAAATGGCAAGCGAGCAAATGGCAAGCGAGCAAAAAGAGGAAGCCCCACAAAAGCGTAAACCAATTGTCGAAGCGAATACTGTCATACGAGACAGCCAAGGCATCATCGGATTAGCAGCAGCCTCCACACCGCTCAGCCCACCCATACCCCAACTTTCCTGTCAGTCATAATAACAAAGGTGAAACCCATGACCATTAGAGAATATATCTGGAAACAAAAACTCAAAATTACTAAATTTCTTCGTTATGCATGGATAGGAATCTGTGCCGCCCTACTTACCCTCCTGATTGGATGGAACGCCCAACCCAGCATCGCTCGCAACGCCGATACTAATTCCCTTCGATTAGCCACAGATGCAACTCCGTCAGTACCATCAAGCGATCGCCCATCGGATCTGATCCTACAAGGCAAACAACAATACCAAGCAGGGCAATATGTCAAAGCCCTCGCCACATGGCAACAAGCCCATGAAATTTACGTCAAACAAAGCGATCTCCTAAATCAATCGATCGCACTCCAAAACCTCGCCCTAGCCAACCGACAACTCGGACGCTGGCAAGAAGCCGATCTTGCGATCGGCAGCAGCTTAGAAATTTTACAAGCCGATCCGCAACCCAAATTCCTCGTGCAAGCACTAAACATCCAAGCAGACATCCAACTAGCTCAAGGCAAAGCCAAAGAAGCCTTGACAACATGGCAAAAGGTAACCGAAACCTTCGAGCAGTTAGGCGATCGCGACAGCGCCATCCGTAGCAAAATCAGCCAAAGTCAAGCCATGAGAGCATTAGGTTTATATCCCAAAGCCAAAGACACCCTCAAACAAGTGCAACTAGACATCCAAGATCGACCCGACTCATTACTCAAAGCCGCAACCCTGCTCAACCTCGGCGATACCCTCAGACTGAATGGCGATCTCAAAGAAGCTGAAACCACCCTGATTGAGAGTCAAAGGATCGCGCTCAAGCTTAACGATGCCAACACGATTACCAATGCACTTCTGAGTTTAGGGAATACCGCCAATAGTCAGAAACAAACCGAAAATGCGATCGCTTTTTATCGGCAAGCAAATACCACTGCGACCTCACCAACAGTCAAAGTCCAAGCCATGCTGAACCAAATGCGAATCCAGATCGAATTAAAAAACCTTAAAGAAACCCGCAAATTACTGCCCGATATTACAGCCGAATTACAAAAAATTCCGCCCAGTCGATCTGCTATCTATGCAAGGGTTAACCTTGGACAAAGATTGATGGAAATCAATCCAACCCCAAGCGATCGCGCTGATGCTGCCCAACTACTTGCCACCGCCGCCCAACAAGCCAAAGACATGGGCGATCCGAGAGCAGAATCCTATGCCAAAGGCTATCTGGGCGAGCTTTACGAAAAAAATCAACAGCCACTAGAAGCCCAAGCCCTAACCGAACAAGCTCTCATCCTTGCCCAAACTAACTATGCGCCAGACATTGCCTACCTCTGGCAATGGCAACTCGGACGCTTGCTCAAATCGAGAGGCGAAAATAAGAGTGCGATCGCTGCTTACTCCGAAGCTGTAAGTACCCTAGCCTCCATCCGTGGCGATCTCGTATCTAGTAGTTCTGACGTGCAATTTTCATTTCGCGATCGGGTTGAACCAGTCTATCGACAGCTAGTGGAACTACTCCTAACCCCTGAAAATAACAAACCCGTTAGCAACAAAAACTTAGAAGATGCTCGTGCGGTTATTGAATCGCTCCAACTAGCAGAATTGGATAACTTCTTCAAGGAAGCTTGCCTTTCAGGAAAGCCTCAAGAAATCGATACCGTCGATCGCCAAGCCGCAGTTGTCTACCCGATTATTTTACCAAACAGCCTCGAAGTAATCGTTTCGCTTCCAGATCGAACCTTACTGCACCACAGCAACAAAATCCCTCAAAGCAAACTAGAAAATCTTTTTAAAGACTTAACCAATAAACTTAGTCCCACAGCTTGGAAGTCAGAAACTCAGGATCGATCTAAGAAAATTTACGATCTGCTACTGAATAAAGACATAGAAGCGGCATTGAAAGCCAATAAAATCAAAACCTTAGCATTTGTTCTTGATGGTTCCCTGAGAAATTTACCAATGGCAGTTCTCTACGACGGCAACAAATACTTAATTGAGAAATACAATATAGCACTCACCCCAGGGCTGCAACTTCTCGATCCGCGTCCGCTCAAACGCCAAAAGCTAGAAGTATTTCTAGGCGGAGTCAGTAAGGCAAACCAAGGTTATATTGCTTTGCCCTACGTCGACGAAGAATTAAAGCAAATTGCCAATGTATTACCCTCACAGGAAAAAGCCCTATTAAATGAAACTTTCGTCAACGCTTCTATCCAAGAACAAATTAGTAAAATCCCGTTTCGCGTCGTTCATCTCGCAACTCACGGAGAATTCAGTTCAGACGTAGACAAAACCTTTATACTGACATGGAACGCACGTCTAGGAGTCAGAGAAATCGGAGAATTGCTCAAAACTAGAGAGCAAGAGTCCAGAACTCCGATCGAGCTGCTAGTACTCAGTGCTTGCAAAACAGCTCAAGGAGATAAGCGTGCGGCTCTGGGTCTAGCTGGACTAGCATTGCGATCGGGAGCGCGAAGTACGATCGCAACTTTATGGTCAGTCAACGATCGAGCCGCCGAAAAATTTATGGGCAACTTTTATCGAGAATTAGCAAAACCTGACACGACAAAAGCTGACGCTTTACGCATCGCCCAACTCAGTCTGATTAACGATCCGAGCTTTGCCCACCCTAGATACTGGGCACCATTCGTGTTAGTCGGTAACTGGCTGTAATGCGATCGATTTAAATACAAATCAAATACATTAAATACAAAAAAGGTCAAAAATCATATGTTCCATCGTAAATTGAATCAATACATCCCCCTATTTGCGATCGCCACGATCGTCCAGACATCAATTTTCCCTGCAATTTCCTACGCTCAATTTGACCCACCCCCAGGAAATCCTGGTGCACCAATAATCACCTATGGAACTGGATCTCGAGCCAATGGGAAATGTGCTAAAGATATTGAGAGCCAACCTCAATCTGTTGCTGCTAGCAATCTCCCGATCGACCAACAATTTACCCTCGTATTTCCACAAAAATATTTTGGAATGACGATTTTGCCTAACCCGACATTTTTTGCCTATGTCCCCAAGACCTCTGCGATCGCGATTGAGTTCAGTCTCGAAACAAAGAATGATAATAATGGATTCGATCGCAAAACGATAAACCTTACCAATACTCCGAGTATTGTGAGCGTTCAATTTGACAAATCCTTAGAAATAGGTCGAGATTACAATTTGATCGCCGCCGTAATCTGCGAGGATGAAGCCAAACCCGATGATTCTTACTCTCAGGGCATAGTTCGCCGCATTCAACTCGATCCAACCTTGAAAACGCAATTAGACAAATCCTCATCCATTGAGAAGGTTAGCCTATATGTTAAGGCTGGAATTTGGCATGAGGCTCTTGCGATCGTGGCACAATCGCTACGCTCCGATCCTAATAACAAGGATCTAAAATCTCAATGGCAGTATTTACTTAAGTTCTCTAACTTAGAAACTTTAGCAAATACTCCGATCAAAAACTAGCTAATATCACATTTTGTAAATGATGTTACGTGACAAGAAAAATATACCTCATCCCCCAACCCCCTCTCCTTGCAAAGGAGAAGGGGAGCCAGAATTTTTTCTTGTTCCCCTCTCCTTTGCAAGGAGAGGGGGCTAGGGGTGAGGTTTTTCAATTGACCTTAGGTAAATCGCAGTAGGTGTTAGCCGTGAAAAATTTGATGAATCTGATGAAAAAGGCGAATGTAGCTCATCCCAACATGACCGCAAAAACGAACACTGCGATCGACTGCTCGATCAATTATATTTCCATATTAACGATCGCCATCGTTGCCAGCTTCTCCAACCTTCCAGTAGCCGCTCAAACTAACGTTCCCGCTAACCGCACTATCCCCCCAGATCGGCTCCCAGACAGAAATCCCCAGATCCCAACTGAGCTTCCCAAACTTCCATCTCCCGATCTCTTACTCGCACCCATTACCCCACAAACACCCACCAAACCAAGCGGTCTCAACTCCGAAACCTTCTTCATAAAGAAGTTTGAATTCAAGGGTAACACTGCCTATAGCGATGAAGAACTAACAAAAATCACCAAACCCTATACCAATCGCTCTATTTCCATTGCCGAACTATTTCAAGCACGAACTAAAATTACTGAGAAATATGTCAATGATGGATATATTACCTCTGGAGCCTTTATCCCAGAACAGAAAGGGCTAAAAAGTGGCACGGTCAAAATTGAGATCCTCGAAGGAGGTATCGAAGAAATTAAAGTTACGGGATTGAACAAGCTCAATCCAAGCTATATCCAATTGCGTATTGCGATCGCAACGCAGAAGCCATTAAATCGTACTCGCCTACTAGAAGCATTACAACTTTTGCAAATCAATCCATTAATTGAAAGCATCTCCGCTAATTTGTCTCCCAGTTTGGAGCCAGGACTAAATAACTTAGAAGTGAAGGTCTCCGAGGCGAAAACCTTCACCACCCCGATCACCTTCGATAATGCACGCTCGCCCAGCGTCGGCACTGATCGCCGCCAAATCCAACTTAATGAAGCCAACCTAACGGGATTAGGCGATCGGCTCAGTCTCTCCTACAGCAATACCAACGGCAGTAACTCCTTAGATGCCAATTACACAATTCCCTTCAATCCCTACAACGGTACGATTAGCTTTAGCTTTAGTACTTCTGCTAGCAAAGTAATCGAAGCTCCCTTTGATGTCCTCAATATTAGATCCAACTCTCGCAGCTACGAACTATCAGTTCGCCAGCCCATACTTCAAAATACTTCTCAAGACCTAGCCTTAGGCTTGACCTTCAGCCGTCGCGAAAGCCAAGCCAACTTTCTTGGCGGTGTGACGAGCTGTTCCAATTGCTCGAATGATGCCATTCCCTTTCCTTCCCTTGGCTCTGACGAAAACGGCAACACGAATATTACTGCGCTGCGATTTTTTCAGGAGGCTGTACAACGAAGTAGCGAAGAGGTAATTGCGGCTCGTTCTCAATTTAGTGTGGGACTTAATGCTTTAGGAGCGACAATCAACTCATCCTCTCCTGACGGACGCTTCTTAGCTTGGCGGGGACAAGCCCAATACGTGCGCCTATTGGCTCCTGAAACCCTCTTGCTGCTTCGAGCCGATTTGCAATTAGCCGATCGCCCGCTTTTATCGCAAGAACAGATTAGTTTTGGCGGACAAGAAACATTGCGCGGCTATCGACAGGATTCTGTGCTCACCGATAACGGACTACTTTTTTCGGCTGAGGCAAGGATTCCTGTGCTGCGTATTCCCGAAATTAACGGACTGTTACAGCTAGCGCCATTCTTTGATTTTGGCGCGGCGTGGAATAAAAATATTAATATTACCGCCAATCCCGACCCCAGTGCGCTAGTATCCATAGGAATGGGTTTGCGCTTTCAAATGAGCGATCGCCTCACGATCCGACTCGACTGGGGAATCCCCCTCAGCCGCATTTCTGGTGATAAGCAGACTTTGCAAGAACGCGGGCTTTACTTCTCTCTAGTTGGCAATCCATTCTAGAGACTCTAAAATATACAAATGTGGATCGATCTAAAAAAGCGACTTTGGCGCTGGCGCGGTGTTTTTGTTGTTGTCCCCGCAACAACAGGTATTTTGTTGGGGATTCGTTTTATGGGGCTGCTACAGCCACTAGAATTAGCCGCTTATGACCTGTTTTTTCAATTACGTCCCTCAGAAATGCAGGACGAGCGGATTGTGCTTGTCGCAATTGACGAACCCGATATTCAAAAATACAATTCACCTATTTCCGATGCAACCTTAGCGAAACTTCTCAATATAATCAAGCAACAGCAGCCCAGATCGATCGGGCTGGATATTTACCGCGACCTACCTGTAGAACCAGGTTATAAAGAACTAGCCGCCGTATTTGAATCCACTCCAAATTTGATCGGTATTCGTAAATTTGTTGGGAATAAGTATGGTCATGGCGTTGCCGCTTCGCCCATTCTCGAACAACGTCGCCAGATCGGTGCAAATGACTCATTAGCTGATGGCGATGGTAAAATTCGTCGCGCCTTGATATCACTCAGAGACAATAGCGATCGCGGAAAAACCGTACTTAGTTTTAGTACCGCTCTAGCGCTCCAATATCTCAAAGCCGAAAATATCAATGCCAAAGTTCTAGACCCTAAAACCCAGAAGATCCAATTAGGTAAAGCCATATTTACGCCCTTAGAAGCAAATGATGGTGGCTACGTTCGAGCTGATGTCGGCGGATATCAAATATTGTCAAATTATCGCAATTTTCAGCAAGGGTTTAAGTCTATTTCCTTAACTGATGTTCTAGAAAATCGAATCGCCAAAGATCTCTTTCGCGATCGCCTCGTGTTAATTGGAATTACCGCAGAAAGCTCTAGCGATCGCTTCGTCACCCCTTTTAATAACGCGATTCTAGACAGTTCTTTTATCCTTACAAGTGGTGTCAAGATTCAAGCCAATATTGCCAGCCAGTTGATAAGCAGCGCCATAGATGGACGACCGCTCTTAAAAGTTTGGACAAAGCCAATCGAATATCTGTGGATTGCCTTTTGGACATTAATAAGCAGTTACATCTGCTGGACTAGACGGTATGCAACTAAAAAAAATCGAGTTAATCATACTTTTCGGTTGCCTTGGGCGTTCTTAGCAATTGTCGGATTGGAAATAGGAATAATCGTTGGAAGTTATATGGCGTTTTCCTTCGGTTGGTGGGTTCCTATGGTTCCAACTCTCTTAGCAATATTTAGCTCTGCGATCGCAATAACGTCATATACAGCTAGAAATGCGAATGCAATCAGACAGATTTTTGGGCGATATCTCACTGATGAGGTAGTTGCCAATCTTTTGGAGACCCCTGAAGGTTTAAATTTGGGAGGAGAAAGGCGAAAAGTCACGCTTCTATTTTCTGATCTACGCGGGTTTTCTTCCTTATTCGAGGAAGTCGAACCCGAACAAGGTGTTAAAGCAATATCACTGTATTTGGATATTATGACTTCTATCATTACCAAATATAAAGGTACGATTAATGAATTTATCGGTGATGGTATTTTTGTAATGTTTGGTGCGCCTATTCAACGAGAGGATGATACCCAAAGAGCAGTCACCTGTGCGATCGCTATGCAACTTGCGATGGCTGAGGTAAATACCACCTTGGATGCGATGCATCTACCCGCACTAAAGATGGGGATTGGGTTACATACGGGTGAAGTGTTAGCGGGGAATATCGGTTCGCAGCAAAGGGCTAAATATACAGTTATGGGTAGCGCTGTAAACTTAGCATCAAGAATTGAATCCTATACTGTCGGAGGACAAGTATTAGTTTCAGAAGCTATTCTCGATGAAGTGAAATCGAGCGTGCGGATTGATGCTCAAATGCGCGTAAAACCAAAAGGATTTAAAGATGCGATCGTCATGTTCGATATTGGCGGTA
>Ga0335395_10002669_pt1 | contig 11087 bp, 4 predicted proteins | sample MAT02_FD_205744 | JGI IMG/M metagenome (GOLD analysis project Ga0335395, IMG submission 205744) | Freshwater microbial communities from Lake Fryxell liftoff mats and glacier meltwater in Antarctica - MAT-02 (spades assembly) (version 2) ...
CCGATCACCTCGGTGGACCTGGGTGTTGGCATGCCGATGCGGGTGAGGTCCTGCTGCTGCTGCGCCCGGCGGTGGCGCACCATCTGGTCGCGCAGTGAGAGCATGTCCAGGCCTGCACCCCGCAGTGCCCCGAACAGCACCGCTTTGGCGTGGTTCATGCTGGGCAGCACGCAGTCGCTGATGCTGCCCACCGCTTCGTCGTAGCCTGGGTCGGTGGGTTCCAACTCGTCCAGTCGGGCGATCAGGTGGCGCAGTAGGGCGTGGTCACACAGCAGGATGGGCGCGAGCCCGCTGCTCTCCAGCACCGGGCGCACCAGGGGATAGAAGAGCTCTTCCTCGATCTGCGCGCACTGGCTCAGCACATCACACAGCCGATCCACGACATCGGCCTTGCCTTCGGAGCCGCCTGCGCCCCCTTGGCGCAAGCGATCGCAATCACACAGCAGCTTGCGAACGAGATCATGCTCGCGCTGCAGCAGGTCGAGTGCGTCGCGTGCGCGGTGGGCGGAAGGGGGGCGCATCGGGGGGCCAGGATCAGACTCGGGCCCTAACCTTGTCCCGCGCACGGTGTGCGGCTGGGGGCAGGCTCAAGGTCGGTCGTTTGATCGGCTGTGTGGGCTGGGTTGCCGGCGGCACGAACGCTGGGGAGCCAGCCGTCGGAGCGACCTCGCTGGTCATGGCAGATGCTGTCGGCTCCAGCGTGAGGGCTCGAGGGGTGGCTCGGTCGGCGTCGGTGATCATGGGGAGACCAAGGTTGAGGGTCGCGCACCTCGCGCCACCCTGAGGCCGTTTGTACGGTGGATGCCAGCCGAAGTCTGTTCGGCAGCGCACGCTGGCTGCGGGTTACACGGCCTGTCGGGCAGGCAGCAGGCTGTCGTATTCCCTTTTCACCACCGCGTAACACTCGCAGACGCGCCCCTCCAGCGCCGGGCGGTCAAGGATGGTGATGTGGCCGCGTGTGGACTGGATCAGGTCCAGTTTTTGCAGCTTGAGGGCCGCTTCGGTCACCCCCTCGCGGCGCACGCCCAGCATGTTGGCAATCAGCTCTTGCGTCATCACCAGTTCGTTGCTTCTCAAGCGGTCCATGCTCATCAGCAGCCAGCGGCAGAGCTTCTGGTCCAACGAGTGGTGGCGGTTGCACACGGCGGTTTGCGTCATCTGGGTGATGAGCGCCTGGGTGTAGCGCAGCAGCAGGTGCACCACTGGGCCACCGCGATTGAATTCGGTCTTGATTTGCGCCGCCGTCAGCCGGTAGCCCTTGCCGGCACTTTGCACCACCCCTCATCTGGGTGTGGTCTCACCACCCACGAAGAGCGCGATGCCCGCTAGGCCCTCGTTGCCCACCACCGCGATCTCAGCAGAGGAGCCGTTTTCCAGCACGTACAAGAGCGAGACGATGGCGTTGATCGGGAAATGCACATGGGTGATCGGGCTGCCCGACTCAAAGAGCACCTTGCCCAGCGGCAGATCGACCAATTCCAGCTGCGGCGCGATGCGCAGCCACACCTCGTCTGGCATGGAGGCCAGCAGCTCGTTGGCTGACTGGTCGGGGGCGGTTTTCATGGACGGCTTTCCGAACGGTACGCCGGGTTCTGCGAGCCGCATGGAAGGGTGACAGGCCGCACAGTCTACATAGCCCATTGCCTTCACTATGTGCAGCATCGCACAGACAGCCTGCGCCTCAACGGACCGGTGGCAACGCAATGACGCAACAACTTTGAGTTGGCAAGTCTTTCCAGCGCAGACGCTCGCTTACCGCCAGCAGCTGAGCATTGGGCAGGCCGCACGCCACCAGTGCGGCCTGCGGCTGGGCGCGCACCAGCACGAAGCGCATGGCGCGGTTGTCGCGCCGCAGCGTGATCTCGACCTGTGGCCAGTGGGTTGGCAGGCAGGGGGTGAACCACAGCTCGTCGGCATGCAGGTGCAAGCCCAAGATCGATTCGAGTGCGGCGCGGTGCATCCAGCCCGCCGCGCCGGTGTACCAGCTCCAGCCACCGCGCCCGGTGTAGGGCGGCGCGCTGTACACGTCGGCCGACATCACATAGGGCTCCACGCCATACACCGCGCCCCTCACCGTGTGCGCTGCCCGGTGGGCCGGGCTCAGGTAGGTGAAGTAGCGGTAAGGCGTGTCGTGGGCTTCTGATGAGGCTTTGAATTCCTGATCGGTTTGGCCCGCATCGCGCAGCACCAGTTCAGCAGACGCCATGAGCGCCCAGACGCCGGCGTGGGCATACTGCCCGCCGTTTTCGCGCACGCCGGGCGGGTAGGCCTGGATATAGCCCGCGCTTGGCTGGGCATGCACCAGGGGCGGCGTGAGCAGGCGCACCAAGCCGTATTCGGCGTCGATCAGCTGCGCTTCAACCGCGTCCATCGCCTGACGCTGGCGCTCGGGCGCTGCTTGGTCGCTCAAAACCCCCCAGGCCTGCGCGATCAGGTCGATGTGGGCCTCGGGCTGGCCGGCAGAGCCCAGCGGGCTGCCGTCGTCAAAGAAGGCGCGCTTGTACCAGGCGCCGTCCCAGGCTTGCGTCTCCAAGGCCGTTTGCCAGCCGGCCAGTGCCGCTGTCCACTGCCTGACCCGCTCGATCTCCCTACGGGCGCGCGCCAGAGGAATCCAGTCGGTGACGATGTCGCACAGAAACCAACAGAGCCAGACCGACTCGCCCCGGCCCTCGCTGCCGACTCGGTTCATGCCGTCGTTCCAGTCGCCGCTGCCCATCAGCGGCAGGCCGTGGGCGCCCACTGGCAGGCTGCGGTCGATGGCGCGTGCGCCATGCTCGAACACGCTGGCTTGCAGCGGGCTGATGGCGGGCGTGTCGTAGCGGTCTTCGGCGCCCTCTGGCACCGGCGGGCCTTCCAGGAAGCCCACCGCCTCGTCGAGCAAGGCTGCGTCGCCGGTGGTTTGCAGGTAGTGGCTGGTGGCGTAGGGCAGCCACAGCAGGTCGTCTGAAAAATGCGTGCGCACACCAGCACCACCCGGCTCGTGCCACCAATGCTGCACGTCGCCGGCCTCGAACTGGCGCGAGGCGCAGCGCACGATCTGCGCGCGCAAAGTAGCGGGCTGCGCCCAGGCAAGCGCCATCGAATCTTGCAGCTGGTCGCGGTAGCCGGTGGCACCGCCGGCCTGGTAGAAGCCGGCCTTGGCCCACAGGCGCGAGGACACGGTTTGGTACAGCAGCCAGCGGTTGACCACAGCGTCAAACAGCGGGTCGGGCGTTTTGACTTCGGTGGCACCGAGCAGCGTGTTCCATTGCGCCTGGGCGGCCTGCTCGCGATCGGCAGCAGACACCTGGCGGGCCTGGCGCATGAGCGTTCGCGCGGCCTCGGCGTTGCCCGCGTAGCCAAGCAAAAACGCCTGCTCCAGGCTGGCACCGGGGCGCAGCGTGAGCGGGCGCGAGAGCGCGGCGCAGGGGTCCAGGCCGTAGCCGCTGCGCTCGCCCAAGCGCTGTGGCAACGCGAGCTGGCCGCTGGCATCGAAAAAGGCACGGCGGTCGCAGGTCCAGTCCAGGTTGTCGGGGTCGCCCATCGTTTCCTGCGCTTCGCAGAAAAAGGCGGTGCCACCACCAAAGCCGCCAGCGGCCTCGGTCTGGGTACACAGCAAGCCGAGCAGGCCGCTGCCCGGCGGGCTCACAAAGTAGGGCTTGCTCGACAAGGTGCCTCGGTCGCTGCGCTTCTCGCCCATCATCCATTCCACCAGCCCGACGATGCGCAAATGCGCCTTGGCCGTGCCGAGGTTCTCCAGCCGAATACGCACCTGTTTGACGGCAGTCTGTGCGTCGACGCACCAGCTGATCGACACCGCCAGTGCACCGCGCCGGTAGCTGATGGTGGTGAGGCCCTGGGTGTGCTCGACCTGGTAAGAGACCGTGGCGTCGCCCCAGGCCGATGGCGTGGCGCTCCAGACCTCGCGCGTGCGCCGGTCTTGCAGCAAAAACCACTCGGCTGGCGGGTCCGACACCGGGTCGTTGGCCCACGTGGTGAGCTGGTTCAGGCGGCTGTTGAGAGCCCAGGTGTTGCCAGCGCCGCTGTCGGACACGATGGTGCCCAAACCGGGATTGGCCAGGATGTTGCACCACGGGCGCTGCGGCGCTCGTCCCCCACCCACCTCGAAGGCGAACGCGCCGCCGTCGTGGGCGAACGCGCCCGTGGCCGGGGCCAGCGCGGTCTGCCGCAGGCGCAGCGGCACGGGATCGAGCCGCTGCGACCCGCCGCTCCACAGACCCGGCAGGGGCGTTTCATGGCGCTCGCACCAGGCGCGCACCTGGTGCAGCAACGCCTGACCATCGGCCTGCAGCTGCACCCGCGCCAGGCTCTGCAGCGTGGCAATTTGCTCGGGCAACAGCTGATCGGTGCGCAGCAGGTACAGGCCGGTCACGTCTGGCCCGGCGTGAGCCTGCTGGTCGGCAGCGTGGTGTTCTTGAAGCTGCGCCAGCTCGCGCTGCAGTGGCATTTCATACGAATGCATCTCGCGGCTGAGCACCACCACATCGCAAGGGACGCCTGCGCGTGTCCACTCGCGCAGCACCAGCGCAAGCACATCCAGCAGACCCATGCCTTGCGATGAGCCGGCGTGCACCAGCAGCAGCGGCCGGTCGCCTGAGATGCCCAGCGGCCACAGCTGGCGCCGGTCGCTGTGGGACGAGGCAGAGCTGCCTGGCGGCACGGAGGGCGCGTTGGCTTTGGGTAGGGTCAGTACCAGCGCGGTGGTGAGGGCGTGCAACGCGGGCAGGTACTCGACCCGGGGCCGGTGCGGCTGCACGGGGATGCCCGCCAGCGTGGCCGACATCAGCGAGGAGCGCTCTACATAGCTTGGCTGGCGGTATTTGTCGACGATGGCCAGCAGGGTGCCCGGGTCTTCGCTGGCGGCGGTGGCGAACGTCACGGTGGCCTGCCCGCCAGGCGCGATCAGCAAGCGCACGCCCAGCACCGCCACCGGGTCCAGCCCGGTGTCGAGTGCGGTGGGCACCAGCGGCACGGCGTCCATCTGGGCCAGTGGCTGACCCGGTGTGTGCAGTCGACCCAGCCACTGGGCGCGGTCGGTCTGGCAGCGCAACCCCAGCACCTCGCCCTCGACGCTGGCCACAAAATGCGCCGCCTGCAGCGTGGTCTCCGTCTGCAAGCGGGGCGTGCGCACGCAGCGCAGCGCCTGTTGCTCGGGCAGCCAGTCGGTTTTGACAAACAGGTTGGAAAATGCGGGATGCGCCTCGTCGGCGGCGTGGCTGGCCAGCGTGACCTCCAGCGCCGAGATCAGCTCCAGCTCGATCGGCTCGTCGCCCCGGTTAACCAGCACCACCTGGCGCAACTCAATGTCGTCTTCCGGGCTGACCCAGACCGTTGTGGTGGCGCGCAGCGTGTCCCAGGTGGCGTCGAAACACACGCGGTCGGTGTGGAAGCGGCTCTGGTAGATGGCGTCGGGATCGGGCGCCGGGTGGCGCGTGATCGACACCGGCGCTTTGCCTTCGCGCAGGCGCAGGTAGAGGAAAGCACCGCTGGCATCGCGCAACGCATCGTCGCGCCAGCGGGTGATGCCTGTCTGGCCCCAGCGGCTCCAGCCAGCGCCGTTGGGGCGCAATGTGACGGTGTAGCGCCCGTTGGACAGCAGGTGCGTGGGCTCCAGCGTCTGCTCGCCCGGTGTGAGGCTGCGCACTTGGTCAGGCACATGGCGCGTCAAAGCCTGTGGCACCTCACCCTGCGCGCTGCGCAGCGGCGGCAGATCGCGCGGCGCGCGCTCGTGCAGCAGCGAGCCCACCGCCTGCATGCGCGGATGGGCCATGCCCCAGCGCTGCGCCACACCGGCGCACAACACATTGGCCAGCGCCACGATACTCATGCCTTGGTGGTGCGCCATGAAGGTGTTGACCGGGGCGAAAGCTTCGCCGTGGACCTGCCGTGCAGGCGTGTAGTCCAGCGCTTCGATGAAGCCGTAGCGCCCGCGAGCGGAAAGCCTGCTTAAAGCGCGCAGGTTGTTGCAGGCCAGCGCCGCGTCCACCTGCGTGGCCAGCAGGGTGGCGTAGGGCGCGATCACGCGCTCGGCTGCCGGCGTTTGGCGCAGCGCCAGCCGGGGCACACCCTGCGGCGCGTACTGGTAGGCCAGCGTGTGGTCTTGCCCGGCGTAGGCGCACTCGGAGATGCCCCAGGGCATGGTGGTGCCGCGCACGAAGGCGATGTGTTCTTGAACCGCTGAGCGGCCGGCTTCAAACAGCGCGCTGCTGCGCGGCTGCGCGACCACCAGGGTCGGCATCAGGTACTCGAACATCGAGCCCGACCACGAGCGCAACACCGCGCTCTGCCCGCTGGCAAAGAAGGGCCGACCCAGCGCCGCCCAGTGGCGCACCGGCAAATCGCCCTTGGCGATCGCCAACAGGCTGGTGCTGCGCGACTCGGAGGCCAGCAGGTCGTAGAAGCTTTTGTCGAGCTGGTGGTCTTCGAGCCGGTAACCGATGTGCAGCAGGCGACGCTGCCGGTTGTAAAGGAAGCGGTAGTCGGCCTCCCAAGCCAGGGCCTCCAGCGCGGTGGCCAGCGCCTGCAGACGTTGTTGCGCCCGCTCGCAGGTGCCCGCGCCGTGCGCCGCCGCGTCCAGACACGCTGACTGCAGGGTGGCCAGGTGATCGGCCAGCAGCCAGCGCAGTTCGTCTTGCGCGGTGATGGGGTGGTTGACGATGGCCGCGTTGCGCGCTGGGGGCATGTCGTGCAGCTCGGCTTGCGCCTCATGCAGCAGCACCTGGAAGGCGGCGCAGGCGGTGGCCTCGCACGACTCGGGTGGGGTGGCCTCCAGCAGCCGGCCGATGGCGGTCTGCTGCAGCGGCTGGTGCAAGGTGGTTTGCAGCAGCGCCAGGTGCGGCTGCAAGCGCTGGCGCGAACGGCGAACCGCCTGCTGGCTGGCGCCGGGATCGTGGGGGTTGCTGGCCAGCTCGGTGCAGGCCGCCGCTACGGTAAGCAGGTGGGCACTGAGGTTGCCGCTGTCGACCGTGGACACATAGCGCGGCAGCAGCGGCTGCAGGGTGAGCGTGTCGTACCAGTTCAGAAAATGGCCGCAGTGGCGCTCCATCTTGTGCAGGGTGGCGCAGGTGGCTTCCAGCCGCGTCAGCAGTTCTTGCGTGCCGATCCAGCCGAACTGGCGCGCGCAGGCGGTGCTCAACAGGTAGAGCCCGATGTTGGTGGGGGAGGTGCGGTGCGCCTCCATCTCGTAGGGCGCCATTTGCAGGTTGTCGGGCGGCAGGTGGTGGTTTTGTTCGCTCACACAGCGCTCGAACAAGCGCCAGGTGTCGCGCGCCACGCCTTCGAGCAAGGTCTGGTCAGCGGCTTGCAGGGCAGGGCGGTGGCTGGACCACCGCCGGTTGGCCGCCCAGACCAACACCGGCGACAGCCCCCAAAGAATGAGCACCGCGAGCGCCAATGCGCTGGGCGCGGGCGTGAGCAGCCAAAGGCTCACCAGCCACAAGCCAACCAGCCACACCAAGGCGCCAATCGGCTCGCCTCGGTGGCGCCACAGGGTGGGAAGCAAGTCAGGGTTGAGGCCCGCCTGCGCGGCTTCGGCGGTGGTCCATTGGAGCAGGCGCAGCCGGCTGAATGCCAGCCGGTACAAAGTGCGCAGCACCGCGTCCAACGAGAGGAACGCCTGCTGCTGCAGCAAGGCCAGGTGCCACAGGCCCCCACCCGCTGCGCGCAGCAAATCGAATGCCGCAGCCACCACAAAGCGCTCGCCCACCAAGCGCCAATGGCGCGGCACCCAGCCGGCGACTGCGCCCATGAGCGGGCCAGCGCTGTAGGCGGCCGCGGTGAGCAGCAGCGCCGTCGGCAACGACAGGCCCAGGCCGAGCATGGCCAGGCCGATCAGCAACAGCGAGGCGGGCGCCACCAGCGAGCGGCGCAGGTTGTCCAGCAACTTCCAGCGGTTGATGGTGTCCAGCGGCCACTGGCGCGGGTGCAGCAAAAACGGCAGCAGCTGCCAGTCGCCGCGGGTCCAGCGGTGCAGGCGCGAGGCGGCGGCATCGGCGTGGTGCGGGTCGGGCTCGATCAGGGTCACGTCGCTCACCACCGCGCAGCGCACCAGGGCGCCCTCAAGCAAGTCGTGGCTGAGCACCTGCTCGGCGGGCAAGCGCTCGCCCAGCACCGCGTGCAGCGTGGCCACATGCAGCAGGCCCTTGCCGGTGAAGCTGCCTTCGCCGAACAGGTCTTGGTACGCATCGGAACTCATGGCGCTGTAGGGGTCGATGCCGCGCTGGCCATCGAACAACCACTGCCAGGCGGTGCGTGGACCGTCCTCTGCCAGCGGGGGCACCACGCGCGGCTGCAAGATGCCATAGCCCCGCACCACTTGGCGCCCGCTGGCATCGAGCTGGGGCTGGTTCAGCGGGTGTTCGGCCACGCCCACCAGCGAGCGCAGGCGCCCAGGGGGGAGCAAGGTGTCGCTGTCGAGCGTGAGCAGGTAGCGTGTGTGCGGTGCGATGCGCGAGATCTCGCCCAAATCGAAGAACGGGCCCAGCTGGCCGGTGGCCAGTGTGGCGATCAGTTGCTCCAGCTTGCCGCGCTTGCGCTCCCAGCCGAGCCAGCACCGCTGCGTGGCGCTGAGCACACGGGCGCGGTGCAGCAGCAAGAAACGCGGCGATTGGCCAGGTGCTTCGGGGTAGCGGGCGTTGAGCGCAGCGAGCTGTTCTTGCACATGGTCCAGCAAGGCGGCGTCTTCTGGCCGGTGTTCGGTGTCGGCATCGGCCCAGTCGCTCAGCAGGGCGAACTGGGTGAAGGCTTCTTCGTTGGCCAAGTGGTGCAGCTGCAGGCGGTGCACCACCTGCTCGATCGACGCCCGGTGGCTCAGCATGACCGGCACCACCACCATCACGCGGGCGGTGGGCGGTATGCCGTCGGCCAGCAGCAGACGCTTCAGGTGCGAGGGCTTGACCGATTCGCTGATGAGGCGGTTGACCAGGGCCACCACCGCCTCGGAGGCGGGCAACAGCATGAGCAGCCCCACCAACACGGTGCCGAGTTGCGTTGGCCAGTCGGCTTCGAGCCAACCCGGCCGGTGCAGCATCCAGCCCACCAGCAGCAGCGAGCCCAGCAGCATGGCCCCCAAGTAGACGGGCGCGCGCGGGATCTGGCGCACCGAGCGCCACAGGCCAGCAGCGCGCTGCTGAATGCCCAGCGTGTGTTCCAACGCGGCTCGGCCGTCGCCCTGCAACCAGTGAGAGGCCAGCGCGGCGTTCCCGTGGTGCTCGCCCATCAGGTGCAGCAACTCGCGCGCCACGGCAGCCTCGCTCTGGTCACTCAACTTGGCCAGGCGCTCGATGCCGTGCAGCGTGCTGTTGCGGGTGTTGTCGTCTTCGGCTTTGAAGACCGGCGACTCCAGCATCACGCGGATCACCCGGCTGGTGCGCGCCACGGTCTCGGTCCAGTCCGAAGCGCCAATCAAGCGCAGCGCGGTGACCGCGTTGCCCACGCTCAGGAGGTCGGCGGCCTGGGCTGCATGTTGCCGCGTTTGCAAGGCCGTCAGATCGGGTACTTCCTCTTGCAGCCAGCCCCGCACCTGGGCCAGGGGCGTGTCGTCTTGCGCTGGCGGTTGGCCCGCCAGATTCTGGGCCAGGTGCGACAGAAACACCTGGTCCACCCCGCGCCGTGCCAACAGCGCGCGCATGCCGATGACCTCGTCCAGGCTCAGGGTGTTGATTTGGCTGGCGCACAGGTTGGCCAGCGAGCGCGCGGCCTTGTGGCTGGCAAGGCGGTCGGCTAGGCGGCGCAGGTTTTCCACCAGCACCACGCGCAAGGTGGTGGGCAACGCCCACAGCTCGCCTTGGCTGAGCTCGCGCTCGTCTTGGTAGGCATTCAGAAAATGCACCAGCAGGGTGTCGTCAAACGCACTGTCGGTGTGGGCCACAAAAGCCCAGGCCACGCCGTAGATGCGCGGCAGACCAATCAGCGGTGCGTCTTGCAGCACCGGAAGCGTTCGGTAATAGCGCGGTGGAAGGCCTTCGTGGATTTCCTGCAGCTGCGCTTCGATCAGGTGAAAGTTGTCGAGCAGCCACTGGGCCGCCGGGCTGACATCGCCACCTTCATGGGCCTCCAGCACGATGTACTCGTAAGCTTCGCGCAGGGTGCGCACATTGCTCTGCAGCCGGGGATAGAACGTGGCATTGCGCCAGCTGGCCGGACCGGCTTGGTGCGAGATGCCCAGGCTGCGACCGTGCTGCTCAAAGCGCGCGGGGCCAAACAGCTCGGCGCGGATGGGCTCCAGCGCCGCACCGCGCGAGCCGGCCAACATGTGCTGGACATGTTTGGGCACCCACGACCCGCGCCCAAGCCCTGGTGCTTGCGCAAAACCCAAGAACCCCACCTAGCGCAGCAGCCACACGCCGCCTGCCAGCGTCAGCACCAAGAGAACGGCCGTGATCACGCGCCCCGCCAACACACCTTGTGCCGCAGCGAACCCGCTGTGCAACACCTGCAGCGGGCCGCGCAGCGTGGCGCACAGGCTCAGGTGATCGCTCAACGCAGCGCGCTCATGGGGGGATACCTCAGCAGGATGGCCAAAAGATGAAGTTTCCCAGCTGGGGGAGTGAGAAAGTTTTTTTGTCATGTTGTGTCCTTGGGCTTTCGGTAATGGGTGATGTGAAAAAGACGGGGTGGGTTCTGATGACCGTTTGAATTGCCCCCTCGCCATCGAGAATCTGATCAAAAACGCACATGTCTCCCAAGTTTTTGCTCTGTCAACCACTGTAAGCAAGTGGCTCAGCTCACCGCGTCGGACGCCGCTAAGGAGCCCGGTAGGACAGCGCCTACCTCGCTCGGCGGCTTTGCGATCAGCAAGCCAGAGAAGTGCCCGAGCCTGGTCTGTCGCGCAAGTTAGGCGATACCGCTGAGTTGCCGCAGCGTGGTGCAGTTGCCCGCAGCCAGCTGGTCCTTGCGCTGCTTCAGTGGCGGCGGTCTCCACCCCGACTGAACAACGCCACCAGCCCCATGAGCGCTGCGCCAACGGCAGCGGCCATCAGCATCGACTTGACCGGTTCGTGCTGGATGTAATGCGTGGTGGCGTCTCTCATGTGCACCGATTTCTCGCGCAACTGGTGAGAGCCATCGCGGACCGCGTCCATTCCTCG
>Ga0335395_10002670_pt1 | contig 11087 bp, 6 predicted proteins | sample MAT02_FD_205744 | JGI IMG/M metagenome (GOLD analysis project Ga0335395, IMG submission 205744) | Freshwater microbial communities from Lake Fryxell liftoff mats and glacier meltwater in Antarctica - MAT-02 (spades assembly) (version 2) ...
TACGCCTTCTCGAGCCCGTCGAGCAACGCCACCTCGAGCGAGAACTCCTCGATCGTCGGCGCGTCGCGGCCGGCCGGGCCCGACAGCGGGTAGCGGTAGCGCAGCTTGCCCTCGCTCTCGGTGAGCAACTGTTGGTAGCGCAGCACGATCCGCCGCTCGCCGATCGCCGGGACCGGGAAGATGCGCGCGCGGACCGTACGGCTGTCGATCCACTCGAGCAGCGCCGGATCGTTGTCGCGGCGGACCGCCGCCTCGTAGACCGCCGCCGCCTTTTTGCGTTCGACGATCTCGCCCTCGACGAGTTGACCGTTGGTCTCGAGCGCGAAGCTCACCAACATCGAGTCCTCGGGGATCGTGAACCAGTACCAGCCCTCGACCGGCGCGCTCGAGGGGTTGAAGAACCGCTGGTCGACCAAGGTCTCCGCGAGGTTGCCCTCGACCGCGATCTTCACCGTCTGGCGCTGGATCGTCAGCGGCAGCGCCGGCGCGCCCGCCGGCCCGCTGCGGTCGACGGCGTACAGCGCACCCGAGCCGACGCCGCCGCCGACCCCACCGCCGCCGCGGTCGCCCATGCCACCGGTCCAGTCCTCCCAGAAGCCGACCGCCTCGACCTTCGGCACGCCGTCGCTGCCGATGCTCGCCTGCTCGCCTGCCTTGACCTCCGCCCGCCCGCCGCTGGCGCTGACGATCGCCAGGCCCTCGGCGACGTAGACCTGGGCCGTGTCGCCCTCCACTGACAGGCTCGCGCCGCCGTCGCTCAGCGACACCGTGTGCGCGCCGACCCGGTGCGCCACCGCCTCCTGACCCTCCTCGAGCGGCGGCGCCTCGAGCCACAACTGACCCTCGGTCAACGTCACGCCGTCGCCGAGCGTCACGCGGCTGCCGTCGCGCAGGAACACCCGCGAGCCGTCGCCCAGCCGGATCATCGCGCGCGCGCCGGGGCCCGTGCGGACCACCGCGTCGGCCGGCAGCGGCGTGCCCGAGAGCAGCCGCGTCGTGCCCTTGCCGGACTCGAGCAGCACCTCGCCAGCGGCCAGCTCGAGGCTGCTGCCGAGCCGCTCGGTCTGCGCCGGCGGCGGCTTGGCCCACGGCTTGACGATCGCCACGGTGACGCCACCGGCGAGCAGCACGAGCACACCAGCCGCGATCCACAGGCGCTGCATGGAACGGCGAGGAGCAGGAGACACGGACGACGAAGAGTTCACATACACCTCACATGCAACGAAGCGAACGCGGGAGCATCGCACGCCTCGCGGGCCCCGATCCACCGCCCGCCGACGGCGAAGCTGCCAGAGGAACGCGGTTCATCGCGCTGCGCGCAGCCGCTCACGGTCGTCCTTCGAGTGCGCGCGCATGCGCAGCACATGCTATGAGGCGTCTGTGCGCGCGCCGGACCAGCCCGACCTTCGGGGACAGATGCCGTTGGGAAGGGCCCCAGGCTGATGCCCGCGCCGATCGAGGACTACGCCATGATCGGCGACTGTCACAGCGCCGCGCTGATCAGCCGCGAGGGGTCGATCGACTGGCTGTGTCTGCCGCGCTTCGACGCCGGGGCCTGCTTCGCCGCGCTGCTCGGCGACCGCAGCCACGGTCACTGGTCGATCACGCCGCGCGGGGAGTTCACGGTGGAGCGCTGGTACCTGCCCGAAACGATGGTGCTCGTCACCGAGTTTCGCGGCCCCGACGGGGTGTGCCGCGTGCTCGACTGCATGGTCGTCGAGGGCGCCCATCCGACCGTCGTGCGCATCGTCGAGGGCGTACACGGCAGCGTCGACCTCGAGCTCGACCTGGTGATCCGCTTCGACTACGGGTCGATCGTCCCCTGGGTCCGTCGGCGCCGCAACGGCTCGCTGCTCGCGGTCGCCGGCGCCGAGACCCTGCTGCTGTACACGCCGGTGGCGCTGCGCAGCGAGAACCAGTGCTCGCACGCGACCTTCACGATCCAGGCCGGCCAGCGCCTGCCCTTCACGCTGATCTGGCACCCCTCGCATCAACCCCACCCGCCGCCGCCCGGAGACCCCGGGCCCGCCGTCGATCGCACGATCGCCTGGTGGCAGGCATGGGCCGCGCGCTGCACCTACGTCGGACCCCACCGCGCGCTCGTGCAGCGATCGCTGCTGACGCTCAAGGCGCTGACCTACGCGCCGACCGGGGGCATCGTCGCCGCGCCGACGACCTCGCTGCCGGAGGCGATCGGCGGCGTGCGCAACTGGGACTACCGCTATTGCTGGCTGCGCGACTCGACCTTCACCCTGTATGCATTGCTCGGCGCGGGTTACCGCGAGGAGGCCGCCCGCTGGCGCGAATGGCTGATCCGCGCGGTCGCCGGGACCCCGAGCCAGATCAACATCATGTACGGCCTCGCCGGCGAGCGCCGACTCACCGAGCTCGAGCTCCCGTGGTTGCCCGGCTATCGCGGCTCTCGGCCGGTCCGGACCGGCAACGCCGCCTGCGCGCAGCTTCAACTCGACGTATTCGGCGAGGTCATGGACACCCTGCACCTCGCCCGCCGCTCCCTCGAGTACAGCGAGAGCTCGTGGCGGGTCCAGCAGGCCATGCTCGAGTACCTCGAGGGCGCCTGGAACCAGCCCGACGAGGGCATCTGGGAGGTCCGCGGCCCCAGACGCCACTTCACCCACTCGAAGGTGATGGCCTGGGTCGCCTTCGACCGCGGGATCAAAGCCGTGCAGGGCTACGGCCGCCCGGGACCCGCCAGACGCTGGCAAGCGGTGCGCCAGCGCATCTTCGACGAAGTATGTCTATACGGCTACGACCGCGAACAGGACAGCTTCGTGCAGTCGTACGGCAGCCGCGAGGTCGACGCGTCGCTGCTGATGATGAGCCTGGTCGGCTTCCTGCCCGCCAACGACCCGCGCATCGTCGGCACGGTCGCGCAGGTCGAGCGGAGCCTCATGTCTGGCGGGCTGGTTCGTCGCTACCGGCCCGAACACATGCAGGACGGGCTGCCGGGGGACGAGGGGGCGTTCCTCGCGTGCTCGTTCTGGCTGGCCGACAACTACATCCTGCAGGGCCGTCGCGCCGACGCGGAGCGGCTGTTTCTCCGGCTCACCGGGCTATGCAACGACGTCGGCCTGCTCTCCGAGGAGTATGACCCGGTCCACCGCTGCTTCCTCGGCAACTTCCCGCAGGCCTTCTCGCACATCGCGCTCGTCAACACCGCGATCAACCTCGCGCAGCACGGTCGCCCGGCGGACGATCGCAGCCCGGCGGACGACCGCAGCCACGTGCCCGGGCAATGATCGGCTAGCGACCGACGCGCGCGCGCTCGTCATCCGCGCGCGAGCCCTCACGCGCGCGGTCGATGATGTTACGCAGCTTCGAGCTCACCAGGTCGAGCGCGACGCGATTCTCGCCGCCCTCGGGGATGATGAGGTCGGCGCGCCGCTTGGCGGGCTCGACGAATTGCAGGTGCATCGGTCGGACGTGCCGGTAGTACTGCTCGCGCACCGACTCGAAGGTACGGCCGCGCTGCTCGATGTCCCGGCGGATCCGGCGAAAGATGCGGATGTCGGGGTCGGTGTCGACGTAGATCTTGATGTCGAGCTCGGCGCGCAGGCGGGCGTCGACCAGTACGAGGATGCCCTCGACGATGACGACCGGCGAGGGCTCGACCCAGCGCGGCTCATCGGTGCGACGGTGGGTCTTGAAGTCGTAGACCGGCACCGCGACCCGTCGACCGGCCTTGAGGGCGATGAGATGCTCGACCAGCAGCTCGGTCTCCAGCGCCTCCGGGTGATCGAAGTTGAGCTGGCAACGATCGTCGAAGCTGAGGTCCTGACGATCGCGGTAATACGCGTCGTGCTCGATGATCCCGACGCCGTCGGAGGGCAAACTCTCGGCGATCTTTCTAGCGATCGTCGTCTTGCCAGAGCCGCTGCCGCCAGCGATCCCCACGATGGTCGCGCTCATGGACGCCCGCATACCACAGTTCGTCCGCGCGCCCTGCGCGCGATCACGCGCTCCGCGTGAGGATGCCAGCGAGCGTGTGTCCGCGACGTCGGCGTTACCATGCCGGCGGGCATGCCACGCGAGACGATCCTGTTCATCGAGGACGACGACTCGGGCCGCGAGCTCGGACTTTACAACCTGCGCAAGGCCGGCTGGACCGTCGAGGGCGCGGCCGACGGTGAGGCCGGGCTCGCCCTGTTCACGCCAGAGCGTCACGCGCTCGTGATCACCGACCTCAAGATGCCCGGCATCGGCGGCCTGGAGCTGCTACGCCGCGTCAAGGAGCGATCCCCCGAGACACCCGTCCTGGTGATCACTGCGTACGGTGACATCGAACTCGCGGTCGCGGCGATGAAGGCAGGCGCCTTCGATTTCCTCGGCAAGCCGTTCCATCGCGACCACCTGGTGCTCACCGTGCAAAAGGCGCTGGAGCGCCGACGCATGGGCCAGGAGATCGAGCAACTGCGGCGGACCGCGGCGGGCGTCGAACGGCCGATCATTCACGCGTCCGCGGCGATGGCCCGCGCCCTCGAGATCGCCGACCGCGTGGCCACCAGCGCCGCGCCCGTCCTCATCACCGGCGAGAGCGGCACCGGCAAGGAGCTGGTCGCCCGCAGGATCCACGCCCGCTCGCGCCGCACCGCCGGCCCGTTCGTCGCGGTCAACTGCGCGGCGATCCCCGGCGAGCTGCTCGAGTCGGAGCTGTTTGGCCACGTGCGTGGCGCCTTCACCGGGGCCGTGCGTGACCGGCCCGGCCGGTTTCGCCAGGCGGCCGGCGGCACCCTGTTCCTCGACGAGATCGCCGAGCTCCCGCTGGCCCTGCAATCCAAGCTGCTGCGCGTGTTGCAAGAGCACGTCGTCGACGTCGTCGGCGCCGACGCGCCAGTGCCGGTCGACGTCCGCGTGCTCGCGGCCACCAACCAGGACGTCCACGCGCGCGCCGCCGAGGGCGCGCTGCGCCGCGACCTGTTGTACCGCCTCAACGTCGTCGAGCTGCCGCTGCCGCCGCTGCGGGCCCGCCGCGAGGACATCCCGGCGCTCGTGGCCCACTTCGTGGCGAGCGCGGCGGAGGGTCGCGACATCGAGGTGCCGGCCGCCGTGCTCGCCGAGCTGACGCGCCGCAGTTGGCCCGGCAACGTGCGCGAGCTGGCCAGCGCCTGCGAGCGCGCCGTGATCCTGTGCAGCGGCGACAGCCTGCGGGTCGAGGACCTGCCGCCGGTCACCGGCGAGGGCGAGCCGGCGCCGACCGCCAGTGACTTCTTGCCGGCGCTGCCGGAGGAGGGCCTCTCGCTGATCGACCTCGAGACGCGGGTGATCGAGCGGGTGCTGCAACTGAAGCGCGGCAACGTCAGCCAGGCCGCCGCCTACCTGCGGATCCCCCGGCATGTGCTCGCTTACCGGATGGAGAAGCATGGCATCCGCCGACCTTGACCTGGCCTCGGGGACAGGTCCCGGCGGCCAGGAGCGCCTGCTGGGCGCCCGCACGACGCTGTTGGTGTGGTTGCCGATCGCGGCGATCACCGCCCTGCACTACGGCATCAGTCACGAGCTCGACTGGGCCCACGACGTCCTGCGGCGCATGTACTACCTGCCGATCGTCGCCGCGGCGTTTCGCCATGGCCTCCTCGGCGGCCTCGCGGCCGCGCTGCTGACCTCGCTGGTCTATCTGCCGCACGCCTTCGCGATCGGCCAGCACCACCACGACCCCGCCGGCGGGCTCGAGAAGGCGCTGGAGATCCTGCTCTACAACGCCATCGGCGCGACCGCGGGTTACCTCGCCGAGCTCGAGCGGCGGCGGCGTCGCGAGCTACAGGCCGCGCTCGGTGAGCAGCGGCGGCTGGTCGCCCAGTTGGTCCAGGCCGGGCGCCTGAGCGCGCTCGGCGAGGTGGTCGCGGGCATCGCCCACGAGATCAAGAACCCGCTGCACGCGCTCGCCGGCACCGCCGAGATCATCGATCCATTGATCCCGATCGACGCCGACGAGCGGCGGCTGTGGGAGATCCATCGCAAGGAGATCGCCAGGCTGTCCCGGATCTGCGAGCGCTTCCTGTCGTTCGCGCGGCCGGGCCCGAGCGAGCTGGTGCCGCTCGACCTGCGCCGCGTCGCCGAGCGGCTGGTCGAGCTCATTCAAGCCGAGGCCGGACAGAAGCAGATCCGCCTGATCCTCGACGTCTCGGCGGATCCAGTGACAGTTCGCGGCGACGCCGACCAGCTCGCCAGCCTGGCGCTCAACGTCGCCGTCAACGCGTTCAAGGCGCTCGGGCCCGGCGGCGGCACGCTGCGGATCGCCGTCGGCGGCGAGGTCGGCGGCGAGGCGACCCTGACCCTCGAGAACGACGGACCACCGCTGCCGGAGGTCGAGCGCGCCCGCCTGTTCGCGCCGTTCTACAGCGACAGCCAGGGCACAGGCCTCGGCCTCTCGATCGCCGCTCGCATCGCCCAGCAGCACGGCGGCAGCATCATCGCCGAGAACGCGGGCCTCGGCGTGCGCTTCACGCTCAGTCTGCCCTGCCTTTAAACGCGAACAGCCGGCACATGGCCGGCTGCCGTGCGGTCCGCGACTACTTCAACTTCTTGACGTACGCCGCGACCGCCTCGATCTCCTCGGGCTTGAGCTTGTCCTTGAAGGACTTCATCTTGGTGCCATCGATGCCATTGCTGATCGCCTTGGAGACCACGGCCTTCGAGTGCTTGCCCTGCCAGCCCTTGTCGGACATGTCGGGGATGTCGTTCTTCTTCATCGCCTCGGTGCCCTTGCCGTCGGCCGCGTGGCAGACCTTGCACTTCGAGTCGTAGAGCGGCTTGCCGTCGATCGCGGGGGTCTTGTCGACGGGCGGCTTCTTGACGGCCGCCTTGGTGTCCGTGGCCTTCGTGTCGGCGACCTTCGTGTCAGCGACCTTCGTGTCGCCGGCTGCCGTGTCGCCGGCTGCCGTGTCGCCGGCTGCCGTGTCGCCGGCCTTCACATCCCCTGCCGCGGTATCGGCGGCCTTGACCTCGCCGGCTGCGGTGTCGGCGGCCTTGACCTCGGGCGTCGGCTCGACCTTCGCGGGCTCGACCTTCGCGGGCTCTGCCTTGACGACGACATCGGCCTTGACCGGCTCGGCCTTCCTGGAGTCGCCGTCACAGGCGGCGATTACACCGACGAGGCTGAGCGCGGAGAGGAGACCGACGACGCGAAAACTGCTGCGGAGGTTCATGGATGGTTCTCTTTCGTGGCTCGAGGCCAGCGGGCCGAGTTTAGGGAAAGTGGCCCGGGACGACAAGGATCGCGGTCTGAGCGGAGCCGCCCGCGACACCCGGGGTTACGAACGACGGCGACGCCGGGTCTGCGCCTCCGGGTTCGCGCCGGCAAAGCCGGCCAAAACGAGAAGCGCCACCGCCGGAAACCGACGATGGCGCTTGCGGATCCCGGGCCCCTGTAATCGGCGGCCCGGGTCGTGCTCACTGCCCTCTATTGGATGAGGATCGTGAACTCGATGCGGCGGTTCTTGGCGCGACCGGCCGCGGTCTTGTTGGTGTCGACCGGCTCATCGGGGCCCGCGCCGCGGGTCTCGATGCGGGCGGTGTCGATGCCGTGCTCGACCAGGTAGTTCTTGACGGACGCCGCGCGGCGACCCGACAGGTCCTTGTTGTAGGCGACCGAACCCGTGCTGTCCGTGTGGCCGCTGACCTCGATGCGGATCGTGTTGAACTCGTTGAGCACCGCGACCGCGCGGTCGAGCACCGGACGCGACTTCGGCTTGATCGTGTCCTTGTCGAGGTCGAAGTAGATGCCCTTGATCGTGCCGGTGAACTTGGCCAGTTGCAGCGGGATCTCGTCGGGGCAGCCGTCCTCGTCCTGGAAGCCGTTCTTGGTCTCCGGCACCGTCGGGCACTTGTCGTCGGGATCGAGGATGCCGTCGCTGTCGGTGTCGGGGATCGGGCAGCCGTCAGGCTCGACACCCGGGTCATCCGGGCACTTGTCGACGCTGTCGAGGAAGCCGTCGCCGTCGCGGTCCTTCTCCGGGCAACCATCGGGCGCGATGCCAGGTACGTCCGGGCAGGCGTCCTGGCTGTCCATGAAGCCGTCGCCGTCGCGGTCGCGCTCGGGGCAGCCGTCCGGGGCGATGCCCGGCTCGACCGGGCAAGCGTCGACGTTGTCGAGGAAGCCGTCGCCGTCGCTGTCCTTCTCGGGCTCCGCCGCCTTCTTCTTGCGGTTGAGCGTCAACGACAGGCCGAGCAACACCTCGGGGTAGTTGGTGGCGCCGGCGTCGACGCGCAGCTTGGCGGCGACCACGTCGCGCACGTCGAGGCGCATCATGAAGCGGTGGGTGATGTAGAACTTCACGCCGCCGCCGAAGTGCGTCGCGGGGTCGATATCGGAGCCGAGCGCGCCGCTCGTGCCGAGCATGCCGCCGCCGACGAGGATAAACGGGGTGATCCGCCAGAACGGGATCTGGCCGATGAGGTGACCGCGGAAGTTGAACAGCGTCGCGCGAGCGGCGGTCTTCATCGACCCCTCGATCGGGTCGGTCATCGTCGGCATCACGCCGCCCTCGATCTCGCCGCCGAGGAACGCGAGCGGATACCAGGCGAAGCGCAGGCCGATCTCCGGGGCGACCTTCTTGTACGGGGTGTAGAACTCCTCCGTACCGGTGCCGTTGTTAATCGCCTGGATCGACTCGAGCTGCCGCTGAGCATCGAACAGCTCGTGCGAGCCGACCGGGTTGTTGAAGCCGCTGACGCCGCCCTTGTTGACCACCAGACCGGAGGCCGGGAAGATGATGCCGCCGAAGACGCCGATCTCGAACATGCCGCGCTCGGGCCGGCAGCGACGGATCCACTTCTCGTCCTTGCGGTCCTGACACTTGTCGCCGCTGGCGCGCTTGGTGCCGCCCATGCCGACGCCGCCGCTGCTGCTGCCAGTCGCGTCCGCACCGTCGGCGCCCACCGAGATCGTGCCACCCGCTGCGGGGCCCTCGGGGGTCGCTCCGGTGCCGTCGGGCGCGGGAGCAGCCCGGTCACCTGCCGGTGGGGCGCTGGCGTCCGGAGCCGGTGCAGCGGGCTCCGCCGCCGGAGGCGGAGCCCCACCCGCGGCGCCGGGCGTTTGCGCCGCCGAAGCCGGCAGGGCGACTAGCCCCGCGAACAGTGAAGCTCCAAGTCCAACACGAAAGCTGCTCATTGTCGTCTCTCCTCGGGGAAAAGTCGGAACACGGGACGCGACCCGAACGTGTGCTCCGTGCGTGGGTCCGCGGGAAGGCGGGTCGGTGATGTGCGTCGGTTCAAGAAAGCACCGGGGGTCAGGTCAGGGGCCAGTCAGTGAACCTGGTCAGGGGGCCAGGTTAGGGACCGAAGTCCAGATCCCCGCGGCGGCGCCGCGGGGCGATGCGCGCCCTTTATGGCACAGAGGCGCGCGAAGTGAAACCTTCGCGCGTCTCGGCCGCGCAGGCCCGCCGGGCGTCGTCATGTCTCGCTTCGCATAAACTTCTGCCGACCGCGAGGATTTGACGAAAACCCCGACCCGCCCAGCTCAGCTCGTCCACCAGGTCCCCAAAACCGCGTTTCAACGGCCACAGGGCCTCCTGTGCGTCGATGGCCGGTCAGCCTCGACGGCTCTCGGAGCCCCCGAAAGCCGCGGTCGGAGGCCTCGCCGGTGACGCTCGTCGCAACGAACTTCGGTTCGTCGCTGCGACCGGGAGACCGCCCGGGGGGCCCCGGCCCCGGCGAATTCCGGAGATCCCGCGACGGCCTCACAATCACCAAGATATATCCACGGTGCCCGCACAGGGAATCGATGCGCAACCCGCACGGTGGTCCAGCACGTCCTCATGGATCGTCATGCCTTCGATCGCCGTGTCGCGGACATGGCGAAGGGTGCCGCGACGACATCACGACATCACGACCACGAGGTCACGCGGCACGTCTCGGCCGCCCCCACTCCACCTGTCCCTCAGGACATGTCGCGGATCACCACCGAAGAAGGCGTGCAGCATATTTCGCCCCCCGGATTCGGACATTGCATCGTACGGCCAGCCGGCTGTTGGGGTCGCGTGGCTTCGCTGTAGATCACGCGACCGCGCACGGGTGTTCACCCGCGATCGCGGTCGCTCATACGCAGGCGCTCGTACGAAGCCCGCGGACGCCGCGGTGCTCCACGGTGCTCCACGGTGCTCCGCGGTGCCCAGGCGGTACTCCTCCAGTGGTTCACCCGGTGCCGCGCCGGCCCGGTTTGGTTCGCCCCGGCCCACGTGAGCCGTGCTATTGAGGCGACATGCGCCGTCTACGTTACCTCCCCCTCCCCTCGTTGTTGGTGTCGTCGCTCGTCTCCACCTCCGTCTTTGCTGCGCCGTGGGTCGAGGCCGATAAGGCGTTCTTCACCGAGGCGGCCAATGCCCCGTCGAGCAAGGTCGACGCCGCGGACCTCAACGGCGACGGCCTCATCGACCTCGTGTTCGCCAACGGCGGCGGCTTCGACAAGGGCGACGACATCTCCGACTTCCCGCAGCAGGCGTTCATCAACGAGGGCGGCACCGTGATGAATGACGTCAGCGCCTCGATCTTCGGACAGGCATCCTACGTCGGCCGGGCCGTCAAGCTGCGCGACATCGACTACGACGGCGACAACGACATCATCCTCGGCACCACCTGGGTGACCCAGAGCCAGTTGTTCCTCAACGACGGCGGCGGCAGCTTCAGCAACGTCACCGATATGAACTTCCCCAAGGTGCTGGCCAGCGTCGGCGACGTCGAGGTCGGCGACGTCGACTACGACGGCGACCTCGACATGATCCTCGCCAACTGGGGCACCGGCGAGGGGTCGGTGGCGCAGACCAGCGGCGGCATCACCCTGCTGTGGACGCAAATGGGCGCCGCGGGCTTCGGCGAGCCCAGCACCGGCATGTTCGAGGAGGCCACGCTCGGGCAGATGCCGAACCTGCCGGTGCGCTGGTCGTGGGACCTCGAGTTCGTCGACGTCGACAACGACTACGACCTCGACATCCTGGTCTCCGCCTACGCCGGCGACAAGGCGAGCCTGTTCCTGTTCACCAACGACGGCAAGGGCAACTTCACGGACGCGACCGCGGGCAACATCCCCCAGGGCCGCTTCTCCCTCGACGTCGAGCCGATCGACCTCAACG
>Ga0335395_10002675_pt1 | contig 11069 bp, 12 predicted proteins | sample MAT02_FD_205744 | JGI IMG/M metagenome (GOLD analysis project Ga0335395, IMG submission 205744) | Freshwater microbial communities from Lake Fryxell liftoff mats and glacier meltwater in Antarctica - MAT-02 (spades assembly) (version 2) ...
TTTTCATCTGATTACGGATATGTAAGAATTGAGGAAGAAATAGTTTTTTATCAATCATCTAAAAAAAACAATTATCATTTGGATTTAGAACATTACATAGACTTCGTGAAAAATGAATGTCCTCTTTCAGTGGTACTAATCAACCCAAAAGATCCAAATGAAAGCTACATAGGCAAAAGAAACGAGCACTTATAAAGTTTAAATCGGTATATTCAATTTAATCGATACTCTACCTATTATTTCGGGCTGATCTGTTTAGTCTTAACAATTCTATTTCGAAAGAAAATATACAAAGATCAAACTGCTTTAAACCTAGAATATATAGTTGTACTCATGTACATGTTAGTTTCATATCGGGTCAACTTCTTGATGAACTTAGCAACAGATAATATTTAGTAGCCAATGCCGGGTTTTTAATCTACATGTTTTATTTGACTGGTATCAATAAAATGTTGCTTTTAAAAAGACTTACATTCATTTATATTCCTGTTGGCCTACTGCACATCTTTATAATGTTGAGAGGTGATCAAACCACAATTAGTCCCAACTTGTTTTTTATATATATAGCTACTAAGTATATCTATTATTTAAAAAACCCCGTTTTTTAATAGGATTTAATAACTTTTAAAAATTATTTATGTGTGGAATTTTCGGCTTTGTAGATTACAATAAATCGCTAACAAAAGAACAACTCATAAGGTCAACAGATAGTATGATCTTGCGAGGCCCTGACGCTGGGGCTGTAGATTTTTTTAGAAACAAGAATTATAATGTAGGTTTAGGTCATCGTCGTTTAGCCATTCTGGATTTAGACGAGCGATCTAACCAACCCTTTTATCATAATGAATTTACAATTGTTTTTAACGGTGAAATTTATAACTTTAAAGATATCAAAAAGGATTTAGAGACTTTGGGTCATATTTTTAAGACAACTTCTGATACGGAAGTTATAATTAAAGCTTATCAGGAATGGGATGAAAAATGTTTTGAGCGAATGTTAGGTATGTTTGCCATTGGAATCTATAACATTGACTTACAAGAGTTAATATTAATAAGGGATAGAATTGGTGTAAAACCACTTTATATTTATAATCATGAAGGCATATATGTCTTTTCATCAGAATCTAGAGCAATTAATATTTTATTTGACAACAAACTTGAAATTGATCAGAATGCAGTGTTAGGCTATTTCTCATTAGGCTATGTTCCTTCCTTAGAATCAATATATTCGAAAGTAAAGAAAATAGAACCGGGCACAATTACTAAAATTAATTTAGTAGAAGATAAAATTAGCACAGTAAAATTTTGGGACATCGAACATTACTTGGGAAATGACGAATTATGCGAAAACGATGTAAAAGAGTTAGAACTCCTTTTAGAAGATGCCATACGTTTAAGAACGGTAGCAGATGTTGAAATTGGCTCTTTTTTAAGTGGAGGTTATGATAGTAGCTATGTAACTAAAATATTACAAGATAGTTTAGATTCTAAAAAATTAAATTCCTACACAGCAGGTTTTCGTGAGAAATTTGATGAAGCACCTCATGCTGAAAAGATAGCGAATCATATTGGCACAAATCATAAAAGTTTTTATATTGAAGCTGGCGATGTTAGCGAAATATTGGAAAATTATGGATTGTATTTTGATGAACCATTTTCAGATGACGCAGCTCTACCAATGTTATATCTTTCTCGAGAAGCAAAAAGTAATTCAAAAGTGATTATATCAGCTGATGGTGGAGACGAGATATTTGCGGGTTATTCAAGATACATTAATGCTCTAAAATTTAATGATTTTCTATTAAAATTTCCAATCCAATTACTAAAATTTTTCAAGAATATAAGCCCAATTTTCGAACCATTTCTATTTTTTAATGATAAAGCAAAGATAGCAATTTGGAGATTTAAAAATATCTTTAATGTAGATCAAAAAATTCAATTATCAAATATTTTATTTTTTACAGATAGAATTCCTGATCTTGAATTACAAAAAGTGCTTACAAAAAAACTGTTACACGCTAAAATAAATAATAACTACTTCTTTAATACTACTAAGAAAATATCCCTGCTAAAATATATTTTATGCATTGACCTACAAGAAAAACTTGTAAATCAAATGTTAGTAAAAGTTGATAAATCAACGATGGGTGCATCAATAGAAGGTCGAGAGCCCTTGTTAGACCACAGACTCTTTGAATTTATGTATGCAAAAAATGATGAGGCTTTTATTTACAAAGGAGTTCAGAAATACTTATTTAGATCTGTGATCTCTAAAAAATTTAACAATAGTAGTATTTTGGATAAACCCAAAATGGGTTTTAGCACTCCTATTTATAAGTGGCTTCGCGAAGATTACAGAGTATTTGCAGAAAACCATTTTAAAAGTATTAACAAGTATCAAATTCCTTATCTAGACGAAGAAAAAGTATTGAAATATTGGGATGATTTTAAAAATGGTAAAGTGTATTATCAAAATTTAATTTGGAGAATTTTGATTTATATTTTATGGTTCAAGCAAACTAATGCACAAAGCAGATAAATAATTTCTATTCTATTACTACTCTTTAATTATCCTTTCAAAATTTTAATATGTTATCATTTAAAGAAGCCCTCGCTAAAAATTACATCATGCACTAGGTTGGAAAACCAGTCAGAAGTACTTAATTATTGAAAGTGACGACTGAGGCGCCATTAGAATGCCGTCTAAAGAGGTATATCACAAACTGTTGGAAAACAATATCGAACTTGATAAATTTAGTTTTGATAAAAATGATTGTTTGGAGTCTGAAGAAGATTTGAGAGCATTATTTGAAACATTACAAAAATTCTCAGACAATAAAGGAAATCACGCTGTTTTGACTGCTTATCATGTAGTGGCAAATCCAGATTTTGAAAGAATTGAAGCATCAAGAAGAAAAGAATACCGTTACGAAACCATATTGGAAACGTATAAACGATTTGCTCACACACAACAAGTTCCAAATCTTATTAAAGAAGGAATTGATAAAGGAATTTATATTCCGCAGTCTCACGGGCGAGAACATATTCACGTTAAAAGATGGATGGAAGCAATTAATTCAGTCTCTGAAAAAGAACAATTAGCGTTTCAGTGTAAAGCAATTATTTCTACTGCATCCACAAAATGCCATAAACGTTACAATAAAAATTATTTCGCAGGGCAAGATTATTCAGACGAATCAGAGTTTGAGGATATAGAAAAAATAACTGTTGACGTTTTAAAAATATTTAAAGATATTTTTGGATTCAAATCCCTCACATTTACCCCACAAGGGGTTTTTTGGGGAGATCATATACTTAAAGTACTACCTGAAAATGGAGTTGAGCTTGCATGTGGTCAACAGGCATTGCCTTGTATGAAAGAATCTCATAAAACAGTAAATAGGTTTTGGGGTCAAAAAAATATTTACGATCAAATGTATTAAAGACGAAATGTACTATTTGAACCCTCCTACAATCAGAATGTAAATTGGGAAAGAAAAGCCATAACAGATATAAAAATTGCATTTCGTTGGGGGAAACCTGCAGTAATTAGTTCTCATCGTGCTAATTTTGTCGGTAGTATATTTGAAGATAATAGGGACCAGTCCTTACAAAAGCTTTCAAATCTTTTGACAATGGTTCAAAAAAATGGCCGGAAGTACAGTTTATAAGTTCGCATCAGTTAGCAGAAATTATAAATGCATAGATTAATAATTTTAAAAAATAATGAAGTTAAAATTTTATATTTAATTACAAATATTTCTTGCTGTTTTATTAAATCTAATCAACTGTCTTTTATTTAGTTTTACACATTGATTTATTAGAAAATAAAATACGATATTAAATCCTTTTATTTACTTAGCTCTAATTTTTAAAAATTCTAATAGTAAGAAATTGTTGTACTGACGCAGAAATATAGCAAATAATATATTAATTGAGTTATTCATTACTTCTTGTAATAAAAAACATAAAAAATAAGTGTATCAAATCTAGATTAAATGGTTAATAGGGTTACTATCAAAAAGCATCTCATTAATGTTTTGGGAAATCGTTTAAAACAAAAGTGCCTAGTCTTTGAGTCGGATGATTGGGGTTCTATGAGGATTCCCACCGTAGCTGCAAGAGAGGCTTTACTTCAAAGAAATTTGATCCAGAAATCAGGTCCGTTTTCGCAATTTGATGTTATTGAAGCTGCTGACGATTATATGTCGTTGTATGAGATTTTAACCAAATATAAGGATTGCGAGGGACAGTATCCAGTAATTACTACACACTTCATACTTAACAATCCCGATTTTGATAAAATAGCTGCAAGTAACTTTTCTACTTATTATGATGAATCCTTCTTACAAACATATCATGCAAATTCAGATGGTAAGAAGACGTGGGATTTGGTTCAGGATGGCATCAATAAAAAGTTAATTAAACCCCAGTTTCATGGATCTGAACATTTGAATGTGGTGCGGTGGATGCACTATTTGAAAGATAAACATGAAGGCTTCCACTTTGCTTTTAAAAATAAATGCTTTGCTATAGATGACCAGAATGTCAAAAATAGAAGTAGTAATTTGTTGGCGACTTATGATTATGATAATGAACAAAAGTTTATGTTTGTTAAAGAAAGAATTTTAAAGGTTTCGTATAATTTGAAGAAGTATTCGGCTTCAAATCTAAAACAACTATTGCTCCTTGTTACGTTTGGGACTCCAAAATAGAAAACACATTATTTCAAGCGGGCGTTCATGGTTTTCAGGGTTCTTATGTGCAACACTGTCCAATGCCTAATGAAAATTTTAAAAAATTATACAGATTTAACGGGCAGAAAAATAAATTAAACCAAACCTATTTTTTTAGAAAAGGTCTCTTTGAACCAAGTTTAGACAGTAATGTGGATTGGGTAAACAAATGTTTAGAAAGTATAGCAATAGCCTTTAAATGGGGTAAACCTGCAATTATTAGTGCACACAGAATTAATTTTGTAGGTGGTTTAGATGAAAGTCAACGAACTCAAAACTTAAAAAATCTGGACGACCTTTTAAGAATCGCATTAAAGAGGTGGCCTGATCTTCAGTTCACAGACAGTGCGGCTTTGTTACAAGGCTATAATAAACAGTAGCACGAGATAATAACAGAATTTTCAATTGTTAATCAACAAAAAATACACACTCATATTATAATACCCAATACAAAAATTAAAATTCTTATCATAGTTCCTACTCGAAAAATGGGTTGCATAGAAAGAGCGCTCTTTGTTTTGGCAAATAAATGGGCAGAGCAAGATTATAATGTGGTATATGTCTCTTTTCTAAAAGGTAAGCCGTTTTATCAACTTGATTCAAAAATCGAAGTAATTGAACCCTCTTTTAAAAGATCGACTTCGCTTTTAAATAAATTGTTGTTCTATCCGCGCTTACTCTTATTTATTAGACGTACTGTAATGACAAGTAGTCCAGATAGGGTTGTGGTTTTTGGAGACTGGTTTAGCCCACTATCATTTTTGGCGCTATTAGGAACGAATTACCAAGTATATATTTCAGATCGAACTATTCCTGAACATCCCTTTAAATTTCCAATTCCACATTTAAAAAAATGGTTGTATCCAAAAGCTGCTGGTTTTCTAGCCCAAACTAATAGGGCGAAGGTATATAAAGAGAATTTATTTGGTAACAGACATAAAATAAAAGTAATTCCCAATGCATTGGCTTCATTAGATATCAATAATAATAAGGATGTTTTAAAAGAAAAAACAATACTATATGTTGGACGTTTTGAATGGGAAAAAGATCCTGAAATTTTAATTCGTGCATTTAAAGAAGTAGTTTCCAAAAATCCAGAATGGACTGTAGAGATGGATGGATACGGACCGCTTTTTGAAAAGATGAAAAAATTGACAAATTTTCTTAAAATAAAAAGTAATGTTATTTTTCATGGTAAAGTAAATAAGATCGAAAAATTATACGATACTACAGCAATAATTGTACTGCCTTCTGTAATAGAGGGATTCCCCAATGCATTAATTGAAGCAATTTCATTTGGCTTGCCATGTGTTTGTTTTTCGGATATTCCTTATGAAGATATTATTAAACCAAATAGTAATGGAATATTGTTTAAGCAAAGCGTTTTAAATCTCGCCAAGTCGATCAATGATTTGATAGAGCAACCATACGAGCGGGCGCGTCTTGGTGCGCTCGCAAGGGAAATCAGAGTGAAATGTGCACCGAAAAGAGTGAGTAGTGAACTATTGACTTTTATGAATATTATTAAACCTTTAATAATGCCAGTGAAATACTGAAAATTATTTCTATGACCCTGAATTTATTTCAGGTTCGAGATTACATTGATTTTGATTAAAAAGTCAGCTTGACAAACTTATTTCAGGTTAAATAAACTCAAAATTATGTAAATATGATTATTGAAGCAACACAAACTTACAGTCCAGGAAACGTAGAATTGCTGATTTTTTTTCTTAATAAATGGAAGAAAAATAGTTTAAAACTAAAGTATATTTAGGATATTATTATACTTATAATATTTTAAAAGAAATGCATTATAATTATATTTGTTTAGAAAAATCATCAGGTTAAGCGTGACCGGCTAGGAACAAATGCTTTAGCCATAAAAGAACGATTAAGCATTCAAGTAATTGGAAATCATTTTTTGGAATTTATAACACAATGATTTATGAATTTTATCTATAAATTATACTTTTTTCTCCCAAATTTTTCCAACTTAGGCTTTATTGGGAAAGCAATTAATAAGGGTTTAGAACTTTCTCTGATTTTTATACTTAACCTTATTGTACCGTTTTATTTCATTCATATTTCAAAAAGAAGATATTCTGGACTTAATGTGGAAAAACGTGAAAAGAAGTACATTGTTTCTTTAACTTCTTTTCCTGCAAGAATTAATAAGATATGGATTGTAGTGGAATGCCTGCTTCGGCAAAGTTATAAAGCAGACAAAATTATCTTATGGCTTGCGGATGAGCAATTTCCAGAAAGGTGTCTACCTGAGAGTCTTACTAACCTGCAATCGAGGGGCCTCATCATATTATTTTGTGATGATATCAAATCACATAAGAAATATTTCTACACAATGCTTGAGCATCCTAATGATATAATAATTACCGTTGACGATGACGTGTTTTATCCAAAAAATATTTTAAGAGATCTGATTGATATCCATAAAAAGTATCCTAATGCAATTGCCTCGCATTTTGCACACAAAATTACTTTTGATGAACATGATAATATAAATCCTTACAAAAAATGGATGCACAAATGCAAGGACATTAAAGAGCCTTCTTTTTTTTTATCTCAGGTTGGCGTTGGCGGTGTCTTATACCCACCAAATATTTTGTGCAAAGATGCTTTTAATAAAAAGTTGTTATTAAAACTTTGCCCCCGTGCAGATGATATATGGCTAAAAGCAATGTCGTACATTGATGGAAACGCTGTTGTTACCAGTACCAGATACAATAAACAATTAGCAATCGTTTCTAATACCCAGTCTGAGTCACTTGTTTCAACTAATTCCAAAAAGGGGGAAAATGATATTGCGATAAAGAATATTATGGATTTTTATGGCATTAGTTTTAAGGAGTATAGGAGCTAAGTAAATGAAAAAGTTAGTTATAGGAATCACTTTCCCTGGAAGTGTAATTTTATTTAAAGGGCAACTCGCATACTTTAAGGCTTTAGGATATCAGACTTTTCTGCTGGCTCCTGTCCATGAACGTACAAGAGAATTTTGTGAAAATGAGGGATGTATCTTACTTCCAACCCCATTAGAACGTGAGATTTCTTTGCTTAAAGATGTGAAGTCATTGTATACTGTGATAAATCATTTTAGAAAAATAAAACCAGATATAGTAAACACTGGTACACCAAAAATGGGTTTAATAGGAATAATTGCCGCTTATATAACGGGAGTGCCTATAAGAATTTACACCTGCAGAGGTTTTCGGTTTGAACATGAAACTGGTTTTAAAAGAAGGATATTGGTTTCAATGGAAAAAATTACCAGTTTTTATCTCAAAAAGTGGTGTTCATTAGTCCATCTGTAATGCAACTCAGCATTGATTTATCCATATTTTCAACTAAAATAGCAATTGTTATTGGTAGAGGAACAGTAATGGATTAAACCTTGGCAGGTTCAATACTGATTTGCTTTCAAAGGAAGCGAGGTTTAACCTTGGTATGGAATTAGGTTTTACAGGAACCTTTGTTTTCGATTTTGCGGGATGGCTTTTAGATCGCAAAGGAGTAAAGGAATTATTAAAAGCATTCTTCCTCCTATTGGCCGATCACCCTAATATTCGGCTGCTTATGGTTGGCCCGATAGAAGCTAAACAATTATTTGATGCAAGTTTAATTGGTAAAATGGGAAGTCACCCGGCAGTAGTTTTGGCAGGACTACAAAGAAATGTGCCTTTTTACTTGTCATTAATGGATGTTTTTGTTTTACCTTGCATGGTGGGAAGGCTTCAGAAATGTAATAATTCAGGCTCCTGCTATGGGAATTCCCGTAATTTCAACCAATGCCACTGGTACAAAAGATGCCTTGGCAGAAGGATTTAGCGGATTGCTGGCGCAGCCGAAATCAATAGCTGATTTATATGAAAAAATGAGCTATTAGTCGGTTATTTCGAATGGCAAGACTTTGAATTTGTAAGTAGTCTTTTTAAAGAGAGTATTAAGAGTTCTTTGCATAAAGAAAATAAATATTTTAGTGGTTTATTAGATGACGTTAAGGATGTTGAAAATGATCTAAATAAGTTGCCTTATTTATAAATCTATGCATTTCTAATCGATCACAATCTTAATTATACAGACAAAGTTGGTATGGCAAACAGCGTTGAAATTAGGGTGCCATACCTCGATATTGATTTAGTGGAATTTAGTACAACCATACCTACTCATTTTAAGATATAAGGAAAGCAAACTAAACATATTCTAAGAAAAGTGGCAGAAAAATATTTACCTAATGATGTGATTTACAGACCAAAAGCAGGTTTTGTAGTACCTATTTAAAGGTGGACACGCCAAGATCTTGATGCCTTTGTGGTAGAAAATCTATCGAAGGAATCAATAAATAAATCTGATATCTTTGATTATGAAAGAGTGAGTAAAATTGTTACGCAGAATAGAGAAGGAAAGATAAATGCATCTTATAATATCTGGTCTCTATTAGCAATGCAAAACTGGATAAAACAATTTAAAAAGCTATTGTAGTACAAGCTCAGTACAACAGGAACTGGTGCTTACGATGTAGTATCCCACGATTTTAATGGCTTTTTAGTAGAATCAAAATCCTAAAGAAAGTTATATGATGTTATGGAAAAACTTTATCTATTTAGAGATTAAGCCGAACGATTTGATTAAAACGGTTTATTATGGGCTCAAAATTTTGACAGAGCAATCATTTGGAATAATTTAGATAAAATTTACAATTCCTAAATGTACAAACTTTTTTTGTAACTACTTAACCGCTATTAAATTGAGTTATTTCCAAAATTAGTTCAGAATGTGGATTAGTGGATTAGTATTTTATTTATTTCGCATCTTGGCTCGGTACTATGCTTATCGAAGCATTTCATACCATAAAGATATCTGATTACGACAATCTTTTAGCCTTGGTGGCATCGCTCCAAGAAGAGATCCGATTATTGAAAAATGGTAAAAATAGCAAATCAAGTCATTCCAGCCCATCCCACGATTTACAAAGGAGTAATTCCAAAAGTTTACGGCCAAAAGGAGTTAATAAAACTGGCGGGCAGTCTGGTCATGGAGGGAAGACTTTGCAGATGTCACCTACCCCAGATAAAATCATAGATTATGATGAAATAAATTTTTACCAAACCTGCGCCACAAATTTAGAGAATGTGCCTGCCAGCTTTTTCGAAAGCAAACAAGAACTAGTAATTCCCCCCCATAGCTATTTGATACATTGAGCATCGTTTGTATCAAAAGAAGTGCAATTGCTGTGGGTTAATGAATTACAGCAAGTTACCTTCTTACTTAAGTTCAAACATACAATATAGCCCTGCCATAGAATCGATGGCTGCCTATTTTCATGCTTACCAATTTCTTCCCATTAAACGCATGGTAGGTCTGTTTAATGATGTATTTAATTTGCCGATCAGCGAAGGTACTATAGACAATATGCTTACACGATTTGCAATCCGCATCACACCGATTTACGAACAAATACACCATCGGGGTAGGGCAAACCAAGGTAGTTGTTGTGGATGAAACTGGCAGCAAGGTAGCTAACAAAAAAGGTTGGTTTCATACCTGGCAAACTACTGCCCTTACATTTATTGCTGCATCAATAAATCGTGGTTAGATACAGTTTTGAAATATTATAAAGAAGGGTTTAAGCATGCAACATTAGTAAGTGATTGCTGGGCTTCACAATTGAAAACAAAAGCGAACCACCACCAACTTTGTATCGTTCATCTATAAAGGGAGTTAGTGAATTTTATAGATGCTTTTGAAAATGATAATTGGAGTGTGAAATTGAAATTACTATTTGAACAATCCATTGAAATAAAAAAATTAAGCAAGATAAACGGATTGCTTATTTATCATAGAGAAATTGAAACTATAAAAGAAACTTTCCGACATCTCTTAGATGTTGATGAAACTGGGAAGCATAAAAAATTAGCCGCATTTATAAGACGCCTGAGAAAAAATAGCGATAGTGTATTTGTTTTTTTGAATGATTACGAGGTTCCCTTTGACAACAATGCATCTGAAAGAGCCATTCGAATGATCAAGGTTAAAACCAAAGTATCGGGCTATTTTAGAACATTTGATGGCGCTGTTAGGTTTGCCAAAATCAGATCTGTAATAGATACAACAATCAAAAACCAGGGTAATACATTCGAAGCATTAAACCTATTGGCTTACTGTAGTGCTGAGTCGTTACAAAACAATTAAATAATACAAAAATTACAAAATGATAAAATTAAACGAAAACGAACAACATTTTCTTAAAGAATTTACTTATTTAAAATCTAAAAGCGGTTCTCATTCTCCAAGTATTCTATCTTTATTAAATGATAA
>Ga0335395_10002677_pt1 | contig 11068 bp, 13 predicted proteins | sample MAT02_FD_205744 | JGI IMG/M metagenome (GOLD analysis project Ga0335395, IMG submission 205744) | Freshwater microbial communities from Lake Fryxell liftoff mats and glacier meltwater in Antarctica - MAT-02 (spades assembly) (version 2) ...
ATCAGCCCCATGTTCGTCCCATTGTTCGGGGGAAGTCCGGGAAAAATGTCGAGTTTGGCGCCAAAATCAACGTCAGCTTAGAGAATGGCTATGCTCGCATAGACCAGTTCGATTTCGAGGCCTTCAACGAAGGAACTTGTATGATAGAACAACTTGAAAACTACAATAAACTGCATGGATATTATCCAGAATTAGCCCAATCGGGCCGCCGGTGCGGTGGATGCCATTTATTTGACTCGAGAAAATCGTAAGTTTATGAAAGACAATCATATACGACATATTGGTAAGCCATTGGGGCGAAAATCAAATCAAGAAATTAGTTGGGCGGCACTCCGTAAAAAAGAAAAGTTAAAACAAAGACAAGAAACCAACGAAAGAAACCACATAGAGTCAAATCAGAGTTGGATAGCTTCTATCTTTTTTGTGATGAATATCCTTAAATTAAGTAAGGATATTTTGTGCCTAATCAAAACGCACCTTCTTAGCTTGAAATTCGGCGTTAAAACGCTAAAAAGCAACTTGATTTTTTGGAGTTCAACCCTCCAATATCCCAAAGTTTATACCATCACTTACATTGGAAAATAGTTTTTCAGCAAGCCCTAAATATCTGATTATCAAATTATTATAAGTTTTACTGAGTTTTCAAGTTATTAGGTATTAGGTTTTGTGAGGCTTACAGCAAATAAGAACCTAATACCTAGACGCCACGGGGCGCCCCGCCAACGACCTAACACCCAGTTAGCTTTTTTCTACAAGAATTCGGCAATGCCAGCGTTGTTTGGTATATTTGAAGTGACGGCTCCCTACTAAATTTCTGCCGCAGCTGCCCCGCATGGAATTTCTACCCCCGGAAATCGAGACCTATGCCGAAGCGCATACCGAACCCGAGAGCGACCTGTTGCGGCACGTCAGCCGCGAAACCCATGCCAAAATCATGCGGCCCCGGATGCTGTCGGGCCACGCGCAGGGACGCCTGCTGGCGCTATTCTCCCGCCTGATCCGCCCCCGCCGCATTCTGGAAATAGGCACCTACACGGGCTACTCCGCCCTCTGCCTTTGCGAAGGCTTGACCGACGACGGCCTGCTCATCACTCTTGACTGCAACGAGGAACTTGAAAATTTCACAAGAAATATTTTTGCCAAATCAGAATTCGCAGCCCGTATCGACTTCCGCATCGGTGCGGCGCTCGACATTATCCCGACGCTTGACGAAACTTTCGACTTGGTTTTTATCGACGCCGACAAGGTCAATTACTGCGCCTACTACAATTTGGTAATTGAAAAAATTAAACTTGGCGGACTGATCCTGGCCGACAACGTTTTATGGAGCGGTAAGGTCGCCAACCCGGCCGCCCATAAGCCCGATAAGGAAACTCCGGCTTTATTGGCCTTTAATGAATATGTAAGTAACGACCCTCGGGTCAAATGCCTTCTGCTCCCCGTACGGGACGGAATTATGATTGCCCAGGTTCTTTGAGAATTTGTACTTTACTCTAACCCCCATGAATTACAAAAACATTAACCCTTTCCGCCCAGCCCTTGCGGTGCTTTGTGCGCTCGTTCTGAGCTTCCAAGCGCAGGCGCAGGCGCAGGACATCCCCGCCGTGCCGAACAGCGTCATGTTTGGTGGCATCAATGTTAGGTTCGATAACCGCGCCAAGCGGGCCATTGAGGCCGACGTTCGTAGCCTTATGTCTAACAAGCGGTTTTGGGAAGCCAAAATGGACCGCGCCATTCTCTATTTCCCCATTCTAGAAGGTGTCCTGATCGAGGAAGAGGTTCCGCTCGACTTCAAGTACCTGGCCGTGCAGGAAAGCTCGCTCACGCCCGATGCCGTGTCCACTTCCGACGCCGTGGGCTTCTGGCAATTCAAGCAGGAAACGGCGCAGGAGCTGGGCCTTTTGGTGAACAACCAGGTGGACGAGCGTAAGAGCATTACGGCTTCCACCCGCGCCGCCGCCCGCTACCTGAAACGTAGCAACGAGCAGTATAACAACTGGGTTTCGGCGCTTTATTCTTACTACCTGGGCGTTGGTGGCGTCAAGGAAATTATCCCGAAAAACTGGGCATACGCCAAGGAAATCACGCTCGATGGCAAAACAGACCAATACGTGCTGCGCTTTTTTGCTCATAAAATAGCACTGGAAGCGGGCATGGAACGCTACCGCACGGCTAACACCATCGTGCTGCTGGAATACCGCAAAGGCCGGGGCCGCACGTTCAGTTCGATTGCCCGCGAGTTGAGCCTCGACCCCCTGGAAATACGCCGCTACAATCTGTGGACAGGTGCGGATCAAATCCCCGCCGACCGCGAGTATGTCGTGGCTCTGCCCGTGGCTTCCGACCAAATCAACAACGTGCGCGAACTGCTGATGATCGCGCGGGAAGACCCGACTGCTAACTTCGCCGACGATGACATCGGTTTTCCGATTTTACGTAAAGCCAGCGTTCAACTAAAAGGTCAGAACGAACCGGTTTTCTACGAAATCAATAGCTTGCCCGGTATTCAGGCCCGGCCCGGCGACAAGGCATCTGACTTGGCTAAGGCCGCCAAGGTCAGGACGTCGAATTTTTTGAAATACAATGATTTGGGCGGCCGTGACCCGCTGGTTCCGAGCGAGGTTTATTATCTGGCCAAGAAAAACAAAAAGGCGATGGTGCCTTTCCACACCGTCCGTGAAGGTGAAACCATCCGCAGCATCGCGCAGATTTACGGCGTTAGGTCGAGCCGCTTGCTGAAATACAACCGGATCAGCAACCGCAACCAACGGCTCCAAACGGGCCGCGTAATGTGGCTCATGAAGCGCCGGCCCGCCAATAAGCCCGTCGAAATCATCAACCTGCCGCCATCGGGCAATGCTGCGCCACGCAGCAATTCGCCCGTCGTTACTGCTCCCGCCGACTCGCCTAATGCGCAGCCGGCACTCACTGGCTCCAATAAAGATATTCCGAAAAATGCCAGCGAAAGGAGGAAGTATCGGCCCAGATTAGCTGACCGCAACAGCGAGAAAGCTAGTACGCCGGACGTATCCACGCCGGACGTATCCACGCCGGACGTGACCGAAGAAACGCCGCGCGACCAGTCGGTTTACACCAAGCCCAACACGCCCACAACGACACCAACCCGCACGTCAAGTGGCAACAACGACCGGATCGTCATTATCGAGCAGCAGGGAGATACCGACAAAACGCCGGCCTTCGACTCAGAGCCCGCCCGAACCAGCACCGCTCGTCCAACGAAGTCTCGCAACAATCCGAGTACATCGGCACCCAAAAATAACCCCGGCACCCCGCCCAATCAGCCGAGCGCTACCTACAATCGTCCCGCTGCTTCCAGCAGCGCCAATCCCAAATTCCACGCGGTGGAAGCGGGACAGACCTATTACAGCATTTCCAAACTTTATAGCGTAGAGCTAGACGACCTGTTGGCTTGGAACGGCCTGACGACCAACGACAGACTGGCCGTAGGCCAAAAGCTGGTCGTGAATCCCACCGCCGCTCCTGGCCGAACGACTCCCGCCGCTACGGGAAGCAACTACGTCATGCACAAAGTTGTATCGGGAGAAAACCTTTTCCGCATTGCCAAAAGCTACGGTGTAACCATGCAGGAAATCCAAAACCTGAATAATATGCCGGACACCAATGTCAAGTTGGGGGAGACGTTAAAGATTCCGAAAAAATGATACTAATCGACAACACCTGCGTAAGCGACGATATCGGCGACAAGTTCTTTGTCTGCAACTTAGACAAATGTAAAGGGGCTTGCTGCGTGGAGGGAGATTCGGGGGCTCCGCTGGAAGACAGTGAACTTCCCATCATGAAGCGCATCTATCGTCACGTGGAGCCTTATTTGTCCGAAAAAGGTAAGGCGGTTATTGCCGCCGAGGGTGTTTATACCAAAGACTGGGAAGGCGACATGGTCACGCCCGTGATCGAGGGAAAAGAGTGCGCCTACGCTTTCTATGACGAAAAAAACATCTTGAAATGCGGCATTGAGGCGGCGTACAACGACGGAAAAACTGACTTCAAGAAGCCGATTTCCTGCCACCTGTACCCGATTCGCGTCACGAAGTATGAGCAGTATCACGCCATCAACTACGATCGCTGGGATATTTGCAGTCCGGCTTGTGCCTTCGGGGCGGAGTTGGGGGTGCCATTGTACAAATTTTTGAAGGAACCGCTCATTCGGGCTTACGGCGAAGCCTGGTACGGGGAACTGGTCAGGGAAGTGGAGGAAAGGCTCGCGGCAACCGATGGCGCAGAGTGATTTTTTCGAGAATGTGTACGAAGTGGTGAAGCTCGTGCCGTCGGGACGGGTGACTACCTACGGCGCTATTGCGGCTTATTTGGGTTCCAAGCGCGGCGCGCGGATGGTCGGCTGGGCGATGAACAACGCCCACGGGCGACCTGACGTCCCGGCTCAGCGCGTAGTGAACCGAAATGGCGTACTTACTGGAAAAAACTTTTTCGGGAACAGCACCGAAATGCAGGACTTGCTAGAAGCCGAAGGTGTAAAAATAAAAGACGACCAAGTGGCCGCCTTTCGGGAATGTTTTTGGGATCCGGGAATCGAACTTTTATGAGTCTATCTACTTGTTTGCGCCATTTTTGAGCTTCTTGTCCTCCAGATATTCTACGTAGTAAGAACACCATACGCCTGCCGTGATTGAGGCCATTAAAAATAGCAATGCTTCCATGTAAGGTCTTGAATGTCTAGTGTATTTTGTTTTAAAAGCAACACTTGGTACAAAACCATACCAGTCTATTCTCTGTCGGATTTTATGTGAAAGTGGGGAACAGTTTTCGCATTTTTTTACGCATTCCGTAAATCATTTCCACGCTTCCCCAGCGACAGCAGCCACAGACCGATAAACACCAGCATCCCGTTCAAAATCAGCCGCTCGAAACCCAGCTTGTAGCCATCCAACCAGGCGGCGGAGTTTTCGTTGATGACGTAGGTGAGAATCGGCGCCACGACGCAGACAATGGGCACCAGGCGGTCGCGGACGGGCAGTTTCAGGAGCATTCCGAAGCTGAACAAGCCCAGCAGTGGCCCGTAGGTATAGCCCGCCAGGTCGAAGACAGCCGTGATTACTTCTTTGTTGTTCAGTTGCTTAAAGATAAGAATCGCTACGTAAAACAGCACTGAAAACCCAATGTGTACCCAAAACTTGATGCGTGACCGCTGGGCTTCGGGCTTGCCTTCTACGTTCATGAAGTCTACGCAGAAGGCGGTCGTCAGGGCCGTCAGGGCAGAGTCGGAACTAGCGTAGGTGGCGGCGGTGATGCCGAGCAAGAAGGTGATTCCTACCAGCACGCCCAAGTGATTCAAAGCCAGCATCGGGTAAAAGTCATCCGTTTTTTCCAGAAAAGGAATACCTTTTTCCGCCGCGTAGAGGTACAGCAACGCACCAAGCGACAGAAAAAGCAAATTAACGATAACCAGTACGACCGTGAACCAGAACATATTCTTTTGCGCTTCCCCGATATTCTTGCAGGTAAGGTTTTTTTGCATGAGGTCCTGATCCATGCCCGTCATGACGATGGCGATGAAAGCACCGCCAAGAAACTGCTTGAAGAAATTCTTGGGATCATTGGTGTCCCAATAGAATATTTTGGAATATTCGCTATCGCTAACCGCAGAAACGATTTCCGAAAAACCGGAAAGATTGAGTTCGCGGGCCACCAGCACGATCGTGAGTATCACCGCCGTAACCAAAAAGGTCGTTTGCAGGGTGTCCGTGATAATAATCGTTTTGATACCGCCTTTAAAAGTGTAGATCCAGATGAGCAGAATGGTGATGGCCACAGCGACCTCGAACGGCACACCTAATGGCCCGAACAGGGCGATTTGTAACACACCTGCCGCCACGTAAAGCCGCACCGCCGACCCTAAAGTGCGCGACAGCAGAAAAAACGCCGACCCCGTTTTGTACGACCAAAACCCAAAACGCTGGTCGAAATAAGAGTAGATGGAAATTAGATTCAGGCGGTAATACAGCGGCATGAGGATAGTGCCGATTACCAAATATCCAAGAATATACCCCAAAACTACCTGAAAATAAGAGAATTGAATATTCAGCACGGCCCCCGGCACCGACACGAAAGTGATGCCCGACAGCGAGGTGCCGATCATCCCGAAAGCCACCAAGTACCAAGGCGACTGGCGGTTGGCGGTAAAGAAGGTGGCGGTATCGGCTCCTTTGGAAGTGTAAACCGAGACGATAATTAGCATCCCGAAGTAGGCGACCAGGATGGCGAGGGCAATGTAGGGGTTCATTAAGTCCTTCTTTTTAATTAATTTTGCAAGCAAACGTAAATTTGACTGGAATGCAAACCGATCTAGATACCGACATTGAACTTTTGGAAGAAACCGTGGAAACGGAAGTGCGCTCGCTCGTGGTGTTCAACGACGACGTGAACACTTTCGACTGGGTTATAAACACCTTGGTGGAGGTCTGCGAACACGCTCCGGAACAAGCCGAGCAGTGTACTTTGATTATTCATTTTAAGGGCAAATGCTCCGTTAAGGTGGGAGAATTCGAATCGCTGGTGAGTATGCGCAACGAGATTTGCCGCCGGGGTATCTCTGCCGAAATTCTTTAAGGCTGCCCCCGCCAACTCCACGCCCGCATTACATTATATGAATTACCCTTCGCAACTGATTGAAAATGCCGTCAACGAGATTTCCAAGCTGCCCGGCATTGGCAAGAAAACCGCCCTGCGCCTTACGCTGCACCTGCTGAAAAGGGAAGAGCCACAAACCCGCACGCTGGCCGATGCCCTGCTGGCAATGCGAACCCAAACCCAATTTTGCCGCCGCTGTCACAATATTTCGGACGGTGAACTTTGCAACATTTGCAGTAGCCCCAAGCGCGACCCGTCTTTGCTTTGTGTGGTCGTGGACACGCGTGACGTGCTGGCGATCGAGAACACCAGCCAATTTAACGGCACCTACCACGTGCTGGGCGGTATTATTTCGCCGCTCGAGGGCATCGGTCCCGCTGACCTGAACATTGAGTCGCTACTAAATCGCATCGGAGATGAAGAGGTGAAAGAGGTCATCTTGGCCCTCAATCCCACGATGGAAGGCGACACGACGGCTTTTTATCTACAGAAAAAATTAAAACCCACGGGGGTCAAAATCAGCACCATTGCCCGGGGCATTCCCATCGGCGGCGACCTGGAATACGCCGATGAGGTGACGCTTGGGCGGAGTATCGTGAGCCGGGTGGCTTACGATTAATTGTGTTTAACCAAATCCTAAAACCTGACTATTTATGAATCGCATTGAGTTTTTACGTACACTGGCCGGCACCTCGCTGGCTGTGGGTGCTCTTCCCACGCAGTCGGCCTGCCAAACCTCCTCGAAGCAAAGTGCCGAAATGATGGCCCCCTATTCCCAGGAACCTTTGCCCTATGACTTCGCGGCCTTGGAACCCTCCATCGACTCGGAGACAATGAACATCCATTACACCAAACACGCCAAAGGTTACGTCGATAAGCTCAACGATGCCCTCAAAGGAACGGAGTACGAAAAAATGAGTCTGAACGATATTTTGAAAAACATCAGCACTGCTCCCGCAGCCATCCGCAACAACGGCGGCGGCCACTGGAACCACAGTTTCTTCTGGAAGGCAATGGCTCCCGGCAAAGGCGGTGCGCCCACGGGTGCTGTTGCCGACGCCATCAACGGGCAGTTTGGTTCATTCGATAATTTCAAGAATGCGTTCGGGAAAGAAGCCACGGGCCGCTTTGGTTCGGGCTGGGCGTGGCTGGTGGCGCAGGACGGCGGCAAGCTGGCGCTCGGCTCCACGCCCAACCAGGACAACCCGCTCATGGGCATTTCCGAGTTCAAAGGTACTCCTTTGCTGGGCCTAGACGTGTGGGAACACGCTTACTACCTCAAATACCAAAACAAGCGCGGCGACTATGTCGGTGCGTTTTGGGATGTTGTCAACTGGGACCGCGTGGCGGAGTTGATGAAGGCGTAAGGGGGGCTTTTGATGTTGGACGCTGGATATTGGACTGCTTAGTAATCCAATATCCAGCGTCCAACGTCTAATATCTTAATTGCAATAGTCACTAATTACCTTATAAGCAGGCGTATAGCCAAGTTCTCCCGACTTGCTTAGGTCAAGGCAACCGCCGTTGACATCGCCAAGGCTGTGCTTGATAATACCTCGCACGTAGTAAGCCTCTGAGTATTTAGGATTAATCTTGATGGCGCTACTGCAATCCAGGATGGCTTCCATTTGGCTGCCAATGGAGGAGTGTACCATGCCGCGCGTGAAGTAGGCTTCGGCGTAGGTGGGATTGAGGGCAATGGCGCTGTTCAGGTCGGCGATGGATCCTTTGCTGTCACCGTTCTTGTTTTTGGCTAGGCCGCGAATGAAGTAAGCCTCGGCCCGTTCGAGCGACAATTCGCTAATCTTGATGCTTTCCTGCACTACGCTGCGCAGCTTGTCCAAGGTGCTACGATTGATCGGCCCCATGTACACCAATTTCTTGGCGTCGGTCGTGTAAGAATTGTTGAGTTCCACGGCTCGGTCCAAGTCCTGGATCGCAGATTTCTGATCGCCGAGTTTGCTTTTGGCAAAACCCCGACCGTAGTACGCTTCGTAATCGCCAGGATTGACCTGCAAGGCGCGGTTGTAGTCCGTGACCGCCCCGGCGTAGTCGTCCACTTTGGCTTTTGCAAAACCCCGATTACTATATGAGGCCCCGTCTTCGGGACTCAAACCGATGGCTTGCGTGTAATCGGTAATCGCTCCTTTATAGTCACCGAGCTTGATTTTTGCGTAGCCGCTCCCCGCGAAAGCGCCCGCTCGCTTAGGGCTAAGGTCGATAACCCGCGAGAAATCGGCCAGCGAACCGGCGTAGTCTTCCAGTTTTTGCTTGCAGGCGCCCCGGGCATACAGGGCCGGTACGTCATTGGGATCGACCGAAACAGCCTTGTTGTAATCTTGCAAAGCACCACGCTCGTTTTCGGTCTTAGCGCGGCTTATGCCCCGGTTGTAGTACGACTTGGCGTCGTCGGGATTCAGCTCGATGGCGCGGGTGTAGTCCTGAATCGCCGCGCGGTTGTCGTCCTGCATACTTTTGCTCACGCCTCTGCTCTGGTAGTAAAGGGCTTCTTTGCCGTTAAGCTCGATGGCCCGGTCGTAGTCCAGAACGGCACCACGGTGATCTTTCAGATTAGCTTTGGCTAGGCCCCGGTTGAAGTAGCTGGGGGCGTGGTCGGGATTCTGGGCGATCACCGCGCTGTACGACTGCAAAGCACCGGCAAAATCGCCGCCGCGTGCTTTGGCGTTGCCTTCCTCAAAAAACTCAGCCGCCGACCGCTGGGCCAAGGCTTCACTCATTCCACCCACAGAAAGGGCTATCATCATCAAGCACGCAAAAACATTTTTCATTATCGAGTAGGGTTATTTTACCAAGATGTAACAAGCCATAAAAGTATTGAAATTCAGACGGAGGGACAAAGTTTAGGCTTGATTTTTGTGAGAATCGCCAAATTGAGGGCTGAAAAACAGAAAGATAGTCTGGCTCGGCGTTTCGGGCCATTTTTGAATCTTTAGACCGCACTTTGAGTTTACAGCGGAGTTTCGTTAGTTTGTAAAGATGCGGCGACAGCTCTTTATTTGGCGTCGACTCTTGAATGTGCCGTTTTTGTCCAAACCTTAATTCCCGAAAATCATGAAACCTGCCCTGAAGTATTCCCTCATTGCCTTGGCAGCAGTCGTAGGATCCGCTGCATTATACCTAAGTCTGCGTGAAACCCCGGCTGCTTCGGATGGCGAAGTTGCAGTAGAGTCAGTCACGGAGCCAATCATTGCGAGCAACCCCAATTCCGTTTATCTGACGCTGAGCGACATGAAGGGTAATATGGTGGCGATGGACACCTCGAAGCTGATGTTTATTAACGTATGGGCCACCTGGTGCGGCCCCTGCATCGCCGAAATGCCTAGCATCGAGAGCCTCTATGAGCGCTACAAAGATCACCCAAAGATGGCTTTCTACATCGTGTCTGACGAAGAGCCGACGACGGTGCAGAATTTTTTACAAAAGAAAGATTACCAGTTACCATTCTACTTATACAGCGGCAATTACCCCGCACCGCTAAGTGGCGACGCCATTCCGCGCACCTACATGGTCAGGAGCGGAAAGGTGCTGGCTGAGCAAATAGGGGCTGTGGACTGGAACGATCCGCAGATTTTTAAGTTCATCGACGAGCAGTTGGCGATGTAGTCCGCCCTTCGACTTCGCTCAGGGTGACAGGCTATTCATGCTCAGGCATTTTTACAAAAAATCGGTCGGCTGATTTTTCAAACCAGCCGACCGATTTTTTCTAGTACGGGCGGCCCGCCCGTACCACATCAAATCCAAAGATGTTCCGCTCCTGCGAGGAACTTCGGCTTCCGCTTCCAGAGGGCGGCCGTGCTTACCGCCAGAGCTACTGGGAATAGCCATAAGATATTTTTCATGGGGATAGTCATTTATATGAATTTTTCTATTTAATACAATAATCGTGCTAGGACTTTGCGCGAACAGCAAATTTTCCCATTTTTTTCCCTGATGCAAAATCGCCGCGATTAGTTGTGTAGCTGATTGATATCCTGTCATTTGTTAGTTGAGGCTAGAAAGTTCAGGAAAAACTGACGAAAGTCATATCTCGGAGCGGAAGTCGGTCACTACTTTTCCAGCGCCTGATCACGAATTTTGGAGTTCGCAAATGTCTTCCATCGCCAGTCATCTCAATGGGAAAGAACGAACCCGATCTCAGCACACCTACCACATTAGAAACGCGCTGCTACCATTGCGGTGAAGACTGCCGCGACGACCACCATCTCCACGACGGCCACGATTTCTGCTGCGCGGGTTGCCAGACGGTCTACGATCTGCTGAAAGAAAATGACCTTTGTCAGTACTATGGTTTCACCGACGGCAAAGGCATCTCGCCCGAAGCGAATATTTATCAGGGTAAGTTCGATCATTTGGATTTTCCCGAACTCCGCTCCCAACTTCTCGAATTCACCGATGGTCGGCACGATCGCATCAACTGGCT
>Ga0335395_10002678_pt1 | contig 11064 bp, 11 predicted proteins | sample MAT02_FD_205744 | JGI IMG/M metagenome (GOLD analysis project Ga0335395, IMG submission 205744) | Freshwater microbial communities from Lake Fryxell liftoff mats and glacier meltwater in Antarctica - MAT-02 (spades assembly) (version 2) ...
TGGCGGGGGCGGGGGCAGCGGCGCGCTGGTGCTCATCAGCCACGACCGCGCCTTCATCGACGCCACTGCCACCCGCATCATCGAGCTGGACCGCGGCCAGCTGCGCAGCTACCCCGGCAGCTTCTCGACCTTCGAGGCCACCAAGGCCGACGAACTGCACAACGAAACCCTGGAACGTGCCCGCGCCGACAAGCTGCTGGCCCAGGAAGAGGTATGGGTGCGCAAGGGCGTTGAAGCGCGGCGCACACGCAGCGTGGGCCGCGTGGCGCGGCTGCAGGTGCTGCGCGCCGACCGTGCCGCGCGGCGTGAACGCGTGGGCCAGGTGCGGCTGGAACTGGCCGCCGGTGCGCCGCCCGGCAAGATCGTGGCCGAGCTGGACAACGTGAGCCTGCGCTACGGCAGCGGGCCCGAGCTCATCAGCCAGTTCACCGGCACCATCCTGCGCGGCGACAAGGTGGGGCTCATCGGCCCCAACGGCTGCGGCAAGACCACGCTGCTCAAACTCATATTGGGTGAACTGGCGCCCAGCAGCGGCAAGCTGCGCCAGGGCACACGGCTGCAGGTGGCCTATTTCGACCAGATGCGCGCCGGCCTGAAGCTGGACGCGACGTTGGCCGACACCATCAGCCCGGGCAGCGAGTGGATCGAGATCGGCGACGGCGCCAGCGGCGCCAAGACCACTCGCAAGCACGTGATGAGTTACTTGACCGACTTCCTGTTCTCGCCCGAGCGCGCCAATTCGCCGGTGCGCACTCTGTCGGGCGGCGAACGCAACCGCCTGCTGCTGGCGCGGCTGTTTGCCCTGCCCGCCAATGTGCTGGTGCTGGACGAGCCCACCAACGACCTGGACATCGACACTCTGGAGCTGCTGGAAGAGCTGCTGCAGGCCTACGCCGGCACGGTGTTCCTGGTCAGCCACGACAGACGGTTTCTGGACAACGTGGTCACCAGCACCATCGCCTGGGAAGGCGACCCGGCCTTTGGCGGCCGGCCCGGGCTGTGGCGTGAATACGAGGGGGGCTACGAGGACTGGAAGCAGCAGCGCGCGCGCGCCTTGACCCTGGCTGCGGCGGCCACTCCGGCTGCAGTCTCGAAAGCGGTCATCTCCAAAGCACCACCAGCCAAAGCCGCAGCTGTGGCGCGCAAGCTCAGTTACAAGGACCAGCGTGAACTGGACGGTCTGCCGGCGCGCATCGAAGCGCTGGAGGCCGAGCAGGCGACGCTGTCAGCGCGCCTGGCCAGTGCCGACCTGTATTTGAAAGAGCCGCAGCAGGTGAGCGCGCTGCAAGCCCGCCATGCCGCCATCGACGAAGAGCTGATGGCCGCCCTGGAACGTTGGGAGACGCTGGGCGCGCGCTGAAGCAGTCGGTCCTTCAGGCGTTCCCCGACCAGCCCTCGTTCGTCGCCGCAGGATGGGTTCGACTGACCATCAACCCGGCCTGCAGGTACAGGCCGTTCAGCAGCCGCGTGGCGCGCGCCAGGTCGAAGCCCGGCCAGCTGGCGATGTCGCGCAGGTTGGTGGTGTCGCGGCGCAGCTTGTGCACGGCTGCCGCCAGGCTGCCGGTCAGTTCCAGCATGCTCAGGTCCACGCCCGGGGCGATGCGGTAGGCGGCATTGCCGGCAATTTCAGGCAGCAGCGCTTCGCGTGAGCCGCGCAGCGCCAGTTCCCACAGCACCGGGCCCAGCGCTGCCACGCGATCGGCCGGCGCTGCCAGGCCAGAGTTGAGGTCTGCGGGCGGGCGCAGCAGCGCTGGTTCGACCTGCAGCACCCGCAGTTCGGTCAGGCGCGAAGCCATCAATTGCGCCATCGGCAGCGGGCAGTGCACCAGGTGTTCGGCCGGAAACACCGTCAGCGGCAGCACCAGGCGTTCATGCTGCAGGTGCAGCAGCAGGCGCTTGCCGTGGCGCACCGCAGCGGCCATCACTTCCAGCACCTCCAGGCCGTCGGCGGCCACGCTGGTGTGCTCGAAGCGCTGCAGGTCCTGCATCAGCGAAGGGTTCAGCTGCGATACGCGGCTGTGCAGACCGCCGGCCTCGGTATCGGGCTGGAGCGAGGCCAGATAGCGGCGGAAGTCGCTGACCCGCATCAGGTCGGCGGTCTCATGCGGCAGGGTGGATTGAAACATCATGGAGTGTGGGGGTCGAGCCGGCGCCCGAAGCAGCGGGTGGATTGGAACCCGCCGCCCCGGCGCCGCGTGCCCAGCGTGCCCTTTCAAGTGTGACCAGTTGTTTGCCCGGCGAGTTCCTATGTCGTGTGTGCACACCCCGCGAGTCAGGTCTGTGTTTCAGTCCAGCCCCGGCAAGTGCTCGACGGCCAGCTCCCTAAACTCCGGGGATGCTGTCCATCTCCTGGTCCATGCCCTGGGCTGAATTTGCGGCCCTGCTGGTCTTCGCCACGGCCATGAGCTTCACGCCCGGCCCCAACACCACGCTGGCCGCAGCGCTGGCGGCCAACCACGGCCTGCGCCACGCCATGCGCTTCGTGTGGGGGGTGCCCGTGGGCTGGGGCCTGTTGCTGCTGGCCTGCGCGGCGGGCCTGGGCGGGCTGCTGCAGGCCCTGCCCATGTTGCGCGGGGCGGTGAAGTGGGCCGGGCTGGCCTACATGCTGTGGCTGGCCTGGATGTTGGCCCGCAGCGGCCAGCTCGCCAGCGCCGCCAAGCACCGTTTCGACGTCGGCTTCTGGCGCGCGGTGCTGCTGCAGTTCGTCAACATCAAGGCCTGGATGGCGGCATTGCTGATCAGTGCCGGCTGGGTCGCCGGTGCCGAGCCTCTGTTGCCGCGCCTGGCCCTGGTGCTGCCGGTGATGATGGCTTTCGGCTTCGCCAGCAACTTCAGCTACGCGCTGGTGGGTTCTGCGCTGCGCCACTGGCTGGGGCAGGGCCGGCGCCTGCTGTGGTTCAACCGCGCCCTGGCCGGGGTGCTGGTGGCCACGGCGGGCTGGATGGCGTGGCTGTGAGCGCCCCACCGTCGGCCGCCGACGTCCGGCGCGGCTTCGCGCTGGGCGCGCTGGGGGTGGCGATGTTCGCGATGACGCTGCCGATGACGCGCCTGGCCGTGGGCGACGTGTCTGCACCCCAGCTCAGCCCTGCCTTCGTGACCGCCGGCCGCGCGGCCGTGGCCGGTGGCTTGAGCCTGCTGTACCTGTTGTGGGTGCGCGCCCATTGGCCTGGCCGCCGGCATGCTGGCGCCCTGGCACTGTGCGCGGCAGGCACGGTGTTCGGCTTTCCGCTGTTTCTGGGACTGGCGCTGCGCGAGGTGGACGCGATGCACGCCGCCGTCGTCACCGGCGTGCTGCCGCTGGGCACGGCGGTGGTGGCCTGCCTGGTGCTGCGTCAGCGGCCGTCGCTGGGCTTCTGGGTGTGCGCGTTGCTGGGCTGCGCGCTGGTGCTGGGCTTTGCCGGCTGGCGAGGCGGCGGGCGGCTGTCGGCGGCCGACGGCTGGCTGCTGTTGGCCGTGCTCAGCACCAGCATCGGCTATGTGGCCGGCGCGCGGGTGTCGGCGGTGCTGCCGGCTTCGCACGTCATCTGCTGGGTGCTGGTCGGCTCACTGCCGCTGATGCTGCCTCTGGCTTTGTGGCTGGCGCCCTGGGTGCCTGCCGCGCCGCTGGCAACCTCGGCCTGGGTCGGGTTCGCCTACGTGTCGGTGTTCTCGATGTGGCTGAGCTTCTTTGCCTGGTACCGCGGGTTGACGCTGGGCGGCGTGGTGCGCGTCAGCCAGGTGCAGCTGATCCAGCCCTTCCTGGCCCTGCTGTTCGCGGTGCCGGTGCTGGGCGAGCGCCTGGACGCGGTCACGCTGCTGTTTTCGGTCGCCGTCATCGCCACCGTTGTCGTAGGCAAGCGCATGCCGGTGCAGGCCGCCGCTTCCTGACGGCACCCGTGCCCTCCCGCGAGCTGTCCCGCGAGCCGTCCACAACCTCATGCCTGATGTCCTGGCCCCTGACCGGCCGACCTGAACGCCACGCTTGCACAATGCCTGGCCAGCCGCAGGTGGGTGGCCAAGGCGGGTTGTGGATTGAAGGGAAGGTGGCACTGTGAATGTCTGGCTGGACCACCTGGTGGTGGGCGCGGCCACGCTGCAAGACGGCGTGGACTGGTGCGAAAAGACGCTGGGCGTGACGCCCGGCCCCGGCGGCCGCCATGCGCTGATGGGCACGCACAACCGGCTGCTGAAGCTGGATGGCGCGGCCTTCCCCGAGTGCTATCTGGAAGTCATTGCCATCGACCCCGCCGCGCCGCCGCCCGGCCGCCCGCGCTGGTTCGGCCTGGACGGGGTTGGTCTGCAGGCGCGGCTGGCGGCCCAGGGCCCGCAACTGCTGCACTGCGTGGCGCGCTCACCGCAGCTGGACATGCACCGCTGGGGCCTGATCACCGTGGGCTACCAGCCCGGCGACCCGCAGCGCCTGGGTCGCGACAGTCCGCAGGGTCGGCTGGAATGGGACATGCTGTTGCGCCCCGACGGACTGCCGCAGTGCGGCGGCGCGCTGCCCACGCTGATGCAATGGCACGGCCGCCACCCCACCACCGACATGCCCGCCAGCGGCGTGGCGCTGCGCAGTCTGGAACTGTGCGGCTTTCATGAACGGGCGCGCGACGTGCTGCGCATCCGTGGCGTGAAGGTGCTGCCGGTAGGCAGCGCACCGGCGCTGCGGGCGGTGCTGGACACGCCGCTGGGCGAGGTGGAGCTGCTCAGCAGCTGAGCCTGCCCCGGCCCCAGCGACAGTTCAGTCCCGGTAGTCGTCGTGGCAACCCTTGCAGGTGGTGCCGACAGCACCGAAGGCCGGGCGGATCTTGGCCATGTCGCCGGTCTTGGCCGCAGCGTTCAGTTCCAGCACGGCGGCCTGCATCTTTTCTGCGCCGGCGTCGAACTTGGCGCGTTGCGTCCAGATGACCGGCAGCGCCTTGGTGCCCTCGGCCGTGCCGTCGACGAAGCCGGCAAAGGGCAGCTTGGCCATCGTGGCCACGATCTCGGCATTGGCGGCCAGCGCGGCGGCGTCGAAAGGCACCTTGTTCTGCACCATGGCGCCGATGCGCCCGAAGTGCGTTCCCATTACCGAAAATGCGCTCTGGCGGTACTTCACCGCGTCAGCCGGTTTCTGGAACTGTGCGGTTGCGGGCAGGGAAGCCAGCAGGCCAACAACCAATGCGGTGGCCAGGAATGGACGCTTCATGCGGGGTCTCCGATAGGACGGCCGCCAATGGGCCGGGCTGGCTGCCGCGTCAGTATGGAGCGGCTGGCGAGCGATTTGAGTGTACGAAAAGCGTTTTCGCGCCTGACATGCACCTGACATGCGCCGGGGATGAACGCCTGACCAACCTCAAGGCCTCCGCGGCCCCCTGGTGCCCAGCCGGCTTGCTGATTCCCTTCGTCGCTTGCCCGCAGGGCCGCAGTGCTGCCAAGATGCGGCGCATGCCCGTGCCGAAGACCCCGCCGCCCGCAGTCACCGTGCCCATCCGTGTGTGGGACCTGCCCACCCGCCTGTTCCACTGGTTGCTGGCCGCTGCCGTGCTGGGCTCGGTGGTCAGCGCCAAGATCGGCGGCAATGCGATGGAATGGCATTTCCGCTTCGGCTTTCTGGTGATGGGCTTGCTGGCCTTTCGCCTGCTGTGGGGCTTTCTGGGCGGGCGCTGGTCGCGCTTCGCCAGCTTCATCTACGCCCCGGCGACGCTGTGGCGTTACCTGCGGGGGGGCTCAGGCGCTGAAGAACACCATGACGTCGGCCACAACCCCCTGGCCAGCCTGTCGGTATTCGCGCTGCTGGCCGTGCTGGCGGTGCAGCTGGGCACCGGGCTGCTGGCCGACGACGAGATCGCCAACATCGGGCCGCTGAACCGCTTCGTCAGCACGGACACCGGCCTGGCAGCCACGGCCTGGCACAAGGAATATGGCCAGTGGCTGGTGCTGGGTCTGGTGGCGCTGCATGTGCTGGCCATCGCCTGGTACTTCTGGCGCAGGCGTGTGAATCTGCTGGGCCCGATGCTCGGTGGCGACAAGCTGCTGCCGCCTGGCACCCCGGCCAGTGCCGATGCGCTGCGCCAGCGGCTGCTGGCTGCGGTGCTGGCTGCGGTGTGTGGTGTGGGCGTGTGGCAGGTGGTGCTGCTGGGCCGGGCGGCGTTCGCATGAGCAGCGGACCGGCCAGCAGTCTGCCGCCGCAGCCAGACATCCGTCTGGTGCAGGCTGAAACGCCCGAACAACTGAATCTGGTCCGCAGCCTGTTTGAGGAATACGCCGACCTGCTGGGCGTGGACCTGGGGTTCCAGCACTTCGAAGCCGAACTGGGCGGTCTGCCCGGCGACTACGCGCCACCCGCCGGCGCCTTGCTGCTGGCCTATGTGGACGGCGCGCCTGCCGGTTGCGGTGCGCTGCGCCCGCTGGTCGAGGTGGACTACGCCAACGCCTGCGAGATGAAACGCCTGTTCGTGCGCCGCGCCTATCGCCGCTTCGGTCTGGGCCGCTTGCTGGCCCAGGGGCTGATGGAGCAGGCCCTGCGTGCCGGCCACAGCGTGATGCTGCTTGACACGCTGGACGACATGGAAGCCGCGCGCAGCATGTACACCTCGCTGGGTTTCGAGGCCATCGCGCCCTACTACTTCAACCCCGTGCCCGGAGCGCATTACCTGAAGCTGGAACTGGAAGGGCCGAATACGCGCTGGTGAGATCAAAGTCTCGAGTACGTGTACTTCGGCTTTGGCCTTCGGTTTTCGGTCCTGGGCTTTCGTCGTCGATCCTCCAGCGCCGAACGTGGCCGATACGGCATCATCAAGCCACCTTGCTGCAGCCCATGGACGCCCGCATGACCGCATCTTCTCTTGAACTGAACCAGGGCCCCCTGCGCCTGGCCCTGAGCCCCGATATGGGCGGCTGTGTGGCCGGCCTGTGGCGCGAAGGCCTGGAGGTGATGCGCAGCACCGAGCCGGCGGCACTGGCCAGCGCGCGCGAAGGCGCCTGCTACCCGCTGGCGCCGTATTCCAACCGGCTGGGCTACCGGCGCTTCCGCTGGCAGGGGGTGGACTACAGCACCCAGCCCAACTTCGGCGACAGCCCGCACTCGGTGCACGGCGTGGCCTGGCAGCGGCCGTGGACGGTGGAGCGCCACAGCCAGGGCGCCCAAAGCTCCGAAGCCGAACTGCGCTACGCCCACACGGCCGACGCAGACTGGCCTTTCCCCTTCGAGTTGCGCCAGCGCTTCGTGCTCACGGCTGACGCCCTTGAGATGCACTTCTCCTTCTCCAACCTGGCCACCCACGCGCAGCCGGTGGGCCTGGGCTGGCACCCGTACTTCCCCAAGCGCCACCGCAGCCGCCTGCACGTGGAACTGACCGACCGCTGGGAAAGCGACGCCAGCGGCCTGCCCACACGCCGGGTGCCGCAGCCGGGCATCGACGGCGACGTGGCTCACCTGGCCTTCGACCACTGCTTCGAGGGCTGGCGCGGCCCGGCGCGGCTGCGCGACGAGAAGCTGTCGCTGCGGCTGACGTCGTCGCTGCCCTACCTGGTGGTCTACACCCCCGACACCAAACCGTATTACTGTGTGGAACCGGTCAGCCATGTCAGCAATGCCCTGCACATGAGCGAGCCCGGCGCCCACGGCCTGCGTTCGCTGGACGCCGGTTCTGTGCTGGACGCGTGGATGCGGCTGGAGGTCAGCGCGGTCTGAAACCCGGCTCGCGCTGCGCCCGCCATGGATGACATTTCAGCCCTGCCCACGCCACCGGCCCTGCTCGGTGAAAGCCCGTTCTGGCACCCGCAGGAGCAGCAGCTGTACTGGTGCGACATCCCTGGACGGGCGTTGCACCGTTACCACCCCGCCACGCAACAGCACACCCTCTGGGCGCTGGACAGCGAACCTGGCTGCTGCGCGCCGTTGCTGGGCGGCGGCTTGCTGCTGGCGCTGCGCAGCGGCCTGTGGCGTTTTGATACCGCCAGCGGCGACAAGCAGCGTCTGGCCGACCCCCCGTACGACCCAGCCCAGGAGCGATTCAACGACGGCCGCGCCGACCCTCACGGGCGCTTCTGGGTGGGCACGATCTACGAGCCGCGCAGCCCCGCGCTGGCCGCGCTGTACCGTTACGCCCAGCCAGCGGGCGGCGGGCCAGCCGAGTTGCAACGCATGGCGGGCGACATCACGGTCAGCAACGGCCTGGCCTTCAGCCCCTGCGGGCGCACGCTGTATTGGTCCGACACGACCAGCCACCGCATCTTCGCTTTCGACTTCGACGGCCACGCCGGCACGCTGTCGCGCCAGCGAGTGCTGGCCCAGTTCCCGTTGCGCGAACCCGGCCAGGCGCTGGAACAGTACGGCGGCCGGCCTGATGGTGCGGCGGTTGACGTGGAAGGCGCTTACTGGGTGGCCATGTACGAAGGCCAGCGCCTGTTGCGCCTGTCGCCCGAAGGCGTGCTGTTGCAGGAAGTGAAACTGCCGGTGCGCTGCCCCACCATGCCCTGCTTCGGCGGCGCCGACCTGCGCACCCTGTACGTCACCACCGCGCGCCTCAATCGTCCAGCCGAGGAACTGGCAGCGCAGCCCCTGGCCGGACAGGTGCTGAGCCTTCGCGTGCCCGTGCCCGGTCTGCCAGTGAACCTGGCGCACCCCTGAGCCGCTTGGCCAGTGCCACGCCCCAGGCCTGGCCACGCGCTGCGCTGTGGCAACGGCTGGCCGACACCACGAGCGCCGGGCAGGCTTTCGATCTGGCCGTGATTGGCGGCGGCGCCACCGGCCTGGGCGTGGCGCTGGACGCCACGGTGCGCGGCTTCAAGGTGCTGCTGGCCGATTCGCACGACTTCGCCGAAGGCACCTCGTCGCGCGCCACCAAGCTGGCGCACGGCGGCGTGCGCTACCTGGCCCAGGGCGACATCGGCCTGGTGCGCGAAGCCTTGCACGAGCGCGGTGCGATGCTGGCCAACGCCCCGCACGTGGCCCAGCGCCTGGGCTTCGTGATGCCGGCCTACCAATGGTGGGAGCGGGGCTTCTACGGCCTGGGTTTGAAGGCCTATGACGCACTGTCCGGCAGCCAGGGCCTGGGCGGCACACGCTGGCTCAGCGCACAGCAGGCGCAGGCGCAGTTGCCGGGTCTGCGCAGACAGGGCCCGCAGGGCGTGCTGCAAGGTGGCGTGATGTACTGGGACGGCCAGTTCGACGATGCCCGGCTGGCCCTGCTGCTGGCGCGCACGGCGCTGGCGCGGGGCGCGCTGGTGTTGAACCACGCGCCCGTCACCGCGCTGTTGCATGAACACGGCCAGGTGCGCGGCCTGGTGTTGCGCGACGGCGAGACCGGCGCTGAACACCGCGTGGCCGCGCGCTGCGTCGTCAACGCCACCGGTGTCTGGGTGGACGGCGTGCGGGCGCTGGACCAGCCAACAGAAGCCGGTGCGGCTGGTGCGGCTGGTGCAGCGCCACAGACGCCGCTGGTCGCGCCCAGCCAGGGGGTGCACCTGGTGGTGGACCGCGCCTTCCTGCCCGGCTCGCAAGCGCTGCTGGTCCCCAAGACGGCCGACGGCCGCGTGCTCTTCGCCGTGCCGTGGTACGGCAAGACCGTGCTGGGCACCACTGACACGCCGCGCAAGGACCTGGCGCGTGAACCCGAGCCGATGGCGGCCGAGGTGGACTTCATCCTCCGCGAGGCCGGCCGCTACCTGGCGCGCGCACCCCAGCGTGCCGACGTGCGCTCGGTGTGGGTGGGACTGCGTCCGCTGGTAAAGCCGCAGGCTGTAGCCGCTGCTGCTGCGACTGGCGCAGCCGCTGGCGCCAGCACCCAGGCACTGTCGCGCGAACACACGGTGCTCATCAGCGCCAGTGGCCTGGTCACCGTGACGGGCGGCAAGTGGACCACCTACCGCGCCATGGCCGAAGACGTGCTGCAGCAGGCCATGACGCGCGGCCTGCTGCCGCCGCGGCCGGGTGGCGCCACGGCACGGCTGTCCTTGCTGGGCGCCGCCCCCGGGCGGCCGCTGGCCGAGCCGCCGGGTGAACACATCTACGGCAGCGAAGCCGCCGCACTGCGCGCCTTGCCCGGGGCCGAGCGCTGGCTGTGGCGCGACGCTGAATCAGGCCGTGGCGGCCTGAGCGAAGCCATGGTGCGTTTTGCCGCGCGCTACGAGCTGGCGCGCACGGTGGGCGATGTGCTGGCGCGCCGCAGCCGCGTGCTGTTTCTTGACGCGGCGGCCGCCGCCGAACTGGCCGCGTCGGTGGCGGACATCCTGACCGAAGAGCTGGGCCGGGCGGTGGACACCACCGCTTTCACCGCGCTCGCCGCGAAGTACCGCCGGCTGCCCTGAGCGGCGAAGTCGCCGCAACGCATGACCTGAGTATCGATGCCGCCGCAGCGGCATCGAGGATCACATGCTGGAGTACTTCACCGAGCAGCCGTAGGGCCGCGTCTGCGCCAAGCTGACGGCCTGGCCCGCCAGCGTTTCGCCCAGAGCCACCTTCACATGATTGGTGGCCGTGGCGATGTCGGCCTGGTTGGCGGTGGGCTTGCTGTCGATGGCGCCGGCGTACACCACGGTGCCGGCTGGATTCACGATGTACATGTGCGGCGTGGTGCGCGCGCCGTAAGCCTTGCCCACGGTGCCCGCCTCGTCCATCAGCGTGGCGGTGGCGGCGGCCTTTTGCTGCTTCATCCAGCCGCCCAGCGCGGCCGGGGCCATGTAGTCCTTCTGGTCGGTGGCCGTGCTGTTGATGGCCAGCCACACCACATCCTTGTCGGCGGCCATCTTCTGCGTGCCCTGCATGTTGCCGCTGCTGTAGTGCTTCACCACGAAGGGGCAGCCCGGGTTGATCCATTCCAGCACCACGTGCTTGCCCTTGAAGTCGGCCAGCGACACGGTCTTGCCGTCCACGGTCTTGGCCGTGAAGGCGGGCGCCGGCTGGCCCACGCTGGCAGCGGCCAGCGCGGCACTGGTGGCGAAGGCCAGGGCCAGGGTGGAAGACAGGGTGAAAGCGTTCAGCAGTGACTTCTTCATCTCTCGAACTCCTTGGTGATGGCGCGCCGCTGTGCGGCAGTAGAGAAAGGAACGGGGGTGGTTTCAGGACGGCAGATCGGCCAGGGCCGCGCGAACCTCGTCGAC